>Ga0180437_10007895_pt1 | contig 13704 bp, 12 predicted proteins | sample SS_ome_4_FD_132410 | JGI IMG/M metagenome (GOLD analysis project Ga0180437, IMG submission 132410) | Hypersaline lake sediment archaeal communities from the Salton Sea, California, USA - SS_3_D_1 metaG | ecosystem: Environmental > Aquatic > Non-marine Saline and Alkaline > Hypersaline >...
AAGGTCGGCCCCAGCCTGGTTTAAGAATCTCAATCCGTTGGGGACGATGCACGATGATTCGGCCTCGGTCTTCTCGAATCTCTCCATACATTTCGATTTTCATCTTGGGAACGAACCGGTAGGTTCTCATCATCCTTTCTGATATACGCACGAAGAAAGTATCTTCAAATTCTTTCCTGCCGATGAAACCCCTTCGAAAGACCAGTAAATAGCCTCGAAGCTTGGTATGTGTCTCGGCAGGTAGTACGACCTGTTCGAACCATGGTTTGATAAATTTAACACGGCCTGCTACATTCAGCCTCCGGAATCGTATGTCCTTCAGCCATGCCTCAAAGTCTTCCAATTCCTCCAGAAAATCTTGATACGCATCCGGCTCTAACATCAATTCCGGCTGAAGATGGACCTTCTCGGCCACAAAATACGAACATCCTTTACAATTTTTTCCGACATACTGGTACTTATGAATACAACGTTTTCCCTTTTCCATCAGGATACAATGCCAATGGAAGTAAAGACATCCCTGAGGATAGCACTGTTTCTCTTTGAGAACGTGGTACACGGAAACCCGTCCATCGAACCGTGCATGCGCTTCCTGGCTACACTGAAAAACATCGAGGCGTTTATACGGATTGACCATGTGTGAGCAAACGTTGAGTTAGATAACTCATCAAGATGGCGGAGGATCGTTCTCGTACAACTGTGCCCTCATCGCCTCCAGGAGCTTATTCTCCTCTCCTCGGTACTCGGCTGCGGTATTCACGATGATTCCCTTGTGGCGGGCTAAAGTGAAAAGAGGTTCTATTTTTTCCTTCCACTGAAGGTCTCTCAACAGATGATGATCGACGATAAGCTTTGTAACGCGGGTCTTATCGATGATATGCTTCATGCACTTTAACGTCTCTTCCAAACGTTTCTGTGTATGTACATTGTCCTGTATGTATGTCGCAGGACCGTCTAGGTACATCGTTTCTGGATTCTGCTCGACGATGAATTCCACAGAATCCTCCCGGCTGGGACCGTTGACATCCGAAGAATACAGAAACGTTTTCCCCCGTTCCTGAAACGCCAATTGCAGGACGAACCCTTGCGAATCCACCAGCCCATGACGAACGGGGTGAGAGAACACAATACGTGTGCTGCCGTACTGTAGGCTACGGGCGTCTGCGTAACAGACTTCTTTAGCTAATTGCCTGACTTTCCTGATAAAATCAAAAGCCAGATTACGCTGGTTGAAATCGATCTTTTGATTCGGATTTTTCAGAAGAAGTATCTTTCCCCGATACAACTCCGAGACATCGGGATTAAAGTGAGCCGAATGATAATGGGTGACGATGACGATATTTGAAGATTTGGCGAAAAGATGAATGCGTTCCCAATGTTTCTTAAAACGCCAGTGTTCCATGGGATGAGGCGTCAGACCGTATCGAAGCGGACCCATGGCAGCTCCGGGATCGACAAGTGCTCGGCAATCTCCCGTTTCCACATACGTTGCCATGGAACGGACACCCATTGAATCTGCTGCAAGAGGAATGATCTTCATCGTAAATGAAATGGAATGAAACGACTACACTCAGAAATTTAAGATAAGGCCTTGCCTGCACTTCCGTTCGATCGAACGTCAGATGCACATATGCTGCCCATGCATCTTCGACCTATCTCGTATGAAAAAGGGTCTTGGAATAATCCGCTCATGGCTCTGATGACCATATCAATCCCACGACCCCGAATCTTAAGAAGGATTATTTATGTTCCAATCCGCCAGGACGACAGGTATTCCTTTTGTTCCTCTGTCAGTTCATCGATCTCGATACCCATCGACTCCAGCTTCAATCGTGCCACCCAATCCTCGATTTCCTCGGGCACGTCGTAAACAATGGCTTCCATTCCTTTCGCGTTCTGCACAACCCACTCGGCCATCAAGGCCTGTGTGGAAAAACTCATGTCCATGACGCTGGCAGGATGTCCTTCTGCTGCAGCCAGGTTGATCAATCTGCCTTCGGCCAGCAGGTAAATTGCCCGTCCATCGGGAAGAATAAATCCTTCCACATTCTCCCTGACACCTTCCTTCCTCTCTTTAGCCATGGATCCCAGGGCATTGATGTCGATCTCGACGTTGAAGTGACCCGAATTCGCCACGATGGCTCCGTCCTTCATGACCTTGAAATGCTCTTCCCGAATCACATTGATATCACCGGTCAGCGTACAGAACAGATCGCCGACTTTGGCGGCTTCTATCATCGGCATGACACGAAAACCATCCATGGCCGCTTCGATGGCTTTGATGGAATCGACTTCAGTGACGATGACATTGGCCCCCATGCCCTTGCATCGCGAGGCAAAACCGCGACCGCACCAGCCGTAGCCGGCCACAACCACATTCTTTCCGGCTAATAGAATATCCGTGGCACGGATGATACCGTCGACAGTGGACTGGCCCGTGCCGTACCGGTTGTCGAAGAGATTCTTCGTCTTCGCATCGTTCACCGCGATAACGGGTATTTTTAGCGACCCGTCCCTGGCCATGGCACGAAGGCGAATCACGCCTGTAGTCGTTTCTTCCATACTTCCGAGAATGTCCCCAGCCTGCTTCGTGTAGTCAAAATGAATGGTCGATACCAAATCGGCACCGTCATCCATGGTGATATGGGGCTTCTTCTCGATGGCGGTTCGAATATGACGATAGTATGTATCCTTGTCTTCTGCTCGGATGGCACAGACAGAGATTCCATAATCCTTCACCAGAGAAGCGGCTACATCGTCCTGCGTGGAGAGGGGATTCGATGCCACCAGAATGGTTTCTGCACCTCCTGCTTTCAGAGTCCGCATCAAGTTCGCCGTTTCGGCCGTCACATGCAGACAACAGGCCATACGTTTACCCTGGAGCGGTTTTTCTTTCTCGTACCTTTCCTTGATTAAACCCAAGACTGGCATATCCCGCTCAGCCCATTCGATTCGCCTTCTTCCTTCCGAAGCCAGATCAAGATTTTTTACGTCATGTTCCATGTAATTTTAACCTCTATGCTTTCTTTAACGCATCCACTACGTCTATCTTTTCCCACGTGAATTCCGGTTCTTCTCTGCCAAAGTGCCCGTACGACGCCGTCTTTCGGAAGATGGGCCTTCTCAAGTCCAAACGCTCTATCATGCCGGCCGGTGAGAGATCAAACACTTTTCGAACACGTCTCTCCAATTCTTCATCGGGAATTTTGCCCGACCCGTTTGTATTCACAAGAATGGAAACGGGTTCTGTATAGCCGATAGCGTATGCGAGTTCCACCTCGCATCGATCGGCAAGGCCCGCTGCCACGATGTTCTTGGCCACCCACCGTGCAGCGTACGAACCCGAACGGTCCACTTTTGTCGGATCCTTCCCGGAGAATGCTCCCCCTCCGTGGCTTCCGTACCCACCATACGTATCCACGATGATCTTTCTTCCCGTCAAACCGGTGTCCCCATGAGGACCTCCGCGTACAAACCGTCCTGTTTCGTTGATATAGTATTTTATATTTTTCTCATCGAACAAGTCTGGGGGGATCACAGGTTTGATGACCTTCTCGATGATATCATTTCGAATCTGCTCGTTGGAGGGTTCGGGATCATGCTGGGCCGCGATGACTACGCCGGTGACACTGACAGGTTTGTAGTCGTCATACATAACGGTAACCTGGCTTTTTCCGTCCGGCCGGATATACGGTATAATGTTCTCTTTTCGTACTTGGGCCAGTCGCTTTGTCAGTTTATGAGCCAGCATGATGGGAAGCGGCATGAACTCCGGTGTTTCACGACACGCGAACCCGAACATCATACCCTGATCTCCGGCACCCTGCCGATCAACACCCATGGAAATATCGGGCGATTGTTCATGAATCGTATTCAGAATGGCACAACTCTCATAATCGAATCCATAATGGGGATCGATATAACCGATGTCTTTGATAACCTCTCTGACAAGGGCCTGGATATCTACGTAGGTCTCTGTGGTGATTTCCCCCCCTACCAGCACCATCCCCGTCGTAACAAACGTCTCACATGCTACCCTGGAATTCGGATCGTCTTTGAATGCAGCGTCCAATACGGCATCCGATATCTGATCGCATATCTTATCCGGATGGCCTTCGGTAACCGATTCGGACGTAAACTGATGAATCGCCATGAATCCTCTCCTTGCGGTTTATGGTTTAAAGAATCTAACAATCAAGAACTTCGAGCCAACTCTTTTTTAAGCCGATCGATGTTCTGAATCTCCGTTGGGTCTACTCCGTAAAGCATTGCTAAGTAAAAGCTGACTAAATCGCCCAGATGTATAAGATATAACATACGGGATAAAACCGATGGCCCCTGAGCCCGTACTTCCAACACCTCTGATCCCGATGCTTCCAGCAACTGTTTCGTAACATCCATCCTCAGACCGATGCGGGATGAATCCTCGGGATCGCGGAGCAACAGCATGATGAGATGTGGATAAAAAGGCTGTGTATCAGAGCGGCCGTCCCATCCCATGATCTCGTTATGGTTCATCTCTGGAAACGCTTGACAAAAAGCATGCGTCTTGCTGTTCTCGTTGAATTGGGCTTTCCAACGCAATCCAACGGCTTCTGTCCTCTCCGCAGAAGAGTAGATAAGAGGCAATTTGCCTTTGATTGTTTCAGCCAGATGCAGAGGCAGACAATCCGCAGTGTGGGTCTTTATCCAGTCTTCACCCGTCTTTTTGATGAACGAAACCACCTCTTCGATGGTCTTCTGGGAAGCCGCTTCGATGCCGGCATGATGAAAAAGACGGAACAGGACTCCCAGGCTATATCCCAGTGCACCTCTGGGTGGATACCCCGTTGGAAGTGAACATACGGGATATCCCTTCTCCTGAGCCATGGCCATCAGTCTGCCGCCCGATGTGATGCAGAGGATGGAGCATCCTGCATCGACGGCATCGTTTGTCGATGTCAGCGTCTCTTCCGTATTGCCCGAATAGCTGGAGGCGATGAATAGCGATTGGGAATCCACAAACCCCGGTAGCCTGTATCCCCTCTGGACGACGAAGGGAATGGGAATATCCTGCGCGTACAACAATCGTACGATGTCTCCTGCAATAGCCGATCCACCCATACCGCAGAACACAACGTGTTTATGCTTTTGAAAATGGATCGTTACACGAGCCTCACCGGCAATCTCCCACCCACGAAGAATCTGGTCGGGGAATTCCAGAATCTTGGAGAGCATATCGGATGTATCCAGGGTTTGTATGGACTTTTTTATATGATCGGACATTTTATTTTACTCGTCTAATTCTTTCATGAGAAGCTCCGAGAGCGCTTCTATCAACTCGTCCTCATCCTTTCCCTCGGCCTTCAGTATAACCTCACTCCCTTTATCTGCTGCCAGCATCAGCACGCCCATCATACTCTTTCCGTTGACTTCCACGCCATCCTTGCTAATCGTGATGTCGGCATCATACTTGGATGCGATCTGGACAAATTCGACGGCCGGTCTGGCATGAAGACCGTACTTGTTTTGAATGATTAACTTGCGCTTCACCATGACGTTATCCAAGCGAATTCATCCATAATACTAAAAAAATATAAGAAAATCAAGATAAAAAGCGGGGAGTACATTGTCCAGATTGACTCTTAAAAAAGCAACGAAAGGAAAACAGAACCTTTTAAAAAACGGTCGTTGTTTCATGCCCAATACAGCTATCATTCAAACGGACGTGAGGATGATGACACTGTCATAAAACCAACAACACAAAACCATCCATCGTATTCGGGCGTGACATCTCATTTTATCCTGTTGAGAATCCAAACGCTATGCTGTATCATCGCTTTACGATCGCATCGGGATTAATAAGGTGATGTGATGATCCGGGTTCAATGAATCCTGTTCTGTATTTTCAGGGCTAAACGCTTCAGGTCTTCTGTGGCCTCACACGATGGCAGCTCATCCAGGCAAGCCAAGGCGTCACCGATATGCTGATCCACAGCTTGCCGGCCGCTTTCAAAGGTTCGTGCCTGCCGGAATAGCTCCCGGATGCTTAGAATATCCTCATGCGACAGGGATTTTTTTTCGAGATACGTCTGATAACGCTTTATCTGTGCTTCTGAAGCATGGTTCATAAAATGGATCGTCAGGTAGGTTTTTTTTCGTTCTACGATATCGCTACCCACGGGCTTTCCTGTAACGCTTTCCTCCGACAAAATATCCAGAATATCGTCCTGCACTTGAAACCCCTTGCCCAGTGCGAGCCCAAAGCAGCGAAGACTCTCCTGATCTGATTTACACGCATCTCCCAGTATCGCTCCGGCCTCACACACCACCTCCATCAACTTGGCCGTCTTCTTTTCGATCATTTGTTCGTAGTCTTGTAGAACGATGCTCTCCCGTGTTTCAAACGCCTTGTCCATTGCCTGTCCTTCACAAAGAATCATCAATCCATTCGTGAATGTCTGGAGCACTTCGATAAGCCGAGGGTGGTTGAGATTCAGCAGTATCTGGTAAGCCAGGGTGACCAGGCCATCGCCGGCAAGAATCGCGGTCGCTTCATCCCATTTCTCGTGCACAGTGGGTCTGCCCCTGCGCATACTATCATGATCCATGATATCATCGTGCACCAGCGTAAACGTATGAAAAATCTCTGCTGCCACTGCCGCGTGTATGCCATTGTCGATATCGCCCCCGACGGCTCGGCACGAAAGGATAAGCAGCAGAGGACGGATGCGTTTCCCACCACTCTCCAAAAGATGGAACATAGGCTCGTATAAACTCTCTGTACGTTTGCTGCGACAAAGATTTTGAATTTCTGAATCGACTTGATTTCTCAGGTTCTCGATTCGCGCATCGAATCCCATCGAATAATCACGCCTTCTCTTTGTAAGTCCTTTATTTTCGGGCATCCCGTCAAGAACATGGCTGTTCTCAATTCCCTACGCCATGCTCGCAGTAGATCTACTAAACCGTTTACGTTTTTTTTCATCAGAGCGATTAAAAACGGCAGGGCAGCACTGCATAACTCAGCCCCCAAAGCCAGAGCCTTCGCCATGATGACACCGTTATCGATACCTCCCGATGCGATGGCACGAGCACCGGGAATCCGGGAAATCATTTCCAACGATTCCACCGTGGGAATCCCCCAATCCCAGAAACGCAGAGCCAATGCGTTGTCGTGATTCCGGTACGATTCAATTCCGGCCCATGAAGTCCCCCCAGCTCCGGCCACATCGATGTAATCAACGCCCACGTCCACCAACACCCGCGCCACTTTCTCTGAAATGCCGCACCCGATCTCCTTGACGATGATGGGAACATCCAATTTCCGCACCAGTTGTTGGATTCCTTCTAAAACGCCGTGAAATCGTGCCTTTCCCTCGGGCTGGATGACTTCCTGAAGCGGATTCAGATGAACGGCGAGGGCATCGGCCTCGATCAGATCGACCATCCGTTGGAACACGGATATATCCTGAATTTCTGCCACCTGTTCCGCTCCGATATTACCCACAATCACGTTGTCGGGCGCCGTTTGCCGTACAACCCGGTAACTATCCAGATGATGACTGTTTTCGAGTATCTGGCGTTGACTCCCCACACCCAATGCCACGCCCTCTTCCCGGCATGCCACGGCCAATTGTTTGTTGATGTCTACGGCTCCGCTGTACCCCCCGGTCATGGCGCTGACCATTAAGGGAAAGGATAGGTTCTTATTCAAGAATTGGATTTCGGTGGATATATCCTCTACGTTGATTTCTGGGAGGGCACAGTGCACAAGTTCGTACCGTTCAAAACCCGAGGTTTTTCCCTTAAAGCCAACGTCCTTTTCCATGACGATTCGGATGTGTTCGGATTTCCTCTTTGATATCTTCATCGATTGCAGATACCCGATTTTGAATCTAAAGATGAATATTATCCGATTAAAAAGCAAGCGGATTTTTTCCCAACCCGTTATTAGCCTTTAGATATAACTCATCCTCTTAATCTGCTAATATCCATTTGGAAATAAACAGGAGATGCGCATCAGTATTGGTCACTTGGGGACTTGGATTAACCATTCTCCTGTGCGTAATATCCTTTTAAAAGGTACTATTTCGTCCACTCGGACGATTTTTATGATAATTTTCTTAATATAAGATGATAAGGCATGAGAAGCCGTATTGTATGTCGTATCCCTTTTTTCATGGAATTGGGAGATCAGAAAAGGATTGAACTCAAATTATTGTATTTAGATAATATATGAATATCCTTCAAAAAATGACTGCCATTCTTTCATATAATCAATTAGTAATCCGATTTATTGAGGTTTCTCTTGACTTTTATTCACAAGAAAGCTATATTGATATTATGATTCATCATAAAATTGGATGATTCGATGAATATTTATCAAATTAATCTGGAGATATGAGATGATCGACAACATCGATATAAAAATATTGTCATTACTTCAAAAGAATGCCCGTATTTCCAATGCCGAAATCGCCCGTCAGTTAAAAATGGCTCCCTCGGGTATTCTCGAACGTATCCGCAAACTGAGAGAACGCGGTATCATCCAGGGATACGTAACACGCTTAAATCCGAAAACTATAAATATGGACCTTCTCGCTTACGTGTTTATCAAGACCAACGAAAAACGGGAAAAGTGGGACGTGGCTGAAATGGTTGCCCAAATTCCCGAGGTCCTGGAAATCCACGATATCGCAGGCGAAGACTGTTACCTCGTAAAACTACGCACAAAAAATACGGAAGCCCTCTACGAACTCTTGAGAACCAAATTTGGATCGATACCCTCAATCGCTTCTACACGGACAACTATCGTGCTCCGGACAATCAAAGAAACCACCATGTTACCCCTGGGCCAATGTTAAGGATATGCAAAGGATAGAAAAGAGACGGTGCTTCTTCCATGCATCATGAATTCGAGGAATCCATTTAGGAGATGGAAGGTGAAAATTATCGTACGTTTTCTACTCATCGTCCTCTTAATTTTAATATCCCGACGAACATTCGCCCAAGACATCGACTTTGCCTGGGTTAGAAGCGCAGGGGGATCGAAATTGGAATACGGAAGAGCCATTAGTGCCGACCGGTACGGAAATTGTTTTGTGACAGGGCTTTTCAAAGAGTTAGCCTATTTTGATGGCCAAGAACTCACGAGTTCGGGCGGGGACGACATATTCATTGCTAAGTACAACGCCAACGGCGAGCTGGTGTGGGTGAGAAAAGCCGGCGGGCCGAACGCCGATTACGGGCTGGGTATTACCACCGATGGGGATGGCAATTGCTTTGTCACCGGATCGTTCTTTGGTGAAATTCGCTGTGGTTCCCTAACGATTCAGAGCAATGGTGCCCTGGACATATTTATCGCCAAGTACGACAGTATGGGTAACCTGGAATGGGCCAAAGGCGCCGGAGGAGACGGTTACGATCGCGGCTTCAGCATCGCCGTGGACGATGCAGGCAATCCAGTACTGACGGGCTTCTTCAACAGTACGGCTCATTTTGACCATATCGATCTCGTGTCCGAAGGCCAGACCGATATCTTCGTCGCCAAATACGATGCGCAGGGTCGAGTGGTCTGGGCTCGAAGAGCCGGGGGCTCGGAAAGCGATGAAGGATATGGTATTGCTGTAGATGAATCGAACGGTTGTACGGTCACGGGGTATTTCCGGCGTGCCGCCTCCTTCGAAAACATCCTCCTGAACAGCGAGGGCGCAGAAGATATCTTCATCGCCAAATACGATGCCACAGGCAGGCTGAAATGGATCAGGCAGGCCGGCGGAAGGTCTTCTGATATAGCCAACGATATCGATCTCGACTGTATGGGTAACAGCTTCATCACGGGAAGTTTTGGGGGATCGGCTGCGTTTGGAACAACGCAACTATCCAGCGATGGAGGTGGAGATATTTTCGTGGCCAAGTACGATTATTTTGGCAATGTCGTATGGGCAAAAAATGCGGGCGGCCCCAATGATGATGTGGGGCGGGGTATCGCAGCCGATGGATTCGGGGGATGCGTCACGACCGGAGAGTTCGTTTTCGATGCTCGATTCGATACAATATCCCTGGTCAGTAACGGGCAGAGGGACGTCTATATCGCGAGATACGACAGAGGAGGAGACGTGCTGTGGGTGAAAGGTGCGGGAGGTGCGAGTTCGGATGTGGGCGACAGCATCTCACGGAATCCGTGGCATCACTATTTCATCACAGGACACTACGTCGATACGTCCTATTTCGATTCTTTTATGCTGCAGAGTGAGGAATATGCCGACATTTTCATCGCCAAGTTAATCGATTCCACTTATGTGGCGGATGACCTGGATCCATTCTCCGATGTAACAGCACCAGTCCTGTTCCAAAACCGCCCCAATCCCTTCAATGCAGAATCGTTGATCCAGTATTATCTATCCCGTGCAGGGCGTGTAACAATAACTCTGTTCGACCTTCGGGGCAGAGAAATTCGCACATTGGTGAAGGATGATAAGCAGCCTGGAATGCATGCGACAGCCATTCAAGGGAGCGATCTGTCCAGCGGGATGTATATTTGTCGATTGAAGATCGATGGCCACATCCTATCCAAGAAAATCGTTTTTTCAAAATGACTCAGTTTCGGTAAAAGGACGAAGGCACAAAATATAAAATCACAGCATGTGTTGTGAAAACCGATTTGAAGAAGATGTTATTCGTTTCGAATGACACTAAAAATAAAACTTGGAGACACCCATGATCGGGAAACATATCATAAGATGGACGATTGGCTCGTGTATTATAGTCACGATGCATGCATCGAGCCAGAGCCTGGAAATGTATTCCAGCATATACCAGAAGATGATGGAAGCCCAGGAACAAGACGACTACGAGACTTCGCTGGAGGAAGCCGTTAAAATTCTCCGCCTCCTCCCCACTCATCCAAGGATCCATCATCATGCGGCACGTATGCATGCCATACTGGGGAATAAAAAAGAGGCGTTTGATCATCTCCTCAAAACCATATTACTGGGATATGTGATGGATGTGGATCGGGACAGCGTATTCCGTACGATTCAGGATCAGCCTGATTTTCAAATGATTCGGAACAAAATCGAGGCCATGAAAAAACCAGTACGAAACAGTACAGAGGCTTTTAAACTGTACGAGCGGGACCTCGTTCCCGAGGGTATGTGCTACGATCCCGTGAGCCAGGTATTCTATTTCGGCAGCACCTATAAAGAGAAAATCATCAAGGTGGACATGAACGGTCATCCTACCGATTTTTGTACGGAACGCCAGGATGGGTTGCGAACTGTACTGGGCATGAAAGTCGATCCTGAAAGACGGTTTTTGTGGGTCAATACTGCGGTCGGCAATCCTCCTCCCAGGGATGTAAACCCGGAAGAAGCCGGATGGTCCGGGCTGTTCAAGTACGATCTCAATACAGGAAACCTGATAAAAAAATATACGCTTCACCGAAAAGGTGAGACGCATTTGTTCAACGACGTGGCATTCAGTCCGCAAGGGGACGTTTATGTAACAGACAGTAACAACGGTGCTATCTACACTGTATCCCATGAGGCAGACTCCCTGACGCTCTTCATCAAATCCGATGCCTTACGGTATCCCAACGGTATTGCCCTATCCCCCGACGGTAAGATGATATACCTGGCCAACTCGGGTTCGGAGATTTTCATCATAGACAGCAAGACAAAAACGATTACTCCCCTCCACCATCCCGACACGTGCACGACGTATGGCATCGACGGGCTTTATCTTTACGAGAACAGCCTGATTGCTGTACAGAACAACCTGGAACGCATCACCCGTTTTTACCTGGACGCCACGGGTAGAACAGCTGTAAAAATGGACATTCTCGAGGCCAACAATCCGGTCCTGGACATACCCACGACAGGGGCCATTTTCGAGGACACATTCTATTATATCGCAAACTGCCCTCTGAGAGCTTTCAACCCGGATGGCTCGCTGAATCAGGATGGGTTAAAAGACGTTATCATATACAGGATTGAACTGTGATCGAAACCTCACGAAATCCCATGCGCTTGATAGCATTGCATTCTATAATGGGGAGGCATAACATGAATCTCAAGCGACACTATCTTCTCGTTTTGTTCTTGACGATGGCTTGGGGAAACCTAATCTCTCAAGCAGTCGATACCTGGCCTGTCGTTCTCAAGCTGCCCGGAATGGACGACGTTCCGATCACGCATACAACATACAAATCTATCGATAAAACGGAACTCCGAATGGACGTCTACTATCCTTCGGATTTCGATCATAAAATCCGATTGCCAGCCGTGATCATTCACAACTGTGTATCCATGGAAAATCCCGACTTGAAGGGTATTCAGGACTGGGGCAGGCTCATCGCCGTGTCGGGTATGATCGGTATCACGCATCAGAGCCGTTTCTTTGAAGCCGAGGACACCCACGATCTCGTCGATTACCTTCGCGTGCATGCCGACGAATTGGGTATCGACGCTGAGCACCTGGGCATCTTGACGACCTCTGGCAACGGCCTCGTTGGCATGCCCCTGGCCATGGACAAAGACCGAACCTACATCCGCTGTGCTGCTGTCTACTATACCATGCCCGACCCCGACGACGTCGAACCCCTGAAACCCCTGAGACAGGACATTTCCCTCTTCATCGTCCGGTGCGGATTGGACGAGTTCAGGGCCAACCGCAATATCGACCATTTCATACCTATGGCCCTGGATGCCGATGTGGATCTTGAGCTCATCAACTACCTCGAGGGTCATCATGCCTTCGATATCGTCGATGATAACGATCGTTCACGGGATATCATTCGTAAAACCCTCGATTTCTTTAAAAATCATCTCTTTGAAACGGGCAAGCAGAAACCCTCCTTTACCTTCACGGCGAAAAATTTCTATGCATTGCTGGACGATGGATACATCGAAGAAGCGAAGAAACGCTTTAGCCGGAAGGTTGAGGAAATGCGCGGGGACACGGTCGGTAATCCTTTTTATCATCGGGAGATCGTTGATCGTGGGCTAAGCCTCACGGCTAGGCAGTTTATCCAGTCCGGAAAGACCGATGTAGCCGTGGAAGTGATTCATCTGATGCTCGAATCCTATCCCGAATCACCCATGGCACACATAAATGCCGCAGATGCGTTTTATGCATGCGGCAAGATTTCGCTGGCCACACAAACGGCTGAAAGAGCTATCGTACTCATCGAGGAATCGAATCAACTCAACCCTGATCAAAAAGAGGCGCTTCGCAAGAATGTCCTGGCAAAGATGAAAGGCTGGAAAAAATAAGATATATCACGTTTTTCTACTGGAAAAACTAAAACTGTGACTCATATTATAATTCTCCATCAGAACAGAGTCTAGGGCGTCATTACAATGATGCAACCAGTCTGTTCCGACTGAAAAGAGGCAGGGCCTGATCCGAATACTCAACCAGAGGTGATTTTACGATGAAAACGTGGAAAATGAAGACGTCCAAACTTGTCTTATGCAGTATTTCCTGTTGTTTGTGGACGGTGGCCAACATTGCAGAACAGCCGAAAGTTTGCCGTACCACGCATGTCAATCGCAACCCACAAGTCATCGACGGACGAGGCGATGATACCGCGTGGTCGAAAATGGAATGGGATACCGGTTTTACACAAAACACACCCTATACGGAATTTTCGTGGACGGAGGGCATGCAGGATTTGTTCGTTATCGAATCGCACGATGTGTTCCTCATCAAGGTGAATCA
>Ga0180437_10007896_pt1 | contig 13703 bp, 18 predicted proteins | sample SS_ome_4_FD_132410 | JGI IMG/M metagenome (GOLD analysis project Ga0180437, IMG submission 132410) | Hypersaline lake sediment archaeal communities from the Salton Sea, California, USA - SS_3_D_1 metaG | ecosystem: Environmental > Aquatic > Non-marine Saline and Alkaline > Hypersaline >...
AGCAGTGGTGGAGTTGGCTGGGATATTGTTAATTTGAGTGGTGATAGTAGCATAAATCAAAGTGTATAAATAAGTAGGTTTAAAAACATTAAATGGTGAATGACTAACATGTTACAACTGGATTTCAAAAAATTCATAGAAAAACTTGACGAGGACAAACAGAGAAGACCGACACTACACTATGTTGAAACAGAAGAAAAATTCATTCTTTTATTTAAAAACAGGGAGTTCTGGGAGTATTTCACAGTTGTTCTTAAAGAAAGCATTATATCTTTTGGGGAATTGTACGGTGCAAATTCTGGTCAAGAAGTTGAGGATTTCAGAATAAACTATTTAAGCCAAGCACTCGAAATCATGGGTGAAGACGACCTACCTAAAGAACTTGATCCAGAACTTTTAACACCAAGCCAAGTTGTCAAATCAGCAGAGCCTATAGAAGCAGGAAGTGAAATGGTCGAGGAAAGCGAGGAGTACGAAGCATGGTTTTCTAAAGTAGTGGATGGATGGGAAAAAAAAGTATTAAACGCTTTACAAAAAGCAAATCTTGAAAAGGTTTACAAACCTGATTTCCAAAAGACTTTTGGCGAGTTTGTCAGAGAAATGATGAACACTGTGAACACAATACCTTTCATGCGAGTATTAAGACGTATTATTAAGAAAAACATGGTTATAGGTATGGAAAGTGCAGAGGTTGAATTAGATGTCCAAATTGGTTTTGGTAAATCAAGCCAGGCAAAGCTTGACGTTTTAGAAGACCAGCAACTTACAGGTTACACGATCCAAGGGAAAAAATGGCATGGTCTACGGGGCGCTGCTAAGGAAACACAGTTCAGAGTTTTGAAAGTGGTGGAGGAAGGTGTTCGTGAAAGAAAAACCACCGATCAGATGGCCAAAGAAGTAAAACAAGTGTTTGAAGGGGCAACTATGAGTCAAGCTAAAAGAATAGCTCGTACAGAGAGTAACAGGTTTGTTAACGAAGGAAGAATTACTGCTTACAAAGATAGTGGTGTTGAGGGAAGAAAAGCTTATGCTGCTGTTATGGATTCTAAAACTGCCGATATTTGTAAAAGAATGCATTCTAAATATTTTGATAAAGGGATTCCGTATGACGAGCCTTTCATTGATGATGTCACCGGAAAAAGTGCTATGACTCCACCAGGTTTTCATCCTAATTGTCGTTGTGTTATTGAATGGCGTCCAGAACCAAGTTCTTAAATAAGTAGGTTTAAATACTCTTTTAATCATTTTTTTATTATGACTAACAAAATAGAATTATTTCAAGTTATAAAAAAAACAACTGATGGGCGTTTCGTTGGAATTTTAAGCGATACAAGCCTTGATCGTGACGGAGAAATTGTTGGAGAAGAAGCGTTCGATAAAGTATTGGGTTCTGGAGTTAAAAAAGTTCGTCTAATGATTGATCATAAAAATGAAGTTCTTAACAGAATAGGCAACTGGACAAATTTGCGAAAAGAAAGACGAGGTGACCACGTTGCCCTTGTCGGAGAACCTAAGTTTTTCGAGAGCAACCCCAAAGCCCAAATAATAAAAGGCATGCTTGACGAAGGAGCAGAACTGGATATCAGCATAGGAGCGCTTGTTAAGGATTACGAGACTGTCAAGATGAACGATAGAGACGTGAAAAAATTCACTGATATCGAATTGTTAGAAGGTAGCTTTGTTGGTATCGGCAGTAACCGTAATAGCAGCGGTATGAAAGATGCCAGATTAAAGATTGCTAAAATGTTTGAAACAAAGATGGAGGAGGAAACCATGGAAAAAAATGAAGAAGTAGAAAAAGTTGTTGATCCGCAAGTTGAAGAATTAAACAAGAAACTTGAGGAAGTAGAAACAAAAAATAAAGAGTTAGAAAACAAAATGGAAGAAATTAAGAAAGAAGCTGAAGAAGCTCTTGCTGCTAAAGAAGAAGCTGAAGCAAAAGTTGAAAGTGCTGAAGGAGAAAAAACCGAAGCAGAAGAAGCAGCTAAAAATCTTACTTTAGAAGTTGAAGAACTTAAAAAAGAAACTGTGAAAAAAGCAATAATTGATAGTCCAGCAGGGGAAGAAGCCGAAAAGAAAGACCTTATCAGTAAAGAAGTTGAAGCCGGCGCTTTACCTGTAATGAAAAAATAGTTGGGGTGGAAAAAGATGCAAACAAAATATTTTGGACAACCAACAGGTGATTTCGAAGTCAATAAGGCTTTCGAAGATGGTTTTGCAGGCGCACTCAGTCCTACACGGGACGAGTTTGGCGGAACAAGCAAGACTTACTGGGATCCTATGAGAAAAGTTAATCACTTGGGAAAAATAAAAGAAGCAATGATACAGAAAGCAAGTATTGATACACAAACAGGTGGAGCAGGTACTGCAGGAACAGCACTTGTACCGGTTTATGTTGATCCAGCAATCGTGGATAGAACCGTAAGAGAAACACCTCTTAGGAACATTTTGGCACGAAGAGCTGTTAGAGGTCAAACATACGACTACGTACCACTTACTGCAAAAGGCGGAGCAGTCTTTGCTGCAGAAAACGCTGCAATCGCAGACCAAATTGATACTTACGACAGACAAAGCGTAACAATCAAGTTCGCATACGCAAAAGGTAGAGTGAGCGGACCAGCAATCAGTGCAATGAGAGGATTTATTGATCCTACACAACTTGACCTGAGCGTTAAATCTGCAAGTCTTATGGAGCTTGAAGAAGAAACAATTATTAATGGTGATGCAAGCACTAATCCTGAAGAGTTCGATGGGCTTATCACTAACATAACAACCAACACAACCAATTTGAGCGGTGGTTTACCTACTCTGGCTCAGATCAGAGCAGAGTTCGCAACTGTTTACAATGCAAACGGTCAAACCGTATTGTGTGTTACAGACGCAACCACACACAACTACATTAAAGGTTTGTTGTTAGACATACAAAGACAAGTAACTAACCCAAGCGAAAGCATTCTTGGTTTTGGTATTCCTGACGCTTTCGAGTTTGACGGAGTCTTATTTATCAGAGACAAGTTCATGCCAACCACTGCAAGCGCAAAAAGAATCTTGTTCCTTGACTTGAGATACTTGTTCATGGCTGTTCTTCAAGACATGACCTTTGAAGAAAAAGCAAGCGAAAACGACACATGGGTTTACTTATTGAAAGAGTACATTGCATTTGTAAACACATTCGAATCTGCACAAAGCCAGATTTACGGTATAGCATGAGGTGATAATATGACTGCCGTAGTTGAAACATTCAGAAAAATAGGTGTTTTTGGAGACCTAAAGATTTTAACAATCCAAACAAGTGCAGCTGCAGGAACAGGTCACACAATTGACTTGGCAAGTGACGCAACTGACGCAAGAGGAGTGGTTATTACTGAAATCCTTAATACTTTAGTGCAGGACGATGCTGGAGCTGACAAGACAAGCACTTGGGATCCAGCAACAGGAATAATAACTCTTGGTAGCGTAACAACAGGAATCCATAACATTACAGTTATCGGGTATTAGGTGGTAGAAAATGACTGCCGTAACCATTACTGATAGGATACCAACAAGAATCCCAGATCATGAAGAAGTAGTAGTTACTGCTACTGACGGGTACACGTTTACAAGTGAAAAGTTCGGGACTGTTAGAGCCGTACACGCAACAATCGCTGAGGATGCTGGAAGTTTAAGTATCCCTGTAAGTTATGCTATAAGCTCAAACAATATTGTGACGCTTCACTGTACAGGCCTTAGCGCCAACGCAGTACACCTAACTTTGATTGGGAAATTAGGAAACTAAGTTTTCCTTTTTTTTATTTTTTTTACAAGTTTTTTATGACTATATGGAGGATTAAAGCATGAGCGTTAATCAACAACCAGGAATATACACACAAACAAGCAGCACTGGAACAATCAGAAGCGGAAGAGGATTTCTAAGACACATTCTTGTAAGCAGTACTTCAAGCGGGACTATCAAGATTTATGATAACACTGCGGCAAGCGGAACTGTGATTCTGGAAACCTTCACACCCACAGCCGGGCAAACCCTTGACTTTGGCAATCTCTTGTTCGAGACAGGTTTACACATTGTTGTTGCTAATACTATAGAGTTTACTGTTGTATATGGAGAAATATAAAAAAAAGACAAAGAGGGATGGAGAATGTCAAAGCACTTTCGTAGTGACGGGAATGGAGGGTTTATTATAAGTAAAAAGTTTTTGGCTACCATGTTAACTGTGATCACAATAATCAGTTTACTTGCTGGGTTTTTCAGCAGCGCACTCGCTTTCCAAGGCGATTACACACACATTAAAGATTCGGTTGCACAACTCGAAAAAGAGAATGAATCCGTGCACCCAGTCGTAATACAAAACAAAGAGGATATTGCGGTTATGAAAGTAACACTTGACCGTGTTGATCGTAATGTTCAAAAACTCATAGATTCGAGGTGAAAAAATGTTAAAAAACATTACTGGTAAAAGAGTGCATATTAAATGGAAAGAAGAGTTTTTGCATGTGGAGGATGGAGAAACAGTGGACCTTCCAAATAATTATGCTCACAGGTACGGGTTTGTTGTTGTAGGAACACCAACCCCTGCACCAAAAAAGAAAGCTGGGAAGAAACCTAAGAAAAAAAAGGTTTTTGAAAGCTCAGATGTTAACAAGGACGGTAAAACAGATTTTAAAGACGTGCTTGAAGTTGTTAAAAAAGCTGTTCGGAAAAAGAAAAAAGTTAAGAAAAAATAAAGGGTTAAACCATGGGAGATTATACTGATACTTTACAAGTTGTTAGAGTGACTGGTCTCGGGGTCGAGGTACAAAATGAGAGCGTCGGGACAGGAGATAATAGCAATAAAAGCTTTGACTTAAAAAATGGTAATGTCATTGCTGACAGTTACACACTAAAATATAGTGCTTCTGGAGATGACTCGAATGATTTCACCGACCTAACCGAGACAACCCATTACACTCTTGACAAGGATGGCGGAACAATACTTTTAACAACTGCAGGTGTTACAGCATTGGGAACTAATAACTTGTATGCGGATTACACTCACAGTCCTAAAGCCAGTGACACATTAATAGATACTCTTATTGCGGCAAGCGAGAAAGAAGTTGATCGTAAAACAGATGAAAACTGGGGAAGCACTGCTTCTTACACAGAGTTTTTTGATGGTTACAAGGATTATTACCCGACAACTGACGAGCCATGGGGTCCTGACTATGATGAACCAATGAGTTTTCAGCTTAGCAGAAGAGGAGTTGTTAACCTTACAGGTGCTTGGTTTTTGGCAAGAAACGCTTCTATCAGCAGAGCATACAGGTATGATAGTGTAGCAACCACTTACACAGAGGTAACTGACGAGGTAAACGACAGGCTTGGGGATAGTTTCCAACCTTTCGCTGACACAACAGCTGCTGGAGACTATTTGTACATTGGCAGTACTTACAGGTTTTATGGTTACAGTACTTTATTACAAATTGTTGGAGTAACAGGCGGAACGAATACTTTAGAGTATTACAAGAATGGAACATGGACTGCTATAAGCGCAGGAGACCTTACAGAAAGTGTTACAGGTGTATTGAATTTTGAGGCTGCAGGAAAGATTAATTGGCCAACACTAACTAATTGGACAACTGTTAGTGTGAACGGGAGCAGTGCTTTGTACTATATCCGGATAAAAGCTGCAAGTACTTACAGTACAGAAGCAGAAATACAACATATTTATACTGATCAAGATTTTACGGTAAGCCAGGAAATACCACTTTACCAAGTGGACATAAGCCCAGGTGGAAGAGTCACGTTTTTGGACAGGAGCGTTCCTAACGGAACAAGAAACGTGAGAATAGATTATACTCAAGGATACACAAGCATAGATCCAGAAGTTAGCGAACTCGCAGCGTTGTTCGCAGGATTACGATTATATGCTAATATCACAGGAGGATCCTACGATGACGCAACAGGATACACAATAGGAAGAAAATCAATTTCCATTGGGGAAGTTTATGTAAACGTCAGGGAAGTCGTCCGACAGTTTGAAGAAAGAATTAAAGCAGTGCTAAACGACCTCGGTCCAAAAGCAACTGTAGTATAAAGGTGAAAGATCATGCCATGTAAAAAACCAAAAAAAGAAGAAAAAGGCGGTCCAGGCAGTGGGCGAAGAAGAGGATCTGGAAGTGTTCGAGAACCAAGAAGTGTTGAAGAAGTTATGGCAATAACTGGAGCAAGCAGAGAATTGGCTGAAAGATTTGTTAATAGAGATAGGAAAAAATCTACAAAATCTTTTTTGGAAAAAGGAGGTCCTGGTAGTGGAAGAAGACCTGGAAGAGGAAGAAGCAGACCAGTCGGAGACCCTCTTAGCAGGCAAAGAGTTGGGAGGACGGTTGAGAATCCTTTTTTCCAAAGTGCCAGGGCAAGCGGAGCTCCAGTAGCTACAGCGGCAAGGTATGCTAAAGAAAGAACGAGACAATTCATTAGCAGCAGAACCGCGAGGGTGCCTAAAAAACCTAAGAAGCGGAGGAAGTAAATGGTTACCGAGCGTGGAGGTCAAGCAAACAGGGACTTGTTAAGAGCAAAGACTGCTGACATGTTTGTCTTACTTGGAAGAAACGATATTAGTCTTATCAGGGTTACCGAGACTCGTAACGCTAACGGCCGTATACTTTCCAGAACAGAAACCACTTCTACAGTTGTTGGAGACTTGCAATTCGTCACGAGTAAAGAAAGAGAAATCTTAACTGCAGGTATTGCCCAGATAGGTGATGGTATTTTTTACACTACTTATGATGTCACGGCTGACGTGAACGATATTGTTTTGGTTGATGGGGTCCGATGGGAGCTTTTACGAAAAGTAGAGGATGAAAAAATAGAAGAAGGCCTCACTTACCAAGCTTGGGTTTGTAAAAGAATACCTCAGAACAGTTAAGACAATGGTCGATATAAGTGTTGAAATAACTCTTAAAGGTGATTATTCTCATACAGAAGCTGAACAATTCGCTTTCAGACTTGGAAGCCTCATTGTTGGAGCTATTAAAGATAAAGTAAGACAAATGGATCTCTTAATAGACGGTAGTTTCTTGCAAGGGTGGGATTTTAGAATAACAAAAGCTGGCCTGACAATTTTCAACACCCAAAAATACGCTGACTATCTTGAGTACGGCACTTATTCTTATTTTGACACTTTCGGCCTGGACAGCTTCCCAACAACCCCAGATCCTAAAAAAAAGGATATGGATGAAAAAATGAGAAAAAGCTTTCCAAAAGGTATGCAGCCTTTTGCTCCTGTGAGAAGGGTGTTGTTTAATGAGCGAACAATGGCAGAGCTTACTAAAAGAGCTTTACCCAGATAAGTAGGTTTAAATACTTGTTTCTACAATTTTTTAATGTGCCAAAAAGTTTGCCCGAAGTCGGGAGCGCACAAACCATGTCCAAGAGGATGATACAATGGCAAACCTTACTGAACCAGATGAGATTTTAAAACATTTCTTAGCCGCAGAAGTTGGCGAAGTCACAAGAACAACTCCTTCTTTCAGCAACAGACAAACTAATGATACTGAAAGCTTTAACGGCACAGGAAGCAAAACCGAGTTTGTGATTACAGACAGCAACCCAATAGTTTGTATTAACGAGGTCACTGTTGGGGGGGTTACTCAAAGTCCTTATCTTGATTACCAGATAGACTTGGATAACAAAACAGTGACTTTTACTGTTGCTCCGGCTTCTGGAACTGATAATGTCGTGATTGATTATGATTATGGTAGTCATTGGGTTTTCCCTGACAAGCCAAGAGATGACTTGAGCAAGAGCAGTTATCCGAGGATTGGCGTAACTCTTATTACCGAGAGCGGAGACCCGAACGGTGCAAGCGAGAATGACACGTTTGACCAGGTGGTTTTCCAAATAGATGTGGTCACGAGCAAAGACTTATTGTGCACTATAGACACCGAGATTAAAGAAGGTCAGGACGTCACGACTTACATTGCCCGACAAGTGGTTTCTAAAATAAAAAGCAGGTGGAGAGCACAATTGTTTAATGAATTGTTCGATCCTCGTATAATTAATAATTTTAACCAACCTTTTGAAGAGGATAAAGGGGTTTTTAGAAGAATAGTAGAAGTGCAATTTAGCACAAACAACACAGGTGAGTAAACTATGGTATTGAATCAACAAAACAGCAGAATTATGTATGGTCCGCAGACAAGCGCTTACGCTACTGCAGGAACAAGAACAACAGTACTGGGAAGAGTGCAAAGTTTCAGCGCTAACCCAACAGAAAATCTTATTTATGATTACGGAGTTGGAGAAGGTTTTAACGCAGTAAAAACAAGCTTGTCCACTCACGATTGTACTTGCAACGTGCAGTTTAACGTGACACCGGACGGTTTGGATTTTTTAAAACACTGGATAGGTCCAAAAACCGGTGCTGGAACAAGCGGAGATCCTTACACACTTACAGAAGATGATGTTGTGGGGCTTACGAGCAGTGACATTCAAGTTTTCAGTCTTGAATGTGCTAACACGACAGAAGCCACTGATAACGTGGACTTGTACATTGGTTGTGTTGGAACAGACTTCACCATTAGCGGAGAGATAGGACAAAAAGTCTTGGTGGATGCTAATTTTGTGGCAAGAAACCCAGAGTATAATACGAGCGCAACAGCTTACAGCGCAATAACAGACACTGCGTTTCTTGTTGTGGGTGGAACTTACAGTTTCGGAACAAGCCCAACAGCCTTGACAGGAGTCAGGGGGTTCAGTATTGCTTATTCTGGGAATTACACTGCTGCTGATGACAGGGAATTGGATGAAAGATTCATTAGTATTCCAGTACTTAAACAAAGACAATACGATTGGACACTTACTTTATCAATGAGCCAGGCTATAAGTGCTACTTGGCGTAATTACTTTTTTGGTCAGGCAAGCGAACCACTTGATGGAAGCACGACAAGCGTTCCAACAGCTAACTTGGAGTTCAAAATAGAGCTTGTTAACGGAAGCGAGAACGCTCTTATCTGGCTGGACCAGTGTAACGTTTTAAGCCTTAGCGACCCAATAAGTGTCGGGGGTGGCAGAGTTATCCTTACCGTGACCGGTAGAAGTAGAGGAGGTAAGAGTTCAACACCTATTAAGTATTGGACAGCTTAAAAATGATATCTAAAAAAGAATTAAAAAAATTGTATCTTGAAGAAAAACACGGCTCTTTTAAAATAGCAAAGATTGTGGGTGTTGATAAAAGTACGGTTCTTCGTTGGCTTAGAAATTATAATATTCCAATTCGTAAAGGTAAAGAAGCTATGAAATACAAACGTCAATTAAAGGTTAGAGAAAAAGTTTGGCATATTAGTGGTTATTGGAGAGTGTGGGATCAAAATTCTAAATCTTATAAATGGTTACATCGTAAAATCTGGGAAGATAATTATGGAATTATTCCTGAAGGTTATGTTGTTCATCATAAGAATGAAAATTCTTTAGACAACAATATTGATAATCTTGAATTAATGGAACGTAAAGCCCATAATAAAATGCATTTTAATAATCAGAGGTGTAAGGCATGAAGCGATTCCTTTACTGGCTTTTAAACAATCTCGAGAAAAAACCTGAGATAAACAAGGAAGACTATGTTGACTTAACTATTGGCAGAGTTTATTTTAGGATTGTGACTAAGGGTGCTGTGCAAAGAAGTGATATTCAAGCAACCATTTATAAGGATGTCATGAATGATGCTTTATGGATGAGCCTGATGGAACTTGAACTGGTTGACTTGCCTTTTGGCCAGTTGAACAACCTTTTGCTTAGTGACGGGGATAAGGTCAGGGACAAGCTTAAGGAAATTTTACAAAGACATGGTCTTATTACAGAACAAGAAGTAGATGCTTCTACTGGAATAACTGCTGAGGAAGCTGCTTGGCTTAGACAGACTGAAATGCAACAAAAACAAGTTATAAATGATTGGGTAAAAAAAGATGGTAACAACAATAACCGTAAATAATCAGCGTAACGCTGGAGGAAGAAGTAGCGGCAAAGCTCAAACAGGAGGTCAACCTCAAGAGACTAAAGGAGATAAAAAAATAATTGGAGAGCTTAAAAAACTTGGGAACTTTTTCAAGAAAGAATCACGAACCAGCGCAAGCGGTATTTTTGGAGCTGGAGGACTTCTAAAAGGTGCAGGAGGATTACTTGCTCTTGGGGCATTAGGATTGCTCGGTGCGGCTTCTGCAACAGGGAGTACTGATCCTCGAGCAACTGCAGAAAGAACTCAAGAAACAAGTTTTGAGAAAGCTTTAATTGATGGTCAAGAAAGTGTTGTAGAGGTTGATCGTAAAACAGGAGATATTGTTCGTATCTTAACAAAACAGGAAGCTATAGATCAGAACATTCTGGATTCTAAAGGAAACATTGTTCGAGAAATAGATGTTAGCAATAGGCTTTGGGACGAGTCAACAAAAGGTTTGGCTTCTTACAAGGACAGTGTGATTATTAACACTGAGAACATTAATGAAATAGCAGGTCTTACAGAAATCCAAAAACAATTATTCCGAGAGATAAACGAACAACTTAAAGAACAGCTTAACCAAGCCAGAAAAGAAAAGTTCGAAGCAGAGTTCGGAGCTGGAGTAACACCTGGTGATGTTTTAGGTTTGGGGTTGGGTCCTATTAGCGGAGAAACTTATAGGGGGGAATTATCTAAAGAACTTACAAGCGGGGCTAAGGACAATGTTGAAAGGATTATTTTTGAGAATCTCCCAACACTAAATCCTGCTAACTTTATTAATTTGAGAAGGTGAGAACATGGCAAAACCAACACTTAGCATATTCACAGGAGGAAAAGGACTTGGGATAGTATTGCGGGAACAATCTCAGATCTTGAGCAAGTTTTTTGATTTTAACATTCCTTTCACAGACACTACAGGCCATAGGGGTCTCCAGATCTTTGGGAAAACCAGAGTTATAGTTGTTCAGGGAGTTCAAGACGGCACAGGTTTTGATGGCGCAACTCCAGAACAAAAAGTTGGTGATTTCATTTTCGAAACTGAGGAATGGGTGAACAGCGGAACCCAAACAAGCAGAGTCTACACTGATAGTTTCGGAACAAGTTATGATGTGGTGTGTGCTGATTTTACCTGGACAAGAAGCAATAAGGATCCGGGCAGAGTTGTTTACAGTTTTTTATTTAAGGAGGTTTAAACGTGACAAGAGTTTATAGTGATGCGGTTACTTTTGACAGTACAGACGTGCTTAGTTACGTTCTTGATTATAGTATTACTAACACTAAAGACACTAACACTATTACGAGAGGAACTGTTTTTTTCACCACAGATCTTGATGATGTTCTTACTTTACAGGTTGGTCAGGACGTGGTTATAAGCAGAGGTATAGGCAACACAACTGACGAGGTGCTTATCAGAGGTTACGTTGAACAGGTAAGTCTTGAGGACGGTAAGTACAAGGCTGAAATAGTTGGGCGTCTGGCCAAGTCTCAAGTCCAGTTTTTCACTAAAAGTTACGATATAAATATTGATACCGAGGCTGGGGAGGTTAGTGCTATAGCAACAGATATTCTTGAGGATGGCGGGTTTACTGTTAGCAGTGAAAGTAGTGGAACAGCTGATGGTGATATAACTCTCCAAAAATTTATTAGTAATGACCAGACCAGGTTCGAAAGAGTTGCCAGGCTTATGGAAGTGTTGAACTGGCAATGGTATGATGATTTCATTAATAATTATATAAGACTCGAACCTCAAGGATTCACCACTTTCACAACAAACCTTGTTGTTGGAGAAAATGTTATTAATGTTCCTTTTTGGCAATCAGATCTTGACAGTGTAAGAAACAAGATAACTGTTAAGGGGGCTTTCGAGTTTGACACAAGAGAAGAAAGTTTTAGCGGTGACGCAAGCACTACAGAGTTCACAGTACAAGACACTCCAGAAAGTGTCGAGGTTACGGTAGGTGGTGTTTTGCAAGTTATGGGTGAGACTGGTGCGCAGGAAACTTTCGATTTTAGTTTAGATAAGGATTTGAAAACTTTCACTTTTGTTACTCCGCCAGGAAGCGGAACTGATAATATTGTTATTAAGTACACTACAAAAGTTCCAAGACCTGTTACTGCTAAGGACACTACAAGTATTGAATTGTATGGTCAGACAAGAGAGGATATTTACGATTTTAATGATGTGGTTACAGTTACTGATGCAGAAACCAGAGTCCAACAATTACTTACTTTTCTAAGCAGAGCATTCGAGAGTACTCAACTTCAGGTTAATGGTGTTACTGGTCTCAGGCCAGGACTTGTTGTTAATATTAATGATCAGAATAATCCTTCAAAAAACGGTGAGTACGTTATTATGAAAATTACTTATGAATACCCTAACCCTGTTGACGTGGTTAAGGTAGGTACGACCGATTTTAACCTTCAGAACATTTTTAACAGTATTGAAGCAAGACTTAGAGAACTCGAGACTGAGGACTTGTACAACGTGGGTGTTCTTACTCAGATTTTGCAGAACGAGTCAACTATTGGTGTGCGAAGCCAGACTGATTTTTACACTGCCAGTCCTGAAGCAGGAGTTCTTTACTGGGATGATGATAACCAAGGAGACTGGGGAGATGATGCGGGCAGTGGTTACAACTGGGGGGATGATAGTGACGAAACCCAAACGCTTAGTCAAAGAGTGCATCGCGGAGGTGTTTTTTACGAGGACTTTTTTGATGATGACTTTGTTGATGATGGTAATACTACTGCAATTGTCAGCACTGATGATCATGACGTAACTTTCGGTAGTGGTGTTGATACTGATATTATTAGTTATTATAGTTTTGACGTTGACGGTACAGATGATGCTGGAAGTAATGACGCCACCATTAACGGAGCAGTCCACATCACTACAGGGCAAAAGCTTGGTGCCGGAGCTTACAGTTTTAACGGCACTAACCAGTATATTGATGCTAATTTTGACCCAACAAGTTTTACTACGAGTGAGTTCAGTATTGCTTGTTGGATTAACACTGATGTTACTAACGCTCAAAGAAACATTTTTGGTGCTAACCAAGAAACAGGCGCTGTGGATGCTCAGATAAAGATAAGGCTTACCAGACCTGATGCTGGGGCTTATGACAATATTGGTTATAGGATTGCTGGAAACAGTGGTAGTGGCCAGGAAGTTGTTGGATCCACTAATATAAGCACAGGGACTTGGTATCATGTTGTTCTCACAGTTGATAGTAATGGTGATAGTGTTTTGTATCTTAACGGCACAAGTGATGTTAGTGCTTCAAAAAGTTGGAGTGGAAGCTTGAACGTTGGAAGTTATGATTTTTTTATTGGTGCAACTAATAATAAAGGCAGTGCTGCCGAGTATTGGGATGGTAAAATAGACGAGGTTGGTGTTTGGGACAGGGCTTTGTCAAGTGATGAAGTCACAGAATTATACAATAACGATGCTGGTTTGGCTTATCCGTTTCCAGGAGACACTTTCCAAAGCGACACTGTTTTCAAAAACAAAACAACAACAATCACTTCAGGTGTTTTAAAAACTAATAACGCTACCTTAGTGGGTAGTGCTAATCTCACTTATTATCTTAGTGCTGATGGGGGAAGCAATTTTGAAGAGGTAACTCCAGGCACCACTCACACTTTTACTAATACTGGAACAGAATTATTATATAAAATAACAAGCAGTGCAACGGCCAGCATAACTTTTGTTGATAGTCTTGGTGCGAGCACTCC
>Ga0180437_10007897_pt1 | contig 13702 bp, 8 predicted proteins | sample SS_ome_4_FD_132410 | JGI IMG/M metagenome (GOLD analysis project Ga0180437, IMG submission 132410) | Hypersaline lake sediment archaeal communities from the Salton Sea, California, USA - SS_3_D_1 metaG | ecosystem: Environmental > Aquatic > Non-marine Saline and Alkaline > Hypersaline > Sediment...
GTGACCAGCGAGGCAAGCGAAGCCAGGGTCTATCTGGATGGAAGATTTCAAGGGCGCACGCCCATTGCGGATCTGGAACTGACCCAAAGGACAGGATACCTGCGGGTCCGCAAAGACGGATGGTCATACAAGGATTTCCAATTGAATCTTCAAGAAGACACGCTCAATAAGGTCCATGCGGCGCTGCAACGGGCCGAGCTGTCGGTCAAGATCGATTCGAATCCTCAGGGAGCCGCCGTGTTCGAAGATAACGATCAGATCGGGGTGACTCCCTTCGAACAGATGATGGGTCCCGGCCAGTATACGTTTGTGATCAAGAAGGACGGCTATCGGGAGAAACGGATTTCGGTCGATCTGCGGCAGGCCTATCAAGAGTCCGTTGTGTTGGAACAACTGCAGAAAGTAAAAGTCCGGATTCAGATCCGTCCGGTGGCCAATGTCCTCATCGATAATGTCATGGCGGGTGAGGCCACCACCGTTCTACCCACCGAGATCGATGAGGGGAGACACACCTTTACCTTCGTATCTCCCGAGGATTCGTCGGTGCGCTACTCGCTTCCCCTCGACCTCAAGCCCAACGAAGAGTGGGAGATCAGGATGTTCATGAATGACGGCCGGTGCATCGTCATCAACCTGACCACCGGCGCCAAAGAGGAAAGGCAACTTAGGATTCAAAAATAAATTAAACCATCCCTTCACGGGGGAAGGGGGCGACATGACGAAGATGTATTATCGATCCAAGGGCATCGTTTACATCGTCATTTTTTCTTTTCTGTTGTTGCTGACTTCGGAGTCGGTCTACGCGGTCGGGAATGCCAAGCGGGAGAAAGAGCGGAGTCCGGTGGTCCGGATCAAAAAGGCGCTCGCGGTCTCGATGGAACAGCAGGACCGTTTCGAGAAGGCCCTGGAAGAAGGAAAGGACCTCTACAACGAGATGGATAACAGGGGAGCTGTATCCAAATTGCGAGAAGCCTTAAGACTGGCTCAAACACCACAGCAGAAATCCGATGTGTATTTCTATCTCTCTTTGGCCTACTATGCTTTGTACGCAGAAGGCCAAAGCAACGAGTTCACCGCCACCATCCACAACCTTCTGGAAGTGGATTACAACCGTATGCTGGATGAGCACTTGTGCCCGAAAAATTACCTGGAAATATATAACGAGATCAAGGCGGGTTATGGGATTTTGAGGATCTATTCGCGACCCGCCGGTGCGGATGTCTTCATCAACGACAGCCGCACATCTTCGGGGACCACCCCCCTGGTGGCGGGGGTGCTGGCGGGTGATGTCAAGATCGAGGTGCGGAAGGGGGGTAAGAAGGCCAGAGACACGCTCCAGGTCATCGCCGGGCAGGAGACACAGACGCCCGAATATGAATTGAAAGGCGGCAGCTCGATGATCTACATCGTAGGCGGGGTGCTGCTGGGCGGCGGTTTGGCAGCTGCCCTGGCGTTGGGCGGCGGTGGTGATTCAGGCGGTGGCGGCGGTGGCGGCGGCGGTAACGGGCAGCCCACCACCGGCAACATACAGATCAACTCGTCTCCCAGCGGGGCCCAGGTCTTTCTGGACGGCAACGACCGCGGAGTGGTCACCAACACCACGCTGACCAATGTGTCCGCCGGCAACCACGCGGTGAGACTCGTCAAGGAAGGGTATGTGGATTTTGAGGAAGCCGTTACGGTCACTGCCGGTCAGACGTCGACCGTCAACGCCGAACTTTCCCAACATGTCATAAACTTCAGCAGCCCCCCACGGAATTCTGAGTGGATGGTCGGTGATATCCTGCTGATCCAATGGGAGTTGGAGCCGTCATCGCAGGGCCAGGGTCGGTTTCGGTCTCCGGTGCTGAGCGAAGTGTCATCATCGTCCTTCAATTCTAGGATTCAAAGATCGCCTGTAAATCGGTCGGATCGGTCGGGAATCCGGCCGGGATTCGCACGGGGCAACAGTATCAGGGGGACGAGGGCCCCAACACGCAGCTCACATAGCGCCGTTACATCCGCCCTGCTTCCCGCCGCACGGATGCGCCGCACTCCTTATCCGGCTGCAGGTGTTTCGGTTCCACAAAACCAGGATCGGCTGCGGAGCCAGAATCCTTCCGCTTTCAGCCAGGGTGTGGCCGGCACGCTGACGCTCACGAGCGTGAAGCTCGATCTACTCGAGTCGGGCGAGTTCAAACAGACGATCGCCGCTTCCACCGAGAACGACGGCCTTTTCGAATGGGATATCCCTAAAGACATTCCGCCCGGAAGAGACTACAGGGTTCGGATCTCCAGCACGGAAAGCGAGAATGTCTCCTACAACAGCCCCCGATTCACAATCGTGGGCGAAGCGGTCAGGTTCGTCGTGGATAAGGAAGCGGTGACGGTTCCGGAAGGCGGGACCGCCAGCTTCCGGGTCAAACTCTCCTCCCAACCAGAAGCGACCGTGTCCGTCACTGTCAAGCGGGTCAGCGGAGACAGAGACATCTCGGTCCGGACCGGGGACTCCCTGACTTTTACCAGATCCAATTGGAATAGCTATCAAAAGGTTGTACTGGCATGCGCGGTCGACGGCGATGCGGCGGATGGAGAGGCGGTAATTCGCATCTCGTCACCGGATATTCCGAATAAGAATATCGCGGCCACCGAGGACGACACCGTGGTGGTCACTGCGCCTGCAGCGCCGACCAATCTGACGCTCCAGTCTCTAGGGGGACCGATCATCAGTCTCAACTGGAGCGACAATTCTAACAACGAGACGTCTTTCCGCATCGAAAGGAGTGTGAACGGCGAGGGCTTCGTTGAGTACGGATCCGTCGGCGCCAATAACACGAGCTATAACGATAGGGGCGTTGATGTAGGCAATACCTACCAATATCGGGTCAGGGCGGCAACGACGGTTTCCGGTTTTACCGTCTACTCGGGCTACTCCAATACGGTGTCCGTTACGCTGAACTAGACCGGCCCAGGCCGAGGTCACGATTCGGGAGGGGATCCTCTGCCCGGGAGACAGACAATTCCGAGGCGCCCCTTCCGAGCGTCATTTGCGCTTCTGTCCAAATCAGGGGAAAGCGGCAGTCATGCCGCTGGCTGATAAAAAGCACCTGAACATCGCTTGGCAACGATGATAAGGCCCCTCCTCACCAGGCTTTCCATTGTCTCGCTGTTGCTCTGGCTGGGGAGCGTTCCGGCGCCCGCCCAACAGGGTGAATCCTCCCCTCAAGAACCGCCCGACCCCGCCCTGAGTTCCCTAAAAAAATCCCTGATCCTGCCTGGCTGGGGTCAGCTGGCGGAAAAGCATTATTTCGAAGGCGCCATCGTCATAGCCGCCGAAGCCTTCAGCCTCTACAAAATCGTTTCCTACAATCGAAAGGGCAACACCTATTACCGTTGCTACCGGGAAGCGCAGAACATCGAGGACGCGGTGCGCTTCCGGGACCTCACCGAGGATTACGACCGGAAAAGGAACATCTTTATTCTGACCGCGCTGGGCATATGGGCAGTGAATTTGATAGATATTTATGTTATCGTTAAAAACAAAAAAAAACAAAAACAAACGATCAAGCTGCAGCTGAAAAGTGTCGATCAAAAAGGCATGGTGGTTTCCCTCCGCTTTAGTTTCTAGTTTCCTGGTGCTGACTTCCTGTCAGGACCGCATCTTCGACAATCCCTTCGATCCCTCTGCGGGCGAAGCTCTATTCGAGGTCGTAAATACTATCCTGACTCCGGCTGCCGTTCCCCTGGGTTTGGATTGGGACGGCAACACCCTCTGGAACGTCGACGGCTACACCGATGTCCTGTACAGCCTGAATCGGCTGAATGGGACCCAAATCCGGTCGCTGGCGTCGCCGCTCCCCTTTGTCTCAGGAGTCGCGTTCGACGGCCAGGACCTATGGATCTGCAGCGAGGCCGACACCACCATCTACCTGATCAGCCTGTTCACCGGAGGGATCCAAAGGCAGCTCAACCTGCAGAAGGGATCGTTTTCCGCGCTGACCTTCGGCTCGGCGTCCCTCTGGTTGGCCGATGCCCTGTCCAACAAGATCCTCCGGATCGATGCCCTGACCGGAGAGATCCTTTCTTCCTTTCCCAATCCCGGCAAAAGAGTCGATGGGCTGGCTTTCTCCGGTGCCTCTCTGTGGCTGGCTGATGCCACGACCTTGAGTATTTTCCAGCTTTCCTTGGAGGGCGAGCTGCTGAGGACTTTCCTCTCCCCGGGCCAGGCCCCACGTGGACTGGCCTTCGATGGTGTGTATCTGTGGAATGCCGATGCCAATCAAAGGATCTTTCAGTTGAGAATCCAGAATTGAAAAATTGGGCGTTTTTCCTCTTGTTTCTAGGCTTGGGGGCATCATCCCTCTCCGCCGGCTCGGAAACTGAGGAGCGGCTCCTGCGATTGGAAGGAGAGTTTCTCGCCTACAGCTACGATTTCAATCAGATTTTCGGCCGGGCGGTCCTGTTCGATTGGGAGGGGTATCGTGTCTCCTGCATCCGCCTCAAGATCGACATCCCGTCCCGCAAGTTCTACGCCTACGGCCGGGTAAGGCTCGTACGCGACGGCGAGGAGATCGTTGGGGACGAACTGGTCTTCGATCCCGCCCAAGGGATAGGAACCCTGGTGGCCTATGGGGAGAAGATCGAGCAGCAGCCGGTGGGACGCCCCGGCGCGGAACCATCCCCTTTACCCATGCCGGCGATGGAAGATTTGACCCTGTCGCGCATCCAGAGTTCCCTGTTGCACTGCACGTGCCGGGAGATCGAGATCACGGAGTCCTACGAGGTGGTCGGATTTAGGGTGACTTTTTATGTGGAGGGCCTGCCCTCACTGAGTTTCACCAGATTCAAGCTGTCGGACGGTATCCAACCGGATCAGAATGGGCTTTCCTTGGATAAAGTCTGGTACACCAAGTCCCAGGGCTTGATCGGAAACGCCAGCTACCGCTATCGGGAGGAGGACCTGATTGACAGCACCACCAGCCTCCATTATGAGGAGCGTTCCCTGCTCAAGGATTTTCGAGGGGCGGCAAGGCAGCTCAATCTGATGCACGCGACCTCGCTGATCTTTAATCCCACCACCACTCTGGGATTCAACGGCAACTACAATTCCTCCCGGTTGTGGAATGCGAATTTTTGGGTCAATAAGAAATGGTCCGAGGTGGTGAGCACCAATTTCGATTTTGCCCTCAACAAGCCGGTCAACTTCCCCGGCGAGGCTTGGTTCGGGGGGCAGGCGATGGTCAATGGAGGGCGGATCGGTGAGCTTTCCCTGGCCGGGCGGTCCGACCTGCAGCAGCAGTTTGTCGGGAGTCTTGCCTACGGTGCATCCGTCATCCGCAATCTCAATGTCCTGCTCAATTCCACCTATTCCCGGGTGCAGGTCAGCGGCAGCGACGAATATTCCGAAATCCTGGCCGGGACGCTGAGCCTGATGCACGACTCCCGGGTATTCAACTTCGCTGCCGATTATTATCTCAATTATGATCTCCTGGGTTCGGACCGGCTTTCCCAGCCGCAGCTCCGATTGGGGATCAATCCCTTGACTTTTTATGAGGGACTGTTGTCCTTCAGCTTGAACAATATCCTCATCTACAACATTTCTGAATCGTCGGGAGACCGGGAACAGACTTACAGCAACAATACGGTCTTCAGTCTCGGCACCCAATCCATCGACTTTCCTTATGGATTCAGCCTGGATTTCCGTCTGTCCGCCGAACAGTTCGTCGAAAAAAAAGGGCGTCATTTCACTTCCGGAGGACTGGTCTTGAATCTGCGCAAAAGTCTGTTCCAGGGAGTGGTCTTGGAAACCTTCTACTCCGCCCAATCCCGCCGCCGCACCCAGAACTGGCTCATTGAAGGGACGACCAGTCAGGACCTGAGCCTGATCTTGAGGGCCAGCCCCAAATCCTGGTTGGACGGCTGGATCTCGGTCTCGTATGATCCCAAAGCCCGTCGTTGGCAGCAGTCCTTTGCCGACCTTTCGGTGGCTTTGTTCCGGAGCTGGCGTTTTCATTCCCTGCTTAATTATGATTTCCTGCTGAACAAAATGAGTAATGTGGACCTCTATCTGATTCGGGACGCCGGCCGGTTCCAGTTGAGGCTTGTGTGGCGCAGCCTGTCCAAACAATTCTTGGTGGAGCTAGTTCCATTATGAGGCGTGCGGCCGAAATCATCTTAACACTTCAACTGATCGTGGTCGTATCGGCCTGCCTGTCATTCAAGCTGGACCCGCTGCCTGATCCCGGGCGGGTGGTGCGGGAAGTGGCTCTGTGCAAGGAGATCGACGAAAGCCGGGAACTCCTGGAGCCCGGGGAAGCGCTCAAGGAATTTTCGGCCGGATCGGATCCTGTGATCTGCTTCGTCTCCATGGCGGAGGTGACGCGCCGGATTCGCCTGCGTTGGAGATGGTATGAACCCAGTGGGAGTCTGTATAAAGCTTCCCAGGAGGTCACCATAAATCCGGACGAAATTTATCTCGAAGCGGTCACTGCCTATGACCGAATCGATCTTGAAGCGTCGACCGAACTCCAGGGTCAGTGGACCGTGACCATATTCGTCAACGATATTTTGATCGGGCGGATGGCCTTCACGATACGCCCCAGCCCTGAGATGCCGCACTCGAAATAACCTCTGCGCCGGCATCTCTTTTTTCTTTTCATTGAAAGCCGCCCCACATATTACGTACAATAGGCGTCCGATTCTTTCTTTTGCCGTTAAAGGAGTTTGGGTATGAAGGAAGGCAAATTCTCCTATGCCCTCACCAATCCGCTTTCGATCATCCTCAACAAACCTCCCTCAGAATTTCAGCGTCAAGATATGCTGGAGATCATCGAGAAGAATCAGATCGAGCGCATCACCTTCCACTACACGGCCCTGGACGGACGCCTCAAAGAACTGAAACTCCCGGCGGCAGGGAAACTACGCGCCGAGAAGATCCTGGCCGAGGGAGAACGGGTAGACGGCAGTTCGCTGTTCAAAGGCATCGTGGAGACCTCCCTCTCCGATGTGTATGTCGTCCCCGAATACAGAACCGCTTTCCTCAATCCATTCGATCACGGCAGCCTGGATTTTATATGCCGATACTTGACCCAAGAGGGGGAGCGGGCCCCCTTTGCGCCCGATAATATCTTGGCCGGAGCCCACGGCCTGTTCAAACAGAACAGCGGGATGGAACTTCATGCCCTGGGGGAGCTGGAATTTTATTTGATCACGGAAAACGAGCCTGATCTATTTCCGCGCGAACCCCAAAAAGGCTACCATGAGTCCTCGCCCTTTCTCAAAGGCGGAGAGGTCCTGACCGAGATCGTGCGCCATATCACCCAGATCACGGATGCGGTGAAATACGCCCACAGCGAAGTCGGATTCATCGAGCGAATCGAATCCGAGCTGCCGTCCATAAACGGCAAGCAGGCGGAGCAGATGGAGGTCGAATTCGTGCCCCGATCGGTGGAGGAAGCCGCGGATGCATTGGTCATCAGCCGCTGGGTGATCCGGAACGTGGCGCTGCGACACCGGAGTATCGCCACGTTCACGCCCAAGTTGGTCCAAGGGGGCGCGGGAAACGGGCTTCACATCCACCTGCAGCTCATGCAGGAAGGGCGGAACATCATGGAGGGGCCGGACGGGCGGCTTTCGGAAGCTGCGGAAAGGCTGGTGGGTGGGCTCTGCACCTATGCGGACTCCCTCCTGGCCTTCGGCAATACGGTGGCGTCTTCGTACATGCGCCTGGTCCCTCATCAGGAAGCCCCCACCAAGGTCTTTTGGAGCGGCCTTAACCGGAGCGCCCTGATCCGTGTTCCGTTGGCCTGGTCCGAAGTGAAGGATATTGCGAGGCATATCAATCCTCAGGAAGAGAGTGATCCTCCCGATAGGGAGAAAAGCAAGACCGTGGAACTGAGGAGTGCCGACGGGAGCGCATTGGTCCATCTCCTGCTGGCCGGTGTGACCATGGCTGCGGAGTGGGGCTTAGGGCATCCGGAGTCCAAATCATTAGCGCAATCACTTTATGTTTCCGGCCGCGACGTCCCTGACCAAGAGTTCTTGGATTCGCTGGCTTCGCTTCCCTCCAACTGCCGGGAGTCCTCCCGGATCCTGTCGGAAAAGCGGGAGCTCTATGAACGGGAAGGCATTTTCCCGCCCGAGCTCATCGACTTTGTTATCGCGATGCTCGCCAGGGAAGATATCGGGGTGCGTTCCTACGGCCGGCTGGATAACATCCTTAAGATCATGCACAAAGACCTGCACAAGCACTAGCGTGGGGGTTTTGAGGGAAATCGTCGGCTTCGCCTTGAATATACGGGTAGCCGGGGAACTTGAGGATGTTGACATCATCAAAACAAATGAGTAACTTAAGTGTCGCCGATACGATATTAGGTATGTGGGGGAAATGAAGTGTCCCAAATGTGCATTTGAAAATCCCGCTGATATTATATTTTGCGGTCGCTGCGGCAGCCGTCTTGACTCTGTGATCACTGATCCGTCCGCTACCCAAACTTATATTCCTCCTGTTTCGACTCTCAAAGTGGGAAGCGTTCTTAATCAGAGATATCAGATTATTGACGAGTTGGGGCGGGGAGGGATGGGGAGGGTCTACAAGGCGATGGACTTGGAGATCGACGAAAAGATCGCTATCAAGGTGTTGAATCCGGAGATCTACGGAGATAAAAGGATTATCGAACGCTTTCGCAACGAGCTAAAAATCGCCCGCAAAATCAGACATAAAAACGTCTGTCAGATGTTCGACTTGGAGAGGGGAGAGGGGATTTACTTCATTACCATGGAGTATGTCTCTGGCGATGATCTTAAAACCACTATCCAACGCTTGGGCCGGATTTCCGAAGGAAAAATCCTGATAATCGCCAAACAGATTTGTAAGGGTCTGGGAGAAGCCCACGCCCGTGGAGTTGTTCACCGCGATTTGAAGCCTCACAATATAATGATCGATCGCGCTGGAGATGTCCGGCTCATGGACTTCGGGATTGCACGCACCCAAGTGACGGAAGGTTTGACCGAAACCGGCGCCATGATCGGCACTCCGGAGTATATGTCTCCTGAGCAGGCGATGGGTGAGAAGATCGACAAACGTTCGGACATTTATTCCTTTGGCATTATTTTATTCGAACTTGCCACGGGCAGGACGCCCTTTAAAGGAGATACTGCGGTCAGCGTGGCCATGAAGCACAAGACCGAGATACCTCCGGAACCTCGAGAGTTTAATGAACACATCTCGCCGAAACTCAACGATCTGATTCTCAAGTGTTTGGAGAAAGACCGAGAGAAGCGATTCCAGAGTGTCGATGAAATCCTGTCCGAGATCGGCGACATAGAAGAGGGTCGGCCTTCAACCGACAAGCTGGTACCTTACAAACCCTCAAGCGTGGAGATCCTCAGAAAAAGGCTCCCCGTGTTTTCCGTCCTGGGGATTTTGGTACTTGTGATTTTGGCTGTGATCACGGTGCGCCTGCTATTGCCCAGAAAAGAGAGGCCGGCTGCTGTGCCTGAATTCGTTTTATCGATCTCCAGCGATCCAGAGGGGGCAAGCGTCTATCTGGGGGACCAGTTTTTGGGTTTGACTCCATTGGATAGACCGGTCAAATCCGGCTCCCACGCGCTTAAGCTAGTCAAAGAAGGCTACCAAACCACGGAGGAAAATATAGAGATCACAGCCAATGCCAACCGTACGTTCACATTATATGAGTTGGAGGAAGCTGTAAAAACCGGGGTACTCGAAGTCAAGTCAGCCCCAGAAAAGGCCGAAGTGTCTATAAATGAAGAAAAGAAAGGTATGACGCCCCTTCGAATGGAGCTGGAGGCCGGAACCTACTCTCTGTCCATCGCTCATCCGGGCTTTCAGATAACACGGGAAGAGATACTGATCAAGGCCGGAGGGCACACGGCCAAACTCTATATCTTGGACCGGAAGCCTGCCGCCAAGTATGCCCTCAGGGTTACATCCGAGCCTTCGGAAGCCGGTATTTATATCGACGGCACATATGTAGGAACGACCCCCCGGAATCTGGAACTATCCCAGGGCACAGGAGGCATGCGTCTGCAAAAAGATGGTTGGCTGGCAAAAGATCTGCGTTTGAACCTGAAGGCGGGTACCAATCCCCCCAAGCATGTGCTTCTGCAGCCGGTGACATTCAATCTTTCCGTGAATTCCACTCCTCCCGGAGCGAAGGTTTATTGGGACGATCAGGATCTGGGATTCACTCCGCTGACCGGGAAGTACCCGACGGGCACTTATAAACTGAGAATCGTCATGGAAGGCTACTGTACCGAGGAAGCTTCCATAGTATTGAATCAGGACCGCGAGGAGCTTTTTGAGCTCATTCCGGCGGTAAAAGTCAATCTGCAGATTAAGGTTATGCCTAAGGCGGATGTGTTTATGGATGGTAAAATGCAAGGGGAAGTTCCCCCATATCTGACCTTGGAAGTGATTCCCGGAACGCACATCTTTGAGTTTCGCGAGAAAGATTCTGGAAAGAAATATGCGGCGAAGCTTCTGGTCGAGCCGGCGGAAGGTTGGGAGCTTCGGATGTATATGGAGGATGGTCGCCTGATTCAAAGGAATTTGGATACCGGCGAACAGAAGGTCACACGCCTTAAGATTTCCAACTGAGCACAATTGGCTAAAAGAGACGTCTTTGAAAATCCGGATAGATGAGGAGTAGGTCCATGCAGTATGCATATTTTAGATCCAAGGCATTGATTTACTTTTTAGTCGGGACGTTTTTACTCCTGATTACGGCGGAAACCCTTCCCGGGAATAGAAAAGGTCCGAATGAGAAGAGTATCAGACCGGTCGTGCGCGTCAAAAAAGGGGTAGCCGTTACAGCCGCACAGCAGAGACAATTTCGTGTGCTGATGGAAGAGGGGAAGAAACTGTACTACGATATGGATAGCGAGGATGCGATAAATATTTTTCTCAAGGCAAGTGAGCTGGCGATCACCAATGAGCAAAAAGCCGAAGTCTATTTCTACCTCTCTCTATCATATTTCTCGATCCTCGAGGCCGGCTATGACAATGAACTTTTAAGCTCTCTCAATAAGCTCGTAGCGGTGGACTATTATAGGCAATTGGATGAGGAACTGTGCCCGAGCAGATATATTGAAATGTTCCGGGATATAAAGAAGAATTATGGTGTCCTTAAAGTCCGATCCAATCCCGCCGGGGCGCAGGTGTATATCAATGACGCCCGGGGATCGGCCGGGACCACCCCCCTGACGATCGCCACCCTGGCTGGTGACGTCAAGCTCGAGGTCAAAAAGGGGAATAAGAAGAAAAAGGCCACACTTCGGGTAATAGCCGAGCAGGAGACACAGTCTCCCGAATATGAGCTCAAGGGCGGATCCTCCATGCTTTATATCGTAGGTGGTGTACTCTTGGCCGGAGGTGTGGGGGCGGCTGTGGCCCTTGGAGGAGGAAAGAATCCTCCCATGGAATCAACTCAGTCGACCTTGATGGAGGGCACTATTACGATCAACTCGTCGCCCTCCGGAGCCAAGGTCTTTCTGGACGGAAGCGATCGAGGAATGGTCACCCCTACCATGTTGACCAACGTGTCTGCGGGTAGCCATACGGTGAAGCTTGTAAAAGAAGGTTATGTGGATTTCGAGGAAAGCGTTACGGTGACCGCCGGTCAGACGACCACCGTCAATGCCGAGCTCAGCCAGCATGTTATCAACTTCAGCAGCCCCACACGGAAATCGGAGTGGATGGTCGGGGATGTCCTGGAGATAAAATGGGAAATGGAACAATCTTCACAGGGCCGGCACTCTTATCAGATGCTTCCCGCCACGATGGTTTCACCCGTCAATCTGAGAGTTCAGCGGTCGGTGACAAACCCGTCAGGTCCGGCAGGAAGCCGGCCGGGCTTTGTGCGGGGAGCGAGCCTTCGACGATCGCGGACCACATCACACAGCATGCAAACCACAATCACATCCGCGCTTCATTCCTCCGTACGGATGCGCCGCCTTCCCCTTCTAACGGCAGGTGTTTCGGCTCCCCAGCACCAGAGCCGGCTGCAGACGCGGCTTCCTTCAGCTTCCAATCAGGGTAAGGCTGATACATTGACGCTTTCATCCGTTAAGCTCGACCTACTCGAATCAGGGGAGTTTAATCGGGCTATCGTCTCTTCCACCGAGAACGACGGCCTCTACGAATGGGATATCCCAAAAAATCAGTCGCCCGGAAGTGATTTCAGAATCAGAATCTCCAGCACGGAAAGCGAGAATGTATCCTACAACAGCCCCCGATTCACAATTTTGGGTGAAACGATCAGGTTCGTCTTGGATAAGGAAGAAGTGACGGTCCCTGAGGGCAAAACCGCCAGTTTCCGGCTCAAGCTCTCCGGAAAACCACAAGCGAACGTCGATGTCTCCGTAAAGCGGATAAGCGGCGATATGGACATAGCCGTAAAATCCGGAGCGTCGCTCACCTTCACCAAAGCCAATTGGAATGCCTATCAGAAGGTCGTCTTGGCGGCCGCTGAGGACGCTGATCGATGGAACGGAGAAGCGACAATTCAGGTATCCGCACCCGACGTCGCTAAGATAAACGTAACGGCCGTTGAAGCAGATTTGCACTATGTGCCGGGACCAGTGTTGGGGGTGGCACCCATGGACGATTTTGGTGCGGCCGGACAGGTGGGAGGACCCTTCAGTCCGGGAAGCAAGGACTATGAACTGCGAAATTACGGGAATTCGACGCTCAACTGGGAAATCACCAAGACCGCCGATTGGGTGACTGTATCAAAGACTTCGGGGACGCTGGAGCCTGGCCAAATCGAGAAGGTCACATTGTCCATCAACAGCACCGCCAACAGCCTGGCCAGCGGGACCTATACCGATCTGGTGAAGTTCACTAACACAGTCGATGACGTCGGGACCACAACCCGCAAGGTGGTTCTCAATGCCCAGCTCGCTGCTGCCCCGAACTCGCCGACCAACTTGTCGGCGGGTACCGTCCAGGCCGTAGGCGGCTTCAAATACGAAGTAACGCTGATCTGGGAAGATAATTCCAATAACGAATCCGGATTCAAGCTAGAGCGCAGGCTCAGCACCAGCCCGACCTATTCGGTGATTGCCACCCTGAGCGCCAACACTACCAGCTACAATGACTCCGGCTTTGAAGAAGGAAGGTATAAATACCGCGCGATTGCCTTCAACAGTTACGGTAATTCTGAAAACTCCAACCAGGTTACGGTCAGTATTGTCGATCCACCGACCAATTTGACGTTTCAGTCGCTTGCAGGCCCGGTTGTCAGGCTCAGCTGGACGGACAACTCCTCCGTGGAGATGGATTTCGTCATAGAAAGGAGGGTGGGCACCGGAACCTGGGCTGTTGTCGGTACCGTCGGCGCCAACGTCACGATATGGAGTGACTCACAAGTCCAGGCGGGGAACACCTATCACTACCGGATCCAGGCGCGGAATACGGATTGGGGAATTGCCGGAAGCTCTGACTACTCTAATACGGTGACTGTCACGATAAGCTAGAATCGGAGCGGACCAAAGCCGCTTTCATGAAGGAATCAAGTCGCTTGGTTTACCCTCGGACTCAAACTTTCTCTTGCTTTCATTTCACTCTAGCAGCTAACTAGGGTCGCCTGATAAACTTAAAAATCTGCAATAACTTATTGATAATGCAATAAATATATGATAGGTTGACGAGGAAACTCAAGTCCCAAATGCAAGGTTTTGACTGCAACCCCCTCAAAAA
>Ga0180437_10007898_pt1 | contig 13702 bp, 9 predicted proteins | sample SS_ome_4_FD_132410 | JGI IMG/M metagenome (GOLD analysis project Ga0180437, IMG submission 132410) | Hypersaline lake sediment archaeal communities from the Salton Sea, California, USA - SS_3_D_1 metaG | ecosystem: Environmental > Aquatic > Non-marine Saline and Alkaline > Hypersaline > Sediment...
CACGTCCTCTCGATTGGTGTAGTGGACCGACTCCACCCCCGACAGAGCCGTCGGATCGTCGAGGGCGTCGATGTCGATGTGATACACGGTGGCTCCGGGGAGCCGATCGAGAATCGGCCATTGACTCTCGATCAGACCAGGCTTGTAGATCTCACGCTCCTGCCACGGGATGTCGAATGGATCAGTCGATAGGTCCGCGCCCCCAGTCCACACGCCGATCGCCAGCATAGCCATCGCGGCGACAAGGACGACCGTCCTCACACGCGTCATGTCCTCTCTCCTTGTGATCCGTGCTCCAACAAGCAAAGCCGCCATGACACATGTCGTGCCATGTCGGCTCTTCCGGTCTCCTTAGGCCGTCGCGCCGCTCGCGGTTTCACAGCTGTTACGAGCAACGCCCACAAGGAGCCAGACTACAGAAAGATCGTGCGCACGGCAAGCGGGCCGCACGTGTGTTCTGTGAGAGCCAATCAGCGGCGTGTGGGGAGATCTTGTGTTGTGCCGTCGAGGAATACGAACGCGGGCAGATGTCAAAAGGCAAGATCTGCCCCCCCCCCGGACTTCACTCATTCCGAATCCGCTGCATGGATCTTCTCGTAGACTTCGTCGAGGAGCTTCTCGGAGATTGCGTTTCGGACCCGCTGGTCGTTGAGGAATAGCGCCGTGATCTGCTCGTTCTGGTCCATCCGGTCGATGAATAGGCCCTCGAGCGCCTTGCGGAATACGTAACCGAAGTTCTCCTTGGTGTTGGCCAGCGCTGCCTGGCGAAGGCTTGAATCGTCGACCGCGTCCTCTCTGATCGAGTCGAAGAAGAGCTGGTCGGAGGGCTTGAACGTCGTGCCGAACCGATCGTTGAGGATCTCAATCAGCTGTGAGAGTTCGATCAGCTCTTTGTGCTCTGTCCCTGTCCCCACCTCCGTCGGCCCCGAAACCTCTCCCCCAGCACCCTTCTCCAGTTCCAACGCGCCTTCGCTGATCTTCTGCAGGCGGTAGTACTTCAGCGAGACCTCATCATCAAACCGATACACAAGGCCGCCCTCTTGCCTCGGAAGCTTCGAGAGGAGGAACCGCGCAAAGGCGTAGAGTTTCTCCAGATCGGAATCCTGGAACGGGATGATTTGCGCCAGGAAGCTGTAGAGGTTCCGGAAGGCGATCAACGTTCGTCGGAAGACCTCCTGCTCGTCCTCTTCCCGCTCTCGATACCGCTTGACCGCAGGATCGATGCAGGCGTTCAGTCGCGCATGATCCGCGCCGCTCGGCGTAGAACGCGGCCGGTAGAAGATCCGAGCGAACTCCTCAACCTCGGTATGGAAGTAGATCTGATACTCATCCAGCTTGGCCTGCAGTTCGTAGAGCTGCCGCGGGTCTGCTCGCTCTCCGACGAGTGTTCGCTCGTAGTAGGGCTGAAACGCCGACAGGATCTCGTCAGCATCGTTCACGAAATCGAGGACGAACGTATCTTCCTTCGCTGGGCGGATTCGATTGAGCCGGGAAAGCGTCTGCACCGCCTGAATGCCTGCAAGTCGCTTGTCGACGTACATCGTGTGTAGGAGCGGCTGGTCAAAGCCGGTCTGGAACTTCTCGGCTACGATCAGGATCTGAAACTCATCGGTCGCGAACTTCTCGGGAAGCTGCCGCCCGCCGATCCCGTCGTTCATTCGATGCTCCGTGTACGTGACGCCCAGAGCATCGGGGTCCTTCACCTCATCCGAGAACGCAACCAGCGTCTTGACGTCGTCGAACCCGTGTTCCTGGAGGTATCGATCGATCGTCTGCTTGTAGCGGACCGCGTGGAGACGACTCGACGTCACCACCATCGCCTTGGCACGCCCGCCAATCTTGTGCCGGACGAAGCGCCGGAAGTGCTCCACCATCACGCTCGCCTTCTGCTCCAGGTTGTGCGGATGAAGGGTCAAGTAACCCATCAGCGCTCGGGACGCCTTGCGCTTGTCGACCTCCCGATCCTCCGCGGACGCTTTGACCAATCGATAGTACGTCTTGTAGGGCGTGTAGTGCTCAAGAACATCGAGGATGAACCCCTCCTCGATCGCCTGCCGCATGCTGTATAGGTGGAAGGGTTGGGGCTTGGCGTCCGGGCCCGCGTGGCCGAACACTTCCATCGTCCGGTACTTCGGCGTGGCCGTGAACGCGAAGAACCCTAGATTCGGCTGCTTACCGCGCTTTGCGATCGTACGCAGGACCTCCTCTTCGTGGTCGGGAAGGCCTTGTTCCGTCGCGTATTCCGCCGCCTGTTCGCGAATCTGCTGAGCGGAGAGCACGCCCTTCAGCTCGATCGCCGCCTCCCCGCCCTGGGAGCTGTGGGCCTCGTCGATGATGACCGCGTAGTGACGCGATGGAAGCTCGCCGATCTTCTCTGTCACGAACGGGAACTTCTGCAGCGTCGTCACGACGATCGGCGTGCCAACCCGGAGCGCCTCCGCGAGTTGCGTGGAATCCTTGTCGATCCTCGCCACCTCGCCCTGCCGATGATCGAACTGGTAGATCGTGTTCTGAAGCTGCTGGTCGAGGATGATCCGATCGGTGATGACGACCACCGAGTGGAAGACCTTCTCGTTGTTCGCGTCGTGAAGACGGGCAAGGCGGTAGGCGAGCCAGGCGATCGAATTGCTCTTCCCGCTCCCGGCGGAGTGTTGGATCAGGTAGTTCGTTCCGGCCCCCTGGCTTCCGGCATCCGCCACGAGTCGGCGCACGCAGTCAAGCTGGTGATACCGGGGGAAGATCATCCCCGTTCTCGCAATCCTCTTCCCGTCAACGACTCGTTCCTCCGTCTGCAGGTGTACAAAACGAGCGATGATGTCGAGGAAGCTGTCGCGCTGCAGGACCTCCTCCCACAGGTAGGCCGTCTTGTGCCCGGTAGGATTCTGTGGATTCCCCTTTCCGGTGCCGTCTCCCTTGTTGAACGGGAGGAATCGCGTGCTCCTGCCCGATAGCCGCGTCGTCATGTACGCCTCGTCGGGATCGACGGCGAAATGCACCAGCGCCCGCTTGCGGAACTGGAAGATCAAGTCGTGCGGATCCCGATCGTTCATGTATTGCTCGATCGCGTGACGCCACCGTTGCCCAGTCATCGGGTTCTTCAGTTCGAGCGTGACGACGGGAATCCCATTGAGGCCGAGGACCACGTCGAGCGTGTTGCCGTGTTGATGCGAGTAGCGAAGCTGCCGGGTGACCGTCAACCGATTGGCGTTGTAGCGCGCGACCGTGTCCGGATTCAGCCCGCTCGCCGGCGCGAAGAACGCAACGCGGAAGAGCTTGCCGTGGCACTTGAACCCATGCCGCAGAACCTTCAGACATCCCTCGTGTTCTGAGTCGAGCGCCCGGCACAGGTCATCGAGCAGCGTCTGCTCGGCCTTGTCCTTCTGGATGTTCTCCAAGTACGCCCACTCGTCCGGCTGGGTCTCCCGAATGAAGGGGATGAGGACCGAAGGATCGAGGCAGCGAACCGGATCGAACGCCTCACGGTCGCCCTTGACGTAGCCACCCTGTGCAAGCAGCGAATTCTCGATCTCGTCTTCGAAGGCCCGTTCCTTGATCTCGGGGTTCATCTGCCCATCCCCAGGGCGAAGCATCGGCTGTCTTTCCTGCCTATGGCTGTTCGAAGCATCTTCTCACCTCGCCCTTTCCAAGCAGTTGCCAGAGGATCTTGTGGTTGTCCCGTTCCCGTCGGATCCTTCCTGCCACGATCGCAGGATGAACGCGCAGCTTCTTCGCAAACTCAGTGACGGAGCCTGCCGACCAGTTGACCATCAATCCCGAGCGCTTCCACTTCGCGATTGGTACAAGCACATCCGCAGCGAAGCCGTCGGCTTGCCGTTCCGGCGTGCTTTTCCCCGAAGCCTCAAGGTCATCAACAAACGCTCCCTCGGGATCCCTCTCCAGGTGGAGGCTGACGTGCGCAAGCTCGTGACAAAGCGTGAACCAGAAGTTGTCGAGACGGTCGTACCGCAGACTCAGCGCAATGACAGGATGCCCAGACGTTGCCCACAACGCGGCTCCATCGAGGTATGTCTTTGGCATGTGCCGTTCCGTGATGAGATGGATACCGCTCTGATTGAGGAACTCCCTCGCCAGCACAGGGCTGTTAGGCAGATAGCTGAGGTGTGCTAGCTCGCTACAGAACGTCTTGCTGACGGTGCCTGGCTCATAATCGGGAAGGCGCTCGTCCCGCGCCTTGGCCAGCACGCGGGCGCACCATACCGTCAGCGCATTCTTATCCATCTCTTTGTCGGACCGGACGCTCCTTCGCGGGAAGCAGGGAATGCTCCCCGCCCCTATGCCGTTGGGGAAGACCAGGGGGGCAATCAGTTCCTCGGCTTTCTCCTTTGCCTCGCCGAGCGTGCCCTGAAAGCCTTGGAACCAGCCTCTCCTTCGCATCTCGGCGATCGGGAACCGCAGCCAGTCGATCTCGTCGTGAGAAGCGGGCATCTCAGCACCGGGCTCCTGAAGCAGGACCTCGGCTGGAATGTCGAGACCCTCGTGAAGCTTTCGAATCATCGAGAGGCTCAACGATCGCTTGCCTCTTAAGATCTCGGAGACGCGGCTCGCACTGCCGATGTAAGGCACAAGATCAACTTGCTTCAGCCCGGCTTGTTCCATCCGGAAACGAATCGCTGCGATGGGGTCGGGCAGATCGATCGGGAACTGCTCTTCTTCGTATGTTGAGATGAGAGTCGCCCACAGCTCAAACTCGTCGCCTTCGGGAGTGCCGGGCTCGGCGTCAAGCAGCTCGTCGAGCCGGGCAAGTGCCGCCTCGTACTCAGCCTCTCTCTTGATCACCTTCGGGCGCATCAGATCTCCTCCGCATTGATTCTGTCGTACTCCGCGTGCGTACCCACAAAACGGATAATCACGGTCTTGAATCCATACTTGATATGAACAACGAGGCGGTAGCTTCCTCCGCAGATATCGAATACGACACGATTGCTCCCGATGATGCTGGCCTTCGGATACTGATTCTTGACGTCATGTGGATTCGTCCAGGCAGCATCCTTCGCCTCCGCATACCACGCTTCCAGCTGCTGCTTCGCGCCTCTTCTGCGCTTCCAGAACTTGTGCAGTTTCGGTGCTCCTATGACGCGCATCAGACTATAGCACTTCCCGCATCTGTATACAAGGAGGAGATTCCCACCTTGGTAAGATGACCATCCTCATTCGGTTCTCACCCCATGCAAAGCTGCATTCACAACCTTGGCTCCGTATCTCTGGGCCAGCCGGTTGAAGAACTCCGGCTCGACGTCCAAAGCAAAAGCCAAGAGCCCTCTTAGGGTATCGGTGAGTTCTTCATCGAATTCGCCCCGGCCGGCCAAGTACTTCCCATAGCGAAAGACCAAGCCACGAAGATACCTCTTGCGAGATCGACCAACAGAGACGTTGCCTTCAGGTGTTACGATCAGGCCCGTAACTGACCGGCGAGTCCCGCGTGACATGTAGAGCGTCTTGTCCTCATTCAGCGCAAGATCTGGCGAGTCCATCGCCGCAATCTCAGCGCCTACACGTCCAGCGAATGCCTGGCACCCTCCCTTCTCGTTCGTCGAATAGAGAATGTCATCCGCGTATCGTGTATACCGCCCGTTGTGCTCGGTAGCACTCGCCTGCAACCTTGAGTCAAGCTCGAACATCACGGCATTCGAGATCGCAGGAGACGTGGGGGCACCAATGGCCAGGAACCGACGATGCCGGAAGTCGATGAACAGAGTGTCCGACAAGAACTCCCGATCCTTCTTGTCGATCTGTGCCCATTCATCGACGGCGCCCAGGCGGCTGAGAAGGTCTTCTGGCATGATCGACGGGAAGAAGTCCCGGAAATCGAGCCGGACCGTGAAGCTGAACCCGCTGTGGATTTGGGCGTTACGGAGTAGAGGACTGCGCAGGCCCCGGATGTATCCAGCCGCTGTTTCATGGACAGGAAGGCTCGGCAGGACAATCTCAAGAAGGGCGTACTGCAGCGCTTTCGTATCCTTGGAGGGGTGGAAGATCTCGCGCATCCCCACGCCACTTCTCTTCGGCTTGAGGTATCGGCGGTAGGTCTTCGGTGCCTTTCGCGCAGCAGCAAGAATCTCCGATTCGCTTCCGCCGAGGTAGGCCGCCACCAGTGCCCTTATGGTCACGGGACCACCCCCTGCATGCGATCCTGCAGGAGCTCAAGACGTGCTCGATGCCTTCTTCGATACCCCGCGAGGAATGCAGACCGTATCGCCAACATCCCTGCACCCTGATACTCGCAGAAAGGCTCCCACGCCAAGGGATAGGGCAGGAAGTACTCTCCTTCACCGAGCCTCCGAACCCCGATCAACTCAAGCGCCTGTAGCAGAGCCACTTCGTAACGAAGAGTGCCGAAATCCCCATGGCCGAGGATCGCCCTGAGAAGTGAGATCAGTTCTTCATAGCGGATTGGTGCGGCCAGCCAGATCAGATCAGCCAGCAGCAGAACCCTTTGCTGGCGAGGGAGGTCGAGGAACTCGGCAGCATCGCCGAAGCTCAGTCGCCTCCGGTTCCTTCTACGTATCCGCTCCAGTCGCTCCGAAACCTCGTCCAACCCCTTGGCAATCGCATCCAGCCGCGTATGGATCATCGGCTTGAACTTCGAGACTCGGTCGAGCTTCAAAATCGGCCCCTCAGAGATGAAGGATCCTGAGTTGCGATGCTTCACATCGTTGATCGCAAGAGTGATCTTGGCAATGCGATCGTCATGGGCGAAGGCACCGAGCTCGGCCTTTGCTCCGTCGCTCTCAACGATGATGAGTATGGCATCCGCACTGTCGGCCAGATAGCCTTCAAGCGTGAGGAGGTCCACACGCTCACGTTCCTGAACGTGGCGGATGGCATCAAATGCCTTCTCAGCCTCGAAGAACCGGCACCACGGGAAGTGCCTCTCGCCATACTGCAGGAGATCCCTTCGGCCTGAGACGAGCGCATCCCGTCTCGCGCCGCAGACAAACACAATCGTCGACTGCTGTAGCAGCCAAAGGTCATTGTCGGCAATTGCCTGACCAACCAGCTTGATCGCAGAAAAGGAGAAAGGGAACAGCGCTGAATCAACCATCGGCGCCGTCCCCTTCGGCTCTACTAGAGCGATGCGAGGAAAGAACACTCGCAGCAGGGACGCCTGATGCGAGTGTTCTTTCCTCGCAACAGAATGTCCGAAAACTCTCTGCAGCGATCAGAGACCGCTGCGGGGGCGGCTCTACACCGCCCAGAACTGGGTACTCCCCAATCGAACTAGAGCCGTAGCCAAACCTAACACTACGCGCGAGATCAGTCAAGTGAGCAGTCAGTGGACGACCTCCTCGCGCACGTCGATCTTGCCGGTGACGGCGGCGGAGATGAGGGCGGTTCGGTATTCCTTCAGTCGTTCGATGGCTTCCTGGACCTTGGCGATTAGGGCGTCGATCTTCGCGGTTTCGCGATCGAGGTGGGCGGTGATTTCCATCTGCTCACAGGACGGCGGCAGGAACAGCCCAACTCGCTTCCAAAGCTCGGTCTGCAACCGCTTCGTCCCATGTGCCGACTCCTCCACAAGCGAGAGGATGAATTCGCTGATGCCCTCAAGGAGATACGCGAGGTAGTCGAACTCCAGTCCAGCGATCGGCAGGAGTGCCTTCATGTCCTGGTTGATCGTCGCCGGGACGCGTGGGACCGCCACCGGAAACGTGTGAGCAAGGATCATGCCCCTTACCACAATTAGTACGTTACCTGGCCCGAGAAGACGAAGACCAGTCTCTTGAAGAGCGGCTTCGCTCACGTGATCAATCGAATCCACAATGACCCGACGCTTCATGTCCTTGGGAGTCACCCAAGGAATCTCCCCCTCCCAGAACCGCAAGTCGCCCGTGTCCGGTGTGTGCCCCCCGCTGACCTCGACTACCCAGCCCAGACGTGTCTCGCGCCAATGCGCCGGGATCTGGCCGAGCCATTCGATGCCGGAATCCTTCATGGGGGCGTTGGGATCGAGGCCTTGGGTGACAGCATGGGTGATCAGCGCGGTGCGCTTCTCCTGCAGCAGCTCGATCAACCGCTCCTTCTTCTCCACCAGCGCATCGATCTTCGCCGTCTCGCGATCGAGGAAGTCGGCGATGGCTTGCTGCTCGTCTGGGGGCGGCAAGATGAAGGGAAGCGCCGACTGGTAGCCTTCACTGAGAGAGGGCACTGCGCCGGGGTTTGCGAGCTCACCGAAGTCAAGGGTGCCTGTCCAGAAGAAGGCCCAATCGGTGGAAGCCTTGTCGTGATCCGGGACGAACGCCGTCATGTTGTTGTCAATGCAGCATGGCTGCGCTGTGATTCGACGCCGATTGAGAAACAGGGCAGCTCCGATCTTGGCCCACAGAAGCGAGCCCCCTGGGATGACTGATGCTCGCAGTTGGGCGGCAGTCTCGCGCGAAACGCTGTTCCTGCCTTCATGCATTGTCATGCCATCGCTCGACCCTACGAGGTCTCCCACCTTGTAGAACGGCAGATCCTCTCCCTGGATGCCTTGGTGCTCATGGGGGAATCCAGAGCCGCCAATCAGTGCACCCACGTCCTTCAGGCGTCTCGCTTCCCAATGCGCCGGGATCTGGCCGAGCCATTCGATGCCGGAGTCTTTGGTCTCGGGATAGGGCTTCCACCGATTGACTGACATCATCGGCGCCCACCTCGTGGCTTGGCGCGAGCCTCATGTATAGGGTTTGACATCCCCACAAGATTGTGGTAGCGTGACGACGAACCACTGACCGCGCGAATGCGCGTTAGGTGGTGGCAAGAGCGGCTCATCTGCGAGCCGTTCTTGCTATGTGGGGTGGAACACAACACCATACGGCTCCTTTCCAGAGGCGCTCAGATTGAGACACGGCTTCAGCATATCCATCCATTCCGTGACCTTCGCCCGATCGACACCAGCGGGCATACGGTTCGGGAATGCGCCGACTCCCGTTTGCAGCACGGCGTAGAGATAGACGATGTACGCAAGGACGTCGGAGAGCTGGATGAAGTACGACTCCTTGGAGTCCTTCGGTAGAGGATCTTCGATCAGCGCCTGGATCTCGCGCCGATACGTGCCCCCAGTCACCTTTGACGGGATCGGATTGAAGACCTGAACGCGTCTCGTCGTCTTGCGCATCTTCCCCACCCGCCCGCTGTCGGTGATGATCAGGAACTGATGCTCGGGATGGTCCCACGGCTTCAGATCGTTCTCAATCCTCTGGACGGAATAGGTGAGCGCCGTACCAAGGACCTCATAGTCCGTCTTCTTGACGCGGGGTTTGACGATGCAGACGTTGATCGCTTGGGCAGAGAGTTCCGCCAACAGGTCGCAGCAGGCATCGACGATCGCAATGCGCGCTTCACCGGAGAGGTTCAGCGTTCTGTACGGTCCCTTGTTGAGGAGGAGGTACTTCGTGTGAATCTCCAGCTTCACGGGCAACCCGTGGGTGGTCTTCAGCTTGCGTCGGAGATCCCGAACGGCTTCATAGTTCGCCTTCCAGGCCGTGTAGTGCATATAGAGCGCGGAGAGCGAAAAGAGGGGCGACGAGTAGTTCGGATACCCGTCGTCACCAGATTCGTCGTAGTACGCTATCCACATTCGCCGAACCCCCGTCCATACTCGGCGATCAATTGTCGACTCAGCGCGTCGACAATCTGCTTCCCGTAGCCCGCCCGCGCTCCACCCAAGATCTAGCGCCAGATGCGCTGCCCGAGATGCCAGTTGAGCATGACGGTCTCTACATTCACGGCGGCGGCCACGCGGCCGCGGGCCTTCTCGATCAACGACCGCAGGTCGTCCAGGAGGCCGGTTGGCAATCCGACGGGAGTTTCCACGGGAGCCATCGCGCGGGGCTTCGTCGTTTCCCTGGAGGGACGTTTCCGCTTGGCCTCCTGCTGGTGCGTCCCCTCCGTGCTCATCCCGCTACCTCCCGCAGCATCTCCATGATCTCGCTCTCGATCTTCTTGATGTCCGTCTCAATGTCTTCCAATGGACGCGGCGGCTCGTAGGTGTAGAAGTAGCGATTGAAGTTGATCTCGTAGCCGACGATGCCAACTTCGCCGTCCTTCTCATCGCGCTTCGATTCGTCGATCCACGCATCGGGCACGTGCGGCTTCACTTCTCGTTCGAAGAAGGCTTCGATCGGCTCGGAGAGGGGGACGTTTTCGGTGTCGCGCAGGTTCGGATCGGGCTCGGGAGCGCCTTTGCTGTCACGGCACACGTCGGCCGTGTCGTCGTGCTCGGACAATTCACTGACGATCGACTTGCACAGAGACGCCTGCAGGCTCAATCCCGCCGCATCGAAGCGCGACTTGAGGACCCTGCGTAACTCCTCGCGGTTCTTGATCGTGGGCATCCCCTCCAGGCCGCGAATTACTTCGAGGATCGCCTGCTGCAGTCCCCGCCCTTCGTCCTCCTCGGCGGCGATCAGTGCTTCATTCTTTCGTTTCTTGCTCTCGGCCAGCTTCTCGAACGCCTTGGACGCCGCCACACGCTCCAGTCGCTCTGGCGTGACGGCAAAGCTCAGCTGGAGCGGGCGCTCGACCGTAATCCGCCGGTATCCGAAGTCCTCGTTGTCGAAGATGCGAACGCGCTCGGTCTCTTCGAAGCGTTGGTAGAGCTCGACAATCTCGCCGATCTGCTCCGGGCGTCCCTCCTGCCCGTCGCCGATCTGGTTGCGTTTGTTCCCGAGGCTGCGGGTCATCTTGACGAAGTGCTCGCGGGCATCAATCATCTGGATCTTGCCCCGGCGCTCCGCGGCCTTGCGGTTGGTCACAAGCCAGACGTAGGTACTGATCCCGGTGTTGTAGAAGAGCTGGTCCGGAAGCGCAACGATCGCGTCCAGCCAGTCGTTCTCGATGATCCATCGGCGGATGTTGCTTTCACCCGAACCGGCGCCTCCGGTGAACAGGGGCGACCCGTTGAACACGATTCCGAGCCGCGTCCCGCCCTCCTCGGCCGGCTTCATCTTGCTGATCATGTGTTGCAGGAACAGAAACGCGCCGTCGTTGATACGCGGCAGGCCTGCACCGAAACGGCCGTCGTACTTCCGCTCTTCGTGTTCCTTGCGGACCGAATCGGCTTCCGGTTTCCATTCGACACCGAAGGGTGGATTGGCGAGCATGTAGTCGAATCGCTGACCGGGGAACCTGTCTTGGGTGAACGAGTTACCGAAGCGGACGTTCTCCGGGTTCTGTCCTTTGATCAGCATGTCCGACCCGCAGATGGCGTACGACTGATCGTTGTAGTCCTGGCCGAAGACCTCGAGCGTTCCGTCCGGGTTCAGCTCACGAAGGTACTCCTCGGCGACCGAGAGCATCCCACCCGTACCGCATGCCGGGTCGAAGAGGGTCTTCACAATCCCCTTCTTGATCAGTTCAGCCCGGTCCGGCGCGAGGAGGAGATTGACCATCAGGCGGATCACTTCGCGCGGGGTGAAGTGATCGCCGGCTTCCTCGTTGCTCGCCTCGTTGAACCGGCGAATGAGCTCTTCGAAGATCGTCCCCATCTGGTGATTGGGAACCACATCGGGATGCAGGTCGATCTCCGCGAATCTCTGCACCAACAGGAAGAGACGATCGGCCTTGTCGAGCTTCTCGATCTGCCCCTCAAAGCCGAAGTGCTCGATGATCGCCCGCGCCTCGGTCGAAAACCCCTTGATGAAATGGACCAGGTTGGCCGCCACGTGATCCGGGTCGCCCTTGAGCTTCTCGAACGTGTAGAGGCTCTTGTTGTGGAAGTTGTGCCCGGCTGCACGATTGAGGATCGGATCGAGGTTCTTCACCGCGCCGCCCTCGTGGCGCTTCATCAAGGCCAGGACCTTGCTCTTCGTCGGCTCGAGAACACAGTCCAGACGCCGAAGCACCGTCATCGGAAGCATGACGTCCTTGTACTGATTCGGACGGTACGGTCCACGAAGCAGGTCCGCTACCGACCAGATGAAGCTCGCAATCTCATTGTGATTGGCCATGTCTACAGCCTACTTCCTCTCAGACGTCTTGTCCCAAAGGAAGGTCGTCGCAATCCGCGACCACCTGTTGCCCGCTGCGCTGCGACAGCCCCACAAACCAAGACGCCCCGGGGGCGATGGCCTGAGGCGCTGTCGATCCGGCAGCCCTCTGACGCAACGTCAAGCACGGAGTGGACACGACCGCGGGACTCCTCGACGAGCCGCTTGACTTGCTCGTCGATTGTGAGAGGAGGCTTGGCGTACTTCATGCCATGCCCCCAATGAAAGACCCGCCGAGAGATAGCGTGTCTTGCGACAGAGGCCCGGCGAGTGTGCTAACCGGAATGTAGCGGTACGAGTGAGGATTGTCAAGTCTAGCCGTACGTCTCACGAGAGCAAAGGACGCCGATTGTGAAACAGGCTGTTTCGCAATGCCACCATCCCGCTCTTCCGGAAGCCGAGACTCGCCATTGCTACGCATCGAAGCCCAACCCCTTCAGACTCTTCCGAATTCTGTCTTGGTGCCCCCCACAAGCCGAAACGCCCCTGGGGCGATGCCTGGAAGCGCTATCGATTCGACCGGCGACACATGTCGCTGAGCCTGTCACACTCTCCTACATCCTCTCTGGTGCATGTTCCCCTGTCGCTCACGGAGTCTACGACGATGCGCGGTGTTGCGCAACGGCCCGAACACGACCTGTGGACGATGCCGGATCACGGTCCGAGCTCGTGTGCCACCGTGATGACGACGTGTCCTTTCTTGTGTCCCTTCTCGACGTACCTGGGGCTTCGACCGGTCGCCCGGTTCACGGCCTCCGCTCGTTTGCACAATTCGGCTCGATTCTGCTTCAATCCTCAAACTGACAGGAGGTCCATATGAAGCGGATGGCATGGCTGGTTCTCGTGGGGAGCATCGCGGTCCTCGCGCTGCCCTGTTCGATGAACGCCGAAGGCGAGGACGGCTCCTTCGACGTGCTCTTCTACTTCCCCACGCAATTCCACAACGAGGAGCTCGATCACATGCTCCTCCAGTACGACGACACGAATGCCGAGATCTACGTCACGAGCATTGCGACGAAGACACCGAGCGACGTCGCTCTGCTCGAGGCTCGGTTTCCAGAGCGATACAACGTCACGACCAATGGCGGCCCAACGGTGACGGCGATCGACGCGCAGACGGCGTACGGCATGCTGTTCGATGAGTTCATCATCGCCGGGGCCGGCTGGTGGGACGAGTACTTCGCGCCCCGCTCCTACGAGGCTCCCGAACCGAGCATCGGCGAGAGGCTGTACGAGGCTCTGGAGTACGCGCTGCAAAACCACACATTCATCGGGGCCATTGGCGCGGGGGCTTATCCGGTGCTGTTCGCCGACATTCTGCCTCCGTGGTTCGTCGTGCCCGCCTATCCGTGCCCCGACCTGATCTCGGTGATCGACGAGAAGGGCTACACACCGGCGCAGGCTCCGGAGACGCCGCGCCCGGACGGCTCATGGCCCCCGCTGCTCAAGACGCAGGTCTATGTCGACAATGTCAACAGCGCCAAGGCTGCGATCTCGTCCATCCCCAACTCCTGGTATCCGACGGAGAACGGGGGCGGGGAGATGCTGATCGAGGACTACCGACAGGACTACATCGACTTCTTCGTCGCGATCACGCAAGCGCGGTACGAGATCGGAACGTACATCCCCGTCCGTTTAATGTTCGTTACATGCGGTGACGTGGGCGGCTCGATCGTCGTCCAGAACACGGGCAGCCAGCCGATCGACCTGACCGG
>Ga0180437_10007899_pt1 | contig 13701 bp, 11 predicted proteins | sample SS_ome_4_FD_132410 | JGI IMG/M metagenome (GOLD analysis project Ga0180437, IMG submission 132410) | Hypersaline lake sediment archaeal communities from the Salton Sea, California, USA - SS_3_D_1 metaG | ecosystem: Environmental > Aquatic > Non-marine Saline and Alkaline > Hypersaline >...
AATCACCATCCCTTCGACCGAGTCGAGCCGCGGAAGATCAAGCGCGATCGGCACCGCTATCCGTATCTACAAGAACCAAGGGACGTTGCAAGGGCAAAGTGCTTAACTTAGGGCCATTGGTTAACGTCCCCAATTTAGGCACACAGATTCTGGGGAGGAGCCCCGTTGTTGACGTCCCTGCCGGGGGCGTGATGGGATGAGGGGGCGGTGGCGCGGCCTCGCGGCGCCGGGGGTTCGGCGGGGCATCACGGCAGGCCGGCTGCGGGTCGGGCGAACCAGGCCTCCCACTGGGCCGGCAGCCACATCGTGATCGGCTCGCAGTAGGTCACCAGCAGGAGGGCGGCGATCATCGCGGCGTAGAAGGGCAGCATCGGGCGGACCATCCGCGTCAGCGAGACGCCGGAGAGCCCGCAGCCGACGAAGAGGCAGTTGCCCACCGGCGGGGTGCACAGCCCGATGCACAGGTTCACCAGCAGGATGATGCCGAAGTGGATCGGGTGGACGCCGTAGCTGACGGCCACCGGCAGGAAAAGCGGCGTGAAGATGAGCACGGCCGGCGTCATGTCCAGGAACGTGCCGAAGACGAGCAGCACGACGTTCAGCACGAGCAGGAAGACGAACCGGTTGCTTGTCAGCGACAGGCAGGCGTCCAGCAGCAGCCGATCGATCCCCTCGTTGATGAAGATGAACTTCATCGCGTTGGAGGCGGCGATCAGCAGCATCACCACGCCGGTGGTCACCAGCGACTCGCGGATGATCTCCGGCACGTCGCGCAGGGCGATGCGGCGGTAGACGAACAGGCCCACCAGCAGCGCGCAGACGACCGCCACCGCGGCCGACTCGTCGGCCGTCACGAAGCCGAACAGGATCCCGCCCAGGATGATCGCCACAATGCCCAGCGCGGGAATCGCCCGAACGAAGCTGCCCGCCACCTGCCCGAGCCCGGTCCACCGGCCCTTCGGGTAGCCTCGCAGCCGGGCCAGCACGCCGCAGGCGGCCATCAACGACACGCCGATCATCGTCCCCGGCAGGAAGCCCGACAGGAACATCGTGCGGACGTCGAGATCGACGTGGGCGTAGGCCCCGCCCGCCGCGGCCGTGCCGCCGGCGACGATCGCGTAGAGGATCATCACGTTCGACGGCGGGATGATCAGCCCGATCGTCGAGCTGGAGACCGTCACGGCCGTGGCGAACGGGCGATCGTAGCCCTCGGCGTCCATCACGGGGATGAGGATCGACCCGATGCTCGAGACGTCGGCGACCGCGCTGCCGGAGACGCCGCCGAAGAACATGCTGGCCATCACGTTGACGTAGCCGGTCCCGCCGCGGACCTGCCCGATCAGCGACTGCGACAGCCCGATCAGCCGCTGTGCCAGCCCGCCGCGGCCCATGATCTTGCCGGCCAGGATGAACAAGGGGATCGCGATCAGCGCCAACTGCTTGACCCCGCCGGTCATGTCGGTCAGCAGGGCGTAGGGCGTCAGTGTGCCGAACGGGTCGTCGATCATCGCGAAGCCGGCGAACGAGGCGATCGCGATGGCGAAGGCGATCGGCATGCCGATCAGCACGAGCAGCACGAAGACGGAGGCCAGGCAGGCGAAGGGGCTCACGGGTCGGCCCCCTCGCCGCCGCCGTCCGGCCCGGGCGGCGTCAGCAGCTTCTCGAAGGCGAACAGGGCGAGCAGCCCGCCGGCCAGCGGATAGCACAGATAGAACGGCCAGGTGGGCACGTCGGCGCTGGCGAACTTCGCCCCGACCGACGCCGTCGTCGCCACGTACATCGCCCCCAGGACGGCCAACAGCCCCCCGAAGCCGGCGATCAGCAGCCAGTTGACCGCCGCCAGCAGCCGGCGGAGCGGAGGCGGCATCACGCCCGTCAGCGCGTCGATGCCCTGGTGTGCCCCCGCCCGCAGCGCCAGCGCCGCGCCCAGCATCGCCAACTGGATCAGCCCGTGCTCGGCCGCCTCCGTCAGCCACAGCACCTGCCGCTGCCACGCGAAGATGCCCTGGACGGCGCTGTAGGCGAGGACCACCACCTGCGCCGCGAGGATCGTGCCGGTCAGCACCTCGACGGCCCGCCCCGCGATCCGGGCGACGCTGCGCAGATGGGCGGCGGCGTCCATGCGATCACTTCACCGCGCGAATCCGCTCGACCCACCCACGCCGCTCGGGGCCGAGCGTCTGGTAGACCGGCTTCAGCGCCTCGATGAACGGGGCCGTGTCGACCTCCCGAGTGATCTTCACGCCCTTGGCCTCCAACTGACCGTACAGCCGCTCGGTCTCCCGCTTCCAGAGCCGCTTCTGGTACTCGGCCGATTCGGCGGCCGCCTCGAGCAGGGCCGTCCGCTCGCCCTCGCCGAGCGACTGCCAGACGTTTGCGTTCATCACGAGCACGTCGGGCGCCCGGCTGTGGCCGTCGAGGTAGTAATGGGGGCAGCTCTTGTAGTGGCCTTCGGTCCAGTAGCTCGGCGCGTTGTTCTCGGCCGCCTCGACGCGCTGGCCCTTCTCGAGCTGCTGCGTCAGGGCCGGGCCGAACTTGATGCCCACCGGGATCGCACCCAGCACCTCCATCGTGCGGATCATCGTCGGCGACTGCTGGACGCGGATCTTCAGCCCCTTCAGGTCGCCCGCCCCGGTGATCGGGCGGCGCGAGTAGAAGCTGCGGGCCCCCGCGTCGTAGTAGGTCAGCCCCTTCATCTGCGCCGTGCCGAGCTTCGCGAGGATCTCCCGCCCGATCGGGCCCTCGGCCACCTTCCAGAAGTGCGCCTCGTCGCGGAACAGGAACGGCAGGGCGAAGAGGCCCATCTCGTCGACGTTCGCCTCCAACGCGTTGGAGGAGACCTTCGTCATCTGGATGCTGCCCGCCTGGACCTTCTCGATCAGCTCCTTCTCCGCCCCGAGCTGGGCCGAGTGGCGAATGTCGATCGTCAGAGCCCCGCCGGTCTTCTGCTTCACCAACTCCGCCATCCGCACCATCGCCCGATGCACCGGGTGCTTGTCGGTCAGGACGTGGGCGAGCTTGATCTGCCTGCCCCCCCCGTCCGAGGGCTTCCGCCCGCACCCGCCCGCCAGCAGCGCCGCCGCGGCCGCCAACGCATACGCCGCCCTGCGCACAGCCGAACCCGTCCGCCAATCGATCATCTGCATCACTCCCGGCGCCCGCGGAGACCTCGATCGCTCACCGATACGATGCTCCCAACGCCCTCCCGGTGCAAGGATGCTTTCCCGCCGTCGCCGTGCTATCCTCCTCCCATGCGAACGAAATGCACACATCCCGCCCTTGTCCTCGTCCTCGCCGTCGCTCTGACGTCCGCCGCCCGCGCCGCGCCGCCCGCCGGGCCGTGGCGGCGACACGTCATCGACGACTCCTCCCGCGGCGCCGACGGGACGCGGCTGGCCGACGTCAACGCCGACGGCCGGCCCGACATCGTCTGCGGCTGGGAAGAAGGCGGCGTCACCCGCGCGTATCTGAACCCCGGCCCCGACAAGGCCGCGGAGAACTGGCCCGCCGTCACCGTCGGGCCCACCCGCTCGGTCGAGGACGCCGTCTTCGTCGATCTCGACCGCGACGGGGCCGCCGACGTGGTCACCTGCTGCGAGGGCAGGACGCGGAGCATGTTCGTCCACTGGGCGCCGAGAGCGAAGGGGAAATACCTCGACGGCGCCGCCTGGCGGACCGAGCCCCTGCCGGCCTCCTCGAAGGTGATGGCCTGGATGTTCTGCCTGCCGATGGACGTCGACGGGCAAGGCGGTGTGGACCTCGTCGCCGCCGGCAAGGGCGGCGGGGCGAGGGTCGGCTGGTTCGAGGCCCCCGCCGGGCCCGCCGGCCCGCGCGAGCTGAAGGCGTGGAAGTGGCACCCGTTGATCGACGCGGCCTGGATCATGTCCCTGATCGCCGAGGACATGGACGCCGACGGCGACCTCGACGTCGTCGTCACCGAGCGGAAGGGCAAGGCCACCGGTTGCTACTGGCTCGAGAAGCCCGGCGGCCCGAAAGAGGGGGCAGGCGCCTCCGCCGCGCTGCGGAGCCAGTCCTCTTTTTCGAGGCCGTGGCGTCGGCATTGGATCGGGTCGCGGGGCAAGCAGGTGATGTTCGCGCGGATCGTCGACCTCGACGGCGACGGGCTGCGGGATCTGATCGTCGCGCAGAAGCCGCGGACGATCGTCTTCCATCGCCGCCTGGACCGCACGGGCACGAAGTGGCGGCCGCACGAGATCGCCATGCCCGCATCGGCCGGCACGGCCAAGGCCGTCAACGCCGGCGACATCGACCTCGACGGCAAGCTCGATCTCGTCTTCACCTGCGAAGGCGCCAACGCCGAGCGGCCGGGCGTGATGTGGCTGTCCTACGAGAAGGCCGTCACCGACGCGGCGTGGCGCGCAGGCGACATCAGCGGCGCGAAGGGCGTCAAGTACGACCTGGTCGAGCTGCTCGACCTGGACGCCGACGGCGACCTGGACGTGCTGACCTGCGAGGAGCGCCAGCTCAACGCCGTGGTGTGGTACGAGAATCCGACGAGGCGCCCTCGGGCGTCCGCCGCGCCGTGAGCGAGCCGTCGCCGCCGCGATCCCGCTCCGCCGGCCGCCTACTTCGGCTTGGTCCCCGCCACCGCGTACAGCAGGCGGCTGGTCATGACGTAGAGCACACCGTTGGCGGCGACGGGGGTGGCGGGGACGGCGGCGGGCATCTTGGTGCGGGCGAGCAGCTTCTTCTGGCGGCCGGCGCGGAACGTCCAGAGGTACCGGCGCTGCGTGCCGAGGTAGACCTTCCCGTCGGCGACGAAGGGGGAGGACCAGGTTTCCTGCCCGGTGCGGTGCAGCCAGCAGAGCTTGCCCGTCTCGGCGTGGAGGCAGTGGAGGACCCCGGCGAAGTCGGCGGCGTAGACCAGCCCGTCGGCGACGGCGACGGTCGAGAGGCTCCGCTGGATGCCCTTGTACGCCCAGATCCGGGCGGTCTTGGTCAGATCGCCGGTCTTCGTCGCGTCGAAGCAGTGGAGGATGCCCGCCGCCTCGCCGTGCTCCGGGTCGCGTCCGACGGCGACGTAGACCCGCCCCTTGTGGCAGACGGGCGTGGCGATGATCTCGCTGGGGCCCTTGAAGTCCTTCCGGACCGTCGCGCGGGTCCGGTCGCCGTCCCAGTAGTCGATCGGCTGCTCGTCGCGGAACCGAAACTCCGGCGGGTTGCAGTCGTACCACCAGACCTTCTTCAGCGTGCCGGGCCCGGTGGGCGTCGGCCGGGCCGAGGCGGCGTCGAAGGCGTAGCAGACCCCGTCGCCGCCGCCGAACAGCACGAGCGCCTTGCCGCCCACCCGGGCCAGCGAGGGCGAGGACCACTGCCCGTGGAAGACCCGCCAACCCAGCCGCTCGCCGTCCACCGCCACCAGCTTGCCCGTCCTCTTGTCCAGCGCGATCAGGCTGGGCGCGTCGGGCATGGGGTTCGGCTCGGAGGGCATCCGATGGACGCCGTTGGCCGTGTTGACGAACAGCACGTCGCCGCAGATCAGCACGCTACAGTTTGCCGCGTCGTGCGGGGCGCTGATCTTCTCGCCGATCATGTCGAACCGCCAGAGGATGTCGGCGTCGCCCCGGCGGAGGGTCAGGGGCTTGTTGGGGTCGGTGGCCATGAATCGGCCTTCGTCGCGGTACGGCCCGCCGTTGCCGTCTTCCAGCCCGTTCGCGTCGAGGCAGAGCACCTCGCCGCGGTTGGTCACGACGTAGACGCGCCCGCCCTCGACGGTCGGCGAGGAGCAGACTCCGAGCTTCATGTCGTCGAACCCGCTGCCGTAGACCTTTCCCTTGAAGCGCGGCACGAGCAGCCGCCAGCGCAGCCGCCCGGTCCGCTCGTCGACGCACATCACCACGCCGCCGCCGGTCCGCTGGGCCCGCTGGTCCGACCAGCACGCGTCGTTGGTGCCCACGAAGACCCGCCCGCCGGCGACCGTCGGGTTGCCGTACGACTGGGTCCCCAACTGCACGACCCACTTGACCCCCCGAAGCGTCGACGGGTCCATCCGCCCGCCGGGCCTCCGCTCGCCCGGGCCGAACGTCGCCGGGAGGTTCTTCTCCGACGAGACCATGTTCCGCGCGTCCGAGCCGCCCCACTGGGGCCAGTCGGCCCCGACCGCCGCCGCGGCGGCGGCTGCGACCGCACAACATGCACCGATCCGCAATGGCAGAATCCTCATGGCAATAAGGTGTCCTTTCGGACGGTTGGACGCACGCGGCGGCGTCGGGTTCCGTCGCCGTCAGGCCGGCAGAATCGCTGGAGTCTTCGCGCCGGCCTGGCCGATAGACAACGTAGCTCTAACACAGCGACCACTCGGCCGACAGCAGCCGAGGTGGGAACGCCGCCCTCACGGGCGGCTTTTTTTTTTGGCTCCTCAGCAGAATGAGTGGGTCCCTTCCGCCGAGATGCACCCGGCACGCCGCGCCGGACGTGCCCCCACAGGTCTTGGGCAGGGGGCTTTCCTATGGGGGCTCGAGACGGCGGCGTCGCTTGGCCGGCCGTTGAGGGACCGGCCAAGCCACAACGCGGCGCCGTCGTCCTAGTGCTCTGTCGCGGATCCTTTGATGGATCGGGTGCCGTGGTCTGCGCAGTCCCGACAGGGACGGAACAACCACGCGGGGGCGGCACCGCGTGGTTGCTCCGCTTCGCTTCGCAAGCCACGGCACCCATCGGTTCACCGGCGACAGAGCCTAGAGGACGCGGTGGAGGTAGCCGCGGGCGGCGGTGAACCAGCCGGTTCCCCAGTGGCGCTGCCCGTGCAGAAGCAGCGTCGCCGAGGCCACCGGCGTCATCTGTTCGCAGTAGGCATCCAGGTAGGCGACGACGGCGCCGCTTTCGTTGAGGATCGGCTCGAGGCGGTCGTTCTCGTCGGCCCCGCTCGCGGCGGCCGCGGCGGTGCGGAGAGACTCCACGTCGGTGGCGACGGGCACTTCGAAGATCAGGTCCGGCTGGACCAGCCGCTTGCCCCGGACGAGCCCCACGCAAGCGATCGGCCCGAGCGCGTCGGCGGGCAGGCCCAGCTCCTCGTGGATCTCCTCGATGACCGCCGCGACCGGATCGGGCGGGCCGGTCGAATCGGGCGCCAGCCGGATCGTGCCTGCCACCGGGTGGATCCGCCCGGGGTAGGCGTAGACCCGCTCGCTGCGGCGGGTCAGCAGGATGTAGCCGTCCGTCGTGACGACGGCCGCCGAGACGCCCAGCGGGTTGGCCAGCACCTCCGGGCCGAAGCGGCACCACAGGTCGGCGTGGGCGCAGTTCGTGCCGACGAACTCCCGGTAGGTCGTCGCCCCCAGCGTCAGGTGGAGGCGGCGGCCGCGGACGGAGTACTCCACCAGCCGGCAGATCGGGGCGTCGAACAGCGTCCGGTCGTTGGCCTCGGCGTTGAGTTCGGCCTTGTGCCACGCGTCCTCGATGAGCCGCTCGATCTCGTCGTTGGTGCCGCGTGGCCGATCGGTCCATCGGACGGCCAGCTCTTCCGGGGTGAACTGCCGGACGACGTCGAGGAAAAACGCCCCGCAGTCTCTCGGGCCGTCGGTCGGCCGACCGTCTGTGGCGCCTCTCATATCCATCAGTCGGCCAACCAGTCGGCGAGGTCTTCGGCGAAGTAGGTGATGATCAGGTCCGCGCCGGCGCGCTTGATGGCGAAGGTGATCTCCATGGCCGCCCCGCGTTCGTCGAGCCACCCGGCGCGGGCGGCGGCCTTGATGGCGGAGAACTCCCCGCTGACGTGATAGGCCGCCAGCGGCGCGTCGAAGCGGGCCTTGACCCGCGAGATGACGTCGAGGTACGTCGCGGCGGGCTTGACCATGAGCATGTCGGCGCCCTCGGCGAGGTCGGCGGCCGCCTCGGCGAACGACTGGCTGCCGGCGCGGTGGTCCATCTGGTAGGTCCGGCGGTCGCCGAACTGCGGGGGGCTTTCGGCCGCGTCGCGGAACGGGCCGTACATGCTCGACGCGAACTTCACCGCGTAGGACAGGATGCACGTCGTGCGGAAGCCCTCCGCGTCGAGCGCCTCGCGGATCGCGCCGACCTGCCCGTCCATCATGGCCGACGGGGCGACGACCTCCGCGCCGGCCCGCGCGTGCGAGACGGCCGTGCGGGCCAGCGACTCGAGCGTCGCGTCGTTGTCCACGTCGCGCAGTCCACCGCCGCGATCGACGAGCGTGCCGCAGTGCCCGTGCTCGGTGTACTCGCAGAGGCAGACGTCGGTGATCACGAGCATGGCGGGGACGTCCTTCTTGATCTGCCGGGCCAGCCGCTGCACGGCGGCCCCGTCGTCCCACGCGCCGGAGCCGACCGCGTCCTTCTCGTCCGGGACACCGAACAGCAGGACGGCGGGCAGGCCCTTGTCGGCCCACCGCCGCACCGTCTCCGTGGCCGTGTCCACCGAGAGCTGGTACTGCCCCGGCATCGAGGCGATCTCTCGGCGGACGCCCTCGCCCTCCCGAACGAACAGCGGGGCGATCAGGTCGTTTCGGCGGACGGCCGTCTCCGCCAGCATCTCCCGCAGCGCCGCGTGATACCGCAGCCGCCGCATCCGGCTTGTCGGGAATCGTGCCATCTGATCGATCTCATCCTGCCTTTGCTCTGCCGCCATGCAACCGTGCTGCGCCCGGGCCATCACGCCCGACCAACGCCTCCGTCCGCCGGTCGGGTCGCCGCGGCGGGCCGCGGCGGGCCGGCGGCGATGCCGGCCAGGACGGCCCTCAACAGCCCGGCCAGCTCGGGCGGGTCGGGCTTGTGCGTCTCATCCATCACGAGCACCTCCAGCCAACGAGTCGGCTCGTTCGAGACGGGCGCGGCGGCGTGGAGGAAGAACGTCGAGACCCATCCCCGCTCCGGGTCCGGATAGGTCGTCGAGCCCGCCTTGACCTGCCACCGCCGCCCGCCGACGGCCAACGCCTGCCGGTGGTAGAGCTGATACAGCATCCCGCGGCGGATCGTCTGGTCCTGCTCGGCCTTGAGCACTTCGGCCATCGGCTTGGCTGTCTTGCGGGCCTCGCAGCGGACATAGATCGCCCGCTTTGCGTGCTCGATGCGGACCTGCGTGATCGGCTTGGCCGCCGAGTCGGTCCGCTCCTCCCGCTTGGGCCGCTCGTATCCCGCCGGCACGGGGACGGTCAGATGAAACAGCCGCCCGTTCTTCTCGGCCTGCCGCGGCGCGGAGGCCGGCGGGGTGTCGGCCAGGGCCTTCGGCAGGGCGGCGGCGGGCTTGGCGAACATCTTCGCCACGGCCGCCTTCTGCGGGTCCGGGATCGGCGCCGGGTGCCTGCCGGCCAGCACGGCGTCCAGCCAGGCGGGCAGCTCCTTTGGCGGCGGAAGGTAGTGGCTGACCGGCCCGAGGACCGGCAGGATCGACAGGCTCGCGCCCAACGGCTGCTGCGCGACGCGAACCTGCCGCCAGTGCTTCAGGGCCGAGCCCTGCGTGATGTGGTTGATCACGAGGTAGGGGCAGGTCTTGAGCGTCTTGCGGCTGGGGTAGAACCACTCGTATCGGCGGCGGCGGATGACGACGGGGTTGGTCGAGACGGCGATGACGGCGCGGAACATCTCGGGGGAGTGGTCCACGAGGAACAGCCCCGTCTGCCCGCCGCCGGAGACGCCCATCAGCAGGCGGCGCTTCACGTCGGTGCGGTAGCGCTTCTCCACGTCGGCGATCACGTCGGTGACGTACTGCGCGTCGGCGTACCGCCACATCCGCTTGTCGTCGCTCTTCGGCACGGCTGCCGCGCACCGCCTGGCCCGCAGCAGCGGCCAGTAGTCGGCCTTGAACCGGTCGAGCTTCGGCTCGCCGGAGCCGTGCAGGAAGACGGCGAGGGGCTGTCCGGCCAGGGCGTCGGCGCCGCCGGGGGGCACGAGCAGTTCGTAGGCCCGCCCGGACGGCTCGAGGGTGTGTGTGACGGCCTCGCCCTCGGCCCTCGCGAGCCCACAGACGGCCGCCAGCACGGCCAGCGCCGCCGGCAGCCGCCGGGGCCGAACGAGGCGTTCGCAAGCAGGTTCCGCGGTGTCCATAGACACGCATTCTAGCCTGAATTTGCTGTAATAACTATGGTTGGCATCAGTATAAACAGGCAGCGGAAGGACGCGCGAGCGATGCGAGTTCGGATCACGTGCGAGTGTGGGCAGGTCATCGACGTGGAGGGCCGCTATGGCGGGACGGTGACGTGCCCGGCCTGCGGCAAGACGTTGACCGCGCCGGCCCTACAGGGCCCGCCGGCGACGTCGACCGGACCGGGCTCGCCGGCCAAGCGGCTGAAGGGCCTGGCGATCGCGTCGATGGTCGTGGGCATCGTGGCCTGCGTGCCGTGCTGTCCGGTCGGCTGCGGGGTGGCCAACGGCGTGCTCGGGCTCGTCGCGGTCGGGCTGGGGATCCCCGCGATGATCGGCAAGCTCGCGGGGCGGGCGTTCGGCATCGCGGGCGTCGTGATGGGGCTGATCGGGATTCTCTGGCCCGTGCTGGTCTGGGGAGGGTTCATGACGCTGGCGGGCGGAGGGCTCGGGCCGTTTGGGCCGAAGGCGCCGCTGACCCCACCGACCGTCACCCCACGGGCGAAAGCGACCGCGCCGCGCGCCTTGACCGCCGACGAGATCGCTGAAGCGCTGACCGGCCGACTCCGTTCGGTGCGGACACGCAGCTCGATACGGGCGGCGAGAGAGCTGCGGCTGGCGACGGCGGCCTTCCCCGGCCGGGAGGCGAGCGAGCGGAAACTGTACGATTGCGTGTGGCGTTTCCGGCAGCACCTGGCCTACGCGGGGCTGTCGCGGCCGAAGGACCCCGCCCACCGGAAGATGTTCGAGCTGGCGGGGGAGGAGCTGGTCGACCGGGTGCTGGCGAAGTACCGGGAGGCGGGCGAGTTTCAGCAGGACGGCCGATGGGACGATGCCCAGCAAGCCTACAAAGAGCTGAGCGGGTGGATCTCCCGGACGGACGATCCGGTGCTGAAGAACGTCCGGGCCCAGATCAGCTACTGCCGGAACCGCGCGCGGAAAGCCGACGACGAATGACGCCGCGGCATCCGATCTTGCGAGGACGGACCGATGGAGATGGAGATCACGTGTGACTGCGGGCAGGTCATTCGCCTGGGCCCGGGCCCCGTGCCGCCGGCGTTGGCGTGTCCGGCCTGCGGGCGGGTGGTGACGGCCTCGCCGCCGGGCGCCGCCGGGGTCGCCTCGCCCTACGCCCAGCCGCCCGCCGGCGGGGCGGGGGCCCGGCCGGCGAGCGGGAAGGCCATGGCCTCGCTGGTCTTCGGCCTGTGCAGCCTCATCCCGGGCCTCGGGTTGATCTGCGCCCCGATCGCCGTGGGGCTCGGCATCGCCGTGCTGGTGAAGAAGCTGGGCGGCAAGGGGTTTGGCATCGCGGGGATCGCCACGGGCGCGGCGGGGCTGCTGGTCGTCCAGACGTTCACGGCGATCCTCGTCTACGGGGCCATTTCGGTCGCGCGGATGGCACGGTCCACCGTGGCCAGCATGCAGGCGGCCGCCATGGTGCAGGCGACACAGACGACGCTGTCGGACGACGAGATCGACGAGTCCCTCGATCCCAACGCGCTGGGGGCGGGCATGTCGGCCGCCGAGCCGAGCCTGGCCGCGCTGAGGCGGCTGTACGCCAGCCGCGACGACGAGCCGGACAGCCTCTTCCGATGCGTCCGAGGGCTGCACCGGCACCTGCGGTCGCACGCCAAGGGCGACTTCGAGAGCCTCGAGGACCGCGTGCTCCTCCAGAAGGCCGAGATCGAGCTTCGGCGGCGGTTGAAGGAGAAGTACGACAGGGCCGTCGACCTCGAGCAGCAACTGCGCTGGTCGGAGGCGGCCGACGCCTTCGACGAAGTGATCCTGATGATCGACGACCCGAACCACCCGATCCACGTCAACGCCGCCGGCCACGCCGAGGCGTGCCGCAATCTCGAGTAATAGCATCCCGTCAACCGCGGAACGGCGGGCCGCGCAGGCGCGAGAGGATCGTGCGACACAGAGACGCAGAGAGACAGAGAAGAAGCGGGAGAGGCCAACTCGACCCCTCTGTGTCTCTGCGTCTCTGTGTCGCAATCGGACAACCGATAGCCTCAAGATAGACGCCTCACCTACCGGAAGGAGCCCCAGCATGGCGTCGCTTTTTCAGATCCGCACGCGAGGCAGCACGGTCGGACGGGAGGTCGTCGGCGGGCTGACCACGTTCATGGCGATGAGCTACATCCTCTTCGTCCAGCCGGCCGTCCTCAAGCAGGCGGGCATGGACGAGGGGGGCGTGCTGATGGCCACGTGCATCGCGTCGGCCGCCGCGTGCGTGCTGATGGGGCTGCTGGCCAACTACCCCATCGCGCTGGCGCCGGGGATGGGGGAGAACTTCTTCTTTGTCTTCACGCTCTGCGGCGTCGGCGCGGCGGCGGGCGTGTTCCGGCTGACCTGGCCGGAGGCGCTGGCCCTGACGGCCGCGACGGGCGCGGTCTTCCTGCTGCTGTCGACGGTCGGGCTCCGCTCGATGCTGCTGAACGCCATCCCCGACGCGCTGAAGAGCGGCATCGCGGCCGGCATCGGGCTGTTCATCGCGCTGATCGGTTTCCAGTGGGGCAACTTCATCCAGGGCCACCCCGCCTCGCTGGTGACGCTGGCGAGGCTGGAGGGCAACCACGTGGCGGCCCTGACGCTGCTGGGGCTGGGCGTCACGCTGGCGCTACAGGCGTTCCACGTCCGCGGGGCGATCCTGATCGGCATCCTCGCCACGACGGCCGCCACGTGGGGCGCCGGCCGCCTCTGGGGCGTCCCCGCCGTCGAGTACCAGGGCGTCGTCGGCACGCCCACCGGCCTGGCGGCCACCGCCGGGGCGCTGTGGAGCGGGTGCGCCTCGCTGGCCGACAAGCTGATCGGGCCGCACGCGCTGGAAGTGATCAGCTTCGCCTTCGTCCTGCTGTTCATGGACCTGTTCGACACGGTCGGCACGCTCGTCGGCGTCGCCAGCCGCGCCGGGCTCATGCGGGACGGCAAGCTGCCGCGAGCCCCCCACGCCCTCGCCGCCGACGCCGCCGGCACGGTCGCCGGAGGCCTTCTGGGCACGAGCACGGTCACGAGCTTCATCGAGTCGATCACCGGCGTCGCCGGCGGCGCGCGGACGGGCCTGGCCGCCATCGTCGCCGGGGTGTGCATGCTGGCGGCGATGTGGTTCCAGCCGCTGGTGCGCATGATCGGCGGCGGGGTGCAGATCGGCACGACGCCGGCCGGCGCGCCGATCCTCCGCTACCCGATGATCGCCCCGGCCGTCATCATCGTCGGCTCGATGATGATCCGCGCCATGCGAGAGGTCGAGTGGGACGACGTCACCGAGGCCCTGCCCGCCTTCCTCGTGATGGTCAGCATCCCGTTCACCTTCTCCATCGCCACCGGCATCGCCGTCGGCTTCGTCAGCTACGCCTTCGGCAAGCTCGCCACCGGCCGCGCCAGACAATGCCCCACGATCGTCTACGTCTTCGCCGCCCTCTTCGTCGCCCAATACGCCGTCGGCATCGTCAGCGGGACGATCCATTGACCGACCTGCCGCCCAATGGGGTCACGCCCAATGGGGTCAGACCCGGATTAGTGATTAGTGGCTTTGTCGCCTTCGGCGATTCGAGGACGGTCGGTGGGGCACTCTCGCTAATCACTAATACGGCAGCGCTACATTGTCGTAAGTCCTGTGTCTGCGTCGCCGGCTCCAGCGTTGGA
>Ga0180437_10007900_pt1 | contig 13700 bp, 10 predicted proteins | sample SS_ome_4_FD_132410 | JGI IMG/M metagenome (GOLD analysis project Ga0180437, IMG submission 132410) | Hypersaline lake sediment archaeal communities from the Salton Sea, California, USA - SS_3_D_1 metaG | ecosystem: Environmental > Aquatic > Non-marine Saline and Alkaline > Hypersaline >...
ACCGCGATATCGGTCGTGCCGCCGCCGATGTCCACCAGGCAGACACCCAGCTCCTTTTCGTCGTCTGTCAGCACCGAGTAGCTGGAGGCGAGCTGCTCCAGAATGACGTCATCTACCTCGAGCCCGCAACGCCTGACACATTTGATAATGTTCTGCGCGGCGCCCACTGCACCGGTGACCAGATGAACCTTGGCTTCCAGCCTCACGCCGGACATACCGATGGGTTCGCGGATGCCTTCCTGGTCATCGATGATGAACTCCTGCGGAAGAATGTGCAGTATCCGCTGGTCAGCCGGTATCGCAACGGCGCGCGCCGCATCGATAACCCTGTCCAGATCACCGCTCGAAACTTCACGCTCCCGGATCGCTACAATGCCGTGCGAATTGATGCTGCGTATATGGCTGCCCGCGATGCCTGCGTAAACCGACTGTATCTGGCACCCCGCCATCAACTCGGCCTCTTCCACGGCGCGCTGTATCGACTGCACTGTCGATTCGATGTTGACCACGACGCCCTTCTTGAGTCCGCGTGAAGGATGCGAGCCGAGCCCGATAATCTCGATCTCGCCTTCCGGGTTTACCTCGCCAACAATGGCAACAACCTTTGATGTGCCGATATCAAGACCAATAATCATGTTCTTGTCTGACTTCTTGGTCATTTTTTATGCGCCTCTTTCACGCCTATACCCGTTACCGATCTTGTGTCTTGACAATGAATTGAATGCGTTCAGCAAAGTGCGCCACAACAATTTGAAGATATAAAAGTACTCCTGCCAAGCCGGTGAATTATACATGTCTTGCCCACCCCGAAATATTGTTGAGACCTGCATCATTCCCTTTTTCTTTCGCTATCTTGCCTTTCATTGCAAATCCGTTTGGATAGCGCAGATCGATGTATTCGATGCCATCAATATTTGGTGCATTTTGCATAGAGAAAACCTTGACGAATCTCTGTATGCGTCTTTCCGTATCATTTCTGCCAAGCCGCAACTCAACGCCGTTTGACAACAGCATTGACCACGACCGGCGCTCATCCAGCCTGAGCTCGTTTACAGCGAGACCCAGACCGGATAAATCCGTGTGCAGCTTGACCAGGAACGCCCAGACCTTGTGATGCAGTCCTTCGGGGCCGCTGATCACCGGGATCCGCATTTCCCTGTCGATGGATTCGGGCCTGAACAAATCACCCCTGTCGCTCAACAGCGCATCATCAGACCAGTAAGCCACCGCGCTCCGTTCGATGACCTTTATTCTCAATGTTGACGGCCATTGCCGCCTTATGGATGCATCCTGCACCCACGGCAGCGTCAGCAGCACCTGCCTGACATGCTCGATGTCCGCAGTAAAATAGTCGCCGCTAAGCGCCTGCTGCAGCTGAGCCTGGATATCACGCCGGGACAGATGCACAAAGCTGCCTTCGATCGCCACGTGCCTGATCGGCATTATCTCGAACGGCATTCTTTCAACCAGTTGCCATGCGCCGACCGCGAGCGCGGCCACCAGCACCGGCACATACCAGCGGCGGTAGCTCCTGGCAGGATTCTGCTTTTGCTGTTTACGCCTGGCGCCCATTACTGCTTCTCAGTATTTCGACAACTAGCTGGTTAAAATCAATCCCGGCCTGCCTGGCCGCCATCGGCACCAGGCTGTGGCTGGTCATACCCGGCACCGTATTCGCTTCGATCAGCCAGGGCTGACCCTGGTCGTCGAGCATGAAATCAACACGCCCCCAGCCGCTGGCACCGATCGCATCGAAGGCGCTCAGCATGATGGCGCCAAGCTCCTGCTCCCTGTCCTGCTCAAGACCACAGGGACAGAGATAACGCGTATCGTCCGATTCGTACTTCGCGACATAGTCGTAAAACTTTCTGTCGGTTTCCAGGCGAATCATAGGCAGCACCCTGTGGTTAAGGATTGCTGCCGTGTATTCGGCGCCGGTTATCCATTTTTCGGCGATCACCGCACCCTTGCACTCCTGCGCCAGCCTGAACGCAGGCAGCATATCGTCCGCGGCCTCGACCTTGGTCATACCGATACTCGAATCCTCCAGCGCAGGCTTGACGATCAGTGGCAGACCCAGGCGCTCGAGCGCGGTTTCGCAATCCTGCTCGTTGGCCAGCACGAGGTACTCCGGTGTCGGGTAGCCTTCCGCGGCCCAGACCTGCTTGCATCGCAACTTGTCCATAGCCAGCGCAGAGCCGAGAATACCGGAACCGGTGTAGGGCAGCCCCATCACTTCCAGCAGCCCCTGCATTGCACCGTCTTCTCCACCACGCCCGTGCATCATGATCAGGGCGCAGTCATAATTACCCGTTGCCAGCACTGTCGGGATATCGCGCCCGACGTCAACGCCGTGCGCATCCACACCGTTTTGCTTCAGCGCCTCCAGCACGGCCCTGCCACTCAACAGCGAAATCTCGCGCTCTGCAGACCAGCCGCCCATCAACACCGCGACCCTGCCAAAATCAGGCTGACCGGATCCGCTCATGACCCGCCTCCAACTATTCGAACCTCGGTCCTCAGATCCACACCCTGCTGCTCACGCACGGTTTTCTGTACATACCTGATCAATGACTCGATATCATCGGCGCTCGCAGCGTTGTCATTGATGATGAAATTTGCGTGCTTCTCGGACACGACTGCGCCGCCGATGCGATAACCCTTCAGGCCGCTGGCCTCTATCAGGCGGGCGGCATGATCGTTTGCAGGGTTGACGAACACGGAGCCGCAGTTGGCCGTGCCGATCGGCTGGGTCTCGGCGCGGCGTGCAAGCAGCTGCTTGATACGCGCGGTAGCGGCGCTGCTGTCGCCCTGTTCGAAACGGAAAACCGCAGCAGTGAACCATTCATCCGCGGGACCGACCACGCTGCGGTAACCGACCTGGTACTCGTCGGGATTGCGCTGGTGCCGTCCGCCCCGGCGATCGACGGTTTCGACGCTGATAACATGGCGCCAGGTTTCGCCGCCGAATGCGCCTGCATTCATCGCCAGCGCCCCGCCGACAAGACCCGGAATGCCGGCGAAAAATTCCGCGCCGACCAGGTGCTGCGTGGCGCAGAAACGCGCCAGCTTCGAACCGGTCGCGCCTGCGCCCGCGTACACAAGCTCATCGTCGAGCCGTTCGAGTTCATTCAGTACACCCTGCAGCGCGATCACGGTGCCGTCGAACCCCGCGTCCCGCACCAGAGTATTGCTTCCGAGCCCGATCCATAGCACGGCCTCGTCATCCGGCAGTGAAGCCAGCAGGTTCGACAGGTCATCGATATCCGCCGGCGTGTAATAACATTTTGCCTTGCCGCCTGCGCGCCAGCTGACGTGACGCGCCATCGGCTCGTCATAACGCATTTCGCCTCGCAACTGCTGAACCGTCATCGACCTCGCCGCCTCCATGTCATGCCGCCTCCCGCAACTTCTGCGGCAAGCCGGAAGCCACCCTGCCAATACTGCCGGCGCCCAGCGTAAGCAGTACGTCACCGTCCTTCAGCACGGACGCAAGCTCCCTGTCGACCTCTTCGATCTCTTCCACGAAGATCGGGTTGACCTTGCCGCGCTGGCGTATGGCGGCACACAGCGACCTTGCATCCGCTCCACTGACAGGCTGCTCCCCGGCCGCGTACACTTCCGATACCAGCAGCACGTCGACATCGGCCAGTACCGCGGTAAAATCATCGAACAGATCCTGCGTCCTGCTGTACCGATGCGGCTGAAACACAACCACCAGCCGGCGCTCCGGCCAGCTGTTGCGCACCGCCTGCAGCGTGGCCGCCACTTCAGTCGGATGGTGTCCATAATCGTCCACCATGGTTATGGTGCCGGCAGGCATATCGATATCACCGTACATCTGCATACGCCTGCCGATGCCGGCGAAGTTCTTCAACGCTGTTTTTATCGCTTCGACATCCACACCCAGCTCATAGGCCACGGCGATCGCTGCCAGCGCGTTCAGGATGTTGTGACGCCCCGGCAGATTAAGCGTGATGTTCATCGTGGTGTCACTGTCGTGCAACATGACATCGAAGGTGCTCTGCAAGCCCGAGGTCTTTATGTTTGATGCGCAGATATCCGCATCCTGCTCGATACCGTAGCGAATAACCGGCCGGGTTATCTTCGGCAGCAGCCTGCGTGCGTTTTCGTCGTCTACGCAGACTATCGCCATGCCATAGAAAGGCAGGTGATGCAGAAACTCGACGAACGCGTCTCGAAGGCGATTAAAGTTGCCGCCGTAAGTGGACAGGTGATCGGCATCCACATTGGTTACAACCGCCAGCATAGGCTGCAGGTACAGGAATGAAGCATCGCTTTCATCGGCCTCAGCCACGAGGTAATGTCCGCTGCCGAGTTTCGCATTACTGGCCGAGCTGTTGAGCTTGCCGCCGATCACGTAGGTCGGGTCGAGTCCGCCCTCGGCCAGTATGCTCGCGATCAACGACGTGGTCGTGGTTTTCCCGTGCGTGCCGGCAACGGCGATGCCGTTGCTGAAACGCATCAGCTCCGCCAGCATCTCGGCGCGCGGCACAACCGGTATCATACGCGCGCGCGCCACCTGTATTTCAGGATTGTCGGCCGGGATCGCACTGGAGGTGACCACGACATCGACGTCCTTCACGTTTGCAGCGGCATGTCCCCGGAATACCCTGATGCCTGCTTCCCTGAGTTTTTCGGTCACCGCGCCCTCGTTAAGGTCGGAGCCGCTTACCTGGTATCCGATAGTGTTCATGACTTCGGCGATGCCACTCATACCGACACCACCAATACCGACAAAATGCACCTTGCGAACACGTTGCATGAACGGTGTCAGGCTGGAATGATCTGTGATCATGTCAGCCCTCCGTGCTGCATACAGCGGTCGGCGACTTCGTTCGCGGCTTCCGGTTTTGCCAGCTGGCGTGCCGCCATTGCCATGTTCACCAGGGTATCGCGCTGCCGCGTCAACCGGCTGACGGTATCGGCCAGCCACTCGGCACTGAGTTCATGCTGCTGCCTGACCAGCGCAGCCCCCCGGCCTGCAAGGTATTCCGCGTTTGCCGTCTGGTGATCATCGACCGCGTGCGGATACGGAACCAGGATCGAGCCGACGCCGGCCGCCGCAAGCTCGAACACCGTCATGGCGCCCGCGCGGCAGATGACCAGGTCGGCCCAGCCGTAGGCATCCGCCATGTCCTCGATGAACGCCTCGATGCGCGCCTCGACGCCATGGCGCCGGTAGGTCGCCCTTGTCGTATCACGATTCGCCCTGCCGGTTTGATGAAGTATTTCGGGCCGTGCTCCGGTTTCGATTCGGGCGACCGCCTCCGGTACGACTTCATTCAGCCTGACCGCACCCAGGCTGCCGCCGATCACCAGGATGCGCAGGGCGCCTGTGTGTCTGCCCAGGCGCTGCTGCGGATCGGGCAGACCGATTATTTCCCTGCGCACCGGATTGCCCACAGTGGTCGTTTTACGGTTGAACGTCTGGGGAAAAGCTTCCAGCACCTCGCTGGCCAGATGCGCGAGGATGCGGTTCGTCAGTCCAGCGATCGCATTCTGCTCGTGGATCAGCAGGGGCCGGCGCAGCAACCAGGCCATAAGGCCTCCCGGTCCGGCCGTGAAGCCGCCCATGCCAAGCACTGCGCTGGGTTTTCTCTGCCAGAGCACGCGAAACGCCTGCGCACAGGCCATGACCAGCCTGAACGGCGCGAGCAGAAGCGTGGCCGCGCTCTTGCCCCGCAACCCGGTAATACTGAGCCATTCGATCTGGTAGCCCGCCTGCCTGACCACGCGCGCCTCTATCCCGCTCTGCGTGCCCAGCCAGACGATCGGCACGCCGCGGGAGCGCAACTCGTCCGCGACCGCGAGCGCCGGGAACACGTGGCCCCCGGTACCTCCGGCCATGATCAGCACCGGCCTGACCGCCATCATGAGGCCGCCCTCCGACTGCGCTTGCGCGGCCGCGTGCTGCGCTTTCCGCTCCTGCCGCTGACCGCCTGCTTGTCGTAGATGCTGCATTCGTAGTGAATGCGCAGCAGCAAACCGATAGCCATGCAGCTTATGATCAGGCTGCTGCCGCCGTAACTCATCAAAGGCAGGGTCAGTCCCTTGGTAGGCAGCAGGCCCATGTTCACACCCATGTTGATCACTGCCTGCATCGCGAGCCAGATGCCGATGCCGTAAGCGACATAGGCCGCAAACTGGTTACCGCATTTCTCGGCCTGCAGTGCAATGCGCGTCGCACGGTAGAACAGAATCGTATAAAGCAGGATGACCGTGCAAACGCCAATGAAGCCCAGCTCTTCGGACAGGATCGCGAACAGAAAGTCGGTGTGCGACTCGGGCAGGTAAAACAGCTTCTGTACGCTGCCGCCGAGCCCGGTGCCGAACCATCCGCCGGTACCGATAGCGATCAACGACTGGGTCAACTGGAAGCCGCTGTCGAACGGGTCACGCCACGGATCCATAAACGAGGTCAGCCGCTCCATGCGGTACGGCGATGACACGATCAGCAACACCGCTGAGGCACCGAACAGCGCCAGGAACGAGAGGAACTGTAAAAAGTGCACGCCACCGAGGTACATCATACCGAGCACGGTGCCGATGATAACCACGGTTGCACCAAAGTCCGGCTCGAGCAACAGCAGCAGCGCCGCGACGCCGATCATCAGCATCGGCTTGATAAATCCCCAGATAGAAGTCCTTACCGCCTCGCCGTGGCGCACCAGGTAGCCGGCAACATATATAATAAGGAACAGCTTGACGGCTTCCGAAACCTGCAGATTGAACAGGCCCAGCGAAATCCAGCGTGTACTCCCGTTGACCTCCTTGCCCACACCGGGCAGCAGCACCAGAATCAACAGGAACAGGGAGAAGCCGAGCAGCGCCATACCCGATTTTTCCCAGTAAACCAGGCGCACCTGGTAGACGAGCCAGGCCGCGAACAGGCCAAAAAGGATGAAAACGGCCTGGCGTTGCATGTAGTAGAAGGGCGACGACAGGCTGCGCTCGGCCACGCTGATCGATGCCGAAGTTACCATCACCAGCCCGATCGCGAGCAGCGCGATGGCAGTGACCAGCAATACGTTGTCCAGCCGGTCAAGCTGACCTTCCGTTGCCCGCTTCTGCGCGGTTGCTGCTCTGAAAACTGGAACGGTGATACTCATGAGCGCAGATCCTCGACCGCGCTGATGAAGGTCTCGCCGCGGTGCGCAAATCCGCGGAACATGTCAAAGCTCGCGCAAGCCGGTGAAAGCAGCACGTTGTCCCCCTGGCGGGCGAGCCCGGCGGCAGCCGCAACCGCCTCTTTCATATCGCCGGCCATCTCTACGGGAACGACCTGGTCCAGCGCGTCCGCTATCCTGTCGGCGTCTTCGCCAATCAGCACGACGGCGCGCAGGCGCCGCGCCGCAATGTCTCTCAAGGGCGTGAAATCCGCATCCTTGCCCTGGCCTCCTGCGATAAGGACATGTCGGCCCGGCAGCCCTTCGATGGCCGCAAGCGTCGCACCGACATTGGTACCCTTGGAATCGTTGTACCAGTTCACACCGTCGATTTCCGCAATCCACTGGGTACGGTGTTCCAGCCCCGGAAACTCTCTCAGGGCATCGAGCATCGCCTGCATCGGCAGACCGATGCTCTGGCCCAGCGCGAGTGCAGCCAGCGCATTCGCCTGGTTGTGCCGCCCGCGAATCCTGAGTTCGTCGGTGTCGATCAGTGGCTCATCGCCCTTGCACAGATACACGGCCCCGCCCTGCCCGCAGATACCGAATTCGCCCGGATCCGGCCGGCCCAGGGTAAAGCCGATAACGTTCTGCTGATGGTTCAGCATTTTGCTGACGAAAGCATCATCGCGATTGACCACCGCGTGCGAGGCATGTTCATAGATCGCCTGCTTGCTCATCGCATAGGCGTTAACGTCCGCGTACCGATCCATATGGTCGGGGCTGACATTGAGTACCACGGCGGCCTGCATCGGCAGGCGCTGCAGGGTCTCGAGCTGGAAGCTCGACAGCTCGAGCACGTACAGGTCACGCGGATCGCTCAACAAATCGAGCACCGGGCGGCCAATGTTTCCGCCGGCGACCGCGTTCAGACCGGCCTTGTTCGCCATCAGCACCAGCAGGCTCGTTACCGTGCTTTTACCGTTCGAGCCGGTAATCGCCACCACCGGCGCGTCGACTTCATGCGCGAACAGATCGATATCACCGGTGATCTCTACACTGTTGTCGCGCGCCTGCTGCAACGCCGGATCACTCAGCGGCACACCCGGACTGACAACAATTCGCTGTGCATTGACGAAAAGTTTCTTGTTGAACTTGCCCGTGTGCAGCGGCACATCGCTGAAATCCTGCTTGAATTCATTCAGCGCCGGGGGAATGTCCCGGCTGTCGACAACGATCATGGACTCACCCAGCTTGCGCAGGTGGCGCACCACTGACAACCCCGTCATCCCCAGTCCGACGACAAGCGTGTAGGCGTGCATGTCACTTCGCGGTGCTGTCATTGTTCCTTTCCTGATCGCTGTCTGTGCCATTGTCCCACTAACGCACCTTCAACGAAGCCAGTCCGACCAGCACGAGCACGACGGTAATAATCCAGAATCGCACGATTACCCTTGGTTCCGGCCAGCCCTTCAATTCAAAGTGGTGATGCAGCGGCGCCATTCGGAAAATTCTTTTGCCCGTGAGCTTGAAAGAGCCGACCTGCAGGATCACCGAAACCGTTTCCATCACGAAGACCCCGCCCATGATCAGCAGTACGATTTCCTGCCTGACCAGCACGGCGACAACACCCAGAGCCGCGCCCAGCGCGAGTGCGCCTACATCGCCCATGAACACCTGGGCGGGATAGGTATTGAACCATAGGAATCCGAGCCCGGCACCGACGAGGGTGCCGCAGAAGATCGACAGCTCACCAACGCCGGCCACGTACGGAATTCCGAGGTAATCCGCAAATGTCGAGTGGCCGGTCGCATAGGCGAACACACCCAGCGCACCGGCGACCATTACCGTCGGCATGATCGCGAGTCCGTCCAGGCCGTCGGTAAGATTGACGGCGTTGCTGGAGCCGACAATCACGAAATAGGTAAATACGATAAAAAACACGCCCATATCGATCGCGACGTCTTTCAGGAATGGCAGGATCAAGGCCGTCTGGACCGGCGTTTCAGCGAGGTAATAAAGCAGGACGGCCGCACCCAGCCCGAACACGGTTTGCCAGAAGTACTTGGCTTTTGCCGACAGGCCCCTGGAATTGCCGTAGACAAGCTTCTTGTAGTCATCGACTCCGCCAACCAGGCCGAACAACAGGGTGACCGTCAGCGTAACCCACATCTGCGGATTGGAGAGGTCGCTCCACAGCAGCGTACTGATCGCGATCGAGATCAGAATCAGCGACCCGCCCATCGTCGGCGTACCGGCCTTGGACAGGTGCGACTGCGGTCCGTCGTCGCGCACGTGCTGCCCGATCTTGTAACTGGTCAGTTTGCGTATCATCGAGGGACCAATGATCAACGACAGTACCAATGCCGTTATCGTGCCCAGGATGGCCCTGAGGGTCAGGTACTGAAACACATTGAAGCCGCTGTGATACTGCTCAAGAAATTCGGTTATATACAGCAGCATCAGCGGGCCCCCTGTGCGTCGTGTTCATCGACCAGTGCGTTGACGATCTGCTCCATACCCATGCTGCGAGAACCCTTCACCAGCACGACGGAGTCCGCCGAAAGCCCCTGCTCCAGTTCCCTTACCAATTGCCGGCGGTCTTCGAAGAATTGCCCGTTCTTTCCGAACGGCTCGACCGCAAAACGCGCGAGGTCACCGGTCGCGAGCAAATGCTTTACACCCAGATCGCGGGCCTGCTCGCCGACCTGGCGATGCAGCGCTTCCTTTTCGTCACCCAGCTCGGCCATATCGCCCAGAACCAGCCAGGTATCGGCCCCGCTGTTCACCAGCACATCAATAGCGGCCTTCATCGAAAGCGGATTCGCGTTATAGGTATCGTTGATGACCTGTGCACCGTTCGGCGTACGGCAACGTGCGAGCCTGCCGGAAACGCCGCTGAACGCCTCGAGACCACCGACAACGTGTTCGAGGCCGACATCGAGCGCGACGCACAGCGCGGTTGCCGCGAGCGCGTTCATGACATTGTGCTGACCCGGAACCGCAAGCCTGACTGCCGCTTCGCCCTGCGGCGTCACGAGCCTGAACGCGGCCCCGCCGTTCGCAGCATTGACTTCCGCATACACATCGGCATTTTCATGCTGCATGGAAAAGGTGATTAAGCGGTTGTTGTTATCCAGTTTTTTGCAGACGCCGCGCCAGTAATCGGCATAATGGTCGTCCGCATTGATCACGGCGGTGCCGCCATCGACTATGCCCGAATAGATTTCCGCCTTCGAACGCGCCACCCCATCCAGCGAGCCGAAGCCCTCGAGATGCGCTGGACCGGCGTTGTTGATCACGGCCGCGTCCGGCCGCGCAATATGCGTCAGGTAGTCAATTTCGCCGGGATGATTCGCACCCATTTCGATAACCGCATACCGATGCTGGTCGCGCAGTTCCAGCAAGGTCATCGGCATGCCAATATCATTGTTCAGGTTTCCTGATGTCGACAGCACGTGGCCCACACCCGCGGCGTGCTCCAGTATGCTGCGCGTCATTTCCTTGACCGTGGTTTTTCCATTGCTGCCGGTAATTCCAACGAGCTTGCCGCTGAACTGCTGCCGCCAGTGCGCAGCCAGTTCTCCCAGCGCCAGCCGGGTGTCACCGACACATATCTGCGGCAGCTCTACGGCCTGGCGCTCGCTCACCAGCGCGCCGGCCGCACCGGCAGCGCCCGCCTGGCCAACGAAGTCGTGACCGTCAAAACGATCGCCCTTGATCGCGACATACAGGGAGCCGCCTGCGAGGCTGCGGGTATCCTTGGATACCGAGGAGAACAGGGTGTCCGAACCGATCAGTTCACCCTTGAGTGCGCGGGCCGCCTGCGACATCATCATCATTCGCTCACCCCGCCGTGCCGCTGTTTCAACAGGGCGCGCGCCACGTCACGATCGTCAAAAGCGACGTACCTGTCGCCGATGATCTGACACGACTCGTGCCCCTTGCCCGCGATCAGGATGACATCGCCGGCTGCCGCATGCGTGATCGCATAATCAATGGCCTCGCGGCGGTCCACAAGGGCAACCACCGCCTGCGGATCAGAAAAACCACTGACAACGTCTTCAATGATCGCCAGCGGGTCCTCGTGTCTCGGGTTATCGCTGGTAACGACTATGTGGTCCGCGACGCGCTCGGCTGACCGGGCCATCAGGGGACGTTTCTCGCGATCGCGGTCGCCGCCACAGCCGAACACGCACCAGAGTTTTCCATCGAAGTGCTGCCTGGCCGCACGACAGGCTGCAGTAATGCCCTGCGGCGTATGCGCATAATCCACGACCACGGTCGGGGCATCGTCGCCTTCGACCAGTTCCATCCGACCCGCAACGGGTTTGAGCGCCTGCAGGCGCTTGAGCGCCTGGTCAAACGCAACATTATTCAGCAACAGGGTGGCGAGCACGGCCAGGCTGTTGGCAACATTGAATTCGCCGAGCAGGTTGAGTTCGAAATAACCACTGCCTTTGGGCGTTGCGACATTGACCCTGAAGCCATGCACCGTCGGTTCGATGCTTCTGGCATAAACGAAAAAATCCGCAAAAGATGCCAGCAACTCAACATCCGCTGATATGCTGTATCCGTAAACCGTCAGCTTATGCCGGTACGATCGGGCCAGTGAACGGCCAAATTCATCGTCGAGATTGATTACTGCCGACTTCAGCCCCGGGGTCGCAAATAGCTTCGACTTGGCCTCGAAATAGGACGCCATGGTCTTGTGATAATCCAGATGATCCTGCGACAGGTTGGTAAAAATCGCGGTATCGAATTCGACACCGTCAACGCGGCCCTGGTCGAGACCGTGCGACGAGACCTCCATGGCGGCCGAGGCCGCGCCGCGCTCGAGCAGGCTGGCGAGGCTCTGCTGCACCTGAATCGCACCGGCCGTGGTCAGCCCTGTCGGCGCCAGGTCGTCAATGAGCCCGTTGCCCAGGGTACCGAGAACGCCGCAGGGCGCATCTTCGGTGTTCAGGCATTGCGCCAGATAATGGCTGACCGATGTTTTTCCGTCGGTACCGGTTATGCCAACCAGCAAGAGATCGCGTGAAGGATGCCCGTAAAACCGTGAAGCTATCTCCCCGACCTTGTGCCGCAGGCCGTCGACCTGCACGCAGATGATCCGGTCATCGAGTGCATTCAGCAGTTCGCTGCACATGCTGTCGACCGCGTCCCACAAAACCACGCCCGCGCCTGCTACAGCCGCCTGTTCGGCGAATTCCAGCCCATGGGAAGTCGCGCCGCGCAAAGCTATAAACACGTCGTTATCGCGCACCTGGCGGCTGTCCTGGGCGATACCGGTGACCTCGATATCGGCAACGTCCCCCAGCGCGGCCGCATCCACCAGGCCGTCGAGCAGGCCGTGCAGTGTCAGTCCAGTCTGCTGTTGCATAGCCGGCATCATGCACGCTCTCCCGCGGATTTCTGCTCGAGCTGCTGCGACTCGGCAGACTCCCGTGCTTTTTTGTCGTGCTCGCGCTCATCCAGCACCAGGCGCCCCGGCTCGACATTGTCGGGCGGCACATCCAGCAGGCGCATGGCGCCAGCCATCACCTTGCTGAACACGGGGGCCGCAACTTCGCCGCCGAAATGTTCGCCGTTACGCGGTTCGTCGATCATGACAACCATCACCAGCCTGGGATCATCGGCGGGCACCATGCCGGTGAAAATCGACAGGTAGCGATTCTCTGCATAGCCGCCCGCGGTAAACTTGTGTACTGTGCCGGTTTTGCCGGCAACGCTGTAGTTCGGGACCTGCGCCTGGCCGCCCGTGCCTTTCGTGCTGACAACCCGTTTCATCATCTTTCTGACCGCGGCCGCGGTCTCGGCGGACATAACGCGCTCACCTTTGGGCGTCTGCTCCTGGTTCAGAAAACTGACCGGTTTCAGATAGCCGTCCGCCGCGATGGCAGCGTAGGCGCGCGCAAGCTGCAGCGGCGTCACGGATACGCCATAACCGAATGCCAGCGTCGCTCGCTCAAAATCGTTGTTGAGAGCACTGGCCGACAAACGGCCCGTCGCCTCTCCCGGGAAACCGCTCCCGGTATCGGAACCGAATCCCAGCCTCTGGTACATCTCCCACTGCTGCTCCGCATCCAGCGAAAGTGCAATTTTGCTGATTCCGACGTTACTTGATTTCATAATCACGCCGCCAACATCGAGATCGCCGTAGTTGTGCGTATCGCGTATCGTATTACCCATTACCTGCATGTAACCCGGGCCGGTTTCCACCTTGTAGAAGTCGCGCCAGTGGCCGCTTTCCAGTGCCGCCGCCACGGTCAGGGGCTTCATCGTCGAACCGGGTTCGAACACGTCGGTTACCGCGCGATTGCGTGTGGTATCGGGGCGCATCTGGCTGCGGTCGTTGACGTTGAAGGAAGGCTGGTTCGCAATCGCGAGCACCTCCCCGCTATCCACGTCCAGCACCACCGCTGAGCCTGCAACCGCGTTGTGCTTGAGCACCGCGGCCTTGAGCGTTCTGTAGGTCAGGTACTGCAGGCGCTTGTCCACGCTTAATCGCACCGGCTTGCCGGGCTCGGACGAGCTGATACGCTTGACGTCGTCGACAGCACGACCGAA
>Ga0180437_10007901_pt1 | contig 13700 bp, 6 predicted proteins | sample SS_ome_4_FD_132410 | JGI IMG/M metagenome (GOLD analysis project Ga0180437, IMG submission 132410) | Hypersaline lake sediment archaeal communities from the Salton Sea, California, USA - SS_3_D_1 metaG | ecosystem: Environmental > Aquatic > Non-marine Saline and Alkaline > Hypersaline > Sediment...
CGTACTTCGGCAAGACCGCGCAACTGGTGCAGGAGGCGCATACCGTCAGCCACTTCCAGCGCGCCGTGTTGAAGATCGGCAATTACTTGATCATTCTTGCGGTTGTGCTCGTGGTGCTGATTCTGGCCGTCGCCCTGTTCCGCGGCGATAAGATGATGACCACTTTGCAGTTTGCACTGGTGCTGACGGTGGCGGCCATCCCCGTGGCAATGCCCACAGTGCTGTCTGTCACAATGGCCGTGGGGGCACGGCTGCTGGCGGCAAAACAGGCGATTGTCAGCCGGCTTGTAGCCATCGAAGAGCTGGCAGGGATGGATGTGCTGTGTTCGGATAAGACCGGCACCTTGACGCAGAACAAGCTGACTTTAGGTGATCCGTTCAGCGTCCAAGGAGTCAACCCCGACCAGGTGATCCTCAACGCCGCTCTGGCGTCGCGCGCGGAAAACCAGGACACCATCGATCTGGCCGTGCTGAGCGGTATGAAGAACGATCAGGCCCTGAAGGGCTACGAGGTGATCCATTTTCAGCCGTTCGACCCGGTGCACAAGCGCACCGAGGCTACCGTCAAGACCCCTGACGGGAAAACGTTCAAGGTGACAAAGGGCGCACCGCAGGTGATTTTGGAGTTGGCGGCCAATGCCGCGCGGGTAAAGCCCGCAGTCGAAAAAGCCATAAACGAATTCGCGGCGCGCGGCTTCCGTTCGTTGGGTGTGGCTCGGGCAGAAGCGAAGGGTCAATGGCAGTTCCTCGGCGTCTTGCCGCTTTACGATCCGCCCCGCGAGGACTCCAAAGCGACCATAGCGACCGCAAGGCAGATGGGTGTAAGCGTGAAGATGGTCACGGGCGATCAACTGGCCATCGGTCGGGAAACCGCTGGGCAACTGGGGCTGGCCACGAATATCCTTGATGCCAGCGGCTTCGGCGACACGCGTCATCATGAGACGGCGCAGTTGGCAGAGTCTATCGAAAAAGCAGACGGTTTCGCCCAGGTGTTCCCCGAACACAAGTTCCATATTGTGGATGTCCTGCAGCAACACGGTCACATCGTTGGCATGACCGGAGACGGGGTAAACGACGCCCCCGCCTTGAAGAAAGCCGATTGCGGCATCGCGGTATCGGGCGCGACGGATGCGGCGAGAGCGGCGGCGGCGATGGTGTTGCTGACGCCCGGTCTGTCGGTAATCATCGACGCCATCAAGGAGAGCAGAAAAATCTTTCAGCGGATGAACAGCTACGCAATCTACCGCATCGCTGAGACAATCCGTGTGCTGTTGTTCATGACGCTGTCGATCCTGGTCTTTAACTTTTACCCGGTAACAGCGGTGATGATTGTGCTGCTGGCGTTGCTCAACGACGGCGCGATTCTGTCCATCGCCTATGATAAGGTGCGTTATGCGAATAAGCCTGAAACCTGGAACATGCATATCGTCCTGGGGATTGCCACGGTACTGGGGGTTACCGGCGTGATGGCGTCGTTCGGACTGTTCTATCTCGGTGAGCAAGTGTTTCACCTGGACCGCGAGTTCATTCAGTCGCTGATGTACCTGAAGCTGTCTGTAGCGGGGCATCTGACAATTTTTGTCACGCGAACCCGCGGCCCGTTCTGGTCCATTCGACCCGCTCGGATTCTGCTGGCGGCGGTGATCGGCACGCAATTGATTGCGACAGTCTTCGCGGTTTATGGAATCCTGATGACGCCCATCGGTTGGGTCTGGGGCCTTGCTGTGTGGGGGTATGCCCTGGCGTGGTTTATGGTCAACGACCGCGTAAAACTGGCCGCGTATCGGATCTTTGACCCAACAAAACCCGCACTATTGAGCAAAAAACGGCTCGATTCTGTGCCGCAGACCGCCTGGCGAGACTAGGGATGTGCAGACCGCGTTGCTGATACATCCCTTCTCCGCTCATCAAGGGGAGCAGGATGACGAGCGGAGCTTGATTTCTTTAACCTATAAGGTGACTCGGGGTAACCTATGAATATCCACACCGTATCCACACAGCCCTTCACTGACCAGGAGCCCGGCACTTCCGGACTGCGTAAGCCAGTCCCGGTTTTCCAGCAGCCTCACTACCTGGAAAACTTCATCCAGTCGGTCTTTGACAGTCTTGAGGGATATGAGCGGGAGACCCTGGTACTGGGAGGTGATGGTCGCTATTATAATCACGATGCCATCCAAATCATCTTGAAAATGGCGGCCGCCAATGGATTTGGGCGGGTCAAAGTCGGATATAGGGGGCTTCTCTCAACACCGGCCACCTCCTGCGTTATTCGCAAACACAAGACACATGGCGGCATCATACTTTCAGCCAGCCACAACCCGGCCGGACCTAACGGCGATTTTGGCGTAAAGGTCAACATCAGGAATGGCGGACCTGCACCGGAGGAAATGACAGAGGCCATTTATGCCCGCACCCTGGCGATCAAACGTTACAAAATCCTTGAAGCCACCGATGTGGAGCTGGAAACATTGGGGGAAGTCCAACTGGGAAACATGGTAGTTGAGGTCATTGACTCGGTTGAGGATCATCAGCAATTACTGGAATCCCTGTTTGACTTCGAGCGCATTCACCAGCTCCTGAGCTCTGGGCAGTTTCGGATGTGCTTCGATGCGCTCCATGCCGTCACCGGACCCTATGCCCACGCCATTTTCGAGCAGCGATTGGGCGCACCGGCAGGAACCGTGCGAAATGGGACCCCAATGGAGGATTTCGGTGGCGAACATCCCGATCCGAATCTGCTCTATGCCCACAAACTAGTCGATCTTCTATACGGCGAGAAGGCACCTGATTTTGGGGCGGCTTGTGATGGCGACGGCGATCGCAACATGATCCTGGGCTGCAAGTTTTTCGTCACCCCCAGCGATAGTCTGGCCCTGTTAGCCGCCAACGCCCAACTGGTTCCGGCTTATCGCTCAGGTTTGGCAGGAGTAGCGCGGTCGATGCCCACATCTCAGGCAGTAGACCGGGTAGCTGCCCGGCTTGACCTTGACTGCTACGCCACGCCCACTGGATGGAAGTTCTTTGGCGATCTTCTGGATGCCGGCAAGGTCACCCTCTGCGGCGAAGAAAGCTTTGGAACAGGGTCAAACCATTTACGGGAGAAAGACGGGCTGTGGGCTGTTCTCTTCTGGCTCAACATTATGGCAGTGCGGCAGCAGTCCGTCGAGCAGATCGTGCGGGATCACTGGCTGACCTATGGACGGAACTATTACTCCCGCCATGACTACGAAGGGGTGGAGAACGATAAAGCCCACAGCCTGATGGAAAACTTACAATCAAGAGTGCTAACCCTAAAAGGAAAACGGTTTGGACCGTATCAAGTCGAATACAGCGACGACTTTAGCTACTCCGACCCGGTTGATGGCCACGTCACCCCCCATCAGGGGATTCAGATTGGCTTTACCGATGGCTCCCGTATTGTGTTTCGACTTTCCGGTACTGGTACCCACGGAGCCACCTTGAGGGTTTACCTTGAGCACTACGAGCCTGACCCGGCCAGGCATGACGTTGAAACGCAACAGGCTCTCGGGCATTTGATTGCCCTGGCCGATGAGATTGCCCAGATTGGAACCTTCACCGGTCGAGAGAAGCCGACGGTCATTACCTGAATGGATTACGCTATCGAGCAATGTGCTTGGCGTCTCTCATAAAGCCATTGAGTCAGCTTAGACTTAACGGATACGTATGCAATCCAGCCAGGGGGAAGGGGTAATACTTATGGCGAAAGATCCGGTATGCAATATGCAGGTGGACGAGGATCAGGCAAAACACCAACTTCTCTACATGGGCAAAACATACTATTTTTGTACCGAGAGATGTAAAGCGACCTTTGAGCAGGAACCAGAAAAATATTTGAAGGCATATGAAGAAGATTTCATAGATAAAAGAACAGTAGCCATTGTGGGCACAGGGCAGGTAGGCGCCACATTTGCCTTTGCCCTCATGGTCAGCAGCCTGGCAACCAGTATTGTCCTTATTGATCAAAATACTGAACGAGCGGAGGGCCATGTGATGGACCTCAATCATGGCCTTTCATTTGTTCAGCCATCCAAGATTTATGCGGGAGATTACTCGGATTGTAAGGATGCCAATATCGTAGTAGTCACTGCAGGGGCTAGCCAGAAACCAGGAGAAACGAGGCTGGATCTGGTTCGAAAGAATACCGATATGTTTAAAACTATTATTCCTGAGATCGTTCGGCACAATCCAAGGACACTACTCATCGTCTCTAACCCCGTCGATGTCCTCACCTACGTAGCGCTCAAGGTCTCTCACTATCCCATGAATAGGGTTATCGGATCGGGCACGGCCCTCGATACTGCCAGATTCAGATACCTGCTCAGCAGGCATTGCGAGGTAGACCCTCGAAATGTCCATGCCTACATCATAGGAGAGCACGGCGATAGTGAGGTGCCCGTGTGGAGCCAGGCTAACATTGCAGGGGTTTCATTTCGGGAGTATTGCACTGTGTGTGAGAGGCAGTGCTCTCGGGATGAAAGGGAAGAGATATTCGAACAGGTCAAGAATGCGGCCTATGAGATCATAAAGAAAAAAGGAGCCACTTATTTTGCTATTGCTCTGGCCCTTGTGCGAATCGTCGAGAGTATCCTTCGAGATGAAAACAGTGTTCTCACCGTTTCCACACTGCTCGACAACTATTATGGCATAAGCGATGTCTGCCTGAGCACTCCTATCATTTTGAACCGCAACGGCGTATCAAAGGTCCTGAAGATCGCTCTGAATGAATTGGAGATCAAGAAACTACAGGCATCTGCCACTGTTCTTAAGGACGTTATCAAAGGCCTGGATATCTGAAGGATTTTTTATGGCAAAACGACCGCCTTTCTTTATAATTATTTGGATTTCATTTATTTTGTCAACTATTGTAGATTATGCATCCAAATAATATAGCCATGAGGAAAAACACCTATTGAAGCAGAAGGAAAAGCGAGGGTAAAAGCCATTCGTAAACTTTCGGAACAGGAGATTGAAAGGATCATAAGCCTCCTCAAGGAGGGCAAGCCCTTGTCTAATTATATAGGTACAATGCATATTCATCTTTCCTCTTTGGATAGTGCCTATGCAGGTTGAAAAAGGGTCTGTGATGAACGGGGTACCAAAGGTCTTCTGGGGTGTCCCTGTCAGTGAGCTGCTTCAGCAACTGGGCACGACACCTCAAGGCTTAACAACTGAAGATGCCGGAGAACGCCTCAGAAAATTCGGTGCCAACCGTCTGAAGCCCCAAAAGCGATTAAGAACCCTTTCGATTCTGGTCGCTCAATTCAAGAGCCCAATTATCCTTATTCTTCTTTTTGCAGCGGGATTGTCATTCTTCCTCCGTGATCCTGCCGATGCATTCATTATCCTTACGATTGTCGTGTTAAGCGGCCTGCTCGGATTCTGGCAGGAACGGGGCGCCGCCAATGCGGTGGAGAAGTTGCTCGCCATAGTCCAGATAAAGGCGGTGGTGCTCCGTGACGGGAACCCGCAAGAGATTCACATAGAAGAAATCGTGCCCGGCGATGTTGTTGCCCTCTCTGCAGGAGGAAGCATTCCCGGAGACTGCTTAATCCTGGAATCCAAGGATCTTTTCATCAATGAAGCGGCCCTTACAGGTGAAACATACCCCGTAGAAAAAACGGCTGGATTTCTATCACTGGAAACACCCCTCAGCCAGCGTACCAATACCCTTTTTATGGGAACCCATGTGATGAGCGGAACTGCCAACGCAGTCGTTGTGCGCACCGGTACGGAGACCGAATTCGGCACGGTTTCCGAACGGCTGAAACTAAGGCCGGTAGAAACGGAATTTGAACGAGGTGTCAGAAGATTTGGATATTTCCTCATGGAGATTACGTTGATGTTGGTAATTGCCATCTTTGCCATTAATGTCTATCTGACACGACCGCTCCTGGACTCCTTTCTCTTCTCCTTAGCGCTTGCTGTTGGTTTAACACCACAATTGCTTCCGGCGATTATCAGCATCAATCTTGCCCACGGGGCCAAACGCATGGCACGTGAGAAGGTGATTGTCAAGCGGCTCGCCTCTATTGAAAATTTCGGCAGCATGAATGTGCTGTGTTCGGATAAGACCGGAACCCTGACCGAAGGAGTGGTGCACCTCAAGGCCGCTTTGGATGTTCATGGCAATGAAAGCGAAAAAGTTCTCTTCTATGCCTATCTTAATTCCTTTTTTGAGACGGGGTTTGCAAGCCCTATTGATGAGGCAATCCGGACGCATCATCAATTTGACCTATCCGGCTACCGTAAATTCGACGAGGTGCCCTATGACTTTGTGCGTAAGCGCTTGAGCATCGTGGTCTCAAAAGGTGGTGCCCATTTGATGGTGACAAAAGGCGCCCTTATGAATGTGCTCGATACCTGTTCCTCGGTTGAAACTCCAGAGGGGAAAATCGTGGACAGGGCCACGGTGCAGAAACAGATTCAGGATCTATTTGAGGATCTCAGCAATAAAGGGTATCGAACGCTCGGCGTTGCCTACCGGGATGTGGGTTCCGACCAGCTCATCACCAGAGACCATGAGGCAGATATGACGTTTCTGGGATTTCTCGCGGTCTTTGATCCGCCCAAGCCCGGCATTATAGAGGCCATCAGCCATCTCAAGCACCTCGGCGTTTCGCTGAAGATCATCACCGGGGACAATCACCTGATTGCTGCCACGATCAGTCAACAGATAGGGTTATCAGACCCGCAAATCCTTTCAGGTCCGGAACTGCGCCGGATGAGTGATGAGGCTATAGTCCAGAAGGTGAATGATGTGGATGTTTTCGCAGAGGTCGAGCCCAACCAGAAAGAGCGCATTATTATCGCCCTGAGAAAGGCTGGAAACGTCATCGGTTACATGGGAGACGGAATCAATGATGCCTCAGCTCTTCATGCTGCCGATGCCAGCATCTCTGTGGATAGTGCTGTGGATGTAGCCAAGGAGGCAGCTGATATTTTGCTGCTCGAAAAAGACCTGGGTGTTTTAGTGCAAGGTGTGCAGGAGGGCAGGAAGACCTTCGCTAATACCCTCAAGTATGTGTTTATGGCGACCAGTGCCAATTTTGGAAATATGTTCAGCATGGCAGGGGCATCCCTCTTTCTGCCTTTTCTCCCCTTGTTGCCCAAGCAGATTCTGCTCACTAACCTGATGACTGACTTCCCGGAAATGGCTATTGCTACAGACAGCGTAGATAGTGTAATGGTTGAGCAGCCTCGACGGTGGAACATTACCTTTATACGCCGGTTTATGATAACCTTCGGGATCTTAAGCTCGGCGTTTGACTTCCTCACCTTTGGCGTGCTTCTGCTTGTTCTCCATGCCCCTACGGATCTCTTCAGGACCGGATGGTTTGTTGAGTCCGTGATTTCAGCCTCGCTGATTGTACTGGTTATTCGGAGCCGTGGGCCATTCTTCAAGAGCATGGCGGGGAGGTATCTGCTGCTGGCAACCCTGGTGATTGTTGGGGTAACACTCATCTTTCCTTTTACTCCCCTTGCAGGGATCTTTGGGTTCCAGCCACTGCCAGTGTTATTTCTTTTCGTGTTGGGTGGGATCGTTGTGTTGTATATCTTCTCAGCGGAAACGATGAAGAGGATCTTTTATAAAAACGCAAGATTCTGATGGAGATCCCTCTTTTCCAATTGACAGTGCACGCCTGATAATCTGAAATTACTATGTGGGATAGGCCATGAAAAAGAAATTTTTCCATATCATCGGTCCCCTGTTCGGCCTGTTTCTTTTTACTGTGGCCCTCTGGGTCCTCCATCACGAACTCAGGGCATACCATCTCGCTGACATCCATCGGCATGTGCATGAAATTCCAGCTCATCGGTTTTTTCTGGCCCTTGCTCTCACCGTCATGAGCTATCTCGTTATGACGGGGTATGATACCCTGGCTTTGCGCTACATTCAACATCCGCTCGCATACTCCAAGACCGCCCTTGCGTCTTTTATCGGGTATGCCTTCAGTAACAATATAGGGCTTTCCTTTCTTGCCGGCGCTTCAGTGCGATATCGCCTTTACTCTGCCTGGGAGTTTTCGGCGCTAGAGATCACCAAGGTGGTCGCCTTCTGCAGCCTGACCTTCTGGCTCGGGTTTTTATCTCTGGGAGGGATTGTTTTCCTTTTTGAGCAGATGGTGGTCCCCAAGGCGCTCCACCTTCCTTTTACCTCCGTTCGCCCCCTCGGAGTAATCTTCCTCATGCTTGTGGGAGGATATCTCCTGTGGAGCGCCTTGCGCAAAAAGCCTCTCAAGATTCGTGAGTGGGAATTCCCTCTTCCCTCCATTCAAATTCTCCTTTTCCAGATCGCTATCGCTTCCATTGACTGGGCCCTGGCAGCCAGTATCCTCTACACCCTGCTCCCTGCCACAGCAACTCTTTCTTACCATGGGTTTCTTGGCATTTTCCTGCTGGCCCAAATTGCAGGAATAGCAAGCCAAATACCCGGGGGCCTCGGTGTCTTTGAATCGGTTATTCTCCTGCTCCTTTCTCCCATCGTGCCGGCCTCCTCGATATTCGGATCACTGTTAGTCTACCGGGGGCTTTACTACCTCCTCCCCCTTACCGTGGCCTTGGTTCTGCTTGGGGCTGACGAGGCTATGCATAAAAAAGAAGGGCTCCGGAGATTCGCCCATACCTTTGGCCAATGGATACCCAGGTTCGTGCCGCATGTGCTGGCCTTTACAACGTTTGTAAGCGGCGCGATGCTCCTTTTTTCAGGGACGATACCAGCCGTGACCTGGCGTTTGTCATGGCTCAAGGATTTCCTGCCCCTGCCAGTTATGGAAATCTCCCACCTGCTTGGAAGCCTGGCTGGCATGGGACTGCTCATCGTAGCCTGGGGCCTTCGGCGCAGGCTCGATGCCGCATACATTCTTACTTTAATCCTCTTGGGAGCAGGAATAGTGTTTTCCTTGCTTAAAGGATTTGACTACGAAGAGGCACTTGCATTGGCTGTAATGCTCGGGGCGCTTCTGCCCTGCAGGCACTATTTCTACCGCAAGGCCTCACTATTCACCGAGCCCTTTACCCATGCCTGGATCGCCGCCATCATTCTGGTTCTATCCGGTTCTGTCTGGCTGGGGTTTTTTGCATATAAGCACATTGAATACTCCAATGACCTCTGGTGGCGCTTTGCCCTATCGGACAATGCACCTCGGTTTCTCCGGGCAACCATGGGAGCTACAGCGGTTGCATTAATCTTTGCCATAGTTAGACTGCTGCGTCCTGCAACACCAAAGCGGGCAGTGCTGCGGCATGAGGATTTGGAAAAGATTGCACCCATTGTCCATGAGTCACATCGAACCTATGCCAACCTTGCCTTGCTTGGTGATAAGACATTTCTCTCCAACCAAAAAGGGAATGCCTTTATCATGTATAACACCATGGGCCGAAGCTGGGTAGCCATGGGAGATCCAACCGGCCCGACAGAAGAATGGCCTGAGCTGCTTTGGAGATTTCACGAGATATGTGATCGCTACGATGGCTGGACCGTCTTCTACGAGATCGGCCCGGAAAAAATCCATCTTTATCTTGATCTTGATCTCAGCGTGCTTAAGCTCGGTGAGGAGGCCCGCATTCCGCTGGAAACCTTTTCCCTGGAAGGCAGCAGCCGTAAAGGGATGCGCCATGGCCTTCACAAACTTGAAAAGGAAGGCTGTACTTTTGAAGTGATTGCCCCGGAAGACATCCCTCTTCTCCTGCCCGAATTAAAGCGGATTTCCGATGCCTGGCTTTCTGAGAAAAATACCAGGGAAAAAGGATTCTCTCTGGGATTCTTCAAGGAGGATTACCTGAAGCGCTTTCCTGCCGGGATTGTGCGAAAGAATGGCAAAATTGTAGCCTTTGCCAATATTTGGGCGGGAGGGGAGAAGGAAGAACTCTCCATAGACCTCATGCGCTACAACTCTGAAGCCCCTCACGGTGTAATGGATTACCTCTTTACCCGCCTCATACTTTGGGGAAAGCAGGAGGAGTATCGCTGGTTTAATTTAGGTATGGCTCCTCTCTCGGGCCTTGAAGATCGGCTGTCGGCCCCCCTCTGGAATCGAGTAGGGGTCTTTATCTTCCGGCATGGTGAACATTTCTATAACTTCCAGGGGCTGCGCCAGTACAAGGAGAAGTTTGACCCTCAATGGGAACCCAAATACCTGGCCTCCCCCGGTGGCCTTGCGCTACCGCGCATTTTGACCAACCTGGCTTCTCTCATCTCAGGTGGGCTTAAGGGAGTTATCTCCAAATGAAAAAAGCACCACTAAACGGCAATTACCGTGGTCTAATCCTGACAAAATCATGATCCGTAACTGATGAATTCTTTGCATGCTCTCTATTTCAAAAAACGAATTATTTTTTGGTTTGGGTCATAGTCATCTAAATCCAGCTTTTCAGGTAATCAGAACGACTTCTAAGCACCTTTACCTGCTTCCAGCAACTGCTTGAGCCGATCCCCTTCAATGCTCTCTTCTTTCAAGACAAGTGAAGCCCCTTTGTCCAGAATCTTCTTGTGTGTGGTAAGGAGATCCTTGGCAACCTCATATTGGGCGTCTAGGATTGTCTTGATCTCACGGTCGATCACCTGTGCCGTCTGCTCGCTGTAGTCCTTTGCCGTGGGCAGACCCATTTCGAGGAACTGTTTTTGCCGGTCTTTCTCAAAATAGATATGACCCAACTCAGGGCTCATGCCGTATTCCTTGACCATGCTTCGAGCAATATCAGTGGCCCTGGCAAGGTCATTGTGCGCGCCCGTTGAGACGTCCCGAAAATGGATCTCCTCTGCCGCCCTTCCACCCAGTAATACTGCGATTTTGTTCAAGAGTTCGCTTTTCGCCATGAGAAATCGGTCTTCGGTGGGCACCTGCAGGGTATAGCCGAGCGCTGCAACCCCCCGTGGAATGATAGAGACCTTCCTGACAGGATCGGTGCCCGGCAGGGAGAGGGCAACGAGTGCATGACCCACCTCGTGATAGGCGACAATTTGTCTTTCCTTTTCATTAATGAGGCGGTTTTTCTTCTCGAGACCTGCAATGGTTCGCTCAACGGCCTCCTGAAACTCGGCCATTCCCACCTTCACCCTGTTATGACGAACGGCCAAAAGGGCCGCCTCATTAACAAGGTTTGCCAGATCCGCCCCCACAAACCCGGGCGTCATCCCTGCGATAGTTCCAATCTCCACATCCTTGCTTACGGTGATACCCTTCAGATGGACCTTCAGGATTTCTTCCCGTCCTTTCTTGTCAGGCCGGTCCACCAGTATGTGGCGGTCGAAGCGGCCTGCCCTCAAAAGTGCTGGATCCAGAGTCTCAGGCCGGTTAGTGGCTCCCATGAGAATGACCCCGATGGTTGGGTCAAATCCGTCCATCTCAACCAGGAGCTGGTTCAAGGTTTGCTCTCTCTCATCGTGGCCTCCGGTAATACCCATTCCTCGTACCTTACCCAGGGCGTCCAGTTCATCGATGAAAATAATGCAGGGGGCCTTTTCCTTGGCCTGGGCGAAAAGGTCGCGCACCCTCGCCGCCCCCATGCCCACAAAAAGCTCGACAAATTCCGAACCGCTCATGCTGAAAAAAGGTACTCCACTTTCCCCTGCCACGGCCTTAGCCAGGAGAGTCTTGCCGGTGCCTGGTGGCCCTACCAGCAGGATCCCTTTGGGGAGTTTTCCGCCCAATTTAGTATACTTTCCAGGAGACTTGAGGAATTCAATGACCTCAACGAGTTCTTCTTTTGCCTCATCCACACCGGCTGCGTCATCAAAGGTCACCCCGACTTCGTTTTCCATATAGACCTTGGCCTTCTTTCGCCCCAGGGTGAGAAAACTCCCTTGCTGGGCGGAAAATCGCCGCATCATGAAATACCAAACGCCAAAAAAAAGCAATACTGGAAAAAACCATGATGCGAGATTTTTCAAGAAGTTGCTTTCGACAACCCCGGCAAACGTCACGTTGTACTTTTCCAGCATCTGGGAGAGGTTGGGATCAACTCGGACCGTAGAGAATGCCTTTTCCACCTCCTGGCCATCCTTGGTTGTCCTCATCTTTCCCTGGATGCGATCGTGAGCAATTGCTACCTCAATCACCTTTCCGTTTTGAAGAGACTTGACAAACTCGCTATAAGGGACTTGTTGGACCCGAAATCTCTGGGAGATCGTGTTTTGGAGGATAAGCACGATCCATACAGCTATGAGCACATACCAAATTGAAAATTTGTGATGCTTTTCCATTTCTAAAGCCTCCTTTATTGTAACTCAGGGCGGGGAATTAAGACCCCGCTTGAAGCCGCCTCTTTTCTTGCTGTGCTTTAGCGATTTATGCACAGACCCCTAGTCCATTCTATGAATGGTCTCCTTGTGCTTACCCTGCATGATGATTATACGTGTTCCTTCAATGCCTCGAAACCAGCGACAATATCCAGCAGCTCTCCGGTGATGGACATCTGTCGTTGCTGTTGAAAATGTGTCTTTAATCCGGACAGCATTTCTTCGATATTTTTTTCCGCACCCTGCATGGAGGCGAGCCTGCTGGCATTTTCGCTTGCCAATGACTCGGCGAAGGCACGGTACAGGGAGACGAAGAGGTATTCATGAATCAAAGAAGAAAATAACCGATCCCAATCCATGGAAAAGGTCGGGAGGGCATGCGATGGCCAGGGCTGCGCCTTGAGGTTCGAAATCCATTCCTGATCCAGGGGTAAAAGATGAATCGTGTAAGGTTGACAAGCAGCACCTGATGCCTCGGTGCCATAAAAAAGGTAAATTTGATCCAGCCCCCCCTCTCTATTCCACAGCTCGATATTCATGAGCGTTTCCTGCACCCTCGGTGTAATGCCTGCAACAGATCCGGGAACAGGGCAGAATGCCTCCACGGGCTGCCCAGAATCCTCAAGGAGGTCCTTCATGCGCTCACCAACGGCCATAATGGTCCGATCTTCGTGTCTGATATTCAGATCGTCCATGGCTTTCATGGCATGGGATAAAACCTGCTCATTCAAGGTCCCGACCATGCCCTGGTCAGTACCAAAAATAATGGCACCAAGTCTATCATGGGGGGCAGGTCGTGCCTCGACCATGAATTCCGGCCTGTCACGCAGAACCACGCGAAGACCCATTTCAACGGCCCTATTGTAATCCTTGAGGGAGTCAACGGCCCTCTCGTACTGCCGGATGTTTACGGCTGCCAGGGCCTTCATGGTCTTTACCACGGACTGAAGATCATCAGTGCTCTGAATCTTTCTCTTCAGGCCTTCGATCGTTTGCATTATTGTTGATCCTTGTAGTATTTATTTCCAAAGCGCCTTTCGCTGTCTTCAAAAGGTCTTCAAGATCGGTGTCCCTGAGATCTTCACCCCGCTCAACCCGCTCACATAATTCGGGCACCTGGCTCGTAACCGCGCTGCCGATTGTTTTCTCAGCATCCTGGATACGTTCTAAGGGGAGACCGTCAAATGCCCCTTTATTTACCGCCACCAGAACGGCAATCTGCTCTGAGACCGACAGGGGTTTGTACTGAGGCTGCTTGAGAACCTCCCGGACACGCCGCCCGCGTTCGAGCGTTCTTCGTGTGTCCTCGTCCAGCCGTGTGCCGAAACGTGAAAACGCCTCCAGTTCCTCGAATTGCGAGTATGAAAGACGCAGATCCCCGGCAACCGCTCGATAGGCGCTCAATTGGGTTTTTCCTCCGACCCGTGAGACCGATTTCCCC
>Ga0180437_10007903_pt1 | contig 13698 bp, 12 predicted proteins | sample SS_ome_4_FD_132410 | JGI IMG/M metagenome (GOLD analysis project Ga0180437, IMG submission 132410) | Hypersaline lake sediment archaeal communities from the Salton Sea, California, USA - SS_3_D_1 metaG | ecosystem: Environmental > Aquatic > Non-marine Saline and Alkaline > Hypersaline >...
AAGAGAGAAAAAGAAAGAGAGAGCTTGAAAAACTTGAACGGTCTAAAGCTTGGCAAAAGAAAAAGAGAAACGAAATTGTATTTGTTGGGAAGAAATATTCCTCCTTATTATTTAAAGATAAAGATGGCTCTAAAGAGCGTCTAAAGGGCTTTGATTTACCTATCATAAGTAGTTCAAAAGATTTAGCCGAATTTTTAGATTTGGAATATCGAGAATTAAGATTTTTAGTGTACCACCGTGATGTTATAACGGTAGATCATTATACGCGTTATAAGATTCCAAAAAGAAAAGGCGGAACTAGAACAATTGCGGCTCCTAAACCACTTTTGAAAAAAACCCAACGTACTATATTAGATAAAATACTCTCTAAGATACCTGTCTCTGAGGAGACACACGGATTTTTGAAAAACCGATCAGTAATTACGGGAGCTCAGAGTCATTCAAACCAACCTTATCTAATTATCAACATAGATTTAAAAGATTTTTTTCCAACAGTGACTTTTGAACGAGTTAGGGGGATGTTCTTTTCATATGGATATTCTGGAGAGATATCAACATTGCTCGCAATGATTTGTACTTATTGCGAAAGAATTCCTATTGAAGTGAAGGGAGAGATTAAATATGTAGCTACATCCAAAAGAATTTTGCCTCAAGGCTCTCCGGCTAGTCCTATGATCACCAATATTCTTTGTCGAAAATTGGATAGTAGACTTTCAGGTTTAGCAAAAAAATCGGGATTTACATATTCACGTTATGCGGATGATATGAGTTTTTGCCTTAAGAACGAAAAAAATATCAATCTTTCAAGATTCTGTGGTCTAGTATATAAAATAATTCATGAAGAGGGATTTTTAATAAATAAACGGAAGACGAGATTCTTGAGAAGGAATAATCAACAAAAGGTAACTGGAATTATCTTGAATAACCCAAAAATTGGACTGCCTCGTGCTTGGATAAAAAATTATCGAGCTGCAATCCATAATGCTAATAAATTTTTTGAAGAAAATGGAGAATTACCCGAAAATAAAATTAATGAACTTTCAGGTATGACTTCTTGGGTAAGAAGTGTCAATACCAAGCGATATGAAAATCTCATCTCCTCAGGAACGAAATTATTAAATAAAGTACTATCAAAGTAAATAGAAGAGGTGAATAATAAAAAGAAAATCTTAAGTTTATAAGTGAATCTGGCTTTATGCTATGGTGCTGCGCCATGGTTGAGGTAATGTTTATCATACACCACCAGGTTGCGCGCAATTCGCGCCACTACGGGTAGTGGTACATCAAAATAAGTATCCTTCGGTGATATGTACCACTATGCTACGTTCTGCTGAAGTGTCGCAACCAGATGTGAGCTTTGTTAGCAGATACTTATAAACTTATAATTTTAAGATAAAAGAAAGTAAAATTAAACCATTGGCTTTATGCGATGGTGCTGCGCCATGGTTGAGGTAATGTTTATCATACACCACCAGGTTGCGCGCAATTCGCGCCGCTATTTATATATGTAAAATAGTGTATAGGTATCCTTCGGTCTATATTTTACATTTAATTCGCTTTGCTGAAGTGTCGCAACCAGATGTGAGAGTTGTTAGCAAAGGTTTAGTTTTTCTTTCTTTTTTCATCTCTTTTTATACTCTGATTAATCATTTAATTTTTCTAGTTATTGATAACTCTCTATGATTTAAAGTATAAAATAAAACTATTTATTGTATTTAGCAATTAATACTATATGGCACCAATTACTGTAGTAGGTCCATCGATAATTAATTTCCTTCACGATCTATTCACATCGATATGGATTGGGGGGATGATAGCGCTTACTTTTGCTGTTTATCCATCAATTCGAAAAATACTCGGTAAATCTGAAGAAACGGAAGCGATGAATGCTTCAATAAAAAAAAAGCTTAGTTTTCTTGTATATATCAGTATAATTGGTTTATTGATTACGGGTATACTAATGTCTAGGCAAGCTATAGGATTAGGATTGACTACTGGATTTTTAAGCTTTACAACAGAATATGCAATGCTTCTAAGCATAAAACATATTTTATACTTCATAATGATTTTTTTGAGTATATTTCGTAGTCAAATCGTCGATAGAGTTCGCAAATTTACTCCTCAAATGAAAATGAGGCTTAACATGATGACATTGGTCTTAAATATCCTTTCTGGACTAGCTGTTCTATTTCTAAGTTCATACCTTAGTGTACTCGCAGCAGTAATCGCACCCTAAATCATCTTTTTTTTATTGAAAGAGCTACTTTAAGAGATTGCCTTAGAAACAAAACTATTTGACATTTCGGTCAAATAAATCTACAATATATTCCATATCTGCCTTTAGCTAAACTTTTTATTTGCGAACTCGATGATCTCAATAAGCTATAATTAAAAATATTAAGAAAAAAATGAAAATAAATAGAAACATAATAAGAAATTTAGTTATAGTAATAATCTTGATATTAGGACCAATTTCCTTAATCATCGGAAATTCAGTAGATATAAATTGTGATAGTAAAATATCAGTTCATCAACAAAAAGATTTGAGAATTAAAACTTCAGGATTCTGGAATCTTACAGGAACATTGATTGATATTGATGGTGATGCTAATGGAGTTGGAGCCCATAATTGGAGTTGGGCGGTCTCACAAGATTGGTGTAATGGATTAGGTACGGATTTAGAACCTTATGTCATCGAGAATGTTTCCATATATGCCGCTTCTGGTGAAAATTCCATTTCAATTAGAGATTCTGATGTTTTTTTCATCATTAATAACTGTACTCTCAAGGGAGGAAATATAGGTATTGATTTACAGAATGTAAACAATGGTGTTATTGTTAATTCTGATATTCAAGAGTTTTCGTTTGGAATATGGTATAATAATGTCAATGAAACTGTAGTTCAATATAGCAATATACGTCAAAATAATTTTAATGGAATGTATATCATCGATTCAAACTCAAATATCATTCTTGCAAATAATTTAACTGATCATCTTGGAACTGGATTAGGACCCGCGATATACTTATCTCAATCAAATTATAATGAAATATCTCAAAATTATTTCATGAATAATAAGAGAGCAATTTATATGGTAGACAAATCTAACCATAATACTATTTCATACAATCAGATTCACGAGAGTAATCAAAATGCCATTGAGGCGGCGAACGTACATAAGAATGAATTTTTGGAGAATAATATAACAACGAGTGGTTTTCATGGTATCCAATTAATATACGATAGTAGTCAAAATCACATCGAATTTAATACCTTTTTAGATAATGGTTATTCGGGGGTTAATCTAGTCCAAAACGCCTCTTATAATGAAATAGTGCAGAATTTCTTTGATGATAATTCAAATGGAATTTACATTTACGCGAGTACAGAACCTCTCGAGCGGAATTATATCAGAAATAATGAAATTCTTAATAGTAATTTTCATGGAATTTATTTATGGGGGCATCTATATAATCTCAGTTCAAATATGATCTCGGATAATCTAATTCAAGGTAGTACGAACGAGGGAATATATATTACTGCAAACGTTTTCAACACCACTATAGCACGAAATACAATTACATCTAATCAAAATGGTATTCTTATTAAGGATGCGGATGAAAGTGCTAATATCATCTATGATAATACTATTAAGAATAATCTATGTGGCATTTCTATAGATGATGGTGGAAAAAATTATGTATACAATAACATGATAAAGGATAATTCCGAATTAGGAATTTATACTAATGGAAGTGCTCCAGAAGACGCTGAAAACTTGATTTATGATAATATCTTTATTGGAAATACTAAACATGCTAAAGATGGAAGTATGAATAGCCTATGGAATAATACTGAAACTGGTAATTTCTGGGATAATTATACTGGAACTGATCTTAACTTCGATGGAATAGGAGATCAACCACACATCATTGATGGAGGTATTGATTTTCTTCCAATATATAATACTATTCCTCAAATTGAGATAATATCTCCTATAAATAATACTCTTGTTGATCAAGATGCTCCTAATTTTGTTATTGAGATAAATGATCGAGATATTGACACAATTTGGTATGTTATAAGCGGATATCTAACTCAAATCGAAGTATTATCCAATGGCACTATTGATGCTGCCTTTTGGCAGAGTATCTGGAACGACTTTAGCGATGGACAATTAGTAATCATAACTTTTTATGTAAATGATACACTAGGGAGAATTGCAACTGATTCTATCCAATTAATTGTGAATAAGGCTTCTACAGGACCTCCCCAAGGGATACCAGGATTTAATGTTTTAATATTTCTGCTTTTTTCCAGTATTTCTTTGGTATTTCTTATAACTAAAATTCTAAAGAAAAATCCTAATTTTTAATACAATCTTTTTCTTTTTTTTTCAATTATTACTTAATATTAGCTATATTATAAGGAGTAGACAAAGAAATCTTTAAGGTTCAAAGGGACTTTCCTTTAAAATTCGCTTTATTTCCTCTTTTTTCCATATCGCCCACTCGGGATTGAGTGTTTTAAAAAGTTCCACTTCCTTACTAAATAATAATCTCCTAAAATCCTCTCCAGAATTGCGATGTTTCAATTCATATTCACTTGCCATTTGAAAGACTATTGCTTCAAAGATCCAATATAATAATTTATCTAAATCCTTTGTAATTCTTCGTTTAAATTCTACACCACGTTCAGAAACAACATAATTATAACCACTTTCATTAATTTCGATAAAGGGCGTACCAAATCCATCAGATGTAGTAGCAATCTTAAGAAGTTTCTCTGGCGTCTTGATTTTTTTACCATATTCTCTTACTTTTTTTCGGATTGTGCTAATTGAATAAAGATCTGTCATGAGCTATCAATATCAATTAAAATTTAAAAGATAAATGTTTCCAGAAGAAAAATCATGATCAATCGAAAATGTTGGAGAAAAGAAGGATAATAGGGATGAAAATAGAGATTAACATGATTAAGATAAAGAATAGGGCAATTCTTTTTTTCCTTTTTACATCTTTCTTGCGTTTAACTCTCATATTCCAACTATATAATTCTTTCGCAAATACAGTATACTCAGTATCTGATTCTTGGATCTAATATTGCATAGATAATATCAGTAAATAAGTTTGCGAATAAATATATTAGGGTCATTAAAAACACAACTGAACTTAAGACCCAATAGTCCGTTAGATTGATCGAATCTACTAGTAATCTTCCTAACCCATAAATACCAAACGTCGTTTCAGTAAGAACCGTTCCAGTAAGTAAACCTGCTACATTTAAACCAATAACTGTGACTGTAGGTATTAAAGCGTTCTTTAAGGCATGTGAGTGAATGACATCTTTCTCTTTACATCCCTTAGCTCGTGCTGTCCTTACATAATCTTGTTCTAATATTTCAAGCATACTAGAGCGGGTTTGTCTTACGATTCCAGCAAGTGTAACAAATGCTAAACAAAAAACCGGCAGAGCAATATGAACCAAATAATCTGCGACCAAATATAGCTTTCCTGAAATGAGAGAATCAATTATAAAAAATCCGCTTACTCTCGGTGGGTTTTGATATTCAATACTTTTAATTCCAGCAGTAGGAAATATTGGAAGGACATAACCTAATGAGTATTGGAGCAGCATACCCATAAAAAATATTGGAACAGACACTCCAATTAATGCAAAGAATCTGAAGATCGTATCTCTCGCTTTATTTCTGTGAGTAGCTGAAATAACCCCAATCTTTATTCCCACATATGAAGCAATGATTATTGAAAATATAGCAAGATCAACTGTATAAGGAAGGAATTGCCAAATAAGGTTCCAAACAGGCATTTGCCTTACAATTACCACAGATTCGCCCCATTGACCCGTAAAAAGTTCTCCTAAATATCTAAAATATTGAATTATGAGCGGTAAATCAAGTCCTAGTTCATGTTCCATCTGTGCTATGAGATTTGGATGAGGTCTTGGAATACCACGGGATACTAATAATGCTACCGCTGGATTTCCTGGCATCATTCTTGATAATAAAAATGTTAAAGTCAAGGCTCCAAATAATTCGGGAATAATAATTAAAACTCGCCTAAAAATATACTTCAGCAAACTCATTTTACTTAACTTCTCCAAAAATGGTATATCTGTTTCAAATTACTTAACTATTGTTTAGTAATTGAACTAACTAAGATTTATTGATGCAACTAATCTCTCTCACTCAGAGATTGTGATTTCAGCTATCTATTTGAAATTACTAAACTGTATAATTTAATTCTTGATCCTTTATAATAATTACATACCCTTTATTAGTTGACAACCTTAATATCATTTTTTTGGCAAACTATAACTTGAAATTCGTATTATTAATTATATCATGTCTAAAGGAGAGTTTTTATGGGCTATTGGCGGAAAAGTAGAGAACAAACATACGGTCGGAGATACCACCGTTTATAGTATTGAAAATAATAAATGGTATAGTAGTGAAAATGGAGAGTTAAGTTCTATGCCACATCCTGTCCAAGGAGCGGGGTGGACTTTCTTTGAAGAAAAAATCTTTTGTTTTGGGGGTAAAACGAAACCACATTCGGGATGTTGCGATTATATTCAAGTTTATAATATTAAAGAAGATTCATGGGAATTATATCAAAATATGCCTAAACCTAGGAGTAAATTGGGCAAATTTTATCCAATCGTTCAGAAGCATTATTTATATCTATTTGGAGGGGATGATATTCAAGGGCATTATCATCGCGTTAATTGGAATTGGAAATATGATTTAATAAACGATTCATGGGATATAGATGTAGCTGATGCTCCTTTTACCCAATCATTTCCGCTTCCCACTTTACATGATGGATGGCTCTACTACTCTTCGGGAAATACTGGATTCGAGCCCGAGCAAAATACTTATGAAGGTTCCTTGAACCAGCGATATAATCCACAGGCGGACATTTGGGAAGTCATGCAACCTTGTCCAATCCCAACCACTGATGGTTCAGGAGACAAATGGGAAAACGAGCTTCACATTATAGGTGGTTGGAATATTAATGAAACGTTCTATAATCCAAGCTCAAAAAATTATAAAGGTCCTGTTAAAAAGCAACATTTAATATATAACTATGAATCAGATGAATGGCGATTCGAAACACAATTACCCGGTCATTGGCATCATGGAGGTACAAGAGCCAGTAAAAAATATTTATGGCGATTTTTAGGGACTATCGACGAGGATATTGATATTCGATCACCTAATCCACATTCAAATAAAATATTTCTGTGGGATGGGACTACTTGGACTGAAATGAGGACCGCTCCAGTTCGAAAGATGAATTTTGGCTCGGTTTATACCACAATTGGTCCAAATTTTTAGTAATTATTTCTTTTATTTAAAATATTTTAAGGATAAGGATTGGAAATTACACCTTTAAAATTATTATCCTTAAAATTAAATAATATCGCTTCTTTATATATAATAGTAGTAGAAAATATTTGAATCTCTTATTCCTAAAATAAATTATGATTTTAGAGGGATATGATTCCTTAATAGAGAGATTTAAGTTATATATGAATTTTTTCTCTTACTTTAAAAATCGAATTTGATAATATAATTGCAAGATAAGAGAAGAAAATCAAAAAATTAACCTTACCAATTTATTTGAGGTATTAATAAAGTTGAAAAAATATTATTGCACAAGTTGTAAGAGATATCATTATCGTGGCAAAATTTATAAAGAACATATGAAATATAAAAAAAATAAAAATAAATCGTCAAAGGTACAGATAAGTCGAGATATTAACCCGGAGGATGTAAATTTCGAGGAACTTCGACCAATCGCAAAGCGACAGATCCTTAGTTTATTAAAAAGAATGATGAGAACTGAGCATCCAGATTATTATAAAAAGAGAATAATGCGAGTGATAGCGTATGAGAATAAAAATCATTGAAGAACTAATACCTACTAAACAGCTATATTCTTCTGTAGAAAAGGTTTTTAGTTCTCAGTTAACCATTTCTGAGAATTCTCGCTTTTCTGACGATTCACTTCTTGTATTAGGATTTAGCAAAAAAGGAGTTATCTTAATTGTACATGCTTCACTCGATTATGATTTTGAAAGAACTTATTTAACGGCTATATTATTTAACACTTCATCCCTAGCCAATACTCTCGAAATGGATTATAAATCAGTCGATGATATTAAATTAGTTGAGGATAAGCTAGTTCAAACTCTAAAAAGATACAATAACGGAAAGATTGAATATCCTTTTACCGAACTATCAAAATTTCAGACTGAAATTGACCAAAAGAAAAGAAAGATCTTTAGCCTTGAGAGCAAGATAATTTCTGCTATAATCAAAGATCTCTACGTTAAGATTGATTACTCGGATGAAATTATGAAATTTCCATTTTCAATAACTTCTATTAACGGAAAATGGGAAGATTGGGAAGAACTATATTATCCATACGTAAGTTCCATCGAGAAAGGGATAATTAATACTGGTGTAGAACACACTAAAATTTACCGAAATTATGATTTTGCGTTAAAAACTGACATTTTCCAACGAATGTTTGATTTAGTATTACTTTCAAAGCAAGAATCGGATCCTGAAATGCTTGCTCAACGAAATGAGGACGGTCCTCTCTATGATTACGAGATTACCTTTATTTATTGTAATCGGTCTAATAAACCTTACTCTTATATGGATTTACTTAAATTGATGAATGAAATCAAAACTTTTTCGAAAAAGTTTAAAGCCAACGAAAAAAGACAATGCTTTAACGTCAGAACGAACCTTATATTAATTTCTTCATCAGGATATGAACCTAAAATTAAAGCTTATTTAAGAGAACATCTTTTTCGGGAAGTTGATTATGTTATTCCTATTATAGTAGTACCGCCTATGAAGGATGATGTATGGCATAATTTCTTTGAATACGATGAGTTTATAGATTCTAAACAGAAAAAGAGAGAAGAATTGGGAAAAATTATACGCATTAGTAAGAAATATGAAGTTTCCCCTTCTTTTCGAGTCACTCGACTAAAAGATGCAAAGAATGAATATGCAGATATCATTGAAAGAGAGCAGATGGCCAAAGTCGATAAGGATTATCTCACCAAATGGTTTTGGATATTAAATGTTCCAAAATCAAGTGATTTATTGACTCAAAAAAAAGATCCTAAACCAAATGATAAATCTGTGGATGTAGTTTCAGAAAAGATTGAAATATCTTGAATTCATCTTTAACTTTTATTTTGTATATTTTCATCAGTCTAATTATTTGAGTTCTTAAATATTATTCATTTTTTCGAAAGTAAAACTAATATCAAATATTATTAACTTCATTTTTTAAAAAAAAACATAAAAATACGGAAAAAAACATACCTTAACGCTTTATAAACTGAAATTTCAATAATTATATAATAAATTATTTAATAAATATGGATGCGAACAATAAATGGTATCAAAAAAAGTATTGGGTATAGTATTGGCATCAATTATTGGGGCTTCCTTAGTTGCACTGATTCCTGTATTTCTTTATGGCTTTTCTGTTAACGGTGTAGAAGTAAGGATGCAGATAATGACTGCAGACGGGGCTTTATCATCTTCCTCAGTATATACTTCTGAAAACTCTTATGAGTATGATTTTTGGGATGGTGGTTATGATGTCCCACCAGAAGCGAAGGAGAAAGTAGTAAGTGCTTATGAATATTTTTTTAGCAAATTAGGAGGATTAATGACTGTAAACGAAGAGGGATCCATTGGAGATCAATATGTAGATATAGTCATTACTTTTGAACTAATAACTCCAAATAATCAGTCTTTAACTTATACTTTTCAGCCTACAGAACTGAGAGGTGGGGGACTAAAAGACATAATAATATTATTAGGTCCCGATGAATTTAATGGAGAAACCGGCGAATTTAGTTTAACTATAAAGATTTCTATAGTAGTAAAGTTGCCACCACCCCTTAACACAATCGTATTAGACATTGATTTAGTGCCTGTAAATACGACGTTCGAAGTCCCAGCATAATTTATTTAACCTTTTTTTTTTATTTAATATTTAAAAGATGATTATGAAGAGAGAAAAAAAAAAAAGAGTGATTATAACTGCTTTTATGCTTTTGTTTTGTTTGAGTTTTAGTTTTGAAATTTCAAATGCAAAAGCAATAGATATATTCACTAATGTTTATGAAGGAAACCTTGGACCTAATGAGTCAATTGATTTAAATTTTCTCTCTTTTCAAAAAAAGATTGCTATAAGTACTGATATTGATTTAAATTTTAATATAAAGTGCCTTAATCCAATCTTAAAGCGTGAAATGTCAATGCAAATAAATAATACTCAACCTTTAATGCTTAATATCAGTTTAAACTTAGATATATTAGATTTTTTAACTTTTTTTCCAGATTTACCAGAATTAGAAGAGAGCAATTTAGAATATAAATACAATAATATAATAAAAATTGTTTCCAATTCAACTATTGCAAACTTAACATTTAGTTTTGAACGAAACGTTATATTGGGTTTAAATCCTCTCGAAAATTATACTATGGCATATTATAGTCTTGGAGAATCTGAATGGGAACTAATTAATACTTTTTTAATTCAAGATAATGAAACCTCGAATTCCAAATTGCGAGGTTCACTGACAGATCTTGAGGGAGGGAATGAATATTATATCACATTATTTGATATAGAAGAAGACCAAGAAGGGCCAATAGATTCCCCTCTTATTTGGATAATAATAATAGGGACGATCTTTAGTGCTCTATTAATTTTAGGGTTGATAATAGTAATTTCTAAACAAGATTATTTTGACTTCTTAAAACGTAGATTAACTTCAATTGATAAGAAACATCACCGACTGTCTTTGGAAGAGGTCTTAGAAAATGAAAATCGAAATTCAATTATTGATTTAATACTAAAAAACCCTGGAATCCATTTCAATGAAATTTTACGTAAAACAAATCTATCTCCAGGGAATTTAGTATGGCATCTGGATATTTTAGAAACGTACAAAATAATTGCCAAAAAAAGAATTATGCATTACGTCAGCTATTTTCCCTATTATCAGAAAAATCCAATCTCAAATCTTGAATTAAAACTTCAAAAAAGTGATCTTACTCTCAAGATTTTAAAATTAGTAAAGAAAAACCCTGGAACTTGGAATTCATTAATCACAGAAAAGTTAAAAATAAATCGAAAAACAATTGCTTATCATCTTGCTAAATTAGAGGAATTGGATTTAATTAAGGTTGAAAAGGAAGGTCGCAAAAAGAAAATTTATCCTAGTGAAGACCTCGATGATTTAATATCAGAAGATTCATAATCGGAATAAATTTTCTTGAAAAAAATTTTTAAAAAAAAGAAAGTGATAGTTTATTTATGCTTAAGCTTTATTTTCTTGCAAGTAAACATAGATATTAAGAGCTATTAGAATAAAGATAGTGATTACATCAATTACTTTCTGAAGAGAAACTCGACGGGGTTTGAAGAGGATCGAATAGAATAATGATATTTAATATATTCATTCCAATTACCACATCATAACGAATTCCATAAATATTTTAATTGCTGTCCATTCAATTCGCATGAAACCAACCATTCCCATAATTCCAAGTATTAAGCAGGTGAGCCCCCAGAGGTGCCAAAAATGCAAACTAAAATATGGTGAAAAAATTAACACAGCATATCTCCCGGGAATAAATAGATATAAAATTCCATAAATGAACGCTGCAATTATATCGATTACTAAAACAATTTTAAAAAATTTAGATAATTCTGCCATTTCTTTTCAGGTTTTTTCTTGGATTTCATTAACTCAAAGTTAATAATTATGATTTATTTTTTGATCTGTTTTTAAATATTTACAATCATGTCTATTGTATTGCTAATAAATCATTATACTAAGTTTCTAAAGCTAGAATTAGAGCAGCTAACAGGAAAATATTTAGTCGATAATCGCCCAACTCCTACTAAAGACATCACTTTCGATAGGAATATTCGGAAGAGACTTTGGGAAAAAACAGAAGAGATAATTGGGATGAGATTTGATTAAGATTTCCTTCTAAATTATGGTTCTTTATTTAAATATTCATTAATATTTCTCTCTTCCACTTTTTTTATGTACTTGTCTATCTCTTGTTCAATACTAGTTGGTAATGCATAAGATTCATGAGTATCAAGCAACTCACGGGTTTTTATCCGTGCTTTTTTAAAGATATCAACAGCACCTTTTTTTAACCAAGTATTTCTTGAATTTCTCTCACTTAAAACTGGTACAAATAATTCTTTTTTGACATTTTCTGCTGTATGTCGTAACCCTAGGAAGTGTGAACCTTCATGAAGTCCTTTCATTACAGTGTTAATTTCATTGAAAGCGATTGTATCCCTATTAACCTCAATTCCCCTTATTCCACGTGATACCATTCCTGCTAATTCATTATCAATAGCTAATAATTCCAGACTCGATGCTAACCCACATTCATATGTACCAGCACATGTAATATAATTAATACCTGCGTAAGCAGCTGTAGAGAGCGTGTTAAATCGTTCAAAACCATTTTGCATATCGAAACAATTTGAATTCGTTATACAACCCGAAGCGCGAGATGGAATTCCATAAAAACGGGCTAATTGAGCACAGGCAGTTGTAATCAAACTGGTTTCTATCGAACCCCAAGTGACATTACCGGTTCTAGGATCTATTGGTGTATTCACAGTTCCATATAAAACAGGAGCTCCAGGATTAATCAATTGAGTAAGAATTATTGAAGCTAGCACCTCAGCATTCGTCTGGGTCAATAATCCGGCTAGCGTTATTGGTGCATTTAACCCCCCACTCGCTGCCGGAGCTATAATCAAAGGCTGCTTATACTGTGCAAATACAAAAAGTCCACCAAGTAAAACTTTCGGTAAGGTAAGAGGGCTTAAGGGATTGAAGAAACCTATGATTCGTGGTTTCTTTATCAATTCTTCTTTATCATTAACGATGATTGAGAGAAGATGCATTAAATCTTCTGACATAATCCTTCCTCTACAACCTATCCCAAATGGTTTTCTGCTGTTTTTAGCCCATTCTTTAATTGCATGACAATGAAGAGTAATGTATGGAATATCAACAGGCCATAGATCTAAATGAGAGCTTGAAATATATTCAAGTGAATCAACAATTTTTTGAAATTTTATGAAATCTCTAAGAGTGGCATCTCTGGTTTTTAAAAGATTTTCCTCATCAAGAATTTTAGTAGGTGCGCCTTGAGTCGCAAAGTGAAGGTTTCTAGTATTAACCTCGATTTTAATTTCCTCATCGGGACCAAATAATGAAAAAGAATTGGGGACGGTCTTCAATTGCTCATAAATTATCTTTTCTGGAATTTTAACCAGCTTAGTTTTATTATCTACATTAGCTCCATGATTGCAAAAAAGATCACAAGCCTCTTCAGAATCAACATATATCCCTATGTCTTGCATTATTCTTATTGAGGACTCATGAATCTCCTTGATTTCTTCTTTTGATAAAACTTCAAGTTTGTTTAACCTAATAATTTTTCACTCCTTCAAATTTTTATAAAATAACAAAAAAGATAGGGAGAAAGATACTCATTTTACTCTCCATCCAATAAAACGTTCAATAATCAGTACTATGATAATAATGAAACCTACTGGAGGAAAAATTAACAAAAATAATCTGAATGCCAA
>Ga0180437_10007904_pt1 | contig 13697 bp, 8 predicted proteins | sample SS_ome_4_FD_132410 | JGI IMG/M metagenome (GOLD analysis project Ga0180437, IMG submission 132410) | Hypersaline lake sediment archaeal communities from the Salton Sea, California, USA - SS_3_D_1 metaG | ecosystem: Environmental > Aquatic > Non-marine Saline and Alkaline > Hypersaline > Sediment...
TATGCAAAACGATTATATATATTGTATATGAAACGGAAACGCCCGCTAATCACTTACTCTTCTACAATTTATAAGAGAAGCTCATATTATTAACCATATACATCAGATTCTTTTTTGATAAACAATACTCCAACCGTTCTATTATCAAGTTCTCCTTGAGCAGCATCAATTATGATTAGTGATTTTTCTTCCAGCTCGGGAATGATTGATTTTTCAATGTATACTTCTATTTCGTCTTTCCGGAATTCATTCTCGTCTAAATTTGTGTCTTCCCATAGGATGAAATCCGTATCTCTGTCAACTTTACTCTTATCCACCATTTCTACAAAATTACCGCAAAAAGACATAGTTCACGATTCTCCAGAATGATAAAAAAGGACAAGGACTAGCTTATTTGATCCATCAATTTTTCGAATGGAAATCTGCTCATGAATAAATTTTTTAGCTTCATTTGAAAATGAAAGTTTAATAAAATTCACCAGAATGGTTTTTTTATGATAATCTATTTTATAAGATATAAATATTAAAACTATAATATTTAGTTTACAAATTAATTTATTTAATTTATTTGAAATATTACTAATAAAAAATTGAAGGTACAATGACAGATATTAAAGAAATCAGTGCTCATGCAGAACCGATTGAAATTGTAGAAAGTGCTATGGACACCTCTATCGATTCAGGTTTATCTGAATCTGAAGTTATTTCAAGGCGTGAGAAATATGGAAAAAATGAATTAATAAAAGAAAAAGGAAAAAGCGCATTAGAGATTTTTATATCTCAATTTAAAGATTTTCTTATCTATTTGCTATTTTTTGCTATTGCAGTCTCAATAGTAATAGGAATATATGAAGCTATCATAAATCCTACAGAGCCTTGGTCAACGGAATACACTGACGCAATCGTTATAGCATCTATTTTAGTGGTAAATGCCATTTTAGGCTTCTACCAGGAATATCAAGCTGAAAGGTCGATGGAAAGTCTTAGAAAAATGGCACCTCATTTTGCGAAAGTCCGTAGAAACAATCAGGTAAAAGAAATTGCCATTGAAGACGTCGTACCAGGGGATATTGTATTAGTTGAAGAAGGAGATAAAGTTCCCGCAGATATTAGATTGACAAAAGAATTCTCACTGCATATTGATGAGGCAATTTTAACTGGAGAGTCAAAACCGGTAAAGAAAGAACTTGGAGTTGTTGATAAGAAATTAATTTTAGCAGATAGAGTCAATTTAGCATATATGAATACGATTGTAACGCGGGGAAATTGTGAAGGTATAGTTATAGGTACAGGGATGCAGACTGAGATCGGAAAAATTGCTGGAAGTCTTCAAGGGGAACAAGCAGAGCCGAGTCCGTTTCAAAAGGAAGTTGATCACTTTGGAAAATTACTTGGAATAGCTATTATACTCATTTGTATTGGCGTTTTCGTTACTGAGTTTATATTTATAATTTTAACAGATGGTTTAGCTTTCAGTCCAGAAGAAATAAACGAAATTATTGAGGCTTTTAAAATTTCCATTAGTTTAGCCGTTTCAGCAGTTCCTGAAGGATTAGTAGTAGTAATAACGGTTGTTATGAGTATTGGGATGAAAAAAATGGCAGGGAGAAATGCTTTGGTTCGTAAACTGACAGCAGTGGAAACATTAGGTAGAGTAAATGTTATTTGCTCTGATAAAACAGGTACACTAACGAAAAATGAAATGACTGTAGTGAAAATGTTTATCAATGATAAAATTCTAGACGTTGAAGGTGTAGGGTATAATTTAAAGGGAGAAATTGAATACGAAGGAAATCCTGCTGAAAGCTCTCCGGAGCTTAGGAAATTTTTAGACGTTTGCTTATATTGTAACAATTCCAATATCAATATTGAAGATGAATCCACAGGAGAGGTATCCGTTGTTGGTGATCCCACTGAAATATCGATGAAAGTTTTAGCAATGAAAGGTGATACTAGCGAGAACTTTAACAAATTAGATGAAATTCCATTTGACTCTGATCGGAAAATGATGACAGTAATTGGTAAACTTAATGGAGAGCTCGTCGCATTGATTAAAGGAGCACCAGACGTCTTATTGAGTAAGGCATCAGATATTCTTATTAAAGGGAATAAAAAACCAATGGAGCAGTACGAGGATATATTACTAAAACAAAATGAAGAGTTTGCACAGAATGCCTTAAGAGTATTAGGTGTTGCGTATAAACAATTAGATGATAATTATGATCTTGAAAAAGTTGAGGATAACTTTACTTATTTAGGTTTAGTAGGAATTATAGATCCGGCACGTGATGAAGTAAAGGATTCTATAAATGAAGCAAGGATGGCAGGGATAAGAACAATAATGATCACCGGAGATCATAAAATTACTGCGTTAGCTATTGCCAAAGAAATCGGATTGACTGACTCAGAAGAAGCAATAACTGGAGTAGATTTAGAAGAAATGAGTGATGATGAATTAAGAGAAAAAGTTAAAACTGTCGATGTTTTTGCTCGAGTTACTTCTGAACATAAATTAAGAATTTTAAAACGATTGAAAGAATTAAACCTTGTCGTAGCGATGACTGGTGATGGAGTTAATGATGCCCCGGCAGTAAAAGGTGCTAATGTTGGAGTAGCAATGGGTCTAAAAGGCACTGAGGTCACTCAAGAAGCCTCAGACATGATTCTCATTGATGATAATTATTCAACTATTGTAAATGCTATTGAAGAAGGTCGTGGAATATTCGAGACTACAAAGGGATTTTTCCGTTATATGCTAAGTACTAATTTTGATGAGATTTTCTTGATATTGGTTGCTTATATTGTGATGAAAATTTGGAGCAATGTTTTTATAGGAATACCAGTAGAACCAATCCAGATCTTGTGGTTAAATATTGCCACTGATGGTATACCTGCAATGGTTTTAGGGTTTACACCAACTGATCCTGATGTGATGAAAGCCCCTCCAAGGAAAGGTTTTACTCTGTTAAAAGAAATTAAAGGTCCCGCACTATTACTTGGAATATATACCTCCATAACTGACATCACTTTATATTTGCTTTTATGGACTGTTTTAATACCAGCATGGAGTGGTATTGATCCTAATTTAGTAGGCTATACAGTTGCTGGTTCTGCTGCTCAGACTTATGCTATATCGCTCACTCAGACAATCATCTTTACTAATCTCGTTATTTGCGAATTGTTATTTGTATATACATGTACATCCAATACAAAACCATTTTATTTATTTCCAAATAAGAATCTATTCTGGGCAACAGGTCTTTCATTGGGATTACAACTTTTATTACTCTATACTCCAATAAGTTTTGCTTTTCGAATTGTACCACTAACACAATGGTATCATTGGGTTACAGTAATTATTGCTGCCTTTTCAGTATCAATTGTAGATGAATTACGCAAATATCGGATAAGACTTAAAATTAGGAAAGATCCAGAATATGCCTTTAATTCCTAGTTTTATTTATTATTCTTCTTTTTCTTTTTAATTTAAATAATTCTCAATTTCTTCATAACTTAAGTTACTTAGACTGAAAAAATAAACCAATTCCAATCAATTTAAAGGTATCTTGTACATTCAGATTTCTTAAAGCTGAAGTTTCAGTAAAAGTACATTTCAAGTCTTTAGCTTTCTGAATTCCCTCCTTTTGGGAGATTTCACGCTTAGAATCAAGATCTATCTTATTACCAATGAGTACAAAAGGAATATCCCCCAGTGTTTTGCGAGCATCCCTAAGCCAAACCTCTATTGCTTCATCTAAAGTATTTTTCCTTGTAACATCATATACAATGAAAGCACAATTAGCTCCTTTGTAATATTGGTGTCTTACGCGTTTAAAGAATTTTTGTCCAGCAAGATCATATATGAGAAAATCTATAACCTCATCTTTATTTCCTTGAACATGGTATTGTTGAGTCGAGATTGAAATCCCTAAAGTAGGACGATAATCTGATATTTGATCTTTTTTAAGGAATTGATTAATCAAAGTGGTCTTACCTACTGCTGCGGAGCCTAAAACTATTAACTTGAAGAGCTTTTTCACATTATTTTCTTTTTTAATTTGATGTAGAGGATATACTCCCTTTAATACGGGTTTTGGATTATTAACAGAATATTGAGATAATCCTAAAGAATAATTTTCATCCATCCATAAATTAGGAATACTTAAAGTATTATACTTAAAATCAAAGCTCTCCTCTAAAATTTGGACTATTTTCTCCACAACAAGATAAGCAATTGGGAATAATAAGTTTAAATTTGTCTTATAACTACAGACTAAAAGTAAAATTGCTTCTGAGCTTGCTTCAAGATAGATTATCCTATGTTCTGATGTTTCAAATGAACCACTACCATAATCTCCGATTTTATATTCAAAACTTATCTTATCCAATAACTCTTCCACTTTAGCCATAAGCGCGCCATGGATAATCTCCGTTCTTTTATTTTCTTCCTCTTCCAAATCAGATTTAGCATATTTTGCCATTAAAAGGCCTTGATTTGAGTACAAAAAAGCAATTTCGACATCTTTTTCGAATTCAACGAGATTTTGTAATAGTGTTCTTAAATTCTCTTCTTTATTCATTTTGAAGGTTTCGCTATTTTTACATAGAAAATGAATTTCGACTTTTTATGTGTTTTCATTAATTTTATATTTTTTTTCTACCTTTAGTACTCATTATTAAATCATTCTAATAATAATTAATGTGAAAAGAACCCTATGAATATTCAAGAACTATTAGTAAAAAAAATTGAATCAAATCAGCTTGTTCTTACCGAATTTGAATCAAAAAAATTATTAGCGGATATTGGAATCAAAATCCCCTCTCAAAGATTAGCTAGTTCGAAAGAAGATACACTTTCTGCGGCCAAAGATATCGGTTTTCCGGTTGTCATGAAACTCATTGCGGAAGATATCGTCCATAAATCAGATACAGGAGCAGTTAAATTGGATATAAAAAATGAACAAGAAGTTGAGAAAGCATATGTTGAACTAATGAAGATTCCTGCAGAATCAGAAAAAATGATAAGTGTTCAAAACATGGCACCAGAACCGATAACTGAGTTGATCATTGGAATGACAACTGATGCACAATTTGGACCTGCTCTAATGTTTGGGATAGGGGGGATTTTAGTTGAACTTCTTGAGGATGTAAGTTTTCGAATAGCTCCTATTACTGAATATGACGCTAGAGAAATGATTCATGAAATAAAGGGCTTTCCTATTTTAGATGGATTTCGGGGAAAACCAAAAGCAGATATCGACGCTATCGTTGATACGCTTTTAAAAATATCAGAACTTGTCATAAAGCATCCAGAGATTAATGAAATGGATTTAAATCCCGTATTTATTTATGAAAAAGGGTTAATTTGTGTGGATGCACGAATTATTCTAAAGAAACCATCTCAAAACTAAAATTCTTATTGATGCTTCTGTAGAATTAGGATAACTCACTTTCATCTATTACTTTATCTAAATAGGTTATTCTTCTAAATAATCAATAAGGATACATTATAAAATGTGAAATTTTATATTGAAATTACACGATTATTTAATACAAGCTACTATATGTTAATTTAAAAATATAGCTATAAACTTTTGATTAGCATGAAAAAATCTAAAATAAACAGATATAAGAAACCACTGTTTCTCATTTTTTTTACAATAGGTTTGACTTTTGGTTATTTCGGAATAAATAATTATACCAATAATGGAACAATCGCCTCAAAGAACATAAAAGAAGTAGAAGAGGAGAATTTTAATAATTATGAAGATATTTTTCCTGAATCTTCTCAAATAAAATCTTTCAATGGTTCTGGAAAACCAGTAGATATTATTGTGCACCAATCTCTTATTAATTCTAGTTTAATAGAATTTAGCAATCTTTCTGAATCAAACTCATTTATAGAACCATCACCGACTTTCATTGGCTTTAATACATCATATACAAAAATAGATATTGATGACATTTATGCTCCAAACAAAACTCTTGAGGTAGAAACTAATCCTGGGTTCCCAACCGTCTTAACTCTTCCATATTATACTTCATTTGAAGTACCGACGGATTGTTATTTGAATGCTGTTGAAATTAACATTAATGCACCAGCAACGGGCTCAATTTTTACTTATGATGTGTTTGATGCTAAATATGAAAACAATTACATCAGACCTGACACAGATTTAACAGGGGGAGGATTTAATCTAGGGACAAAAGCAAACGATAGTAATACAGATTTGTGGTTAAGACTTGATGGATTAAATGAATTACTTAATGCAACGGAATCTTACAATAATACATTCTTTATATATATATCTGCTTCAGATGTATTCAGTTCTATATGGAATGCGGATAATACTGGTGATGACACAATTTCGTATAATAATCCTAGCGGAAATCCATTGAATATTGATCTGACCTTGAAAGTGGAATTATCACCTTTAAATAACACACCAAAACCATCACAAATTAATTTAGAATTAAATAAAATGCCAGTGTCTGATAGTGGACAAGGAAGCGGATATTTGGAGACTACTTTAGGGTTATTAAGTGACTATTCTGGCTTATTAGACTTCACCATTGAACCAGACTGGTGGGATGTATCGTTAAATATAACTAATGTGCAGCTCAATTATACTAAATCAGATATCACTGCTAATACAAATTTTAATATTATAAAAAGCAGTGAGAACGTAAACTGGACTGTATCAGTTCCTGGGGGATTAGAATATTTTGACAGCAGAATACCCAAATATAATACAATAAACTATTCAATTCCTTCAAAATGGATATTAAGTAGTCTTAGAATATATGATGATTCTGGTTTGATATCTAGTTCGAATATCAATGATAAACTAATAAATCCCGATTTACGAGAAATTCAAGTGATCAATGCTGTAAATGGCACAAATTGGCTTTTGACTGCGAATTCAACCAATCTCCTTACTGGAGTTAGTACTCTGGTAAACGGAAATCCTTATAATATTGTAAATTTTTCAAACACAGTTCGATTTAATGCAATATTTAGTGAAATAATACGTGATGGTACAGTAAATTTAAGTGTATATAGCCCAAGACCACGAAATATGGATCATACAAATACAACAAGCGTAGGAAGTTCAAATACCATTTTTACTATATCTGATTGGGTAATTGCCGATGATGCAGATGTATATGGACTTTATAAGGTACAAATGTTTTGGAATAATGAATCAGCTGCTGGTTTTTATGAATCATATTTAACAATAGCAGGTGATACGGAACTTAATGTATTAAATCCTCCAGAAAATAAGATTTATAAATCTGGTGAGAGTTTTCAAATCCAGATTCAATATAATGACACCAGATTAGTGGAAGGTGTACTTGATGCTGAAATCAATTATTCATTAAATAATTGGATCGATTCGAGATATGATAACATAAATTATCTTGGTGATGGAAAATATAATATTACTATAAATGTCAATGATCTACAATTCCCAGAATTTGGATTTGTAGATATTCAAATTAACGCATCAAAAAAATTCTATGTAAATTTTACTAGAACATATACATTTCACCGACAAATCTTAACTTCAATCACTCCCAATAATATTAGGAATTTAGGAAGTGTGATGCGAGGTTCAAATGTATCTTATACATTTAATTATTCAGATAGCAATTCGAATCCCATTAGACAAGCATCATATATAGTAACCAATAACTCTGGATTTTTGCCATTTTTAAGGAATGATGGGAATGGTAATTATACAATGCAATTAGATACAGATAATGTTGATGTAACAGGTTATCCAAAATGGTTTGAATTTAGCGTTTCTGCTGTTGGAAATGAAACTCAAGACATTCGACTCATAATTAATGTTCAGATCATATCAACTAGCATAGTTAATCCCAATTGGGATTTAGAAATTGTCCGAAAGTCTGGATTTAACCAATCATACACATTTTTCTTCAATGATACTAATAGTGAGGTTGGAATACCAGATTTGGAAACGAATGATGTTGTTGTGAAAAATAATGACACGGGAACAGTTTGGAATACTGGTGACTTTAATTGGAGGATAATTAATCCCTTAAATGACGGAAATTACATTTTAAACATTAGCATGAGAGGGAAGAATTCAGGATGGTATACCTTAGAAATAAATATAACCAAGAGCCCAAATTATGATACAAGTATCGATTATATTACTTTTTATCTCAAAGGAAATGAAACTAGTATTAATTTAGTTTCTATTTCTGATTCGGGAGGTTTAGTTAAACCTACAGGATATGGAAATAATTATACTGTTTTTGAAGGAGACGAACTTACCATAGGATTCAATATCACTGATGATGATGATGACAATAATTTGGTTTTAGGAAGTGTTACTTCTTATAATCTTGAATATACTAATCTACTTTCATCGAGTAGTGGAGTTATTGCCAATAATTTCCAATTTTCCAATCCGAATCATGTAGGACCTACATTAGATTTATCTAATTTAGCTTCTGGATATTACTTGATGAATATCTCATTTACTAAACTAAATTATGAATCATCCTTTTATACATTCAATTTAACCATAATAGAAAAATATCAAGTAAATCTAACAATTATTAAAAAACCTATAAGCATAAACGCAGGAGATAGCTTCAATATCACGATAAAGGCTACTTATTTTAATGGAACCATAGAGATTCCTTTAGTAAATGCATATATTAATCTGACTGCGTATTTTAATGGGGTTCCAAGACCTCCATTGGCAGCTCAAATGACAAATGGTACGGGAGAAGTAAAGTTTGAGGTAACTGTTCAATTAACAGCGACATCTATGAGTTTAAGAATATGGTTAACTTCAGACTATTACCATGTTGCTGAATCAAGTGTAGAAAGTGACATTTCAATTATTCCCTATTCTCCAGGATTCACTTTAGATGAATTATTGCCTTTTATTGTCTTAATTGGTGCTATTGCTGCTATTGCAATTGGTTCGATCGCAGTTTATCGAGGAGTTGTTGTTCCAAAAAAGAGAGAGAAACAACGAGTATTAACTGAAGTTAAGACTATTTTTGACGATGCAATAAATCTAGAACATATTTTAGTATTATATAAAGGAACGGGCACGTGTATTTTTTTCAAATCATATGGTTCAGAAGAAATTGATCCCGAGTTAATAAGTGGATTTTTAACGGCAGTATCTTCTTTTGGAAAAGAAATGGTTGCTCAAGAAGCATTAAATGAAATTTCTTATGGTGATAAAATGTTACTATTAGCTGATGGAGAGTATGTAAGAGTTGCATTAGTACTTGGAAAGAAAGGATCACTAATTCTTAGGACGCATTTAAGAGAATTTATTGAGCGATTTGAACAAGTCTATAAAGATGTATTACCTAATTGGAGAGGTCAATTAGCATACTTCAGAAATGCTGGTGAAATAGTTGATGATGTTCTTAATACATCCATCATTCTACCACATCAAATTTCTTATGATTTTTCAAGTGTAAAGGATTTAAAAAATCCTCATTCCAAAGATGTATTAAAAATTGCTCACAATTGTTGCGAAGAAACAGAGAGAAAGTTCTTTTTTATCGCAACATTATTACAAGAAGCCGTTGAAACGACGAATAAAGACACTGCTGAAATTTTTATGGGAATTAAAGAACTCAGAGATAAGAAAATATTGATTCCTATAGAAATCTCTGCAATAGAAGCGATCCCAATTTCACAACAAGAAATCAATCTTATCAATCAGAAGGTATCTCAGTTGACTAATTTAACTTCAGAAGAGAAACAAAAGTTAGTAAACGATTTAGCTCAATTAGGACCCGCAGAAAGGGAAGCATATCTTTCAAGTTTGACTGAAAAAGTTGAAATTGTATCTGCTCCAATTAAAACTACAATAGGAACTGTGGAAGTTGCTGATAAGAAATCAGCTAAGAAAGAAATGAAAAAGTTAATTAAAATAGCTAAATCAGCAAAATCTAAGGGAGATTTTTCTGGATCTATTGAAAAATTACGAATTGCGGCTATGATCGCATCTAATTGGGACTATCCAAGTAAATTTATTAATATTCAAGAAGATATTAGGAAAACACAAATTGAAGATCTAAAAATCAAAAAGAAGCAAATTGAGAAAGCTGCTAAAGCTGCTGTAAAACAAAAAATATATGTTGAAGCGGCAGATAAATATAAAGCAGCATCGAAAATAGCTTCTGAAATCTTCAAATTAGGCGATCCATCAATGACTAAAGAAGTCAAACGATTGACTAATAAAGCAAATGAATTTGAAAAATTTAAATGAGTTTTTTTTACTATTTTTTTATTTTTAATCTACTTAAACACAAAATTCTAGAAATTATGTTTGAGATGAAAACAAACAAAGAAAATATAATTATTTTAATATTTAATCCATTATTCCATTCTCTGTTATACTAAAAACTGCTTCTCCTTCAGGTAGATGGGGAGCATCAACTATTTTAGCTACTCTTTGTTCTCCTTTTCCTTTTCTTAAATAGACTCGGATCGTAGAACCATGGGCAATTATATTACCCCCTGCAGCTTTTAGCGGATTTCCATAAAATACGTCTGGTTTTGCTTGGACTTGATTTGTAACTACCACACCAAGTTCGGGATAAATATCAGTTAATCTCAATAAATCATGAAGATGTCCATTAATAGTCTGCTGTCGATTAGCTAGAGTTCCTCTCCCAACATATTCACTTCTAAAATGACCTATGATGGAATCAACTATGATAAGTTTAACATTATTTTCTTTTATTAAATTTGCTGCTTCTTTTATCAAGAGAATTTGGTGATCAGAATTGTAAGCTCGTCCAAATATTATGTTTTTTAGGACCTTTTTATGATCTAAATCATGTCCTTCACTCATTTGGATAATTCTTTCAGGACGAAATGTACCCTCTGTGTCAATATATAATGCTCGTCCTTCAAGACCACCTTTTTCCCTTGCTAACTGAACATTTACACAGAGTTGATGCGCTATCTGAGTTTTTCCAGTTCTAAACTCTCCAAAAAATTCTGTAACGCAGCCTGTTTCCAAACCACCACCTAAAAGATCATCGAGCTCTTGACTGCCAGTGGCAATTCGAGCAATATTTTTTCTATGTTCCCAGACATCTTCAGCTGATTTGAAGCCAATATTCAATTTATCCATGCATGCTTTAATTAATTTAGTGGTTGTTTTTTCACCTAAACCGCTTTCGCTTTGAATTAATGAAGGTGGAGTGTATGCAATGGATTCAAGACTACTAAATCCTGCTTTAATAAGCTTTTTTAATGTAGCTTCTCCTACTCCTGGAAGCTTTTTTACTGCTTCTACTGAATCATTTAATTCTCCTTCTCCTTCGATTTCTTCATCCTCATCTTCTTCATCCTCCTCATCTTCTTCCATTTCATCTTCATCTATATCTAAATCTTGATCATCAACATAATCCTCTTCCAATTCTTCAAAAGCGTCGATTAATTCCGCTTCATCATCATATTCCTCATCATTTATCTCAGCTTCATCTACCTCAACCTTATCTTCTTCTTCTTCTACTTTAGCAAAACCAAGATGTTCTTTGTAAATTTTCCCCTTGGTATGATATCTTTTACATTCAGTGCAATAATATGGTTGAGGTTTTTGACTAGAATCTTTACTACCTACTTCACTTGCCTTAGCCATTTTGTTAACTCACTTATCTTCTAATTTTCGTGTATTTTTTATAGTCTTAATTAATCTAATAATAGAATAGTAGGTATTTTAAAATCAATAGAGTTCTGATTTTTTAGTTTGTAAAATTATTAAGGTATAAATAAAATTTTATGAGATTCTTTTAAGTTGCTCTGATATTTTTCGCATTTCAATAAAGCAAGTGTCCATTCGCGCATCAATATCTACACATACTGCAATGATTAAATCGATTCCAGCTTCCATAATAACAAAATTTCCCTCGTCTCCTTGGAGAGTACAGACATCCAAGTGACCTGATTTTAGTTCTTTTAATGCAGTTTCTCCCACAGAAAGTAGTGTTGCTGTCATGGCTGCTAGATTCACATCAGATATACCTTCTTCCAAAATAGAATGAACTATTAACCCCTCTCTAGAAATTATCGCAGCAGATCGAATATCCTCTATATTATTATATAAAGTTTCTAGTAAATAGTAGTACTGCTCATCAGACATGAGAAGAGGACTTTTGGTTTTTTTAATCCAATATAATATAATTAATGAAATTTATTTCAAATTTTATTTTTACCGAAAAAATTAATATTGTAATCAAATGTTCTAAAGGTAAAGAATATGATTTAAACTAATTTTAATATAATATCAAATTTTAGTATATTAATAAAGAGGTAATAACACTTGAATGAATATCTGAAAATAGAACATTATCCAAAAATTAGAGATGACTTAATCCAAGAATACCTTAATAAAATTAATGAAAATAAAAGACATTGGGATAAACCTTTTTTTATTGATACTCAATCCTATATTGATTTCAATGAAATTATTAACATCACAAGAAGTATCCCTGAAAAGAAACGTAAGAATATAATAGTTCTTGCAACTGGGGGATCAGTTCAAACATTACTAGCTTTAAAACATTCAGGAAAACAAGAAATTTATCCAATAACAAGCTCCCGCTCAGTAGAGTTAAATCGATGTCTAGAAGAGACAAAAAGTTCTAACTCGATTGTGATCCCTATTTCAAGAGGAGGGGAAACAGTAGATGTAAATTCAACAATTGGTGTATTTCTTGAAAGAGGATATGATTTTGTAGGAGTTTCATCACAGGGAACAATGTATGAAATTCTAAAGAAAATAAATTGCCCTATTTTAAAAGTGCCTGATATATCGGGTCGTTTTGCTGCTTCCATTTCGAATGTTGCGATTTTTCCAGCATATTTAGCTGGTGTAAATACCGCAGAGTTTTTAAAAGGTTTGGAAGTAGGATATAATGAATATATGAATTATAAAATGAATGATGCATCTCTATTGGCAATATATATTTTTCATTTATATCAAAAGGGAGTTAAAGTACTATTTTCTATGCCCTATTCTCAAAATTTAGAAGGTTCTGTAGGTTTATTTGTCCAAGAAATTTCCGAGAGTACGGGAAAGGATAATAAAGGGCTAATGGGGACTTATCAATCAGCACCCCTCTGTCAACACTCGGTTCTCGAGTACTTGTTAGGTGGAACAAAAGGAGCTGTACTTCCTATTTTATGGTTGATTGAGAATGAATTGAACCAAGTAAATTTAACTTCATCGATTGATTACATAGATAATAAAGATGCACAAGAGGTTGTGAATTACCAAGCTCATGCAACGTTTCAAGCATTACTAGAACAAGAGGTACCATCAGTATTATTAAGTTTGTCTAGTCCCACTGAAAAAGGGATCGGAAATTTAATAGCTTTTATCCAATCTACGGTATATTATCTATGCTTGCTTTTAGATGTTAATTGGGTTAACAATCCGAAAGTGGTAATCGGGAAAAAAATTTGTAATAATGCACTTCAAAGCAATAAATCTTTTGAAGATATGAAAAAAATGAGAAAAAATATAGCGTCTAATAAATTTAATAAATTCAGTTAACTAGTGATTTCCTTCCTATTAATAAATGTATCATATAGGATATTTACTGCTTTAGCACAGTTTTTTCTTTCAATGATTGCAGTAAAATTGAGTTCTGAAGAACCTTGAGCTATAGCTAAA
>Ga0180437_10007906_pt1 | contig 13696 bp, 11 predicted proteins | sample SS_ome_4_FD_132410 | JGI IMG/M metagenome (GOLD analysis project Ga0180437, IMG submission 132410) | Hypersaline lake sediment archaeal communities from the Salton Sea, California, USA - SS_3_D_1 metaG | ecosystem: Environmental > Aquatic > Non-marine Saline and Alkaline > Hypersaline >...
CCTCGACCTCGTACTCCGCCTTCGGTGAAGCCGCTTCGACCTCCTCAGATCCAGTCACCTCAGTGTAGAACGCGCCGACGCCCTCCGGAGAAGTATCCAGGCTGGCTATCTTGACCGGTTCGCGCCACGTCTGGCGCAACCGAAACCGCTGGCTGGTCTCAGTGCCTTTCGCGACGGTGCCGAAATCCAGTTTTTCCGGCTCCATCACGAATTCCGGAGTGATCTGCGCAGTAACGTAGAACACGGTGATCTCGCGTTCCGGATCGTTCGTGTAAACGTACGCCGATATGTTCGGCGACGGGCCGCCGTAGTGCTGCGGGTTTAGCTCTGCAACCAAATCGGCGGAACCTTCGGGCGGAATTTCCAGAGACGACATCTCCAATTTCACGCACCCGCACGACGACCTCAACCCGTCTATAGTCAACGTGGCGTCACCGACGTTCTTGATCGGAAACGCGTGTTCGAGCACCTGGTCAGGCTCAATCGTGCCAAAATCGTGTTTCAGCTCGGAAACCTCCATGACCGGCCGGGGCGCGCCGGGCGCCGGGGCCGGTTTCTTCCCGATCGGCTCCTCAGGCGGCGGAAGCGGCTCGAGCCCGGGCTCCTGGGGCGGTCTCGTGACGAAATAGGCGTAACCGACAAGCGCCGCCAGCCCGATGAGAATCAGCGCTACTACAATCTCAGGACCGCGAACTTTCATTCCACAATACCACTGAATCTTCCGACAAAATCAAACACAGCCCGGTAAAGATAACATAAAAAAACGGAGGAAGCAACCTTGATTGGACCTCAGTCGCCTCCTCCGTGTGTGCCCGAAATCGTCGGGCTGCTCCTCTCGTTTAACCGACCGACGTCAACCCGTTACGGGTAGGTAACACCACACTTGCCGTCAGGGCCAAGAATGCCACCATAGTAATCGATCGGATCAGTCTGTCCGACAGTGTACGCGAAGAACGGAGTCACAGGGAATTCGCCCGGATACTTGATGAACTCAACGTGCCCGTCCATGAACAGCACGTTACACCCGCCCGGGATGTGGTTGAACTCGTTCACCACGCTCGACATCTGGTCGAACATGACACAAAGCTCGCTCTGCGCCACAGCGGATGCCGCCGGGTTGTTGATGTCGGTTATGAAGAACCGCTCGATCCCTTCGCGTAACCGATACGTGCCCGGGATACCAGCAGCGTTAAAGTAAGCCTCGCAGTTCTGGCCGCCTCCCTCTGCCGGGGGTATCATACCTAGCGGGTCAAAATCGGCGACGTTGTAGCTTGCGACATCTCCGGCGCTAATGTCCTGATCATACATGGTGTAGCCTGCTGCGTTGGCAGCATAGTACGATAGACCGCAGCTCACGGCCGCGTCTTCCTGGAGCGCCCAGCCAAGGTACACGTAACTCGTGGTAGTCAGACAGTCCGTGTCAGGCTGTCCGATCCTGGCCGGGTACGCCGAATTCGTGACCTTATACAGCATCGGGTCGAAGTCGGCGTCCGACGGACAGGCAAACGGCGCCACGTCCGAGATGTACTCGGGATAGATGGCGTTGCCTTCCACCATGAAGTTCGACACCACTCGACCGTAGGAACCGTCGTCCTGGGTCGCAATACCGACGTCGTTGTGAGGGAACTTACCGTTCCACTCGTTGGCGTACATCTTAAGCGACAACCCGATCTGTTTCAGATTGTTCGCACAACTGGCGCGTCTGGCCGCCTCTCTCGCTCGTGCGAGCGCGGGTAGCAGTATCGCCGCCAGAATCCCGATTATCGCAATCACCACAAGCAGCTCGATTAGAGTGAAACCTTTCGCCTTTCTCATGGTATCCTCCCCTCATTTGAGGATCCCCGGCTTCCACACGATGGGGATCCAACTCCGGACCAATCCACATCAAACTACAGGCACAACTCTGAAGCAGATTAGCGAGTTATCACCCCCTTTCCCTGGACCGACGAAGATCGCCACAGTTTCGGACTCGACTATATTCTTTGAATCAAATATACCGCAATGCGGCTAAGCTGTCAACCGTGGCCCGCCGCGAGACGTACGTGACCTTCTCCCAAGCAAAACGGCTCCAACAGTCGGCAGCACTACAACGAGAACCGGGGCGGCATGAAGCGGCACCGGAGGTATCGGAGCGCCGCTGGCTCTGGTGATTTCCACCCCTGCCTCGGTTTCAATTTCAAGCAGCTCCAGGCTGTCCTGCAGATCGGCGATAGCGATTCCGTCGGTAACATCCGGTGCCACGCTGGATCCCGTCTGGACGCTAAACCTCAACGAAATCTGCGAACCGACCGTTGTGGATATGCTGATCGGTGTCTGAAACCCGCTTAACGTCGCCGTATAGCCGCCCGAGACGGCTTGCACATCGAAATCGCCGGCTACCAGGTCGTTCGGAGGCGCTCCCATGCTCAGGCCTGACGTGGCGTCAAGAAAGGCGGTCCCAACGAACACCGGTGTAGCCAGAGTGGGTACGTCGGCCGTGAGGTTCACGGTGTACACATCCACTATCATCAACGACAACGCATACGGAGGCAAACCTCCGCCGGGATCGGTGTACGATGCCCGCAAAACGGCGTCGAGTCCTATCCAGAACGTGACGGCTGTTGCGGTACCGTTCGGGATGGATGAGGAAGTCACATCGAAAGTATCCCAGGAAAAAGTGGTGTAACTCAACGCGTCCGAATCAGCAATATCGGTAATCGCGGTGCGACCGGAAACCTTGTTCATCTCGGCTCGCGCGCTGGCGACAACGCCGATAAGTTCGGCTTGAGCAACAGCCAACGTTCCAGCGAGGTTCAAATCTGAATCGGCGTCGACAAAGATGTCAGCGACAACTCCGGCGGCAGCGCTCGTGCCATACTCAACTTGGGCGTGAACCGCAGGCAGGCCCAGAAAGAAAAACAGCGCCAAAACACACGTGGAAAGACGCAGTTGACTGATCCGCATCGCTCCCCCCTCTCTCAGGTAGAACTATTCGTCGTACGCGATCGTTAAGATCCCGTACCCCCACACTCATGTATAAAAAAATATCACAAACGCCCGGAATTGTCAAGCGGAAAGTCATGTTGCGGGTCCCGCGAAAAGGCGTTTTTCGTGTGTTTAACGGCCGTCGTGCACCTCAACGTAGGGGCAGACCCGTGTGTCTGCCCTTTTCAACCATGGGCGAACACGTGGGTTCGCCCCTACGTAAAGCACACCTGACACAGGCGCAGCGAGACCGGGGACATTGTCTGTACTTTTTTTCTAAACAGATAGCCATGGCCGCCGGGGGAGGTCGTCCGCCACGGCGCACCTTCGGCAAGGGCCTCCCCTACGAGTGATTCGGCGGTTTATGATGCGGCCAGCCGCAAATCTTTCCTTGACAAATTCGGTGAATTCTAGTATCATTATACGCAGGTAAGTCGGGGTTTCCTGAAAGAGCGGTAAAGTGTAGTGCATCTGCGGCCACGGGGGTACCCCACCGGCACGCCGGCCCTGGCTGGGCAGTTACAATTTCAACGCTGTTGCACTTTCCTCTTGATGCCCGGAGGAACTGGTGATATACTACCTCTTGGATACGAGTGGATCAGGTACCGGGGAAAGGGGGTGAGAGAGCTAGCTATTCCGTAAGGTCTCCAGTGTAGGTGCAGGTCAACTCATATGGGAGGATAAGTAAAATGAAGAAAAGGAAAGCTAAAGGTTTTACGTTGATCGAGCTGCTGGTGGTGATAGCCATCATCGGTATACTGGCTGCGATACTTCTGCCGGCGCTCGCGAGGGCCAGGGAAGCTGCACGACGCGCGTCCTGTGCCAACAACCTCAAACAGTGGGGTCTGGTGTTCAAGATGTACGCCAACGAGTGGAACGGCAAGTTCCCGCCCATGAGCATGTGGGAATGCGACCCGGACCCGGATAGAGGCACTTCTGCTGTATACGGCGTAGTAGAGCCCGAGTCTATATTCGACGCGTTTCCGAACGGTAATTCGGTCTATCCGGAATATCTGACCGACATCAACATCGTGAACTGTTCCTCCGATGCACAGCCGATCGACCTGGACGGGGGCGAGTGGAACGAGGACCTTAACGCCGACGGAGTAGGTGACCCGAACGGCGCCTTACTGACGTGTCGGTTCAGTATGCGGTCGTACAACTACTATAGCTGGATGCTAATGCCCAGGGACTTGTACAACCCCGGCGCGGATCAGAACCAGCTTCCGTGGAGCGACCTCAACTTCAACGCGCAATTCCTTGTGGGAATGGGTACCGTTCTGGAGAAGATCGGGTTCGACTGGGCCCAGAATGGAGACGGTTCAGTTTTCGACAGCGATGTCTCCGTTGAGGGCGGGCCGACGGTGTACCGTTTGCGGGAAGGTATTGAGCGGTTCCTCATCACCGACATCAACAACCCGGCCGGGAGTGCGTTGGCGCAGAGCGAAGTGTTCATCATGATGGATGACATCAATACTGGCGAGATCAAGTTTATGAACCATCTTCCCGGCGGCTGTAACGTGTTGTTCATGGACGGGCACGTGGAGTTCCAGAAATACCCGGGCCCACATCCGACGAGTCGAGGATTCGCGAGGTTCAACCAACTCGCTGCGGGTATCGAAGATTGACGGCGAGCTCAGCGGTAGAACGTTCCGTTGCAACGTCGAGTGACGATCGTACCGCGGCACGGGACGCGGAGAAGTAAACAAGGCGGCGAAACGGTTTTCATACCCGTTTCGCCGCCTTTCTTTTCTCACCATCTGCCTCGTAGAGACGTCCCGGCGGGACGTCTCCGAGGACGGCACTGCCTGAAAGCGAGAGATTGAACGGTGTACAAGCCGAAACCGGTACGTAGGGGCGAACCCATGTGTTCGCCCGTGCTTGAAGGGCAGACACGGCGGTAGAAAATGGGGACTGACACAAGCCCGGCCTTCGTAGCCAAAGGCTACTTCGGCGGAGTAGGCCGTAGCGAGGCCGGAGACGTGTCTGTACCCTTTTTCTTGCGCGAAGGTCACCTCAAAACGGATTCGTGGGGGAGAAACCAACGGTCGCCCTCCTTTGACGCACACTAAACACGTGCGTGGGACGTCTCCACCAAGAGGTTGACCCTGGTTGTGCATGGATGTTGCCGGCTCACTGCATGGTTGTGTTGGCCCGTCGGTCTACGGGTCACTTCACACGCGTTGGGCAGAATTCCCATTCATGTCTTTCCCGCGCAGGCGGGGATCCAGGGGCAGTAATGACAATCCCCCAGAGGATGGATTCCCGCCTGCGCGGGAAAGACGATGGATGGCTATTTCGAAACACTCTTGAGCTGGCCAATACGTATTGACATGCCGGTGCTGCACTGTTAGAATGCAGACATGGGGTTCGGGGGCGAATCACGTCTCTATCCTGCAGGAGGTGCTGGAGAATTACCGTGTTGGAGCGACGGTGCGCATAAATAGAGGGGGAGATGAAGATGGGCGAGTACTTCAAGGACAAAGAACAGATGTACAAGTGTTTCGGGACGCTGTTCGAGAAGATGCGGTTCGACGAACGGACCGGGGGGCGAATCGCGAAATCGGCTCTTAGCGTCAGATTCATCTGGACGGACCCGGACGGATGCGTCCTCATAAACTTCAAGGACAAACCTGAAGAGGAGGGCGCGTTCGGTACGATGCGGTTCGACGACATGGACACGCCGGCCGACGTCACGACGACGCAGACCGCGGATTTCAGCCACAGGTTCTGGCAGGGTCTCGAGAATCCGATCATGGCTCTGCCGAAGGGCAAGATCAAGGCCGAAGGCGCTATCGGCAAACTGATGGGGCTCGTTGGGACGGTCCGTCCGGCGTTTCGCCTGTACCCGAAAGTGCTGGAGGAGTTGGGTTACCCGGAGTTGGTTCTGAAGAAGCGGTAAACGCAGTTGAGGTGATGATATGGGGGAACAGTTCGAGTCCCGCGATGAGTTGATCAAGTTTCTGAAAAACAAGGTCATAGATATCAAGAAGAAGATGATCGATCTGACGCGGATAGCCGGTGGAGGCCACGTCGGCGGCAGCCTGTCGATGATGGACGTGCTTGTCGCGCTGCATTACCACATCCTTAAGATCGATCCGAAAAACCCAAAATGGGAGGAGCGTGACCGGTTTGTCCTGTCGAAAGGTCACGGCGGTATCGGGCTTTGTCCGGTGCTGGCGGATCTGGGGTTTTTCCCCGAGGAGGCGATGGCGGACTTCAACCAGCTCGACAGCCCGTTCGGCATTCATCCCGACATGCACAAGATACCCGGGGTCGAGATGAGCACCGGCTCGCTCGGTCACGGACTGTCCGTGTGCGTCGGTATAGGTCTCGCCCAACGGTTGGACAAAGCGAAATGGCGCGTCTACTGTCTGCTGGGCGACGGGGAATGCAACGAGGGAAGTGTATGGGAGGCAGCCATGGCTGCGGCGCATTACAAGCTCGGCTGTCTTACCGCCATAGTGGACCGCAACATGCTTTCGATAGACGGCTCCACGGAGGACGTGATGGCGCTCGAACCGTTCGCCGACAAATGGCGGGCGTTCGGGTGGAACGTTGTGGAGATTGACGGGCACAATATGGAGCAGATCCTCGACACGTTTGAGAACCTGCCGCTGGTCACCAGCGAACGGCCGACCGCGGTCATAGCCAGAACCGTCAAGGGCAAGGGGATCTCGTTCATGGAGAACGATCCGGCGTGGCATTATGGCGGGATCGATGCCGAGAAAGAGGCAATCTGCATGAAGGAGCTCGAGGAAGCGCGACCATAGAGGAGTGAAGAAAAGTGGGAACCGGTTTCACGTGGACAGTGTACGACCTGAGCGAGCTGAGCCAGGCCGAGACGTACGGCAAGACGCTCATTGAGCTCGCGAAGAAGAACCCGAACATAGTTGTGCTGTCGGCGGACCTTGCCAAGTCCACGAAGGTGGTGGACTTCGCCAAGGAGTTTCCCGACAGGTTCTTCAACCTTGGCGTTGCCGAACAGAACCTGTTCGGTGTGGCGGCGGGACTCGCGTTGTCCGGCAAGATAGTGTTTGCGAGCACGTTTGGCGTGTTTGCGACGATGCGTGCCGGCGAACAGTTGCGCACCGACATCGCTTATACGAACCTGAACGTGCGCATAGTTGCCACGCATTCGGGCGTTAGCTTCGGTCAGGCCGGCACGACGCACCATTGCACCGAGGATATAGCGATCACGCGTTCGATGGCGAACATGACGGTGATCGTCCCGGCCGATTCGATCGAGACGTCGAAAGTGATCGAGGCGTCCATCGATCATCAAGGTCCCATCTACATCCGAATGGGTCGCGGGTTCGAACCGCCGGCATACCTGGACGAGAATTACGAGTACACGATCGGCAAAGCGGTCACTATGCGCGAGGGTACCGATATCACAGTGATCGCGTGCGGTGTGGCCGTGCAGGCGGCTTACGAGGCCGCCGAGGAGGCCGAGGACGAAGGTGTCAGCGTGCGCGTCGTCAATATGCACACGATCAAGCCGATAGACCGGGACGCTATAGCGGCCGCATGCTCGGAGACGAAGCACATCATCACCGCCGAAGAACACAATATCATAGGAGGTCTAGGCGGTGCCGTAGCCGAAGTCATGGCGGAGATGGGGTCCGGCGTCAAGCTGACCCGGTTAGGACTGTGCGATTGTTACGCCGTCATCGGGTACCCGGAAGAACTGTACGGGCGGTATTGCATCGACACGGACGGAATACTCGACACTATCCTGGAGATAAAAGACCAACTATAGCGCCTTATTCCGCTGCGCAACTTTGCCCGGCGAATGCCGCACAGAGCAGGTCAGTCTGTCTCAATCGCTCCCGCCGGGATGCTCCGTTTTCTCCTTCTTCTCGTCGGCTTGGCTATTGTCGGATTCGTGAAGGTTGCGTATAACCTCTTCCAGGTGCCACGCGCGTTGGTAGGCTTCATCGTACTTGAACCTTATCTCCGGAGCGTATCGCAGCCGCAGGCGGCTGGCGATCTCGCGCCGGACATACCCCGTCGCGTGTCGAAGCGCGGCGACCGTGGCCTCCACGTCTTTCTCCTCACCGAATACGGTGAAGTAAACCGTGGCGTACCGGAGATCGCCGGAAACTTCCACGTCGGTCACCGAAACGAACCCTATACGAGGATCTTTCAATTCCTTCAGGATCATTTCGCTGACCTCGGACTTGATAAGGTGTCCGACACGTTTCTTGCGGTTCTGCAATTATGCCGCACCCCCTTTCGGCAAGAATGACTTGATCCGGGTTAGTGCGAGGTCGTTTCCACAGGGCGACTCGTGGTCAATTCTGTATGGCTTTCAACAACCTCCTGCACCGGTGGAACGGAACGCTTCCCCCTATCAGATGGACATCAGTGCATCGTGGCAAATTGGTCCAGGCCCGTTATAGCATCTCTATGTGGTACTCGAGCAGTTCGCTTTCGCGATCGGATTCAACGAAGTTCACGACCTTTGACAGTACCTCGTTGCACAGCCGAACGTCGTTTGACACGCAGCACACAGCGAGAACCGACCGATCCCAAGTATCCTGCTCGTCAACTTCCGCAATTGAAACGTTAAACTTCGATCGGGCGCGATCCTTAATGCTCTTAAGCACCCGTCTCTTACCTTTCAGCGACCTGCTTGCAGGAATTGACAACTCGAGTTGAAGCAACCCGACGGTCATCTCAGAGTTTCCTTGCTTCCTCGATAACCTTGTATGCCTCAACAATATCGTTGGCATGAATATCGCGGAAGTTCTCGAAGGTCAGACCGCATTCGTATCCAGCCTGTACGTTCCTCACGTCCTGCTTGAACCTTCGGAGCGTGTTTATTCTTCCCTCGTGAACGATAACCGCGTCCCTGATAAGTCTCGCCTGCTGACCACGCGTGATCTCTCCTTCCAGAACGTAACAGCCGGCGACGGTTCCGACACCCGATATCTTGAATATCTGTCGCACCTCAACTCTTCCGGTAGGCTCCTCGCGGTAATGCGGTTTCAACAGACCTTCCATAGCGCTCTTGATCGCGTCGACCGCCTCGTAAATGACTCTGTACGTGCGGATATCGACCCCGTGATCTTCCGCCATCTTTCTAGCTTGTGGGGTCGCTATCACGTGGTATCCGATTATGATGGCATCCGATGCCGACGCAAGCAGCACGTCCGACTCGTTAATCCCGCCTACGGCGCCGTGGAGCACGTTCAGCTTGACCTCGTTCGTGCTCAACTTCTCCAGTGCTGTCACCAGCACGTCGACCGACCCGTGCACGTCGCCCTTGACAATGACGTTCAGTTGGGCAAGTTCCCCTTCCTGTATACGGGCGTACAGGTCGTCCAGTGTAATACGTCGTCGGGGAGCCATCATCTTAGCGCGCTCCCTCATCTTACGCTGTTGGCTAATCTGGCGGGCCTTTTTCTCGTCGGCAACGCATATGAATTGGTCGCCTGCTTCGGCCAACCCGGCGAATCCGAGTACCTCAACCGGGGTGGCAGGTCCCGCTTTCTCGATGCTCTTGCCGCGGTCGTTGAAAAGTGCCCTGACCTTACCGTACTGTGTCCCTGCGACAAACGGGTCGCCCACCTTGAGTGTTCCGTTCTTCACCAACACGGTGGCAACTGCGCCGCGACCTCTGTCGAGCTTCGATTCCAGCACGACACCGCGAGCCTGTCTCGACGGGTTCGCCTTGAGATCGAGCATCTCCGCTTCGAGCAGCAACATCTCGAGCAGCTGATCGAGCCCTTGCGCGGTTTTGGCGGACACCTCGACCGCTATTGTGTGCCCGCCCCATCCTTCCGTTGCGAGCCCCAACTGCATAAGCTGCTGTCTTACTCTGTCGGGATGGGCATCGGCCTTGTCCATCTTGTTGAGCGCGACGACAATGGCCACGTCAGCGGCGCGCGCGTGGTTTACCGCCTCGCTGGTCTGCGGCATAACGCCGTCGTCAGCTGCGACGACCAATACCACGACATCGGTGACCTCCGCTCCCCTGGCGCGCATCGCCGTGAACGCCTCGTGACCCGGCGTGTCGAGAAAAACGACTCGTCCGCCCGCGGTCGTGACCTCGTATGCGCCGATATGCTGCGTAATACCTCCCGACTCACCGCCGACCACGTTGGATTTCCTTATAGTGTCGAGCAGCGAGGTTTTGCCGTGGTCCACATGACCCATCAGGGTTACGACAGGCGCTTTCGGCTTCAGCAGCGCTGGATCGTCTTCCTCTTCCGCGAGAACGGTATCTTCCTCCAACGTGGGTAGCTTGACGGAAAACCCGTGCTTCTGCGCAACTTCTCTCACCGTCTGAACATCGAGAACCTGATTCTTGGACGCGAGCATGTCGTAGTCCATCAGCTCGAGGATCAGATCGTTCAGCACGACGCCGATCTTCTCCGCGAGTTCTCGCACGGTTGTCGCCTCGTCGAACTCCAGTGTGGTTGGCCGTTCTACAGATGGGGTTTTGGTCCGCCCAACTTGTTTGCGCACAGGCTTTCCGCCGACGGTCGCCACGGGAGGCTCTTTGACCGCAGTTGCCGCCTCTTGTGAAACAGCCGGTTTTGTACCTCTCTTCTGGGTTCTCGGCCTGGCGGCGGCCTTTTTTCTCGTGGCGGTTTTCGTTCGAGCCGTCGAAATGCCTTTTCTCGGTCTAGCGGTTGCCGCCTTTTTCTTCGTCGCCTTCTTAGGTTTGGCTTTTGGCTTGGCCTTGCCCTTCGGAGCTGCTTTGGTTTTTGGCTTCGCTTTCGCCTTCTTTACGGGGGCTTTCTTCTCGTCAGCAAACGACTTCTTGATCTTGGTGACTTCGGCCTCTTTCAAGCTTGCCATGTGCGAGCTGGCGTCTATTCGCATCTCTTTGAGTCTTGCCAGAAGCTCCTTGCTGGTAACCTGTAGCTTCTTGGCAAGTTCGAAAACCCTCATCGTCGCCATGGCAGTGACACCCCCTCGACATTCCTCAAGCTACGCGCCATCCGCGTTCGTTTTTCACCCGGCCGATTACTCTCGCGTGCGCCGGGCATTCACTTCGATCCTCTCACACCGTCAATGATCTTTTCGGCCAGTTTCTGGCCGATACCCTCGACTGCGCACAGTTCTTCGACGGTCGCAGACTCCAGTTTCTCCGGATTCACGAAGCCGGCTTCTGTGAGCCTTTCCGCCGTTGCAGGACCAATTCCCGGCAAAGACATGAGCGCATCTCGGCCCTCCGGCTCAGCCTCAATGGCTTGCGGTTCTTCCTCTTCGGCGGTCTCCTCGCTTGCGATATCTATCTGCAAACCGGTCAGTTTGGAAGCGAGCCTGGCATTCTGTCCTTTCTTGCCGATAGCGAGCGACAACTGCAACCTTGACACGACGATCTTCACGGTTCCTGCCTCTTGATCGACGGTTATGCTCGAGATCTCCGCCGGGCTCAGCGCGTTACGCACGAGCACCTCCGGGTCGTCGCTCCACCTCACTATATCGATCTTCTCGCCGGACAACTCATCCACCACGCTGCGCACCCGCGTTCCTTTCATTCCGACGCAAGCACCGACGGGGTCCACATTGCTGTCGTGCGACGTGACCGCTATTTTCGTTCTGTTACCCGCCTCGCGGGCCACCGCCTTTATCTCTATGGTGCCGTCATATATCTCGGGCACCTGCAACTCGAACAACCTTCTCACGAAGTCGCCGGAAGCTCGCGACAGAATAACCTGCGGCCCCCGGCCGGACCTCTCGACGTTCAGTATACACGCCCTGATCCGGTTGCCCGGCGCATAGCTCTCCCGGGGGGATTGTTCGCGGTACGGCAGAAGCCCTTCGACCGTGCCGAGTTCGACGATCACGTTGCCCCGGCTTACCCTTTTCACAGAGCCGGTTACCACTTCACCTTCCCGCGCCTTATACTCCTCGTACAGTTGCTCGCGTTCGGCATCTCTTATTCTCTGGATGATAACCTGCTTGGCCGTTTGAGTGGCTATCCTGCCAAATCCGCGCAACGACGTAGGCACCGCTACCTTGTCACCGGGTTGAGCGTCAGACTTTAGTTTGACCGCTTCGTCCAGTGATATCTGTGTCCGACCGTCGGCAACCTCGCTGACGACTTCCTTGGTCTCGGTGGCTCTGATCTCGAAGGTCTCCTCATCTATCTCTATAGAGATCTCGTTCGGATGACGGAGGCTTTTCTTCGCGGCGCTTTCAATGGCGCTGCGCACAGCTTCGACCAAGACATGCCTGTCAACATGCCGTTCGCTCTGAAGCTGGTGAAGAATCGGGAGCAAGTCATCCCTCATTGCCGCCTCCCTTGATAACCACTCTCTATTCGGACCTTTAGCCTCTACAAGTCGAGCCTTGCCTTGGCTAACTCCGAAAACGGTATTCTGACACGGGAACCATCGACATCCAACACCAACACGGATCCGTCCCACCCCTGCAATATGCCGCGGAAAACCTTCTTTCCGCTGATGGCCGCATGTGTCTTGACCTTGACCGGTTGGCCGGCGAACCGAACAAAATCCTTCTCCTTCGTCAACGGGCGGTCGAACCCAGGGGAAGAGACCTCCAGAACGTACCTGGACGTTAACACCGATGATGCGTCGAGCGCCGGGCCGATGAGCTCGCTTATCCTCTGACAATCGTCCACCGTTACCCCGCCTTCCTTATCGATCAGCACCCGCAGGATCGATGGACTATGTCCCCGCACGTACTCGACGTGGACGAGCTCGACGCCTTCCTGTACCAGGAGGTCTTCGATCTCGTGTATAACCTTGTCGGTTATCTCCGGCACCTGTCAATCCTCACGGTTCGATACCTGAGGCGCCTGCACGGCCTCCGCCGCGCCTGCCTCGCCTCAAATGCAAAGGAGTGGGCTGGTACCCACTCCCGACTAAGTGCTTCCCTCACTTATCCGAGCAACATTATGATAGCACAGTTTCGAGTATTCTTTCAAGAGAAAAGAGAGGTGGAGCCTGATCAGTCCTCATACGGACCTCCTATACTGGGAACAGTGGAGGTTGACAGTGCTAGCTTAATTGTGGGCGGCCTCTGCGAACCAAGCGGTCGGCGCGCGGCGTGGGCGACGTCTTTCACGACGTGCCGGGCAAGCACCGCTGTCCTTAGACTCGCCGCGAGATGGTTACCTGCTATGAACCACTGCTCACCTTCACAACCCATAGTCTGTATGTGCGGCTTCATGGTCCACGTGCGCGAACCGCTCGCCTAGTTTCTGCTGAAGTCACGGTACTACCTCCGTGCCACTGAGTTATCATGAGGCATATTGATCACACACGTCAGTGGAAGCGGTATCGAGGTCGAGAGAAGGGGACTCGTGCCGTTAAGGTTCTCGTCAACACCATTTCTCTGATCTCGGGCAGCTGCCGGATGCGCGCAAAATTAGTTCTTGACATTTTCGATTACTTGTGTGATAATATAGTATCAATTGTGTAGTCAGAGTAAGGGGAGGACCTCGGGCTTCAATTACTGGGATCGCTCTCTGGTTCCCCATTCATGCGGCGGTTCAAGAGCGCACTAGTGGCTCAGTTTCTGTAGCGCGCCCAGCGGGTTGGGCCATAGGCGGGGCAGATCGCGCCGGGCACTGAACCTTGACGGGATCCAGACTATCACAGCTCCGCCGAAACTAAGATCTAGGGGAGGGTAAAACAATGAATATCGAAGCGAGACACATGCTACTTGAGCGACTGTACAGGTCGTCGTCCTCGGCGTGCCTGACACCGACTTGCACTCTTCTTGAGGAACGACGCGGCTGCCTGCG
>Ga0180437_10007907_pt1 | contig 13696 bp, 11 predicted proteins | sample SS_ome_4_FD_132410 | JGI IMG/M metagenome (GOLD analysis project Ga0180437, IMG submission 132410) | Hypersaline lake sediment archaeal communities from the Salton Sea, California, USA - SS_3_D_1 metaG | ecosystem: Environmental > Aquatic > Non-marine Saline and Alkaline > Hypersaline >...
AATGCCGGAAAGCGGAACCATCACTATCCGTATAACCGGCGCTGCTGATCACAATGGAAAACCTGTTTTTTGGGCGGTAGTCGCTCCAGGAGACAGCATTCTCGATCCGGCTAATCATCTCGCCGTGGGACATGAGCCGAAGATCGTCGGTGGAGAAGTTGATGTAGTAATGTACGACCCGGACAACGCCACCACCCCTATAATTTTCACAGGAGGCAATAGCTACGATACCGGTGGGATTATCGATGCCAACGAGGACGACGTCTATACAAGCGGACAAGACTACCTTGTCAATCCAATAAGAACAATTGTGGTGGATGGAGACATGATCCTCGAACTCGTATACCCAACGGACTTCATGTTGGCGCCCTGATCAAGAACATTAGGCTTTCTCGCAATACGCGAATCATCTTTACTCATTTGCCTAATCCTTGCTATCACTGTGAGTAGTTCTTAGTGAGGAAGCGAGTATTCCTTGTCAAACTCATTACTCGCACCTGAAAAAAATCGGTTTCGGCGTTCGGACCCTTCGGCAAGGCTTTGTATGGAATAAGCAGACTTCACACGGTATAATGTTGCCCGACGATCGGCATTTTATCGGCATTTTATTTTCGCCTACCCATGTTCTGATCTACACATATGTATTGTAAAACACACCAAAATACGAAAAAATTCTTGCGCCCTATGCGTAAATATTCTATATAGTAGGCAATAATCTGCCTTCTAAGCTGTAGGTCGCAGGTTCGAGTCCTGCTGGACGCGTATACTCCAACACAGCTGAAATCGGTGGTTTTGGGGAGGTCGCAGGCGTCGGACAGTTCGAAGCGTGACTTCGCCGGGAGGAGCTGAATGAGAGCGAAACGCTACGTCCCGCTGACCGCAGCCCTCCTCTGCATACTTACAATAGCAGCCTGCCGACAGAAGCTCTCAGTACCGGAGCAGAGGGCGGACGGTTGGCAAACCGCCAGCCTCGAGGAGGCGGGGATCAAGGAAGGACCCCTCGCCAGGCTGGTCTATCGTATCGAAAGAAACAAGATACCGAACATCCACAGCATCCTCATCGTCAAAGGAGGCAAACTCGTTTTTGAGCGGTACTTCAAAGGGCATAGATTTGCCTACGACAAAGAGATGTTTCAAGGGGAGCTTGTCCGCTTTGATGTCAACGTAGCCCACAACACCATGTCCGTTACCAAGGCCGTCACCGCGGCGACAGTCGGAATCGCGATCGATCAGGGACTGATGTCGAGCGAGCAGCAGGGTATATCGGCGTTCTTTCCTGAATATTCACATCTGTTTGATGAACAAAAACGGGAGATTACGATCGAGCACCTGCTGACCATGAGCTCGGGGCTTCAGTGGAACGAGTGGGATGTACCACTGGCAAGCAGGGGGAACGACCTGATCCAGCTGTTCATCGTTTCGGATCCGCTGGGCTATATCCTGTCAAAACCCCCGGTTCACGAACCCGGCTCCTACTGGTACTACAGCGGTGGGGATGTGAATCTGCTCGGTGTTTTGTTCGAACGCGCAACAGGCCGCAGGATCGATGAGTTTTCCGCAAGACATCTTTTCGGCCCCCTGGGGATCTCGGTATTCGAGTGGAACTACCTCAAGCCGGATATCGTATATGCCTCCGGGGAACTTTTCCTGCGGCCGAGAGACCTTGCCAAGTTCGGCTATCTGTACCTGAACGACGGCATGTGGAACGGCACACGGGTGATTTCCAAGGACTGGGTCGACAAATCATTGCAGCCTCATGTGTCCACCGAGGGGCGGTCCAAGGAGGGCAAATCTTACGGGTATCAGTGGTGGGTGGCGACATTCACCTACGGGGAGGAGCCGATTCCCGCTTATGTTCGCACCGGTTGGGGCGGTCAGGCTGTCATCCTCTTTCCTACGATCGATATGCTCCTGGTCTTCACAGGCGGGAACTACAGCGGTCCGGATCCCATGCTCGACCTGGTCACGGAATACGTTCTACCGGCCGTAAAATAGTCGAAAGACAAAGGGAAATACACGAACAGTATTTTGTATACCTTTCCCCATGGAACATGTGCATGGCATGCTCCATGACCGGAAGAAGCAAGCCGGTGCGATCGTTTGAAAGATCTTGGTGATTCCTTTAGCAGTTCGACCCTTGACTCGGCCCCAAGTATCACATATAATAGTTAGTAATTAACAGTAAGTTACTTGATTAGCAGGTTATGAAAAGACTATCAATTACACGACCAGTTGATTCGGTACTCCAAAATCGAATCAACAAGTCAATTATCTTCAATTATCTGCGTGTTCATGGTCCTTTATACAGAGCGAAAATTTCAAAGGAGTTGCATATCAGCGTTCCGGCGGTCTCGAGAGTTATCGAAACTCTAATCAGTGAAGGATATGTGATCGAGACGGAAAAGATCCGGACCGAAAATGGCAAGCTTACTTCTCAGTACCAAGTAAATTCAGAGAGAGGTATCGTAATCGGAGTAGATCTGATCAAAGAGAACATAGAGATTGCCATTTCGAATCTCAGTGGAGAGATTCTCTTTCTTCATCACGGCTTCAAGTTTTTTGACAAGATAGATGTAACCAAAGAATTGATAAACGAAATCGAAGAAGCGTTGAATCAATACTGCCAGCATAGAATGGTAGCTCGGAAAATTGTAGACCTCAAAGGGATAGGTGTAGGGATTCCAGCGGTAACCGATCTTGAGTCAGGTGCTGTAGTAAATATGCCTCTTTATGGGAGTTTACAAGGATTAAATCTAAAAGATGACCTTGAAAAAAAGTTTAGTGTACCGGTCTATATCGAGAACGTGGTTCGATTGTCTGCACTAGGTGAGAAGAACTACGGAGAAGGCAAAAGGTATAAAGATATAGTTTTCTTCGAGGTTAGTAATGGGATTGGTGCCGGGATAATTATTGATAATCATTTGGTACGAGGATCCTACGGATCCGCCGGCGAAATCGGTTTCTCTATATTTGATTCTGGAAAATTCGGATTTAAAAACAAAACCAAAGGCTATCTCGAATCCGTTGCATCCGTCGAGAGCATCAAAGCAAAAGCGATTGAAAAAGTTAGAAGCGGAAGCAAGACATCGATCCTCGATTTGGTGGACAACGCGATTGCACAGATTACTCCAGCGGTTGTCTGCATTGCCGCCGCCAAAGGCGACATCGTTGCCAATGAGGTTCTCAACGAAATCGTCGACCATCTGTCGCTGAGCATGATTCAGCTGATCTTGATACTCAATCCGGAAATTATTGTTCTGGGAGGTGATATCTGTCGTCTGCCGAATATAGAAAGCCTGTTTCTAAACCCAATTATAAAGAATGTTAAAACAGCTATTCCTTTCGATCCTCCCCCTATACGAATATCGACCCTGGATGAGAACGCGGGGGTAATCGGGGCGTCTTGTTTGGCAATCGAGGCTCTCCTTACCGGCGAGTTTCCCTACGCGATGGAGCACGGGACATTAACCAGGAACTAGTATTGTGGTTTAACGAATTCAGTTATTTTTAAAAACAAAAGAGCTAAGGAGGAGCTGCAACAGCATGAAAAAATTGAAAGTAGTACTTATCGGTGCGGGCAGTGCCGGCTTCGGCCAATTCACTATCGCTGACCTGATGTATTCGAAGGAGTTGAGAGATTTCGATCTTACCGTTGTTCTTGTCGATATCGACGAAGCATCGCTAGAGAGAATGTACAAACTAGCCAAAAAAATCAAAGAGTTCCATAAAGCAACGGCGAAAATCGAAGCTACAACGGATCGAAAACAGGCATTGAAGGATGCAAATTATGTCATTACTTCCGTGGCGGTGAGAAGGTGGGATTACTGGCAGAAAGATTTCTACATACCCGCTGCCTATGGTTTTCGCCAGACCTATGGAGAGGGCGCCGGTCCCGGGGCCGCCTTTCATACTTTGCGAAGCCTAAACATCATGATTCCCATAGCCCAAGATATGGAAAAACTGTGTCCGGATGCCCTGTTGATCAATTTTAGTAATCCGGAGAGCAGAGTATGTTTAGGCGTCAGCAAACTGACGAATATTCGGGTTGTTGGTCTCTGCCACGGCCCTATCCTTACCCACGAAAGGATCAGCGAAGCCCTAAAAAAACCGATGGATGAGATCGAGCTGACGGTAGGTGGGCTGAATCACTTTCACTGGGCTTTACAGATTCGTGACAAGAAAAGCGGAAAGGATCTCTACCCTGAGCTCGACAAGGTAGTGGATCAGTACGAATGGGATTTCAATAACTTCACTCCTCTCTTGTACAAAACTTTTGGCTTAATAACCTACCCAGCACCCAGCCATCCGGGAGAGTATCTGGGTTTTGCTCATGAACTCGTTGGTCCCAAAAATACGGAATGGGGAATCGGTAGGGTGTCTCAAAAACTCAGCTCAAAGGGTACGGATCTCGATTATGTCATGGAAGGCCAACGGAATATTCCCAGCTATGAGTTGTGGTCGATGGACCTTGTGAAAAGAGTCGACGACTTCCTTGCTGGGAAAATACCCATAACAACAAAGGATGTGTTTTTCAAGACGGATCTGACACAACCTTCCAAAGAGCTGGCCATACCCATCATTTGCGATATCGAGCTCAACCGGGATCGAAGGGAGCTAGCAGGAAATGTGGTAAATAAAGGTTATGCCGTTACCAATTTACCGGAAGATGCGGTTGTGGAAGTACCGCTAATGGTGAATGCAGACGGTATTCACCCCGTAAAGGTGGGACCGCTTCCCGAAGCACTGGCCGGAATGTGTCAGTTGCAGGTATCCATCATGAAGCTACTTGTAGAGGCTTATCAACAACGCTCAAAAAAGCCACTCCTGCAGGCTCTGCTGATCGATCCGGTCGTAGACAGCTATCATCGCGCCAAGGAGATGATGGAGACGATGCTGAAACTCGAAGCCGAGGTGCTTCCAGAGATAAAATAGGAGAACCTTGGAATTCAGTTTTCTTCGGAGAGAGGAAGATCGAATATAGCAACTTGTAGCGACCCAGTTGTCAGTTGTTCCGGCATTACGACCGGGTCGGTCGTAGTGATAGAAGTAAGGGGGGTGATCGGCTGAATAAATCTGGTAGACATCTGAGCAGGAAAAAAGAGATACATGTAAGGAGGAACAAAGTATGCATGCTCTCAAAAGAAAAGTGTTTTTAGTAGCGGTTCTGCTCGCCTTGTTGCTCTGTTCTCTGCCATTGTTTGCGGGTGGAGAACAGGAACAAGAGACCAAAGAGCTGAAGGTCCTGGCCGGTGCGTGGCCTACGACGGACATAGTGAAGGAGTTGATGGGGGATTTCGAGAAAGAAACGGGCATCAAAATTATCTTTGAGTCCGTACCCTACATGGAGCTTCACGGCAAGATGATGGTCGCCCTGACGGCAAAAGAAGGACTGTACGACTTGATCACCCTGAATCCTGATTGGGCTCCCGCTCTCCTAGCTGAAGGATTTCTAGAGCCCTATGACGGGTACCTCAAGGATTCAAAACTTACACCCGCCGGGTTCGACGTGAATGACTTCTTCCCAAGCTCGATGGAAAGATTCATGTATCAGGGGGAGGTTTACGGGTTTCCTTTCGAAACGGGCTGCTTCGTCAACTACTACCGAAAGGACTTGTTCGAGGAACGGGGTTTGAGTGCCCCAACGACTTGGGATGAGTACACAAATGCAGCTGTAAAATGCACCATCGACAACAATAATGATGGAAGGATCGATATCTACGGTGCCGCCGTTCCGGGCTCGAGGGGAGCTCAGACTGCAATCGAGTTTATCACGCTCCTATGGTCCTTCGACGGAAAAGTGCTCGACTCAGCCGGTAATCCCGCTTTCAACAGCGCAGCGGGACGAAAGGCACTCCAGTACGAAGCGGACCTTGTGTTCAAACACAAGGTAACTCCCCCGGGAATTCTTGAATACTCCTACGATGGGTTGGCGCCGCTGTTTCTCGAAGGACAGTTAGCCATGGTCACCTCTTGGGTTCACGTAACGGGTATGGCGGCGGATCCAGCCCAGTCCAAGGTTGTGGACAAATGGTGGTTCTCCCGGAGACCGGGAATTGGTTGGACAGGAACCTGGGCACTCTGTATGCCCTCAGACTCTAAGAACAAAGAAGCTGCCTACAAGCTGGCTCGATTCGTAACCTCAAAAGAGTATATCCAAAAGCTAGCCGACAAAGGCGTCTCATCCACCCGTGCTTCTGTGATGAACAATCCGGCTCTATATGACAAGTTTCCAACCATCGGCCCTATTGTGGAGGCTGTTAAGAATGCAAAGCCTGTATTCTTTTCGCTTCAATTCGAAGAGATGTTCGATATTCTGACCGTAAATATCAGTGATGTACTCGCCGGAAAACAGCAGGTTCAACCTGCCTTGGACAAAGCGGAAGCGGAGATGAAGGCGTTGCTGAAATAGTAGATATTTAAAAGCAACACGGATTCGTTTTCCACGAAGAACCAGCAGGGGATTTTCCTCTGCTGGTTCTCATTCCTAACAGATGGCAAGCTTCAACTAGGATAAAATAGTAAAAGGGAACATTGATCTGTCAAAATGAAGAAAATCTCCGGATCGAGCAGAGAGAAGCGTTTTGCCTATGCGTTAATTTCCCCAACTGTGATTCTCTTCATCTTGGTGACCCTGTACCCCCTTATATACTCCCTACAATTGAGCTTCCAATCCTGGAACCTGCTCAAACCGAGTCTTGGAAAAGAATTCGTGGGTCTGGCTAACTACCTTGAGATATTCAAAGATCCGATTTTTTGGGGAGCTCTAAAGACAACTCTGAGTTTCACGGTTGGTACGGTGGTGCTGCAATTCATGATTGGTTTGGGGGTGGCCTTGATCCTGAATAGGGAGTTCACGGGGAAAAACGTCGCCCGTACCATTGTCCTTCTGCCTCTACTGATCACTCCTGTGATCATAGGACTGATGTGGAGATGGCTGCTGAACGCAGAAACCGGACTAATCAACTACTTACTGGGTTTGGTAGGTATATACCCGAAACCCTGGCTTGGCACGCCATCTCTGGCCCTGTTGACCGTGGTTCTAGTAGATGTCTGGCATCTCACTCCCTTTACCGTACTGGTGGTTCTAGCGGGATTGCAGGGAATCGATCCAGAGTTATACGAGGCGGCAACAATTGACGGCGCTTCTCAGGGCCAGCGATTTCGGTTCCTAACCATCCCCCTGCTTTCACCGGTTTTGCTGGTGATCCTGCTTCTCATAACAATGAGTGCGTTCCGAGCCTTCGACAAGATCTTTGCTCTTACCCAGGGCGGGCCAGGAAGAGCAACGGAGGTACTAGGATATCTGGTCTATCGGGTGAGCTTTAAAGAGTTCTACATGGGGCAGGGAGCAGCCTTGTCGTTCGTGATGCTGTTGCTCGTTCTGACGATTGCCCTGGTTTATATCCGCTTTTTACCCGAGCCGGAGTAGAGAAAGGAAAACTGTGAAACGTAGGGCGGTCGGTAACCTGCTACTATCGCTTGTTTTGGCTCTCGTTCTGTTTTGTATTGTTTTTCCCGTATTCTGGACGGTTTTAACTTCTCTAAAGGAGCGGGTGGCCATATTTTCAATACCCCCCGTATGGTTTTTCAAGCCCACCTTTACCAACTATGTCGAAGTGTTTGTTGAGAAGCCGATATTCCGGGCAATCATCAACAGCAGTGTCATTGCAATCTGCACAACCCTCATTTCGGTTTCCGCAGGGAGTGCTGGAGCCTATGCCATAGCACGATTCAGTTTTCCTGGTCGAAAAACCATACCCCTCGTGGTCCTATTCGGCAGAATGATTCCCTCGATTACGTTCATAATTCCGTACTTCATGGTGCTAAGAAGGCTTGGTCTGCTCGATACCCGATTGGGGGTTATCATCTCTCACATAGGATTCAATCTGCCCTTCACCCTGCTGTTGATGCGGAGCTTCTTCGCTACGATTCCTCGAGAACTTGAGCAGGCGGCAATCATCGACGGCTGTAGCAATGTGGGTGTGCTTTGGCGAATTACTCTGCCTTTATCAGCTCCCGGACTTGCCACCACAGCGATCTTTTGCCTCCTATACTCCTGGAACGAGTTCTTGTACGCCCTCATCTTGACCGGGACAAAAACGCAGACCTTGCCGGTTATTGCAGCTTCATTTATAACGCCAATCGGAATTGAGTGGGGGCAGCTGTTCTCCCAGATTGTAATCGTCATGTCTCCCATGGTCGTCCTGGGGGTATTGATTCGAAACCACTTTGTAAAAGGTCTTACCATGGGGGCTGTTAAAGGATAAAAATGGGAATGTAAGGTGGTACATTGACTATGAAACCGATTAAGCTTGGCATTCTTGGAACCGGTCTTGCCGCAAGAGATCTGCATTGGCCCGTTTTAAAACAACTAAAGGATCTATTTGAGATCATCATGGTCTGCAGCCGATGTGAGGCAAATGTGAAAGAATTTGCAGAAATGGTAGGCAATGTTCGGTACGTGCAGGACTACAAGACGCTCCTATCCGAAGCCGATATTGAAGCGGTCGATATTATCTTACCAGTACATTTGCACTACCAGGCAGCTAAAGCTGCTATGGAGGCTGGAAAGCATCTGATCCTTGAAAAACCCTTGGCAGCTACAATTGCCGAGGCAGAATCCCTGGTAGCGCTGGATGAGCAGTATCCCCAAGTAAAGATGGTGGCCGAAAATTTCCGCTACCGCTCGGCTCTGTTACGGGTGAAAGAGCTTCTTGACAAAGGTAGCATTGGCAAGCCCTATGCGGTGTTCTGCGACTTCGTCGCCCTGATTGACAAGAGCAATCCGTACGCGAATACAAAATGGCGGACCGAACATACGTTTCCCGGCGGATTTGTCACCGATGTAGGAATTCACTACACTGCTCAACTCAGGCTACTGTTCGGAGAAATCATCCCGGGTCACGCTTCCAGCCGCAGCATAAATCCTCAGATCGGCAAGATGGACTCTTTCAGCCTTCAGTTTTCAACGGTTGATAACGTTATTGGGATACTGAACATCTTCTTGAGTGCAAAGGACTATTTTCAAGAGCGCACGGTAATCCTCGGTGATAAGGGAACCATCACAGCCGGTCAAGTCGGTTCGGAATTCGGAGATGCTAAAATAGCTGTTTTTAGAGAAGGAAAGACCTCTGAAGAATCTTTCCAGAAGGACACCGGTTTAATCGAGGAGTGCAAAGATTTCTACCGTGCGGTAAGGGAGGGGAAAAAGCCGGCAAGCTCCATTCTTGAGGCCTACAAAGACTTGAAGGTTATTCTTGATGTTCTAGAATCGGGGAAACAGGAAGATAAAACTCAAATAAACTAATGGAACTCCCCAGCAGCGCATACATTTATGGCCTGACCGGTAATGAAGGCGGCTTCATTCGATGCTAAAAACACAACAGTATTGGCGATATCCAAGGGGCTGCCCATTCGATGCCATCCGGATTTTTCTAAATAGGAGTTCTTGATCTCTCCCAGATCAGTACCCAGATAGTCGGCCTGTTCCTTTTCGAAAGCTTCAAGCATCTCCGTTTCGATAAAGCCAGGACAAACAGCATTTACATTGATCCGATAGGCGGCCAACTCCTTAGACAGAGCTTGGGTGAAGCTGATTACAGCACCCTTGGAGGCACAGTAGTGGGCTGCAAAGGGTCCTCCTGTTTTTCCGGCAATAGAAGAGATGTTGATAATTTTGCCCCGCTTTTTCTCCCTCAAATGGGGTATTACCTCTTGGCAAAAAAGAAACACACCCTTTACATTGACGGCAAAAATTCGATCCCACTGTTCTTCGGTGAGATCGGAGATCGGCGCAAAGCCAATCGTTCCCGCATTATTAACGAGAATATCGATTCCATTGAATGAGGATAGAGTCCGTGAAACTGCCTCTTGGACTTCGTTCGCCTTAGTTACATCCGCGATAATACCGATTGTTTGACTCCCCCGTTCTCTGCACTCCGCTGCAATACTATCGATTCCTATGGAGTCAATATCAACCACCGATAGGAGGGCACCTTCCTCTGCGAAACGCAGAGCGATCTCCCGTCCTATGCCTCTGGCGGCACCGGTTATCAGGGACACTCTACCTTTTAGTCTCATCGTATCGTCACACTCGGATCTTCCACCAGCTCCTTCAACCTCTGCAAGAACCTGGCGCCGTCGGCTCCATCTGCAGCCCGGTGATCTATCCCCAAACATACCGACATGACGGGGATCTTTTTTTCCTGAATGCTTCCTATCGCCAGGATCGCAATCTCGGGGGGATTGATAATAGGAATGAAGCTCTGCACACCGTACATCCCAAGATTGGAGACAGTGAAGCTGCCTCCGGAAAGCTCTTCGGGAGAGAGCTTGTTCGCCTTTGCTTTGGCTGCAAGCCGTTTTGTCTGTTTTGCCACCTCGATGAGACTCTTGTTCCCCACATCTCTCACCACGGGAACGAACAGACCCCGATCTGTGGAAACGGCCAAGCCAATGTTCACTTGTTTATACATTCGAAGTACCAACTCTCCGTTCTCCCTAACCAGCGTGGCATTAAGCCGAGGAAACTCTGACAGCACCGAGGCCGTTTTTTTGAGAAGTAGATCGGTCAACGTTATCTTTACGTCTTTTGATTTCGATGTTTCGGAATGCTGTTTTTTCAGAAACGAATCCACCTCTATCTCAATCATAAGATAGATGTGCGGCTTTTGCTGTGCACTCTCCTGGACACGGTGTGCAATGATTTTTCTCAACGGAGAAAGAGCCTGTTCCTCGTATTCGCGCTCAGCAGGTTGTGTCTGCCGTTTCGTCAGATAGGTCCTTACCTCCCGCTCTGTAATAGGTTCCTGTCCTATCGATTGAAAGACCTCCTCGACGCTGATATCCGCCTCACCGCAGAGCTTTCTAGCAATGGGAGTTGATCGCACGCGGGCAGTCTTTTGGTGAGGGGAGGATTCGCCCGGAGCAGCAATATAGGCGATGATTTGACCGACCTTTACCACGTCTCCCTCCTGGCAGGTCACCTGAGTGAGAACTCCCGTCTGCGGTGCTTCGATTTCTACATTCGCCTTGTCAGTGCTGATTTCGAGGAGAAGCTCCTCTTTTTTAACATCATCACCTTCCTTCTTATGCCATCGAACGATTTCTGCTTCCTGGGTCTGAAGATCGAGTTTGGGGATTATGACACGTTCCATGATTTCTACTTCATTACCTCGCGGATAGCATCTTCAATATCTTGTTCCTGAGGCAGGATATGGTTTTCCAGCTCAGGGGCGAAGGGTATGGGGAAATGTTTGGCCCCAACTCTTTTAATGGGAGCATCGAGAGAGTAGAACGCTTTGTCCGCGATCCGGGATACGATTTCCCCCCCAAAGCCTCCATGGGTCCAGGTCTCATGTACAATGACTGCTCGGTGGGTTTTTTCCACAGAAGTTACAATTGTTTGTTCATCCAGGGGCGTCAGGGTTCGGATATCGACGACCTCTATGGAGATTTCCCCTGCCAATTTCTCTGCTACAGCGAGAACTTTGTGAAGCGTGTAGGAGTAGGAAATCACCGTCACATCACGGCCTTCACGTTTGACTTCAGCTTCACCGAATGGAAGAAGGAACTCCTCTTCGGAAACATCACCTTTCATTCCGTACAAGAGCTTGTGCTCAAAGAACATCACCGGATTATCGTTTCTAATCGCGGTTTTCAACAGTCCTTTCACATCGTAAGGCGTGGATGGGGCGACACAGATCAGCCCTGGGGCGTGGGCAAACCAGCTCTCCAGGCACTGGGAGTGGTGTTCGGCAGCATTGATGTATCCTCCTATGGCGGTTCTTATAACCAAGGGCACTTTCGGTTTACCGCCGAACATATAGTGGAACTTGGCAGCCTGATTGTATATTTGGTCCATTCCGATAATTATGAACTCTCCAAAAGGAGCGAGATGGACCACCATGCGGCATCCCGTACAAGCCGCACCCACCGCCGCTCCGATAGTACCGGCTTCCGAAATGGGGGTGTCAAAAATCCGATCCGTGCCGAACTCCTCAGACAATCCAAGAAGATAACCCCCTCCTTTTTCGACATCTTCACCCATCATGAACAGAAACTGATCTCTACGCATCTCCTCTTCGATCGCTTCCCGGATTGCTTCGCCGTAGGTTATCATTCTCATCATATCCTCCGCTGTTCAAGCAAACAGGTCTTCGGCTGCACTCTCGGGATTGGGAGAAGGGCTGTCTTGGGCATAACGAACCGCCTCCTCTATCATCTCTCTCACCTCTTTGTCGATCTCCTCAACAACCGTTTCGGATATTCCCTGCTCTCTGATTAGATAGGCACGGAACCGAGGAAGGGGATCACGTTTTTTGCATTCATCCATTTCCTCTGTTGATCTGTAGGCTGGGGCAGATTCCATCTCTCCCTCGTAGTGACCAGAGTGCCGACAGGTGGTACATACCATAAGGGTTGGTCCTTCCCCCTTGCGAGCCCGATCCACCGCGGCGCAAGCCGTGTCATATACTTCGAGGACGTCGTTGCCGTCGATCTTGAATCCAGGTATTCCATACGCCTGTGCCCGCACAGACAGGTCATCCGCCACGTTGCTGGCTTTGTAGATCGAAGTGGTTACTCCATAACCGTTATTCTCGCAGACGTAGACAACGGGGAGTTTCCAGGTTGAGGCTATGTTGATGGACTCATGGAAGGTGCCCTGGTTTGTGGCGCCGTCGCCAAAAAAACAAGCCGTTACTTGATCGGTATGGCGTTTTTTGGCCGACAGACCCGCGCCGGTGGCAATAGGGATACCTCCTCCGACAATCCCGTTGGCACCTAGCATCCCTAAATCGAAATCGGCGATATGCAGTGAGCCACCTTTTCCTCTGCAGTAACCGGTTTCCTTGCCAAATAACTCCGCCATCATCTTATTCACGTCACCTCCCCTGGCAATGAGGTGTCCGTGCCCTCTGTGGGTACTGGTAATGAAATCATCTTTGCGCAAAGCGGCACATACTCCTGTGGCTATTGCCTCTTCGCCGAGATACAGATGAACAAATCCGGGCTGCAAACCTTGGCGGTAAATAGATGCTTCCTTCAACTCGAAGGTACGGATCGTCACCATGGTACGGTACATCTGTAGCATTTTCTCTTTTTTCAGCTTGTGAGTCGTTTGTGCAGTCATTGCTACTCCCTACTTCCCGCCTTCCATGATCGCGGCAAGATTCTTACGAAAAGAAGCGAGCATTTTCTTGTCCCGAACGTAGGATTCCATTATTTCATCCACCCGCCGGCGCTGTTCTTGGCTGATGACCACCTCCGGTGGAAAATTGTTCTGCAAGGTGCTCGTTATTTTCTGTCGCACGTTTTCTGCGGCTTGGCCCTTCTTCCAATTATCGTACGGTTCAGCAACAAAGATATCTGAGTCCCAATACACATCTTTCCATCGTTCGGCATTCTTGGGATCCTGGTGAAAATTACCGCCGGGGCCCGATTTTTGAATACTCTCAAAATCAAACATATTGTCATTTATCTCTATCTTTTGCTCAAGTATGAAGTTGATGTAGTCAAGCATCTCATTGTCGATTACCAGCTGCTCCAAACTGATACCGGCATCAGCACCAAGTATCCCCTGTACTCCCACCAGATCGATGCCGCTGAAGATGGATAGCGCAGCCGTTACTCCCCGTTCGAATCCTAACTGAAAGTTGTCTTCAATCGAATCACTGAAGAAACAGTTCGTAAGAGT
>Ga0180437_10007908_pt1 | contig 13695 bp, 14 predicted proteins | sample SS_ome_4_FD_132410 | JGI IMG/M metagenome (GOLD analysis project Ga0180437, IMG submission 132410) | Hypersaline lake sediment archaeal communities from the Salton Sea, California, USA - SS_3_D_1 metaG | ecosystem: Environmental > Aquatic > Non-marine Saline and Alkaline > Hypersaline >...
ACCTCGGTCGTGTCCGGCACTTGCTTGATGCAGACAATGATGTTCAACGCCAGACCTCCTCGTCTGTTGTGACCTAGCGCGCGTGCGGGGTTTGTGCCAGCGGTGGACATTATAGCACTGGCCGAGAAGCAGGTGCAAAAAGGTGCCCCTGCCGCGGCCGATCTGTGACAGAATCAGAGGCAGGCCGTCTGCAATGCGCCTGCCTCGTCAGTCTCAGCTAATCCTCGCTCTGCCACACATCCCGGTCATATGCCGGTAACTCACAGCGCAGCGGCCTATCTTCTCGATAGCCAAGCGCATACTGCGCCTGCATCAGCTGGTGCACCTCGCGGCTGCCTTCGTAGATGACAGCTCCCCTGGCATTGCGGAAGTAACGCTCGACATCGTACTCGTCAGAATAGCCATAGGCGCCATGGATCTGTATAGCGTCGGAGGCCGATTCGAAAGCGGCGTCGCAGTTGATCCACTTGGCGACCGAAGTCTCCCTGGTGTTGCGCATACCCTGGTTCTTGAGCCAGCCTGCCTTGTAGATGAGCAGGCGTCCAGCATCATGTCGCGCCACCATTTTGGCGATCATCTGCTGAATCAGCTGGTGATGTCCGATGGGCTTCCCAAAGGTCTGACGCTCATTGGCATAGCGCACGGACGCTTCCAGACAGGCCTCGATCAGCCCGACGGCACCGGCTCCCACGGTGTAGCGCCCGCCATCCAGTGCGCTCATGGCAATCTTGAAGCCCTCGTCCTCCCTGCCCAGCAGGTTCTCAGCAGGTACGATGCAGTCATTCATGGTGATGCTGCCGGTATTTCCGGCACGCACTCCCAGCTTGCCATGGATGGTACCCGTCTGGATGCCTGGGAAACTGCGCTCAACGAGAAAGGCCGAAATACCGCTGTGGTCACGCCGCTTCTTCTTCTCCGTATCCGTCCAGGCAAAGATGAGGAAGTTGTCTGCGACATCGGCCAGCGAGATCCACATTTTCTCGCCGTTCAGCACATAGTGATCGCCATCCTTGCGGGCGGTACTTTGGATGCCCACGGCGTCTGTTCCAGCATTGGGCTCGGTCAGCCCATAAGTCGCGATCTTCTGTCCCATCGCTTGTGGCACCAGGTACTTTTGCTTCTGCTCCTCAGTGCCCCATTGCATGAGGCTCAGGCTGTTCAGTCCAATATGAACCGACAGGCATACGCGTGCCGACGTGTCCACGCGTTCCAGTTCTTCGCAAGCGATGGCCAGCGAAATATAGTCCATCCCCGCACCACCATACTTGACTGGGATGCAGATGCCAAGAATGCCTTGCCGCCCCATCTTGGTCAACAGACCACGGTCGAATTCCTGCTTGCGGTCCTGCTCCTTTACAAAAGGAGCGATCTCCCGCTCCGCGAACTCGCGCACCATCTTGCGCACCATCTGGTGTTCGTCGGTTAGAGCAAAGTCCATTGTTCCTCCTTCGGCCATTGCAGCATCGTTGGGCAATGAAATGCCCCGTCCCGGGGCAGAGCGATTATACCACACCGTTGAGCGCCCGAACAAGGGCAAAGAAAGAGGCTGCCCAGAAAAGAGGTCAGCCTCCCGAGCAGCGACTCAGGACAGTGCGGCTTCTGCGCTCGGATCCAGCACCGGCTCTGGAGAAAGACTTGCCTGCTAAGCCCGTCTATCAAGCGGCAAGTAGCGGTTCAGGGGGAAGGGGATTTCCGGCACCAATCCCAGGCATGGCCTTTGGGCACCCGTCACCTGAGGCACCGCATCACTCATCAGGCCGGACGTGGCCTTTCTACTCCTTCGTCCAGCGTGACAAAGGCCTTGGCCGCAGCTCCTAGGACACCAGAATCATCGCCAAGCTGCCATGGCACGATGCGCACCGATTCGAAGAGCACCGGATGCACATTCTCCCTCAACCCGCGGTTGCATGGTTCCATGAACATGGGACCGATGCGCGTCATCCCCCCACCGATAACAATCAACTCCGGGTTCAGCACCTCCACGACGGTCGACAGGATGACGCCGGCATAGTAACCAGCCGTGTCGAGCAGTTCTTGTGACACCGCATCGCCCTCTTGGGCTGCCATAGCGATCATTTCGCCGGTCACGTGCTGTGGACCGTCGCCGGCCATCTGTCGAAGCACCGTGTCTGCCCCAGCCTCGATTCGCTCATAGGCCATTCGCGCCAGGCCCAAGCCACAGGTGTAGGTCAAGGCGCAGCCACGCTTACCGCAGGTACAGAGCGGCCCGTTCACATCCACCACTGTGTGCCCAACCTCCCCGGACGTCCCGATATGACCGAGGTACAGCTTACCGTCGATTATGATCGCCATGCCACATCCGGTGCTGAAGGTGATGTAGCACAAGTCCTTGGCGCCCCGCCCCGCACCATACATATACTCCGCCAATCCGCACACCTTGGTGTCGTTCTCCAACACCACGGGAACACCCAGTCGCTGCGACACGATGTCACGCAGTGGGACGTTGTCCCACTCAGGCAAGTTTGAGCTCTTGATGACCACCCCAGCCCGGCCATTCACATGGCCTGGAAAGCCGAGCCCCACACCCATCAGTTCCTCCAGTGGTATACAGCTCTGCTCCAACAGAGTCCGAAAGGCCACTTCCACGCAGTCTATCACCTGCTCGGGAAGCGCGCCGCTATGCTCTTTGGTCTTGTAGCGACAGACGATGTTGGCCTCTCGGTCAACGATGCCCGCGGCGATCTTTGTGCCGCCGATATCCACGCCCACTGCATACTGTTTCACGACACCCTCCTCGACTGTGTTCCAATGCCATTCGCGGGATCCAGCGGGTACTGCGACTGCAACACGCTGCGCTCAACGCCTCCATCCCTCTGGCAAGATCCGGTCGAGACTGCATGTGCTCGGCCAGCATGCGACCAGCCAATCATGCAGACCGCTTGGCCCTCACTGGGCATCCACACTATAATATCTCTTGACGCGCACACCACGGGAGGTGGCACATGGCACAGGACCTGCTGCAGGGAATCGCCTGGCTCGGACATGCCAGCTTCAGGATCGCGACGCCGGACTGCGTGATCTACGTGGATCCCTGGAAACTGCCGACAAAGGCTGTACCGGCCGACCTGATCCTGATCACCCACGAACATCACGACCATTTCTCACCCGAGGATCTAGACAAGATCCGCACGCCGGACACGACTGTCGTGAGCATCGCCCCGGTCACATCAAAACTCAGCGGCGACCTGCATACGGTCGAGGCCGGCGACCAGTTGACCGTCAAAGGCATCGATATCGAGGTCATCCCGGCGTACAATGTTGACAAGAACTTTCATCCGCGGTCCAAGGGCGGCGTAGGCTACATCATGACCGTCGGCGGGCGGCGCATCTACCACGCCGGTGACACGGATGCCATCCCCGAGATGGCGGACATCCAAGCCGACGTTGCCCTGATGCCCATAGGTGGCAAGTACACCATGGACGCCAAAGAGGCAGCGGCCATTGTCAACAAGATACAGCCGTCGATCGCGATCCCGATGCACTGGGGAGACTTGGTCGGCAAGCGAGACGACGCCTTGGCATTCCGCAAGGAATGCACGGTGCCGGTTACAATCATAGAAGCGGAGTAGCGTCCCAGACCACAAGCATCTACTCAGAGCATGCTGCAGTCGAAGGGGGACACTGCACGCCCAGCCTCGGCAGCTGAAGCGAGTTGGCGCTAGTGGTGGCGGCGAACCTCAAAGCGATAGAGCTGCACAGGCTCCTGAGGGCCTATGCCTGCCTTGCGCCGGGCGATAGAAACCTGGTACTCCGCCGTGTCCACCCCCTCAAGATCAGGCAGTAAGACCCCACGCCGCCAACCTGACTGCACGATTACGCCATAGCGCTTGGGATCAAGTTCGTCGCTCGATGCGACGGGCTCAGCCGGCGTCAGCACGTCCACCGATATGTCCAGTTCCGCCAGCTCATCCGGCTGCACTGGTGGAAAGCGCGGGTCGCGCGTTGCGGCACTTATGGCGTTTTGGATGACCTCCTCAGCGACAGTGGGGCGCGTGGGTTCTAGCGTGCCTATGCAGCCGCGCAGGGCACTCCCCTTGTGCAACGACACAAAGGTCCCGGCTGGCTGCGCCATCTCGTCTGTCAGTTGTTTGGGCGGCGGGATTGTCACACCCGATCGAACATACTGCGTGATAGTCTGCCTAGCAAGCTCTACCAGCGGATCGTGTTTTTCCCCCATAGTATCCTGCCCTCCTGCTACCTGATGCTCAGCCCAGTTGCAGAACTGAAGCCAACACATCCGGCTTGTTTGTGATGATCATATCCACCCCGTACGAGATCAGCCGACCCATGTCTTCGGCACGATCTACGGTCCACACGTTGACCCGGTACCCCTTCTGTCGCGCCCAGCCCATGTACGCGCCGTTCACCAAGACATGCTGCGGATGCAGCGCGTCGGGCTGTGCAAGCGGACGCAGCCAGGCCCGGCTCAAGAACTGCGGCAGGTCCGGCGAATAGAGCAGGCCCGTCTCTAGCTCAGCAGCCATCTGCTTCACGCGGCGCAAGACAAACGGATTGAAAGAGGAGAGAATTACGCGCCCCTGGAGCCGATATTCGCGGATGAGCTCGATCACTCCCTGCTCCAGTCCATCGGAGCGCATGGTCACGCCCTTGAGCTCGATATTGAGCAGCATCTCCTCAGGCACCCACTCCATCACCTCGCGCAGCATGGGGATGCGTGCACCGGCATACTCAGGTGCGAACCAGGAACCTGCATCCAAGGCCTTGATGTCATCAAGGCAAAGAGCGCGCACCAGGCCCTGGCCGTTGGTGGTGCGATCCACGGTGTCATCATGTATGACCACCACTTCACCATCAGCGCACAGCGTCACGTCGAGCTCAACGCCATCAGCGCCCATCTCGCGAGCCGCCTTAAAAGAGGCAAGCGTGTTCTCCGGCGCAACTTGCGGCCCGCCGCGGTGCCCAACGTTCAGGGGACGGGCAGCATAGGGAAACTGTGACAATGTCAACGCTCACTGCTCCGGTATCATCCTCGCGGTCCACTCCAGGGGATCAACCAACACACTACCGACTCGCATCTCCCAGTGCAGATGGGCACCCGTTGAGAGCCCGCTGTCACCAAGCCGCCCGATAGTTTCTCCTTGGGCCACCTGTTGGCCCTCGGTCACCAGCACCTCAGACAAGTGATAGTAACCCGAGTAGACACCCCAACCATGATCCAGAATGACCACGTTTCCGCGCACTGCCAGAGGTGCAGCCAGTGCCACGCGGCCGGCATTGGCCGCCGCCACTGGAGCACCGATATCACCCGAAATGTCCACGCCTCCGTGGTGACTCACGCTTCCATCATTATAGGTCCTGCCGATGCCAAAGGGAGATGTGATCTCACCGAGATGCGGCCAGGCAAAAACTCCGTGCCAATATTGCTGCGGCGAAACAGCGCCCCACACCTGGTCTAAGCGCTGCACTTCTGCGGCGACCACCTCGGGGTCCAGCAGCCCGATCCGATCAGACGGAATGTAAATCTGTTCGACACCGAAATCTGCTGCCACCACGTTCACGCTGACTGTTGTCGAAACGGCGCCCCCTAGGCTGTCCGATATGAACAGCTGAACGGGATGCGCGCCAGTCCTTGCAGCGACAGGCATACCCGCCACTGCCCACGCCCCATCAGGACTGCTGACGAATGTCAGGCTGCGTTCCCCCAACGCCCCCTCAACAGCAATCGCACGATTGGCTGTCACACGGACGACCAAGGTGTGTCCCTGAGCCACTTGCGGAGGATCCAGGGTCACTGAGAGGCGCAGCGGCTCAAGCGTTGGTGTGGGCGTGGCAGTCACGGTCGGGGTCGCTGTGGGAGTCGCGGTCACGGTTGGAGTTGCTGTCGACGTGGCTGTAGGCGTTGGAGAGGGCCTCGTCAACAAGGCCGTTGTCACCTGACACCCCGGAACCACTACCACAGAGGCGACCAGCAGAAGCGCCAACGAGAGGAGAGAGATCGATCTTTTCAGCAGGGACAGCACGGTTCGTGTGACCATAATGGTTGCCAACGCATTCTACTCGGAATTGTTCACAGCATCAATCCGCGGGTCCGTGCTCTTGCTGCCCAAGCGTCTCCTCGGTAGAATGCCGATCACATCGCTAGGAATAACCTGAGATGCAAGGAGGTGGGGAGTGAAACTGTCTTCCCGTGGCGAGTATGCTTCGCGAGCCATCCTGGATATCACCATGCAGGGTAAGGAGCGACCGGTCAAGATCAGAGAGATTGCCGAGCGACAGGAAATCCCGCTCAAGTATCTGGAGAACATTCTACTGACCCTACAGCGGGCCGGCATCGTACGCAGCAGGCGCGGTGCGCACGGTGGGTACTATCTGGCACGACCGGCGGATCGCATCTCGGTGGGAGAGGTCATTCGCGCCATGGACGGCCCTCTGGCGCCCATCCATTGTGTAAGCCAAACCGCATACGAGCGCTGCCCGCGCGAAGGTGTATGTGGTCTAAAGTGGGTGTGGCAGGAAGTGCGGGATGCCATAGCTGACATCGTCGACAACACCACATTCGCCGATGTAGAGCAACGCGCCCAGCAGGTGGTAAAGCCCGAACCGGGCTGACCCGGGCCTCGGCAGGTCCCGATCCGTCACCGCGCTACGATACGGGGCTAGTCGCTCCTTGACCGCAGGGGCGGAAAGAGGATGACCTCGCGGATTGACGAGTTGTCGGTGAACAACATCGCCATTCGATCGATGCCAAAACCCAGCCCCCCTGTCGGCGGCATGCCATACTCCAGCGCGCGGATCCAGTCCTCGTCCATGGGATGCGCCTCATCATCACCTTCAGTCTGCTGCCGGTGCTGCATCTCAAAGCGCTCCCGCTGGTCAATGGGATCATTCAGCTCACTGAAGGCGTTGCCGCACTCCAGCCCACCGACGAAGAACTCGAAACGCTCAACCCAGCGAGCGCTGCCGGGCTTTTTCTTGGCCAGGGGCGAGATATCCACCGGGTAGTCGAGTACGAGTGTGGGCTGGATCAATCTAGGTTCGACAAGCTCGGAGAAAAGCTCATCCACTTGCTTGCCCCAGGTGGGCTTGATGTCTACTTTGAGATCGAGTGCTCTCATCCGCTCGTGCAGAGTCTCCACGTCAGAGGCAGCAGCAATGTCCACGCCGGAAGCCTCGAGGATCGCATCGCGCATCGTCACACGGTGCCAAGGAGGCGTCAAGTCGAGTTCATGCCCCTGATACGACAGGATGGATGTTCCCAGCACCTGCTGCGCCACAGTGTGCCACAGCCCCTCAACCAGACGCATGATGTCAGCATAGTCAGCATAGGCCTGATAGACTTCAATCTGCGTGAATTCCGGATTGTGCTTCGTTGAGACACCCTCATTGCGGAAATCCCGCCCGATCTCGTAGACTTTATCAAAGCCGCCAATGATCAGCCTCTTGAGATACAACTCGTCCGAGATGCGCAGATACAGGTCAGTGTCCAGAACGTGGTGATGGGTGACAAAGGGGCGTGCCGCAGCACCGCCATAGATCGGCTGCAGCACCGGTGTCTCTACCTCCAGGAAGCCACGTTCGTCGAGAAAGCGTCGTATCGCCGATACCATCCGCGAGCGCGTGACGAATGTATTGCGCACGTCTTCGTTCACCAGCAGATCCAGATAACGCTGCCGATAGCGAGCTTCGACGTCGGTTAGACCGTGCCACTTTTCCGGTAAGGGGCGCAGAGCCTTGGCAAGCATCTCTAGAGAGCTGACCCTGATCGTGATCTCACCGGTGCGCGTGCGGAACAGCGTGCCCTCGACCCCGACAAAGTCGCCCACATCGAACCGCTTGCGGAAAAGGTCGTACGCTGGCTCGCCCACTTCATCCTGCCGCAGATAGAGCTGTATGCTGCCACTACCATCCTGGATCTGAGCGAAGCTAGCCTTGCCCATAACGCGGATGGCCATCAGCCGGCCGGCAGTACGCACCACCCGCTGCTCGGTGTCTTCACCATCTAGCAGAACCTGCTGGGCCTGCGCAGTGGTGTGCGTATAGCAAAAGCGCGCCGGATATGGGTTTCTCCCCTCCTCGCGCAGTGCTTGCAGCTTCTGCAGTCTCTGTTCGCGGTGGTCGGTGCTGTCGGTCAACGCGCAACTCCCGTCCTAATTCACGCCAAGGATTTCAAACTCTCGCGGGCCGTCAGGCGTGTTCACCATGATGTGGTCTCCGGCAACATGCCCCATCAGCGAGCGCCCCAGCGGCGATTCATTTGAGATGCGGCCGTTGAGCGGATCGGACTCTGCGGGCCCGACCAAGTGAAAGACCTCTGGCGCGCCGCCCTGCTCCAGAACGGTCACCTTGCTGCCCAGACGGACCTTGTCGGAGGATTCCGGAGTCTCGATGATCTCAACCCTGGCCAGCAGAGCCTCCAGAGTGAGTATGCGTCCCTCGATCAGAGCTTGCTGATACTTGGCCTCGTCATAGGCGGCGTTCTCGGTGATATCGCCCCCGTCCTTGGAATCCTGAATCTGCCTGGCAACTTCAGAGCGGCCCACGGTTACGAGACGCTCCAATTCCTCCTCCAGCTTCCGCTTGCCAGCAGCAGTAAGGTAAGTGGGTTTTTCCGCCATCACACTCCTCGTAGCTGTTGATACTGTCCCACCAAGCAAAAAAGCGCCCGAGGCGCTAGAGCTTCACGGCCCATTATAGTCAGGCAGTGCCACGCAGTCAAACTGGCTGCCGCGGTTCACCCGTTGCCCACCCTGGTCGCCTGTGTTATAATCCGGGCCACTGAGAAGCACGGCCGGCACATACGCTGCTGTTCTGCCCACAAGCTGACCGGAGAGGAGCGTGCCATGTATTGCACACATTGCGGCGCTTGGAACCCCGATGAAAGCAAGTACTGTGGCAAATGCGGCCAAAAGCTGGAGGTGACGGACAGGAAGCGCCGGACGATCCCTGTGAGCCTCTTGGTCGGCCTTGCTGCGCTGCTCGTCTTGGCCATTGCCGTAGTGGTTGCGGCATTCCTGGCCCGCGACCGTCTCATGCGCGCTTGGGACAGCCTGTTCACTCAGCCGACGAAGGTCGCTGTCCTCCCCACCGTGACGATCACTCCGATCCAGATTGTGGCTACGGCCACGCCTACGACCCAGCCAACCCACACTGCGACACCAACCGTTTTGGCCACACCGTCGCCGATTCCTACGGCCACCGCCGAGGCCAGCCCCACTCTCAAAGGACGCACCTTCAAGCTTGTCTACCTGGATTGTATTCCCCACGGTCTCTCGCTGGGCTCAGTCAAGGGCCAGGTATTCGATAGGTCGGGCAACGTCATCCCAGGCGCAAAGGTGAGAATCACTATCAATGGCTACGAATGGAAATCGGAAGCTAACCCAGCTACCACCAACAGCGCGGGCTGGTACGAATGGATTCTCGAGGCTGGGCAGCAAGTCCAGTTCGTGGAACTGATTGTGGATGGGCGCACGGTGCCATTCGCTCCGGACGATTTCGAGGTGAAGGCGAGAGCGAGCTGCTTCCAGCGCGTGGATTTCGTCGAACAGTGAGGTATCCGGCGCCTGGACTGCCGCGCTGGCCAGTCGTTCGGAGCGCGCGATGCCCACAGAATCCACCAGGGCCCAACCGCAGTGTTGAGGAGGACCACCTATGGAGCAAGAAAAGAAACTGTACACCCTCATCATCGCGGCCGCGGCGTTGGCTGTTCTGCTCAGCCTTTGCGTTGGCGCGTTCGCGGGTGGAGTCACGGGCTATCTCGCAGCGCGCGCTGCGGGGAAGCAGACCAGAGAGCAATGCCTCGATGCGATGCTCGATTGGCAAAGAGAGCACATGCAGCCAGAGCTGCCCGAGCCATTCGAGCCAGAGCAGCTTCCTGAAGTGCCTCTATCGGGCGGGGCAATCGTGACACAGGTCGTAGAGGACAGTCCAGCCGATCGGGCTGGCATCCGCGAAGGAGACCTGATCCTGGCCGTCGACGATGTGCAAATCGACGAGCAGAACAGCCTGCGACGACTGATCAGCCGTCGCGCGCCGGGAGACAGAGTTGTGATCACCCTTTGGAGACAGGGAAGCGATCGGCAAGTGACGCTGAGGCTAGGAGAGCACCCCGACCAGGAGGGCGTCGCCTATCTGGGCGTGTTCTACGAAATGTTGCCCGTCAGGCCGTAGCCCTTTGGCGGCGACTAGCCAGCGCGACTGCCGCGCAAGGGCCGGTTCGCTGCGCTGACTGACCCCTGTGCTGCATCTCAGGATGAGCCCCGTGGCTCGCACGCTGTGGATCAAAGAGCAATATCTGCAGCACATCCTCGCTGGCGACAAGACCATCGAGGTCCGAGTTGCCTACCCAAACATCACGCGGCTACAGCCAGGCGATCTGATCTGCCTCAACGAGCGGCATGCGGCCGTTGTCCTCAGACTGGCGTGCTACCCCAGCTTCGAGGAGCTCCTGCAATCCGAGGACCCGGCGAGGATCGCACCGCACCTGGACAGGCAAGAGCTGCTGTCCGCATTGCGAGCCATTTATCCACCCGAGAAAGAAGCATTAGGGGTTGTCGCGCTGGAGCTAGAGCTGATCAAAGAGGATAGTGAGACGCCTGAGTAGGCAGTGCCTAAGCGCTCACGGCGCAGTGCAACAGTCCCCAGCCGTCAGCAGTTCGGTCAGCACCAATCGCGCCTCGCTTCTGCCCTGCATGGCCCACACTTCGAGCCTCTGAGGATCAAAGAGCAGCATTTGTGCCACCTGTAGCTCGGCAGCAGACGCACTCTCTGCCCCGTTACTCTGAAGTTGTACGCGCCAATCGTCGTCCAGAATCTCAAGCGCCTTTGTGGCGCTAATCCAGCCGGCATTCCACTTGAGCAGTTCGTGCAGTCTATCCGAATGCGCCATACTCTCCAGCCGCTGCGCTTCAGTTAGCACAGCGGTTTGCGTCACGGCCAGATCGCTATCCACAAAGTGGTTGGTCCGCACCAGAACTGTCTCCGACCGGGCAGTCTCAAAGATGGCGTGTCGATGTGCCGACAACTCAACGGCCGTCGCTTCGGGCACTTTGGCATCCCCGAGCAAGACATTGCCACCACATAGGCGGTCAGCGGACAACAAGAGCTGCAGACCTTGGCTTGTATCACCTGCACCCTCCAAGACCTGCCGAAGGATAAATGGCAGCGGCTGCCCGCCAGCGGCGACGTCCAGAGAAGGTGAGCTGGATAGGGCAACCGTGATCCGCTCCTCGTTCATGCCGGCCCACACACCAACCGTACCTACTAGACCCGCAGAGATCAAGACATTGCCACGTGCCGGCTGGCGAATGGTGATCAGCAGGCTGCGGTTGAGCAGCTCATCCCAGGCACCCTCGAGACGATGCCCCGACAAGAGGCTGCCGTCAAGTGTAGAGCCCGCCCACGCAGCGTAGCTGGCACATGACAGCCCTTGCTCGCTACGAGTGCGGTACGCGATGGCCTGCTGCAGGCGAGACTGCTGGACGGCGAAGAGCAGCGAGGGCGACAGCTCCAGAACCGGAAGCCGCCGCGTGAGCGACAGGACATCCGGCAGAACGTTGAGCAGTAGGACATCCTCGTAGGACAGCCCAGCGCCATCGGCGATGCCTCGAATCTCGCGCCGCAGATCCACCGGCACAGAGGCATCAATGACGCGGGCATAGGTTCCCAGCAGCGACTGCGGGACGCCCAGCTCTAAGACGATGTGCTGGTACAGATAATCTGTCACCAGTTGACGGACTGCATCGCCCAACAGACTGCCCTGCTGCAATCCCATCTCATAGGGCCCGCCGTGCAAGCACAGCAGGTGGATACCCTCAACTTCGTGATAGCAGCCCTGTGGATTGGGAAGCGGCGCTCTTGCGAAGCCAGGTGGAGCAACTGATAGCACGGCGGCCAGCATGAGGACAAGCGCATAGCGGGCAGCAGTGATCAGGGCATTGCCGGGCAGACGCACGCTACCTCTTTTCCTTCTTGTCGCGACCTCGGAAGTGTAGGACCAGAGGAGTGCCCTCAAAACCCCAGCGCTCGCGGATGCGGTTTTCGAGGTAGCGCTGATAGGAGAAATGCACCAGGCGGCTGTCATTGACGAAAAAAACAAGTGTCGGCGGATCAACGGCTGGCTGCGTTGCATAATAGAAGGTGAGCCGCTTGCCGGCTTTGGATGGGGGATTATGGCGCACGAGCGAATCTTGCACAATATCGTTGAGCTCGCTGGTCGGGATGCGCTGGAAACGCTGTTGGTGCACCCGGACTGCAGTCTGCAGCACACGCTCAACCCGTTGTCGCTTCAAAGCGGAGATAAACTCCACCGGCGCATAGGGGATGAACTTGAGCTCACGCCACACATACTCGCGGTAGGCATCCATCGTGCTGCTGTCCTTGGTTACCAGATCCCACTTGTTCACGACGACGACAACGCTCTTGGCCGATTCGAGGATGTACCCGGCGATGTGCGCATCCTGAGTGGTGACTCCCTCAGTTGCATCCACCACGAGCAGTGCCACGTCCGCGCGATCCAGGGCCCTGAGCGCACGCAGAACGCTGTACTTTTCCACGCCTGGAGCGACCTTCCCGCGCTTGCGGATGCCCGCTGTGTCAATAAGAACAACACTCTGTCCGTGCCAGCGCAGGACAGTGTCGATAGCATCGCGTGTCGTGCCCGCGACTTCACTGACGATGGTGCGCTCCTCGCGCAGCAGCGCATTGAGCAAACTGGACTTCCCGACATTGGTCCTTCCGACGATGGCGATCCTGAGCGCTGGCACTTCGGGCTCTTCCTCGGCCTCGGGGAATGAAGACGCCACTGCATCCAGCAGGTCAGCCACGCCTGTGCCATGGAGCGCCGAAATGGCATGCACCTGGCCCAGGCCGAGCCCGTAGAACTCTGCTGCCTCGAGGCGCCGATCGGCAGTCTCGGCCTTGTTGGCCGCCAGAATGATCGGTTTGTGGGTGCGACGCAGAATGTCGACGATCTCTTCGTCCATCGCCGTCATTCCGGCCAAGACATCGGTGACGAAGATGATCACGTCAGCGTCATTAGCTGCCTGCTGCGCCTGTGCCCGCACTTGGTTGAGCAGGCTGTCGTTGGAACCTAGAACGAGTCCGCCCGTATCGACAAGTGTGAAGGGTCGACCCTGCCACTCGGCATCCGCATAGATACGATCGCGGGTTGTGCCGGGGAGATCCTCCACGATAGCCTGACGTCTTCCGACGATGCGATTGAAAAGGGTGGACTTGCCTACGTTCTGGCGACCTACAATCGCCACCAGGGGTTTCGCCATGGCTGAACCTCATGGGCGCCGCATGCTGTACGGACCCGTGTGCCTAAGACAGATAGAGGATGCCGATCGCTGCCACACCCCACAGGACAACGGCCAGTAGGAGAGGCCTGTCCTGGAGGATTAGATCTTCGGGTGCTCCTCCTTTTGCCTTGACCTGCACCAGGTACATGTACCGAAACAACCCGTAAAGTACAAAGGGTATCGTCAGCATCATGGCGTGATTTTGAGGAAGATTGGGGGCGGAGAACGTGTACAGCGAATAAGCCATGGCTGTCGAAGCTGAGACCATGCGAATCATGTCGTCCAACAGCGCCAGGTTGTACTCGTCAAAGATGCTGCGGTGTGCATTGGCGTTTTCGTGAAGGAGCACCAGCTCGTGACGCCGCTTGCTAATGGCAATAAACAGAGCGCCAAACACCATGCACAGGTACAGCCA
>Ga0180437_10007910_pt1 | contig 13694 bp, 13 predicted proteins | sample SS_ome_4_FD_132410 | JGI IMG/M metagenome (GOLD analysis project Ga0180437, IMG submission 132410) | Hypersaline lake sediment archaeal communities from the Salton Sea, California, USA - SS_3_D_1 metaG | ecosystem: Environmental > Aquatic > Non-marine Saline and Alkaline > Hypersaline >...
AACCATGATCCCAAAAGCATAGAGATCAATGCGTTTACTCGAGATCTGCTTGAAAAGGGTCAAGAGCCGCAAACGGTTGCTAATGAGATTGAGGCTATTTATTCAGAATGTGGAATTACGAATTCTTCTGCCTTTTTTATTTGTCAAAATCCTTCCTTTGATAGACCTTTTTTTGCTAAAATAATATCGGTGTATCGGCAGGAAGAATTAGGCTGGCCCTACCATTGGTTTGATTTAGCCTCAATGTATTGGGTAAAACGTGCAGATAAATATGCATCTAAAGAGGGGATATCTTTTTCAAAAGATTCTATAGCTCACGATCTTGGATTTCAGTCCGAATCGAAGCCGCATCGTGCTTTAAATGGTGTACGCCATTTATTGGAATGTTACAAGAGACTTTTTTCATAAAGCTCTAGCTTGACAATCTAATCCAAAGAGCTTAGTCTCTCGGCACGTTGAAAAATACCCAAATAAGTTGAAGATGATGCGATGTTTGTAGATTTTTTTCCATTTATCATTGCCAGTATAGAGATAGGCTTGATAGCTTTTGCTCTCTATTATCTTCTTTCCTTTTTTTGGAATACTCGCGCTATGGATTTGGCAGCAGGCTTGCTTGTCTTTTTGCTCATTTTTGCTGTTACTGGATGGTTACATTTTCCTGTTTTACAAACATTAATGCGATATTTTGTTAATGCTGCAGTTATAGGTGTTTTAATTATTTTTCAGCCGGAGCTGCGATTGGCTTTGGCGAAATTGAGTATGAAAGGGAAAAAATTTGAGCGGTTAACTGAATTCGATCGATTTCTAGAAGGTTTATGCCATGTTGTATATCGCATGTCGGAAAGACGAGTAGGAGCAATTTTGGTATTGGAAAATCAAGACTGTCTTGATGAGTATGCTGCGAAAGCTGTATTAATGAATGCTCAATTTTCATCTGAATTGATTGAATCGATTTTTATGAATCAGTCTCCTCTCCACGATGGAGCTGTTATCATTAGAGGAATGACAGTGCTTGCTTCTGCTGTTATTTTACCTTTGTCTGATGACAGCTCTCAGATAAATCGTTCAATGGGAACACGGCATAGAGCTGCATTGGGAATAACTCAGCATACTGATGCGTTGAGTATTGTTATTTCAGAGGAGAGCGGGAAGGTTTCAATTGCTCGAGAAGGTATTATGACTCGAGGAATTCGAGTTGATCGATTTAGAGGGGTGCTTCGAAGTCTCTTCACTCCTGTTGAAACAGAGAAGAAAAATGTGCTGAAACGGTGGATTGGGGCATGGAAGGGTCAATAAAAGGCTTTTTTTTTAAAAATTTCAAGCGTAAGATTATCGCTTTGATAGCAGCTTTTGTAATCTGGGTGCTAGTTAGCTCTTCAATTACAACAACGCGTGTTTTTTCTCGAGTTCCAGTCCGCATAGTTAATTTACCACATAATAAAACCATTCACGGATTGATGCCAGATGGTTTTTTAGATCGTCGCCTTTCGATTACACTCACAGGAACTAAAGATGTTTTAGAGCGCATGGGGCCCAATGATTTTGAAGTTGTGATCGACGTTTCTGAAAAGGGTGATGAGTGGGTGGCGAAAATTTCAAAGAATAATTTGGTTTCATTAAATCCAGATATTCAGTTGTTAAATGCTATTTCTTCTATTTCTCATTCAGAAATGATCATTCACTTATGTCGGCTGGTTAGTGAAAAGATTCCTGTTTTTGTTCTTTCTCCAAAGGGTGATGAGCCCGAGGGTTATCAATTTTTAGATATTTGGCCCAAGAATTTGTATCATATTGTTTCTGGCCCAGAAGATGATGTCAAGGCATTACAACAAGAGGGTTTAGATCTTTCTATCGATCTTTCACATATAAAAAAAGAGGAATTAGATTCGATACGTGAGCTGGAAATTGGTGATGATGAAGTAAGTTTTTTTATTCCAGAAGATTGGAAACGTGTCCGAATTCCCTTTCTTAATAATGCTGTTCAAACCATTAATGGTGTAGAGGCGAGACAGCTTCGCATTGATTTTCTGCATAAAGATTTATTTCCTATTAATTTTGAATTACCTGTTAGGGTTTTTTATCCTTCAGAGACTATTGCTCGCATAAATCCTAATACCTTATTTTTGCGAGAAAATTCCCTCATTACTAAGAAAAACGGAGTTTTTTTTCTCGATAAGCCTCTTTTTGCGAAGTCAGTAAGTCGTCGCTTTTTAGACCTTGTTCAAGGACATATGGAAATTGTAATAGTTCCGTCGTTAAAAGACGGGATTATTCAATTTCATACAGATACACAGATAATTGATGTACACTATTTAGAAGAGGCATATGTTACTTTAACACTCTCAAATGAGTTTGATATTGATGTCGCCGCAGTTGGGGATGTAAAAGCGTTTAAACAATATCTTTCTCAAAGGGAACAATATTTACGAGATCGATTCAGAGAATATAGAAGACTACTTCAACTTTATAGTGATGATAAGACACCGTTCAATCTTCATATAACACAAGATAGTGCCGGTTCTCTTAATATGAGTGAGGCGAAGGATTGACATGCGTGTTGCTCTTCTCAAAAGCACGTTTCATTCATATGGGGGGCTTGAAAAATATTGTTTGCGCATTTTTTATGCCCTTCAAAAGCGAGGAGATGATGTGACTCTTCTCTCTTCGTCATCTGTTCGGCCATGCACTCAGGTGTGTCGGCGTCTAAAGTCTACAGCTATGCATATGCTTTGGTTTGATTGGCAATGTCGAAAATGGTTACGGAAAAACCCCCAAGATATTGTTTTTGGTTTTGACCGACATTTTTTGCCTTTGGATATTTATAGGGCGGGAAATGGCTGCCATGCAGCGTATTTAAAAAGGAGAAAACCTTCTTTTCTGAAGTCGCTTTCATTTAGCATTAATCCTTTGCACGTTTTAACACTTATGTCAGAGAAGAAAACATTTGAAAATCCAAAATGCAAACTCATTTGCAACTCAAATATGGTACGAGAAGAAATTGCTGAGTATTATTCAGAAGAACAGATAAGACACGTAGTTCATAATGGTGTTGAGTGGGGGGAATTAAGTGAACGTTTTTCAAAGAGAGCAAAGCCATCAGCAGTCCCGCAAATACTTTTCATAGGACATGAATGGAATAGAAAAGGGCTTGAAATTGTTCTTCGAGCTATTGCTCTTGTCCCCAATGTTCGCTTAGTGGCCGTAGGTCATGAGCGAAATCCTGAAATATATATAAAATTAGCTGAGAGTTTAGGCGTTCTGGACCGCGTACAATTTGTACCTGAAGCGCAAGATCCTGTTCCTTGGTATCAGCAGTCTCAGATTTTCATTTTGCCAACACTTTATGATCCATTTGCTAATGTGACAATCGAAGCAATGGCTATGGGTCTGTATGTGATTACAAGCCCATCCAATGGAGCCAGTGAAATTATTGTTCCTGGTATGAATGGTAGCGTTGTAGATCTAATTCCTAAGAAAATTTCGGAATCAATAGTTGAAGCTTGTCATAAGGTTCAAGATCCTACTTTGTCAAAACGCATACGCGATAGCGTACGAGAGTATGATTTTTCAAATCAACTCGATCAGATTCTTTCTCTGATTGTCCCTCCTCCCAAGCAAGTTTGACCAGTGTAGAAAACAATAGCTTGACCAGGTGTAATGGCTCTTTGGGGGCTGTTAAAGGTTACTATCCCTTGATCATCAAGAGTGCATGGTTGATCTTTTTGTCGATATCTGATTTGTGCAGAGCAGCGGAGAGGAAGCGAGGGCTCTTTGGTGATCCAGTGGATATTATCGATGTATAATTGTTTGGAAAAAAGTGAGGGGTGATTGTTGCTCTGTGCAACAATGAGAGTGTTTGACGAAAGGTTTTTTTCAGCGACAAACCATGCGTCACCCGAACCCCCAATTCGAAGGCCTTTTCGTTGACCAATCGTGTAATAGGCAAGGCCCTCGTGAGAGCCAAGTTCTTTTCCCTCAACGCTCTTGATCGGCCCAGGCGAATATCCAATATAGGGACGGATAAATTCACTAAACCTTCGTTCTCCAATAAAACAGATGCCAGTACTATCTTTTTTTGTGGCAACTGGAAGATTGAGATATGAAGCTATTTTTCGGACTTCTGCTTTTTCAAAATTGGCTAAAGGAAAGAGCGTTTGAGACAAAGTAGTTTGTGTGGCAGTGTAGAGAAAATAGGTTTGATCTTTTTGTGTATCATGAGCACGTTCGAGGAAGAAAAAATTTTTATCATATCGAATTGCTGCATAATGACCAGTGGCTAATGCTACAGCGTCAAATTTGCGTGATCGTTCGAGTAATCTGTGAAATTTAATCTCTTTATTGCACAAAATATCAGGATTAGGCGTGAGTCCCTTGTTGAGATCATCAATAAATTTTTTGAAAACTTCATTGTAATATTCACGAGCAAAAGAGAGCGTATAAAATGGAATATTTAGAGTTTTGGCGACAATGGCAACATCTTGAGCATCTTGCTCAATAGAGCAATGGTCATCCTCTTCCCAATTTCTCATAAGCAAGCCAATAACATCGTATCCAAGTTCTTTTAATAGTGCAGCAGTTACCGATGAGTCAACGCCTCCAGACATACCTACAGCCACAGTAGAGCCAAGAGGTATGTGAGACTGTATACGTTGAAGAGATTGATCAAGAATATTGTGTTTCATAACAAAAAATTATAGTATAAACACTCTTATTTTTCTTTAAGTAATTTCCTGGAGCCCGAAAAATTGACGTATTACACGGTCTTTATATTTTAATTTAAAATTAAAATGATCAAATATACTTTGGCTATCATCGCTAGCTTTTATTTCAGGCAAAAAATGCTCGATGCATTTTTTAGCTTTTGCTACAGGATCGTATTTGAGCAAATTTCGTCGTTCAATTAAATAATCAAGAAAAAAAATCTTTTGTATAAGAGACCATTGCTGAGTCGTATCAGTAAGAAAACTTGCAGTGAGTTTCTCTAGTTCAATTACTTTAATATTTCGAAATAATTCCTTTGCTTTATCAGCTTCTTGACTTAGGCGAAATTCTGGAGTCTGGTTTGATAATTGTTCCTGTTTAAGCAAATTGATTTGATTGGTTGTATCCTCCTGATTCAAGTAAGTACAGCATAATAAGTTAGGTGTAGAAGCCGATCGATGCATATTATCTCGGTTTCGTTTGTCCATCAGGGTGTTTATGGGCGCCTTCTTTGGACGGGGTCCATGTCGGCAAATGCTGTTCAATCCATTGACATAATTTGGTAAATTCGCGAGATGGTTTTTCAAGTTGGTTTAGGAGCGCATTACACTCTTTTTTTAAACTAAGAAGAACGGCGTTTACTTCGTTATAGTCTTGTTTATGATATACGTCGAATGATTGCATCCGATATTGTTTAACAAGGCCGCGTATATCTTCAGGATCGTTTAAGTTTGAGGCAGACAGTTGTAGCTGATCAAAAAAGTGTTGTAATTTTTCATTGAGGACTTCGTATCCATGTAAATAATTTTGCATGGCTTTTTCGATGGCTTGCTGAATTTCATTTGGAAGTTTTTTGTATTGATGCCACTTTTTTATGGCCTGAGCAATTGACAGGCCTTTTTCAGGAGTTAATTTTGCTTGTGCAGTTGTATAGGCATTGATAAGAGCTAGAGCTTCATTCCATTCACCTTGGATTTGAGCAAAATGGGGGGCATATTTTTGAAGTTTGAGGTGGTTGAATGCGCGAAGCAAATCGACCATTTGAAGTTGTATAGTCTGTGTTGTCGTTTTCGAACGATCTTGAGCCTGTTGACAGGCATTACCAAAAAGATCTTCGCAAAATTCTACTGCATTATTCATCCACATCCTCCGGAGTAAGTTGTAAAACTTCTTTCACTTGTTTGCCAAAACCACGCTGTAGTGCATTACGAGTTGGAAAGTGTGAAAGAAGAATGTATTGCATCGCCTCTTGTTTATCTTCAGTCGAATAGCGCATGAAGCACTCTTTACATGTTTTTGCTAATTTAATGACAGTAGGACGATATTGACTTATGACGAAATCTCGTTTTTTCGTTACATAAATGCCGTGAGATAGGAGTCTAAGCTGCATATGAGGTTTTAAGTGTTTAAAAATTGAAAGATAACTTTCAGGGGATTTGAGTATTTTGCGGAATAATTTACTTAGCATTGATACATTTGCTTGATCGATTTCTTGAACCTTATGAACAAATTTGTTCTCTTTCCAATAAGAAGAGCTGTCATCAAAAACTTCAGAACCATACGAACTTCTTCCACTCGTTCTATTAGCACTGAGATTGCTCATCATTTCTTCGATTTGTTGGATGTTTGTGTCTAGTCTTTCGTGCAAGGAAAGTAAAGTTTGAGGTGGAGACAAGAGCACATAGCTATCGCAGACACGCTTTACTTTGTTTCTTGCTAATGTGAGATTGTGTTTGATGCCTCTCCAGGAGTCTTTTATTTCATGTGATTCTTGTTCCGAGTGTATTTTTTCAACTATTTTCTTGGCTTCAAATAGACTTTCTAGGATGCTCTGTCTGGACAATTCATCAAGATCATTTGTCCAAAAAATCAGACTATGAATGAATTCTTGAATTCTACAGAGAAGTTCATGAACAAACGAAAAATTTCCCGTAGATCTCTGCAATGATGATAAAAAAGTTAATCTGACCTTTTCATTGAATAATTCAAAATGGGGTGATTGTACAATTGCTCGTCCAAGAGAGGTGAAATCATGATTTTGGAGAGGTTCAAATGTCGTTTTTTCATAGGCTTTAGCGAAATTTTGCCAAATTTGGCTGCTATGTTCTGAGAGATCACTTCTATAAACTGCATCTTCTATTGCCAACCCTTCAGTAATGTAATGCTTTACTAACGTACATACTTCTAAGTGGTTAAGAGGCGCTGTAGGCATAAATAACCTCCTTGTTAAAAAAAAGTGATATAATATACTTACTACTACCTATACATTCATATCAAAAATTAGAAATATACGTAAATAGTTTAAATATTTTTTTGTGTTGTCCAATAGCTTCCAAAAGAAAGCTATTGGACATGGTATTAAATAAGATTATGGTTTTTCAAAAATTTTCGCGCTGAATTTTGAACTGGTACATCCCACATATTGTTGATCAATGCGTCTTTCAAGCCTTGATCGAGGAAAGGGCGAATCGTTTCGGCAATTATTTCTTTATAGACACGAGCATAAGAATGAACACGTCCGTCGACCAACATATGTTTGAGAAGATAGGTGAGTTCTAAAGGAGTTTTCTCTTTAAGAAAAACTTCTAGATTTGTGAGACTCTTTTTATGAGGTCTACCTGGAGGAGCAATACCATCCAGCTCCTCTTTTAATCGTTCGCGTTCGTCAATAGGCATTTCATACAGCTCAAAATAGGTTTCTGAAAGCTGAACATTTTCATTGTTATCGGGAATTTCGGGAAATGAATGTTCGCTTGAGGGAGTTGATCGGAGGGGAGTTGGCGGTGTTTCTGTGATGGCACAGATCTCGTTGATGAGGGTTTTAAGGTGTTCATCGAGTTTCTCAAGCAATTCAGCATTTGAGATAATTGGTTGAAAACGGAGTGCATTTTTGATGTTTTGACGGGCTGAAGAAAGCTCATGGCGTACATCGATAAGTGTTGCATTGTCAACATCTTTTTGTTTGAGAAGAACAGTGGCTTTTTGGAGTAAATCAATGAGCGGTTGGTTGTTAAGGTTATGTGCCCATTGAATCAATGTATTGAGTATCTCTTGCCATCTGATAATGAGCCGACGTATAATTGTAAGGTTGCTGCCTTCGGCAAAATGTCTATAAGAGATGCGTGCTGATTCAGAGAGAAGGGCAAATTGTGGTGATGTTGTGACTGCTTTTCCAATTTTTACTTGAGTTTCAGGGGATAGTCCCTGATATACAGCTGTGTTACACAGCGTTGCCATTTCTTCAAAAATTTCACATGTAGATTGTTGTACATTAGGGTTTGTCTCTTTGACTGCAGTCTCAAGGCTAAAGCCATGATCGAGATGTCGGCTTACTGCGTCACAGAATTGTGTGTTTAGTGTAGGCATACACTATCCTCCTTTGTATCGGGGTTTCTTACAAAGAAGGATAGTGTGTAAATGTAAAGAATTTGTTGCGCTATTATTAAGAATAGATTTCACGAACTTTAAGAGATGGCTCTTCAGAGTTCGCTACCATCTCAAATATCTCTTCTAATTCAGCTAGACCTGTTTTTAAATCATTAACATATGTTGGAATTTTTTCCATGTCAGGTAAAAGCTCGTTAACGCAGCTCGAAGCGTTTTTTAGCTCAAGCCAAACCTCATTGGCTTGTTCTTTTTGCTCTTTCGCACCTGTGGGAACGCGTATGAGTGTTGTTGTTAGGTTTTCAAGTTTCTCCATAATAAGTTTGCTCGATTCGTGATCAAGCTTATTAGCACCACGAGTAAAAGATCGCATTGCCTCTTGGACATGGATAAGAAATTTATACCAATCTGAAATTTCACCAGCGAGTATCTCTTTACTAATTCTGGTTATACAGCGAGCAGGCTCAGAAAGCATAGGAAAAGCCTTAATACTTGTAATTGTTGTTGCTAATTTACGTGTTTTCTCATTTTTGATCTCACTGGCAATTTCGAGAACACTGGCCAACCCTTCTAGGATTTCACGTTCATCAACGGTTTTCAAAATATTAACTTCTTTATGGTTGGGCTGAACTTTGCGAATAGCACGAACGATATCATCTATCGTTGTTTCTACCGCACGTCCTGAATTCTCGAGTTCTTCGTATACTTCTTGGCAAAATTGTGTGGCTTGTTTTGCTGTGATGCTGGACATCTCTTATGCCCTCCTTTTTTTGGCTACAATTTTTTTCATATCATAGAATTATTTTTTGGCAAATAGGTATTTGTAATCTATTTATTTGAACCAAATGAAATTTTTTTGTTATATGTCAAACTATACTTGTTCAAGCTCAAGAATAGGACTTTACAGAAACTAGCGCTTTCAATTTGATTGTTTCGAAGCAGTTCCATAGTGTACGATGGGCGAGGCTGAAACGATCAGAGAAGAAGATGTTGTCAATTGTGAAGATAATTGTTGAATTTGAATGGGTGTATGGACGTAAAAGAGCTATTTGCGCATAAGAGAGAGCTATGATTAGAACTAAGATCGTTTGTACTATCGGTCCCTCAGTCAATGAAAGCTATCAACTAGAGCGGCTTATTCGTTGTGGTATGGATGTTGCGCGTATCAATTTTAGTCATGGTGTGCATGAGGAACATCAAAAAACGATTGAGCGTATAAAGCAGGCAAGAGAGCTTTGCAAAAGGCCTATTGCTATTATGATTGATACACGAGGCCCAGAGATCAGAGTTGGTGAGATTTCCAATGGCAGTTTGGAAGTCTCTGCAGGGATGCGCATTACTCTTGTATCTGAAGAAGTACAAGCGGAAGGTACGCTTCCTATTCGACCAGAGCTTGTTTTGCCAGCACTAGAAAAAGGGAATCTTGTTCTCTTTGATAATGGCTATATACAAGCGCGAGTTGTTGACAAAGTTGAAGGCAGAGTAGTTGTTGAATTTTTGAATTCTGGAACGCTTCTTTCTTCTAAAGGTGTGAATATTCCAGGAGTGGAACTTCCTTTACCACCTGTAACTGAAAAAGATATTGCTGATATTGAATTCGGCTGCGAGCAAGGGGTAGAGCTCGTTGCTGCCTCCTTCATCAGAAATGCCGAGAATGTTTTGGAGATCAAGAGATTGCTTGGTCAATGTCAGCGTTCGGATATGCTGGTTATTGCAAAGATAGAATGTTTACAAGGTGTAGAGAATTTTGAGAGCATCCTTCATGTGGCAGATGGCATTATGATTGCCCGCGGTGATTTAGGAGTAGAGATTCCTGTGTGCGAAGTGCCCAGACTCCAAAAGATGATGATAAAAAAAAGCAATCTTGTCGGAAAACCCGTTGTTATTGCCACTCAAATGCTTGAATCGATGATGAATAACCCTCGGCCAACACGTGCTGAAGTCTCAGATGTTGCCAATGCTATTTATGATGGGGGTTCCGCAATCATGCTCTCAGGTGAGACAGCTGTTGGAAAATATCCGATCGAAACAGTTGAAATGATGCGTAGCATTGCGATGGATGCAGAAGATGATTTTGATTATGCAAGTTTTTTTAATCTCCATACAGCGTTAACTTACCATGATATCCCTTCCGCACTTACTCTCTCCGCTGTTAAAACATCATACAGCCTTGATGCCCGAGCAATATTTTGCTTTACCATGAGTGGAGGCACAGCCCGACTACTCTCTCGACTTAAGCCAAAAGTGCCTATTATTGCCTTTACAACTGAATCTCTAACCTATCACCAACTTGCCCTCTCCTGGGGGGTGTTGCCAGTTATGTGTGAAAAGGGAAGCGACAGAGTTCAAGATGCCTTTGAATTTGCCAGCAATTGGGGATTAGAACAGGGAATTGTCAGTTATGGTGATCTCGTTATTCTCACAACGGGTTCCCCGTTTTGGGTGGCAGGAACAACAAATACAGTCATGGTCGATTGTATTGGCGATGTCTTAGCAAGAGGATCAAAAGGAGTTGGTAAACGCGTATACGGAACAGTAGCTCTGGTTCCCGGCCCACTTCCTAAAGGTTCATATGTAACGCCTGGCTCTATTCTTGTCCTTGCTTGCTATAACGAAGATTATTCTTCTCTCGTCAAAGGAGCGGCAGGTGTCCTGCTTCAGTCCTCGCCAGAAGATACTGAGTCAGAAAGACAGCTTTTTCAAGCATGTCGAAAGGAAGGAAAAACCTGTATTCTAGGCGTTGACAGTGCATTTCGGGTCTTGCGCGAGTCTCAGTTAGTAACACTCGACCCTGAAAAGAAAACTGTCTATAAAGGCGTGATACGGTAGTTTTTTGTAGCGGTGGCACATCTCGAATTCCCCATGAAACGTGTGCTTTTGAGAGCGATGCTTTCAAAAGTACACGTTTCATTTTGAAATGAGTTGAGATATATTTAGTTAAACGGTCTATAAAAATGGTTCGAATATTTGTTGAGAGTGAAGCATTTGCTTCTGGGCAGATTCTGGAAATACGGGGTAGCGAGCTTCATCATGCTCGGGATGTGTTACGTGCGCAGGTTGGTGAGAAAATTACGATTGTCAATGGTCGTGGGTGGATTGGAACTGCTCGGATAGATCATGTTGAGAGAAAGCGGATTGTGTGTACAATTTGCAGTTGCAAGCGCGTGGTCTCTGATCTTTTCAAATTGTGGCTTGTTCTTGGCAATATGCGGCCTCACCATTTAGATTTCGCTGTAGAAAAGGGTGTAGAAGTTGGTGTAGATGTTTTTCTCATCTTTCAAGCCGATCGTTCTGAGGTTAAATTAAGCGATCGCTCTGCTCGTATTGAGGCAGTGATACGAGCAGCTGTGAAGCAGTCATCAAGGTTAATGGAACCTAGATTTTTATTTGCATCAAATCTTGATGAAGCTTTAATAAAAGCTCCGCAAAATATTTTTTGGGCCAATTTTGGGGGCATGTGGATACGTGAGCGTTTAGCGGAGATGAATGTTCGGGAAGATACGGCTATTTTTATTGGTCCAGAAAGTGGATGGAGTGAACGGGAGGTGGAGATGTTAAGTAGAACAGGCCCTGCTGTTTTGCTCGATGAAAATGTTTTGAGAGCAGAGACTGCGGCAATTATTGCAGCATATGAGGCGGCGAGATGGTTACGACATTAAATGGTTTATTAGAGGATTTATTGAAAACGTGTGATAATCATCCAACATGTGATGAGATGCGTACAGCTCGGAAGTTATATGAGGCAGCCCACGAGCTGGAGACACCCACTTTTTTTGAATGGATCTATTCATATTTTCCGTGGAGCAAAGAGAAAGAGAACTGGGTTGCTGATGATATTGAGCGTGTTTGGAATGGGTTTTATGAGAGATGTCGCGAACAGATTGATTGTGAGGGCTTAAGAGTAGCTCAAAAAATTCAACGATTAAAAGCGTTGCGACAATTTTTTGGCGATCATCCCAGATATTTAGAGGAAGTAGGTGATTATTACAATGAGATTTGTCGTTGGGAAAAAGCTATTACGTGTTATGAGAGAGCATATCAGTCTAATAAACAAGTGGCTTCTAAGCTTGAGCGGGCATTTAGAAAAAATGGTGATATAGAAAAAGCTAAGGGATTGCCAAGTGAGACGCTTGAAGCTGCAAAAGCCCATCAACGATGGGTTGCAAAACTTTCGCAAAGTAAGTTAGAGAGTCGTGTGGAAATTTATGCAGCTTTAGCTGACCATATTTCTCCAGAAGTTTTGTTGCAAAATTTTAATGAACTTTATGAGGCATATCGTGAATATAATGATGGGAATGAGCCTCTTCTTGATCTTGTCGATATTCTTTGTCATAAAACTCAATATGCTGACGAGGTTCTGGAGCGTGTTAAAAGTGATTTTGCTCATAGAGATGACGTGGTCCAAGCATTTTGTAATAAGATTCTGGTGTGGTGTAAGTATGCTCAATCGAAGTATGAGAAGATAATCTTGGATCGAGACAAGTTTTTGGAGCAATTACGTGCAGAACCATTTTTAACAAAAAATGACAAGTATGAAGCGGCAACTCGATTTTCGCAATTGAAAGAACAGATTTATAGTAATCAACACTTAGGATTGCTCGTTTATGTACGACGATACCGTAGGTTTCTTGAATCGGTAGCTTCTGAGGTACCACATCTTCCACTTCAGGAGCATATTGCGTGCTACAAGCGATTGCAAAAGCAGATAGATGCGCTGTATAATTCTCTTATCGATGTTTCAGGCGAGAGCGTGGCGGTTCTATTTGAACGGCGATCTGCTCAATATTTGAGTACAAAACAAGATGAAACGCTTATAGATCATCCCTTTCAAAAACAAAATCTGTATAATTATATACAATCGACATTTGTTCCGTTAACAGAACGCGAACATATGGCGCTTTTTTTAAAAAACATGGGAATAACTCTCGATCAACTTTTCGCCTCACCACTTTTACAAATGGTGCCTGATTCGCAGATTTTTCCTCTAGATGAGATGAGACAACTCAATGAATTTTTTTCTGAAGAACGTATTGAAACAATTGAACAACTTGTAGAGCGTGTGAAGCGATGGCATTAGATCCCAAAAAAATGCGTGAATTGGTCCTCCTGTTCCTTTTTAGTTTAGATTTGGGCGCTCCTCCTGCTGATGATTTAGTAGCTATGGTGAGAAAAGAGTGCAAAGTTTCTAAGAAATATGCCTGTGAAGCCTTTGATCGGGCCAAAAAGATCATGCGTGAGCAAATATCCCTTGATAAATTGCTTTCAGAGCTTTCTGCTGAATACCGCATAGAACGTCTTGGTTCAGTCGAGAGATCAGTTGCGCGGCTAGCCCTCCAAGAACTTCAAGAGGGGCTATCCCCAAAGATTGCCATCTCAGAAGCCAAGCGCCTAACAAAAAAGTTTGCCACTGAACAAGCAACAATATTTATTCATGGTTTGTTATCAGCTGCTTGTGATCGATTAAAAATAAGTGAAGAACACCCCCTACCATAAATGGCAGGAGGTGTTTTTGGCTTTAAGGAGATGGGGGGATATCTGCAATTTTGTTCAAAGTTAAATAGGCGACAATTTCGTGATGGATAGGTGTTGTGTCATATATAGTTCCTACA
>Ga0180437_10007911_pt1 | contig 13689 bp, 2 predicted proteins | sample SS_ome_4_FD_132410 | JGI IMG/M metagenome (GOLD analysis project Ga0180437, IMG submission 132410) | Hypersaline lake sediment archaeal communities from the Salton Sea, California, USA - SS_3_D_1 metaG | ecosystem: Environmental > Aquatic > Non-marine Saline and Alkaline > Hypersaline > Sediment...
GGGAGGTCCGCCGACCTCACCGGTGCTGCAGACGATGAGCGGTGGTCAATCCACCATTCCATTCACACCAGGCACGGTTGCGGGCACGGCCGTTATATCGGCCACAGTGCCCAGCGATGGCCTGGCAACCACAACCATCACCATCCAGCCCGGCCTGCCAGCCTCGATCTATGTGACGGCGAATCCAACGTCAATACCGGTCGGCAACGTCATCACTTCATCCATTGCTGCCCTGGTGCTGGATCTATACGGCAACACCGTCTCGGACGGCACGCTGATAGACTTTGACACCACGCTGGGCTGGACGCTGCTGCCCACCAACACCACGGTAGGCGGCGTAGCCACAACCACGCTGTACTCGGGCGTCACGCCTGGCATGGCCACAGTGAGCGCGGCCTGGAACTATATCGTGGGCTCCACGCTGGTCGAGATCACCGCCGGGCCGCCCTACACCATCACCTCGCTGATCGCCAGCCCGACCGCGATCCTGGCCAACGGTTTGGACACCTCGCAGATCACGGCATCGGTGGAAGACCAGTACGGCAACCCCGTGCCTGACGGCACGATGGTCGGCTTTACCACCACCGCCGGATCCCTGATCCACGACTATGTCGAAGCGGAAGATCCGCAGGTCATCACCTCTACGGCCTGGACGGAAGTGACGGACGGCAGCGGCACCTACATCCGCACCACCACAGTGGGCGCAGAAGCCTACTGGCAGTTCCAGGGCGATGCGGTCTCGCTGATCTTCCGGCGCTTTGGCAGCGGCGGCCAGATGCGTGTGCGCGTGGACGGTGGCACGCCTGTGGACATCGACACCAGCAGCCCGCCAACCGAATGGGTTGAGCAGGTGATCGCTACCGGCCTGGGTCCTGGCGTGCACGAGATCAGGGCGACCTGCGTCACTGGCCAGATCCGCCTGGATGCCTTCCGCTCAGGCGCTTCTACCTACGGCGGCCAAGCGGTGGCGATACTGACATCGGCGCCACTGCCACCGCAGACAGCGACGGTTTGGGCCACCGCCATTGGCGGCACCTTCCCGGTGCGCACGGTGGACGTCGACTTCCTGCAGCCGATAGAGGTCTGGGTCGACGACGACTACTGCCCCGCCTGCTTCAACGGCGGCCACCTGTGGGGCTTTGACGCCTTCAGCAACATGCCGGACGGCGTGACGGCCGTGCGCAGTGGCGGCACCGTCCACGTGCTGTCAGGTGCCTACACCCTACCGGTGACCATCAACAAACCGCTGTACATGGATGGCGCCGGCAGCGCGACCACCTTCGTGACCGGCTCTGGCAGCGGCAACGGCATGCGCGTAACCCAGAACGCCGATGGGACCATCATCGAGGGCTTTACGCTGCGCAACTTTGGCTATGGCGTCTACTTTGACGGGCGCGTTGGCAACAACATCGATGGGCTCATCTTTGCCAGCAACGTCGTGACCGGCAGCGTCACCGGTGCGATCACTGCCACCTATGTCAACGACGGGCGCTTTACCGACAACGCCTTCTACGACAACCCTGGCTTTGGGTTTGACCTGCACCACGGTGACAATAACCGCATCGGCAACAACCACGTGTATAACAACGGCCGCTGGGGCCTGCGCCTGCGCGCCACCGATGGAGCGCTTGTCAGTGAGAACAACGTCCACGACATGCAGTGGGACGGCATCCACATCGGGGTGAACTGCGACGACACTGACGTGTTCAGCAACACGGTGCGCGCCACCAACATGTCCGGCACAGCGTCCACCTACAACAACGGCGGCATCGCGCTCAACTCCACCACCAACACCGACGTGGCCTACAACACCATCACTGAGGTGGACACCGCGGGCGGCGGCACCAACACCGCTGGCGTCTACATCGACGGCAACGACGCCGGGGCGATGATCCGCTACAACCGCATCCTGAACAACCTCAACGATGGCATCCTGCTGGCTGACTTTTTGTCGGGCCAGCCACCCCAGATCCACTGCAACCACATCTATGGCAACGGGCGCTTTGGCCTGCGCAACACGCGCACGACTACGGTGGACGCGACCGACAACTGGTGGGGGCGCAACAACCCAACCCGTGCCACCACACCGCCCAAGGATATCTACTGGCCGGCCGTGCCCAACGTGACCTGGAACCCGCGCATCCAGCTGGAGCTAGTCGCTCCACCCAGTGTCGAAGTCAACAGTCCTGCCATCACCGTCACAGCCATCGGCTGCGGCGACACCTGCTGCATCATGGACGGCATGCCCATTACCTTCACCACGGACATCAGTCTGGCCGGCGTGGGCATTCCGCCCGCGGAGAGCACCGTCACCAGCATGAGCGGCGGACAGGCCAGCGTGCCCTTTACGCCGGGCACCATCGCGGGCACGGCTACAATCACGGCTACAGTGCCCAACAATGGCATCGCCACAACCACCATCAACATCATCGCCGGGCCGCCGGTCACCATGGAGATCAGCGCTTCGCCTGAGGCCATCTGGCCGTGGACCTGCCGGCCAACCGGCTTCCCCAGAAAGTCCACCATCGGCGTGACCGTGACCGATGAATTCGGCAACCCCAACGCTGGATGGAGCGTCAACTACGAGTCGAGCCCAGGTATAGACGCCAGTCTGGAATGGACCAACGGCATCCTCGATGCCAACGGATACCATCTGACGGTCCTGGACGCCGGTGACATGTCTGGTATCGCCGTGGTCACCGCCACAGCCGGCAGCATCTCCAAGTCAGTGCCTGTGGAGATCATGGCCAGCGAGCCGGTCGACATGGTGCTGGATCGCGCACCGGCGATCATCGCCGCCGACGGCGTGTCGACATCGGAGATCACCGCCACCGTGCGCGATGGCTGCGGCAACTTTGCCTACGACGGCACCCTGGTTGGCTTTACCACCACCCGCGGTTCCATGATCCACGACTATGTGGAAGTGGAGGGTGGCGACGTTGTCAAGTCCGTAGGTGACTGGACATCCCTCGTCAGCGGCAGTGCCAGCGGCGGCGAGCTGCTCTACACCGACGCCCCCGGCGGCTGGGTGAGGTGGGAGTTCATGGGCAGCGCCGTCTCTGCCGTCTACCGCCGCGGCACAACAGGCGGTACAGCCCGCGTCTTCATCGACGGCGTGCAGGTGCGGACCCTCGATTTCAGCGCCGGCGCCACCGAGTGGCAGCGCGAGACGGTCATGGCCACCGGCCTTGATCCGGCCGTGCCGCACAACATCCAAATCGAGTGTTTCACCGGCCGCTTGTGGGTCGATGCGCTGCGCTCTGGCGCTACGACGGTCAACGGCGTCGCCACGGCGATCCTGACCTCAGAAAAGGCCAATACCACCGCCACCGTGTACGCGACGGCCATCGATCGGCGGCTGGAAGCGATCAGCGGCCCGCTGGTGCGCACGACCGACGTGCAGTTCAGGCGCGCGGATCTGGCCGTCACCAAGAACGCTGCGACGACCACTGTGCGGCCCGATGAGCTGGTTGACTTTATGATCGAATACGCCAACAACAGCACACTGGCGCAGGCCACGGACACGCTGATCACCGACACGCTGCCCAGCGGTCTGACCTTTGAGACGTCCGCCTCGGCACCCGACATCGGCGACCCGGCCTTCTTCGGCGGCAACCAGTGGGTGTACAACGCAGGGAACGTGCAGCCCGGCGCCAGCGGCGTGATCACCTTCACCGCCCGCCGCACCTGTCCCTCCACCCTTGGCTGGAAGGCGAACACCGTCGACATCAGTTCGCTGACGCTGGAGAACCTGCTCGGCGACAACAGCGACTCTGACTCGGTCAACTTCGTCCTCGGCCCGCCATACTACGTCACTGTGGAAGCTTCGCCGCAGAGCATCGAGGTCGACATGGACACCACGGTGCGCATCACTGTGACCGACCAGTGCCTGATCCCGGTGCCGTCGGCGACCGTCTATATCACCACGAACCTCGGTGCCTTTGACGCAGCGGGCACGCAGACCACGGAAACCAAGACAACCAACGTCAACGGCCGCACCAACCTGACCTTCTGGAGCCGGCCGCCCATCAGTGGCACCGCGACCATCGAGGCCACCGCAGTCAACGCCGACGGTAGCGCCACCGGTGTGGGCTATGTCTACATCGGCGCCGGCCCGGCTAAGCAGACCATCCTCACCGCCGATCCGACGGTGATACCAGCCGACGGGCTGTCCAAGTCCACCATGACGGCCCGCGTGCTGGATACCGGCGGCAACCCGGTGCCCGATGGCTTCCTGGTCGGCTTTACCACCACCATGGGCTCGCTGCTGTACGGCTATGTTGAGGACGATGAGGTCAACCAGTCGCCTCCGGGCAGTTGGGTCACCGAGTTGAGCCCTCAAGCCAGTGGCGGCACCTACATCCGCACCAATGCCGACGGTGTCTCTGTCTACTGGCCCTTCCGCGGCAACGGCGTGTCCATCCTCTACCGCCAGCACCCGACCGCTGGCATCGCTGACGTCTACCTCGACGGCAACCCGTTGCCCTTCATTGACATGGCGGCCCCACCCGTGAGTGCCTGGCGCGCTGAGAGAGTCTACACCTGGGCCGGAAGTCCTACCGCGGCCCACACGCTTCGGGTGGCACACCGCACCGGCACCGGTCGCATCTACATCGACGCCTTCCGTTCAGGCGTCGCCACGACTGGTGGAGAATCCATCGCTCTGCTGACCGCACCAACGATGACCGGCACGGCACACGTGGCAGCAACGGCCATATCGGAGACATTCACTTCCGTTCCGGTCCTGCTGCCCGCTTTCGCTGATGTGAGTTTCGAGTCGGCAGACGTCGAGATCAGCAAGACCATCGAGCCGGCTGCGCCAGTGGCGACGGGCCAGCGCATCACCTTCACCATCAACTATGAGAACACCGGTCCCATCACGGCCACCAACACCTCTATCGATGACACCATCAGCGATGGGGTGGTCGGCACCGGCTGGCTGCGTGACGTCTTCTTCAGCACCACGCCGCTGACGGTCACGTGGCACCTGCACTACTACTGGGACATCGGCGACCTCGGGCCTGGTGAAAGCGGCTCCATCACCTTCGGCGGCATCGTCGAACCGAACCGCTACTGGCCGTCGGAGACCGTGGTGACCAACACGGTGCGCATCGCCACGACCACAGTCGATCCAACGAATGGCAACAACAGGAGACGGGTCTCCACAACCATCGTGCCAGGTGCGCCTGCCAGCATCTGGCTCAGCGCAACGCCAGGCAGCATCCCGGTCGGTGGTGCAACCTCGCTGCTGCGGGCCACAGTTCGCGATTCGTTCAACAATCCCGTGCCCAACGGGACGCCGGTTACGCTCACCACGACCCTGGGCGGCTTCCCGACGCTGCAAGAGCGGGTGCGCACCACAACCGATGGTGAGGCCACGCTGCAGCTGACCTCTGGCCCCACGGCCGGAACGGCGCAGGTGACCGCGGCAGTCGACTCACTGTCCGACAATGTCGATGTTATCTTCACACCGCTCGGTCCCTTCACCGTGACCGTGACGGCGAGCCCCGACCGCATCAAGGTGAACGGTTCTCACTCGGCGATCGAAGCGCTAGTGGTAGACCAGTACGGCAACGAGGTCGTCGATGGTACCAGCGTCAGCTTTGCCACCTCGGAGGGGAGCATCAGCCCGACCGTGGCCAACACGGTTAACGGCCGAGCGGTTACGCAGCTCACTTCGGGGCTTGATGCCGTTACAGCGGTCATCACGGCAACGGCAGATAGCCGCTTTGGCACGACCACCGTGGTGTTCGAAGCGGGTGAGCCTACCGTGAGGATCAACGCCAACCCGCGGATACTGGGTTGCGGCGAGGTGTCCCAGATCACCGTGACGGCCAAGGATCAGTTTGGCAACAACGTTTCCGATGGAACGCTGGTCACCTACACCACCAGTCTGGGCTACTTTACCACCAATCTCTCGGATACGATCCTGCGCACGACGACGGGTGGAAGGTCCACGACCGGACTGACCTCAGAGACGCCAGGCCCCGCCATTGTTGTTGGAGAGGTCGCTGGCGAATCGGATTCGGTCCTGGTTACGTTCGAGCCCGGAGAGCCGCACAGCATCAAGATACTTGACGTGGATCCTGCGCTGATCCAGAGCTGTGTGGGCACCGCCCTGGCAACGGCGGAGGTCAGAGACCGCTTCGGCAACCTGGTCAAGGACGGCACGGTTGTGGTGTTCGACGTCATCCCGACCGGCGACGTGGAGCCCATCGACGGTGGACGCACCACCAACGGCATCGCGCAAGCGATCATCTCGGCGGGCACGACGCCGACCTGGGCAACGGTCATCGCCTGGCCAGAACGCTTCCGCACCTCGATATCCGACCAGTACGGCATCGAGTTCCAGGTTGGCCCTCCTGACCGCATCGATGCGGCTGCGGAGCCGCCGCGCCTGCTGGTCGGCGGCAATCGTGCCACCATCCGCGCCCGCGTGTTCGACTGCGGCGGCTATCCCGTGACCGACGGCACCATCGTGACCTACACCTTGGTATCCGGCCAGGGCAGCCTGTCGCCGCAGACCACGACCACGGCCAGCGGCTGGGCCTACTCATACCTGACTTCACCGGAGGACACCGGAACAGCTCAGCTGCGGGTAGCTTCAGGCAACCGCGAAGCCACGGTGATAGTGGAATACATCCCCGGCGCGCCATTCGACGTCGAACTGTCGGCTGAGCCACTCTCCATCCCGGCCAACGGCATGGCCAGCACGCGCATCGACGCGGATGTCAGCGACCGCTATGGCAATGCGGTGCTCGACCGTACCTTGGTGATCTTCAGCACCAACCTGGGGCGCTTTGCCACGACCACCTCGATCAGCGCATATACGAGCGGCGGCAAGGCCAGCGCCGTGCTGACCTCTAGCATGTCCCCTGGCATCGCCCAGGTGGAAGCCATCGCTGTGGGAGCAAGGTCGGATCCAACCTTTGTCGACTTTTACACCGCGCCCACGCCCACGCGACCGCCGGGTTGGTCGTCGATCTACCTGCCGGTCATCATGAAGAACCGCTATCGCTAAGGAGGACGCTGTCCGCAGGGACCACGGGGGCGAATCGGGCGGCGGGTGCGATTGACCAGGTAAGCTCGGTCATCCCTGTGGTCTCTGCTGCGCAAGCCGTAACTTTCCAGCAATTCGTCACGTCTTCTGGTATAGGCGGCTCGCGCTGTCAGGATTCCGCAGGAGGTCAAAATGGAACGTAATGTGCGTATGGCCAAGTCAGTGCTCACCTTTCTGTTCTTAACCAGTATCCTTTTCGCAGCACTGGCGTTGCTTCCCGTGTGGGCGGATGAGCCGGAGCACGCGAACACCGTGCCGCGTGAGGCCCCCGACCTGGGCCAGGTCTCAGCCCAGGCGTTGGTCTCGTCCACTACCGGCTACCTGATCGATGACGGGGCCCCTGGGTACAGTCAGACTGCTGCCCCCGACGGCTGGACCACGGCTGGCGGCGGTTACGATGGCGACTATCGCTACACGTCTGTCACCGCGGGCATCGCGGGGGACTATGCCCAGTGGAAACCTGACCTCGCTGCGGGTCAATACGAAGTGCTGGTCTACTTCGTACCCAACCCCAACAGGCGCACGGACGCCCAGTACCAGATCTTCCATGCCGGCAGCACCGACTTTACGCGCATCAGCCAGCAGGGGCCTGCCGGACCGGGCATTTGGAGATCCCTCGGCAAATACACCTTTGCCGCTGGAGGCGTCGACTATGTGCGGCTGAACGACTCCATTGCCCCCTGGGGGGCTGGCACGTACGTCATCGCCGACGCCGTCAAGTTCGCGCCCATGGAAGTCTGGGTGGACAGCAGTTTCGGCCCAGCGAGCAGCGGGCCCTACCTGTGGGGCGTCACCGCCTTTAACACCATCCAAGACGGCGTGGACGCTGTGGCTGGTGGTGGCACGGTCCACATCCTGCCAGGCACCCACTACCAGTCCCAACCGATCATGATCACCAAGGGATTGACCTTGTCCGGTGACAGCGCAGCCACGACGGCCATCTCCACCACCGGAACCACCGTGGCCATCGAGATGCTGGCCAGCAGCGTGCATATCATGGGCCTGACCATCGAGGGCACCGGAGTCGACTATGGCATCCGCAACTGGGATACCGGCACAGGCTGGGCGTATGACATCACCGGCTACAGCGTGACCAACAATGTCATCCGCGGGTTCAACAGCGGCATGTGGCTGCGACGCGCGGCGGGCGAAATCAGCGGAAACACCGTCAACGACAACCGCGACCGGGGCATCCGCATTCAGGAATTCCCGGCCGGCGGCGCGGGCGAGCCCACCATGGTGTCCGACAACACCTTCTTCGACAATGGCACCGGCGGCACGGACTATGACCTGCAGCTTGAGGATACGTACACCGGCACGGTCGCCAGCGGCAACACCATCACCGGCGACATGGGTGCCAGCGAAGCCTGCGTCTACGTGTACAACTCCGCCGGGGGCCTGGAACTGTCGGGCAACACCATCTCCGGCTGCACCGACGGCGTCTACATCCTGCAGGATGGCGGGGCGGGTATCCTCCAAATAGTGGATCTGTTCACCAACACCATCACTACCAGCACCGTTGGTGTGCACATCCAGCGCACAGGCGGGACTGCCTCGCAGCGCCAGGTCACCATTGGTGGCACGGCGGACAAGGCCAACATCATCTCCGGCAACGGCATCGGAGTAGAGCTGCAGGGCTACGCCCCCGACGTGATGGCTGAGTACAACGACTGGGGCGTCTGCAACCTTCGCGCCATCGAAGACATCGTCAACCACGCTCCAGACCCCGGCTTTGGCGGGGGAACAGTGGACTATGAGCCCGCACTGTGCGTGCCCTTTGCCATTGAAATGCAGGCCGATCCCACCAGCCTGCCTGCCGACGGCCTCTCGACCTCCAAGATCACCGCCATCGCGCGCGATGCCGTCGGCAACCGCGTGCTGCCGGGCACGATGATCGGCATCACCACCAGCCTGGGCACCGTGCCATGGGGCTACGCTGAGGCGGAGAACCCGGATGCCAGTGTGATCGCTGTCGCTGGCACCTGGACAACGCTGAACGCACCAGCCTACCAGCGCGCCAGCAGCGGCGCAGTCAGGCGGGCCTCGGCGACCACCGCCAGCCTGACGTGGAACTTTACCGGCGAAGCCGTCTCGCTGATCTACATGAAGCGCCCCACCGCGGGTTCGGTCGACGTCTACGTGGACGGCGGCTTTGTCATCACCATCGACACCGCCAGCCCCAGTGTGGACGAGTTCCGCGTGGAGGACGTGATCGCCACCTGGCCCAGCGAGGGCGCGCACAGCATCCAAGTGCGTCCCACCGGCACGGGCAACGTGTACATCGATGCCTTCCGTTCGGGCGGCATCGTCAAGAGCAACGGGCGCGTCCGCACTGACCTGACCGCATCCACCGTGCCAGGCATTGCGCAGGTGTGGGGATCGGTGTACGATGGTCACATCGTCACCGCCTCATCGACCGTTACGACGCCTGTGGTGACCGACTTTGTCACGGTCACCATGCAGGCGGCCGACCTGTACATCACCAAGTCGGCATCGCCAACCTCCATCAACTCGGGCCAGGAAGTGACCTACACCATCACCTACGGGAACCTTGGGCCGGAGACAGCCACCGATACCGTCATCACCGACACGCTGCCCACCAACTTCCTGTACGTGCGCTCCAGTTCGTCACCGAGCTTTGAGCCGCCCACCGTGGCAGCCGGCAAGGTGGTGTGGGACCTCGGCAACCTGGCGGTTGGCGCAACCGGCACCATCACCCTGGTGGCCCGCCCGAATCAGTCGGTGCTGTGGTGCACGCCCGTCGTTCGCACCAACGGTGCGGAGATCGAGGCCGGCGTGCCTGACGCCATCCTCGGCAACAACAGCAGCGGGCCGGTCAACGTGACCGTGGTGGTTCCGACTGCGGTGACCATGAGCGCGCACCCACCATCCATACCGGTGAGCAACGGCACCGTGACCACAACGCTGCGCATCACGGTGACAGACAGCAACGCAAACCTGGTCAACAACATCCCAGTCCAGGTGAGCACCACGGACGGCAAGTTCGTCAAGTCCGGCGCCGCCACGGCGACGGTGACCACCACTAAGGGTATTGCCCTGGCCCAACTGGCCTCTGATGCCACCGTGACCACCGCGACCGTGACTGCACAGGTGATGCCGGCGTGCATCGGCATGCCCAGCACGTCCATCGACGTGCCCTTTGTGGCCGCGCTGCCGTACTCGGCCACGACGACCGCATCTGCGACCCTGATCCGCGTCTGCGGCGACACCTCGGTGATCACCGCCACCGTCTACGACAGCTTCGGCAACCTGGTGGAGGACGGCACCGAAGTGCAGTTCCTGGTCGTGCCGGGTGACCGCGGCTACATGGAACCGGAGTGGGTGCAGACCGTCAACGGCATCGCTGTCTCAACGCTGCGCAGCCTGAGCTACACCTTTGGAGAGCGATTCCTAATAGTGAAGATTCAGGCGCGGCGCGGAACACAGCGCGAGCTGGCCGAGCTGCGCATTGACCTGCGCCCCGGCCTGCCGGATGATATCGCACTGACGGCGTCACCTGCGGTCATCGATGTGGGTGGCGATCAGTCGATCATCAGGGCCTTTGTCAGCGACTGCGCGGGCAACGCGGTCGAAAATGGTACTAGCGTAACCTTTGCCGCCAACGCGCTGGGCACCATCAGCCCGACGCTGACCACGACCAACGGTGGCCTGGCCTATGCCACGTTCAAGTCACTGTGCACCATTGGCACGGCCAAGATCACCGCAACCGCCAATGGCGCGACCTCCATCCTCGACCTGCCACTGACGGCGGGCCCAGCCGACCGCTTCGGCGGCGTGACAGTGTTGCGCAAAACCCTCAAGAATTGCGGCGACACGACACAGATCTCGGCATTTGTGTACGACCGCTGCAACAACCTGGTCGAGGACAACACGGCAGTGGTGTTCGGCGTGGCCTTTGACCTGGTCAGGGTGTCGCCCAACCCGGCACTGACGCGCAACGGCAAAGTCATGGCCACTGTAACCTCGCTGAACAAGCCTCTGCCGTCTTGGCCCAAGAGCCTTGAGCAGATCGGTCTGGCCTCCGGCGCGGCGCTGCCCAGCTATGTCGACATGTGGATCGAACCTGGGCCTCCCGCCGTCGTGATGCTCTCCGCCGATCCAGAGAGCATCCCGATCAACGGCGTGGCCAACTTCTACGACATCATCGTTGAGGCGGAGATCAACGATTGCAGCGGCACGCCGATCACCGACACCACCCCGGTCACGCTGCAGACGGACACCGGTCTGTTCCGCGAGTCTGGAACCTGGGCCATCGTGCGGCCATCGATCAACGGCGTGGTCACGGCGACCCTCACATCGGAGGAACGCGCGGGTGAGGTCACCGTAACCGCCACGGTCGATTCGATCATGGATACGACCTACGTGACCTTCCTGCCCGATGAGCCCTACCATGTGGACGTGTGGGGCAATCCGTTCGACATCACCGCCGATGGTCGTTCGCGGTCGCAGGTGACAGCATGGGTGCGCGACTACTACTACAACCCCGTGCTGCCGGGTATCACCGTCACCTTCGTCGCCGATCATGGGCACTGGTTCGAAAGCGGCGACGAGTACTACACCACGACGACCACCATCGGCGGCTATGCCTTTGCCAGGCTGGTGTCCAGCAAGGACTATATCGGGACGGTGAACATCTATGCCATCACATACAACGACCGGCTGGGTCCAGGCATCGTGCAGTTTGTAGCCCCGCGCTACATCTACTTGCCGCTGCTCAAGCGCAACGCACCATAGCGCTGTGAGCCGGCCGAGCCGGTTCTAGAGCGACGAAAAGGGCCTCGCTAGCAAGCTAGCGAGGCCCTGTCGTTTCCGCCACCTCTCCTCAGAGCGCTATCCCCCTACAGACTACAGCGCAATGGGCTGAGCAAGCAGCTCCATCGCCTGGGGAGAATCAGTGTGGCGCCGCCATCAGGCACGGCAGCAGCAGCCTGATACGGTAGACGGGCGGCGTGGGGCTCGGCGTCGGTGGCGGCGGCAGTCCCGTGAGTGTCCGGTACATGTTCAGCCGTCCGGCGCCGAGATAGCGATCCCATCCCGGGTAGGCGTCGGCATTGACGTCATCGGCGCCGCTCTCCAGCCGCTGTTGTACCTCAACCGGAGACAATCCCGGCTCCCAACTCCACAGCAGTGCTGCCGCTGCCGACACGTGCGGAGCAGCCATCGACGTGCCGCGGCGGTACCAGTACATCGCCGGGCGGAGCCAAGTGCTGACAATGCTCTCACCCGGTGCGGCGATGTCCACTTCGGGCCCGTTGCTGGACAGGCTGAGGCGCGAATCGCTGCTGTCGGTGGCAGCGACTGCCACAACATTCTGGCAAGCGCCCGGGTAGTCGACCTCTTGCCCATCGTTGCCGGCAGCGCCCACCAACAGCGCTCCACGCTGGTAGGCATAGTCCACGGCATCTTGGAGCAGTTGCGAGCGCTCATCCCCGCCAAAGCTGAGGTTTATGACCCGCGCACCATTGTCGGCGGCATAGCGGATGCCAGCGGCCACATCAGAGTAGTAGCCGTCGCCGCTGGCGTCCAGCACTTTGACCAGCATCACACGTGCCCCCCACGAAGCACCAGCAACGCCTATGCCATTCCCCGTCTCGGCGGCGATGATGCCGGCCACGTGCGTGCCGTGGCCGTTGTCGTCTTCGACAAGGGCATCCTCGCTGGGGGCACAGTCACTGTCATCACAGACGTGGAAGAAATGCCACCCGTACACGTCGTCGACCTTGCCGTTGCCATCGTCGTCCACGCCATTGCCGGGTTCTTCACCTGGGTTGTTCCACCACACCGTAGCCAGGTCCGGATGGGTCAGGTAGCCGCCCGAATCCAGGACGGCAACCAGGGTGCCCGCGCAATGCGTGACGTCCCAGGCCTGAGGGGCCTGAACCACGGGCAGCGCCCACTGTTCGGGCCACCTTTCGTCATCCGGCACCTCCAGCGCGCGCACGCGGTAGTTCAGCTCTGCATAGGCAACATCGGGCCGGCGCCCCAGCTGCTCCACCCAAAGGCGCTCCTCACCGACGGGCACGCGCAACACGTCGGCGCCCAGCTGCGGTATGGACTTGATGGACCGGGCCCGGAGTGCGCCCCGCTGCTGCGTGAGCCCAGGTCCGGCTGTGTATTCCCTGAAACGCACCACCACCTGCCCCGCCGCAAAGCCGGGACTGGGCGGCACCGCGGCCTCCCGGCCGCCCTGGCTCAGCGCCGCGCTGGGCTCGGCAGATGTGGTGCCAGCGACTGTGGCCATCAGGGTGATGACCAACGGAACCAGCAGCGCCGAAAAGACCGTTCTTGCTGTATACTTGTCTTGGGTCATGTCTGCGTCTCGGGTTGGGATAGCGCCGCCGGACCATTCGACACATGCAGGGTGCAGAAGCTGCGGGGACCGCCAGCGACGCGGGCATTGTAGTGAAGCGCACTGCGCCCGTCAACCCTGCTGGCGAGACAGCGCCAGCAGACGTGCGGCCTGCCTGCCCGGAACCCTGGCTAGCGCGGCGACGTCTCTGCAGTGGGGAGACAGAGGAAGGACCGGCAACATGTGGAAAGCAACCGTTCCCATATGGATGGTGGGGCTGATGATCCTTGTTGCGGCGTGTGCAGCAGAGATGGCGGAC
>Ga0180437_10007913_pt1 | contig 13687 bp, 7 predicted proteins | sample SS_ome_4_FD_132410 | JGI IMG/M metagenome (GOLD analysis project Ga0180437, IMG submission 132410) | Hypersaline lake sediment archaeal communities from the Salton Sea, California, USA - SS_3_D_1 metaG | ecosystem: Environmental > Aquatic > Non-marine Saline and Alkaline > Hypersaline > Sediment...
ACAGAATACTGGTGGAATAGCCGCATGCTTGCAGCTCTGGATAAGGTTGGCGTGAAGGTCCCTGTTTCGACAACGCAGATGTGGGGCGGTATGTCACTCTATGGCCTGCCGCCGTTGACGGCCGGGGGGATCATCGACGTCCACTCCTACGGCCAGACTGAGGCTCTCAGCGCCAATCCCAGGTTCAAGGACAATTACGTCACGTACCTCGCCAGCGGCCAGGCATACGGCAAGCCGGTCTCGATTACAGAGTGGAACGTCCCTTATCCCAAGGTAGACCGCTTCACTGCCCCGCTGTACGTTGCGAGCATCTCGGCTCTCCAGGGCTGGGATGCGCCGATGATTTACAATTACTCGCAGCGCACGTTCGGCAAGCCTTCCCGGCAGGGCACCTGGTCGACATTTTCAGATGTTGCCATAACTGGAATGATGCCGGCGGCGGCGCTGCTGTACCGGCAGGGACACGTCTCCGATGCGGCTAAAAGTTACTGCATCATGCTCGACAAAGAAAAGCTATACATGGAAAGCAGCCATCCGAAGAACATGGCTTCGCTGCGAACGCTCGTCGAGCAAAGCAAGGTTACTATCGGCCTGCCCGATACAAAGGAGCTGGATTGGGACGAGCAGACGCGCATCAGCGGCGGCGAAACCGTCGTCACCGACAGCGATAAGGACTTCATACCGGCCGGCCGTGACTTTGTACGCTCCGATACCGGTGAGCTTACTCGCAACTGGGTCGAGGGCTATCAGATCATCGACACGGATAAGACTCAGGCCGTTCACGGATGGATAGGCGGCCGGGATCTGCGTCTGAAGCAGACCGGCTTCAACATCACCACGCCCAAAGCGGCGGTTGCCGTTTCCAGTCTCGACGGCAGGGCAATCGGCGAATCTCGAAAAGTGCTGATTAGTGCGGTCGCTCGCGCGGTCCCTTCGGACGGCGGCAAGATGCCGATGCTCTCCGAGCCGGTCGAGGGGCTGATCCGTATTGCAGGCCCCCGAGGGTTGAAGCTGATCCCGCTGGCCGGCGATGGAAGCAGACTATCCGTGCTCGAAGGCAAATACGGGGACGGCAAATATACAGTAGAGCTTCCGGCGCAGTCGGGAACGCATTGGTTCATGCTGACCGACAAATATTAACCGCATCCTACAATCCTAAAATTCTTCAGGGCACCTTAGTCCGGCCCTCGACACATGCTGTATTTGTCGATATATTTACAGCGACTGCATATAACATGCAACCGAAATGCTGTAATGGATTTGGTGGAGAGATTAACAATTGAATCAAACACACATCGCAAAGATATCCTCAGAGTTATCACTGAAGCCGAATCAGGTGGCCGCTGCGGCCGAACTGCTCGACGGCGGTGCGACCGTGCCGTTTATTTCTCGTTATCGCAAGGAAGCGACGGGAAGTCTCGACGAGGTTGCCATTACGGCTATCCGGGACAGGCTTAGTCAGTTGAAAGAGCTTGACGAGAGGCGCGAAGCGATAATAAAGTCTCTCGAAGAACGCGAGCTGCTCACCGACGAACTCAAAGAGCAGATCATGCTGGCAGAGACAATGACCGTCCTGGAGGATATCTACCTGCCCTACAGGCCCAAGAGGCGAACGCGGGCGACAATCGCCAGAGAGAAGGGGCTCGAACCTTTAGCGGAGCTGCTTTTTGCCCAGGACCGGGCGGTCGATCCGACGGTCGAGGCGGCGGCTTTCATCGATGGCGAGAAAGGCGTCGAATCCGCCGAGGACGCTCTGGCCGGTGCCAGGGATATCATCGCCGAGTGGGTCAATGAGGACCAGAAGACGCGGGGCAGGATGCGCCGGCTGTTTTTTCAGCAAGGTTCTTTCCGAACCAGCGTTGTCAAGGGACAGCAGGACGACGGCCGCAAATACCAGGACTACTTCGATTGGTCCGAGGCGGTTTCCAAGGCGCCGTCGCACAGGATTCTGGCCATGCGCAGAGGCGCTCGGGAAGGCTTTTTGAAATTGCAGGTCGATGCGCCGGAAGAACAGGCACTGAGGATACTCGACGAGTTGTTCGTAAAGGGGCACTCGGCCTGCTCGGCGCAGGTGAAAGAAGCTGCTAGTGACGGGTACAAAAGGCTGCTTTCGCCCTCTATGGAAACGGAAGTTCTTGCCGCGACGAAAGAGCGGGCCGACTCCGAAGCAATCAGGGTCTTTGCGGACAACCTGCGGGAACTATTGCTCTCGCCGCCGCTGGGGCGCAGGAATGTGCTGGCAATCGATCCGGGATTTCGCACGGGGTGCAAGGTTGTATGTCTCGACAGGCAGGGGCAGTTGAAGTGTTCGGACGTTGTCTATCCCCATCAGGGCGACAGGATGGCGGTGGCCGGCGCGTCGAAGATAGAGTCACTTTGCAAGCAGTATGACATCGAGGCGATCGCAATCGGCAACGGCACCGCCAGCCGTGAGACCGAATCGTTCATCAGGAACGTCAAGTTCGGCAAGGACATTCCCGTGGTGATGGTCAATGAAAGCGGTGCGTCGATATATTCGGCGTCGAAGGTCGCACGAGAAGAGTTTCCCGATCATGATGTCACCGTTCGCGGAGCCGTTTCGATCGGGCGCAGGCTTATGGATCCTCTCGCCGAATTGGTGAAGATCGATCCCAAGTCGATCGGGGTCGGGCAGTACCAGCATGACGTGGATCAGTCTATGCTCAAACAGAGCCTTGATGACGTGGTGATGAGCTGCGTCAACAACGTTGGCGTCGAGGTCAACACGGCCAGCAAGCAATTGCTGACGTATGTCTCGGGACTGGGGCCGCAACTGGCTCGGAACATAGTGGAGTATCGAAACGAAAACGGTCCGTTTGAATCGCGACGACAGCTCAAGAAGGTGCCGCGGCTGGGAGCGAAGGCCTTCGAGCAGGCGGCGGGCTTTCTCAGAATACGGGGCGCCGCAAATCCGCTCGATTCGAGCGCCGTGCATCCCGAGAGTTATCACGTTGTCGATTCCATGGCCGCCGACGTGGGCGGCTCGGTTGCGCAGTTGATGACGGACGGCTCACTTCGGCGGAAGGTGCGGTTGCAGAGCTATGTCACCGAGGCTGTCGGGCTTCCCACGCTGAACGATATCATGCAGGAGCTGACCAAGCCGGGAAGGGACCCTCGCGAGCGGTTCGAGGTGTTCAGCTTTGCCGACGGCGTCGAGAAGATCGAGGACGTCGAGGTTGGTATGAGGTTGCCCGGAATAGTCACCAACGTCGCGGCATTCGGGGCGTTCGTCGATATCGGAGTTCACCAGGACGGGCTCGTTCATATCAGCCAGTTGGCGGACCGCTATATCAAGGATCCTGGTGAAGTGGTGAAGGTGCAGCAGAAAGTAATGGTCACGGTTCTGGATGTTGACGTTGAGAGGAAGCGAATCAGTCTGTCGTTGAAAAATTAAGGTGTGCGGTGCACACCCTACATTTTGGTTATCCCAGCGCCGGCCTCAATTGTGCGGTGCTGATTTCCAATTGTTCGATTCGGGTTTGGCTGCAGCAGCTTTCACAGCCGCAGACACCCGTATATCTCAGATGAGACACCCCGGCGAGATCTTTGGTCTTTATGAGCTTTGCCCCCTTGGCCTTCATCTTTCTCAGCGCCAGCTTTCCCCTGCGTTTGTTGTGCGAGCCGAGCGCATCGACCACGATCCGGACGTTCTTGCCCCGGTGAAGCAGCCCTATAGCGGTTGCCTCGACGGCATCTTCGGCGCCGGCGCCTATCAAAATGAACTCGTTGGCCAGCATTTCAGTGAACAATCGTTCTATTCGAGGCTCCTCGAACGGATCGGTTATGCGCTTGTGGAGAATAATCTGTCTGTATCGCAGCATTAAATCCGCGGGCAGGGGATTCATCGCGTCGGCCGGAAAGCTTATCCGGTTGCTCAGGAGGGTGTATCGTATCTTCCTCTGCCCCCAGGTGCCGTCCAGGCAGTGCTTGATCAGACTGCTGCCGTTGTTATTGGGGTGGACTTCCGCCGTCGAGATTATGGAAATGCCCTTGTGCCTGGCCCAGGCCATTACCCTGCGAATGTTGACCAGGACCTCTGCGTGATCGCTTATGCAGGCATTGCCCCCGGCGAGCAGGAAATCCCTTTGCGTGTCGATGTCGACCAGAACGTGCTTCCTCTTGTTCTTAAGCAATTGCAGAATCATTTTTCGGTTTCCTTTCCGATGTATTATCCATCACCGAATTCGCCCCCGAGATATGCTGACTGATATTTGTTTGCCTATAGGCTTCTACATTAAAGTGCCATCTTGTATGTCGCGCGCAACGTTCTTTTTGGATTTGCGAGCCTGTCGGGAAATAGATTGAGCACATTTGTATTGTCGCGTATACTTGCAGTGAAAAAGGGTAGTTGAGGTAAGATAAGTGCTGCTCATCTGTCATTTTTTGGAGTGAAGTTATCACTCTAAATTTTGTTAAAGGAGTTATTATGATAGTCAACAAACCGAGCCCCATACTAATGCGAATATACGTTGGACTGCTTATTTTGTTCATTTTATTAGTTACGGATATGTACGGTGCTTCGGCTGCTCTGCTGGTCGATTACGGTAGCCCACAGGCGGTTTTCGCATCCGAAGAAATCGAGCAGGCCCTGATAACAAGAGGCCACAGCGTAAAAAAATCCGTTCTTGCCGAACTGGAGGCAGTGGCTGCTGGTGTGCGCATCGTGTTGTGCCCGCTTTCTGACACGAAAGCAGCCCATGTAATGAAGTCACAAAAGATCAGGCTTCCGCGTTCTCTCACAAGCGAAGGCTACAGCATTCGCACAGTCTCGAGAGGGGGAAAAACCACGTATTGGGTCGTCGGCTCTGATGCGCCCGGCGTTATGTACGGCGGATTGGAATTGGCAGAGGTGATAAGAGTTGACGGCCTTGCCGGAATTAAGGACGTAGACCACAATCCGTATATGGCGATGCGGGGCACGAAATTCAACTGCCCTCTCGACGTACGCACGCCGAGCTATACCGATGTATGCGACGCGGCACAGAACAATATCATTGAGATGTGGAGCTTCGACTTCTGGAAAGATTATATCGACAATCTCGCGCGATATAGATATAACTTCATCTCGCTGTGGTCCCTGCATCCGTTTCCTTCTCTGGTCAGAGTTCCCGACTATCCCGACGTGGCGCTGGACGACGTCAAGCGCTCGACCGTCGAGTGGAACGAGTTCTATTCCCTCAACGGCAGAGGTTTCGACGCACCCGAGATTGTAAACAACGTCGAGACGCTCAAGAAGATATCTATCGACGAGAAGATCGAATTCTGGCGCAAGGTCATGCGTTACGGCAAGCAGCGCAACGTCGATTTCTATTTTGTTACATGGAACATCTTCGTCAACGGCACGGACGGCAAGTACGGCATTACCGACAAGATCGACAATGAGACTACCGTTGATTATTTCCGTAAAAGCGTCAAACAGATGTTCCTGACGTATCCCGATCTGGCGGGAGTGGGACTGACGACCGGTGAGAACATGCCGAAGGTCTCACTCGAGCAGAAAGAGGATTGGGCATTCAGGACATACGCTCAGGGAGTGCTCGATGCCGCGAAAGAACAACCCGGGCGCAAAATGACTCTCATACACCGCCAGCATCAGACCGGCGCAAAGGACATCGCCCGCAAGTTCAGGCCTTTGATAGACCACGAGGACATCGAGTTTATCTTCAGCTTCAAATATGCAAAAGCTCACGTGTTCAGCTCGACCACGCAGCCGTACCACCCGGGATTTGTCGAAGACATCCAGGAAGAGGGCGGCCTCAAGACTATCTGGACACTGCGCAATGACGATGCGTATCATTTCCGCTGGGGTGCTCCCGACTTCGTGCGCGAATTCATACAAAAAATTCCCTATGACGTTTCGCGAGGTTTCTACTACGGATCGGATCAGTACATCTGGGGCCGTGAATTCCTGAGCACTGAGCCGGACTCGCCCCGGCAGATCGAAATTGTCAAGCACTGGTATCACTGGATGATGTGGGGCAGGCTCGGCTATGATCCAGGTATCGGCAACGAGCGTTTCATCAAGATACTCCGGCAGCGATATCCCGGCGTATCGGGCCAAGATTTGTTCGAAGCCTGGCAGCATGCTTCGATGATATATCCGGTAACCACGGGCTTTCACTGGGGCTCGCTGGATTTTCAATGGTACATCGAAGCCTGCAAGAGTAAACCGTCGTACGCCTACACCGAAAGCGGTTTTAACGATGTCAACCGGTTTATCACTCTCGGGACGCACGGCGGGACGGACAATATTTCTATCCCGGATTACGTCAAGGCTCTGGCTGAGGGCAAAACGCCCGACGGCACTACGCCTGTCGAAGTTTCGGACAAGCTTCACGCCCACGCGGATAAGGCGTTGAAGATTCTTGCCGAACTCGATCACGGCGGTAACAAAGAACTCAGGCTGACGCTCGGAGATATCGAGGCGATTGCTCTTTTAGGAAAATACTATGCTCACAAGATTCGCGGCGCCACCGAGCACCTGCTTTACGGAAACACACAGAACGAAACGCATCGTCAGGCTGCAATCAGCGAGTTGAATAATGCTGTTGCATACTGGCGACGTTATACCGCCGTGGCTCTGGGCCAGTACACGAATCCCCTGTGGATGAACAGAGTCGGCCACGCCAACTGGCGGGACCTTCTCGATGAAGTCTTGAAAGATGTTATAATCGTCGGCGGAACACCCAAGCTGACATCAATGGCTCCTACACCGGGAGGAATGATCCTTGAGGCGGAGGACGCCGTTTCCAATATCGGGCGAAAGCTTTCGGAAGTTGGCGGATGCACAGGCACTGGCTATGTCGATTTCAGCGGCGCATCACTTAGGAACTGGATAGAGTGGACTTTCGATGTGCCGCAGGCCGGGACGTATGTCCTTGAGGTGCGCTACGCTCTGGAAGGAAACGGCAGGCATCCCGGCAGGCTGAGAATCAACGGCAAAGAGTCGGGCGGTATGATCCTCTGGACAACCGGCGGCAAAAACATCTGGGCCTGGGACAGAAAGCCCGTCGTTCTGCGCAAGGGGAAAAACACCGTCAGGCTCACGATCGAAACTGCGGCCAGCATCGACCACTTGAATGTTCTATAGCATATTGCTTCTGCAATTGACTGTTCACTATTGACAACAGTCAATATTCAATATGAATTACGGCTTGCATTTGCCGGCTCCGGGGCCTATAATATACTGATGTCCTGTTCGAGTGATTTTGAAGGGCAGTACAAGAGTAACTTGTGAGTTTCAGGGTAATGTATGGAGTAGAGTATATGTCTCACAAGAGAAGTCTAAAAGGCTTCACACTTATCGAGTTGTTGGTAGTCATCGCCATAATTGCCCTTTTGCTCGCTATCCTCATGCCTGCATTGCAGAGGGTGAAAGACCAGGCCAAGGCTACCCGATGCCTGGCCAATCTAAAGCAGATTGGACTGGCGATGCACGCCTACGCCCCGGATTACGACTATAAAGTGCCGCGGGCCGAGGTTCGCCCGGGAATCGTTGGCTGGGATGATAGATACAATAAGCAAGAGACAAGATGGCCCATCCTGTTCATGCCGTATCTGGGCTCCGTTGCCCGAGGTGTGGAAGATTACTATGAGATCAAGATATACGATTGCCCGAGCTATCCGCTAAAAGAACAGACTGTGGACTACTGTACCAATGCCTTCAACTTAAAGGGAACCGGCAAGGAATTTTTCGGCTTTTCAAAACTGGACGACTTCCCGCGCCATTCGACGACTATCTATATGGCCGACTACGAGTATCTTCCCGACAAAGGCCACATCAAGGTCATTACGAAGGACGATCCGCCGAATACTATGAAAGTCAAGATGCAGTCGCTGGATTGCTGGAACGTGAACCATTTGCCGTCCGCCCCTGACAGTTCGCGGCGTATGGCTCGTGATCGTCATGAGAATTGGGTGAACTGCATGTTTATCGACGGCCATTCCGGCAAAATGGAATCCCGGGAAATAACCGTTGTTGATATGGGCCTGCCCGCCGGTTCTAATTAGCCATAATCGAGGGTGGATTCACCATCCACAAGCTTTCCATAGGAAATTCCTTTGACTCTTGATGTCCAATCCCCCATCGGGTAAACTTATTCCAAAATCGCACCAATATTAACGATATTTTGGAAGGGAATATTTATGTTCAGGTCTTTGAAAATGATCGGTTTTGTCGCGGTAATCGCAGCGGTGCTCGCTCAGGCCGCACTTGCCGGAGGTGTCAGCGGAGAGTTGAAGAAATGGCATAGGGTAACAATAACTTTCGACGGGCCGCAGACGAGCGAGACGGCGAATCCGAATCCTTTTATGGATTACCGTCTAAATGTTACTTTCACTCATCAGGGAAGCGGCAAGTCCAAAGTTGTGCCGGGCTATTTCGCCGCCGACGGCGATGCGGCCAACACAAGCTCCGATTCGGGGAATAAGTGGCGGGTTCATTTCGCGCCCGATGCGGTGGGGCAGTGGAAGTACAAGGTTTCTTTCAGAAAAGGCTCGAACGTTGCTGTTGCTGAGGCGAAAAATTCCGGCCGAAGCGCCGGTTTCATGGACGGCCGGACCGGGTCGGTCAGGATCGGGCCGACCGACAAAACCGGCAGAGACTTCCGCGGCAAGGGTCTGCTGCAATACGTCGGCAAGCATCATCTTCGCTTCGCCGAGACGGGCGAGTATTTCCTCAAGTGCGGCGCCGACGCTCCGGAGAACTTCCTGGCATATAAGGATTTCGACGGCGATTTCAAAACCGACGGCCAAAAAGACAACTTCATCAAGGATTGGGGCCCACATATTAAAGATTGGAAGCCGGGCGATCCGACCTGGCAAAGCGGCAAGGGAAAAGGCATCATCGGAGCGATCAACTACTTAGCGTCGAAGGGCATGAACGTTTTCTCATTCCTTACCATGAACATCGAAGGCGACGACCGAAACGTCTTTCCATATACCACATACAAGGAGCGCGTGCGTCTGGATGTCTCCCGGCTTGCTCAATGGGAGATCGTCTTCGAGCACGGCACAAAGCTCGGCATGTACCTCCACTTCAAGACGCTGGAAACAGAAAACGAACTGCTCTTGGACAAGGGTGATCTAGGTCCGGAGCGCAAACTCTATTATCGCGAGCTGATCGCGCGGTTCGGCCATCACCTTGCGCTCAACTGGAACCTCGGCGAGGAGATCAACAACGCCACGACCGCGCAGAAGAAGGCCTGGGCGAACTACTTCTGGACGCACGATCCGTATCAGCATCACATCGTGATTCACAACGGCGCGAATCATTACGATCTGTTAGGCCCCGGATCGAAGATAACCGGCTTTTCGTTGCAGACCAACAAGCCGGATTTCAGCCGGGTGCATTCTCAGACGAAAAACTACATCGACCGCTCGGTGGCAGCGGGTAAGCCCTGGGTAGTCGCCTGCGACGAGCCGGGCGACGCCAGTCATGGGCTGATAACCGACGCAGAGGATCCCACACGAGACAACGCGCGTAAGAACGGCTTGTGGGGCAACATCATGGCAGGCGGCGCCGGTGTCGAATGGTACTTCGGCTACAAGCATCCGCACAGCGACCTGACCTGCCAGGATTATCGCACTCGCGAGAAGGTCTGGACTCAATGCCGGTACGCACTCGAATTCTTCAAAAAGCACGAAATCCCGTTCTGGGACATGAAGTGCGAAGATGAGATGACCGAGAATACCGAGGATTACGTCTTGTGTAACCCCGGCAGTGTCTATCTCGTCTATCTTAAGCGCGGCGGCGAAGTTGAGATTAATGTATCTCGTGGCAGTTACAACTACGGCTGGTTCAATCCGCGAACGGGCGACGGCATGGAAAGCTTGCTCCACACCGGTTCAGTCAAAGCGGGCAGGAAGGTCGAAGTCGCCGCACCGGACAAGAACGACTGGCTGCTGGTGATAAGAGGATCGGGCAAGCTGGAACTCGCGTCCGATCAGCCTCCGCCTCCTAAAGTCGTACCTGATGCTAAAGGCGCCCTCGTTCTCAAAGCTGTTCGGGATTTTAAGATTGTCACGGAAGGCGGTTTTGTTGAGGCTTACAAAGACGGCGGCCACGATGCCCTTGCCATCGATCCAGGAAAGTATAAAGACAAGTTTGCCGCCGCCGAGGCCAAATTCACAGGCGATGCCGGCAGCTACGACATCACTCTGACCACGATGACCGAGACCGATGGCGAATCCACCTACAAGCTCTTGATCGGTGGCAAGCTCGCAGGCAACTTTACGAATCCCAGGACGTCCATTGACTACAAACCGACGATGAAGACGTGGAAGAACGTCTCGGTCTCCAAAGGCGCAATCCTCAGAGTCGAGTTCAACACTGCGACCAACAGCAACAAGACCAGCGGCCGCATACCTTACGCCCGCGGGCGCTGGATTGCTCTGACACTGGTTCCTTCCGGTGCGAAAAAGGCCCGTGTAACCGCGAGCGTAAACATCTCTACCGAAGAAATCGGAGCCAAAGTATTCGACGAGAAAGACGGCCTCGTAGCTGTCGAGGCGGAACATTTCGCAGCGCAGACCGAGACTGAAACGAGAAAATGGTACATAACGACTGCGTCGCAGACGCCAAATGTCTCCCCTGACGGTGACGAGAACCATGCGGCCTCGGCCAGCGGCGGCGCTTATGTAGAAATACTGCCCGACACGCGGCGCAATCACGGCATGAAACTGATCAATGGCGAGAACTTCTCCAACCAGCCGGGCAAGTTAGGCGTGCTGGTCTATCCTGTCCGCTTCAGGACGCCGGGCCGGTACTACGTCTGGGTCCGTGCCTATTCGACCGGCAGCGAAGACAACGGCCTTCACGTCGGTCTCGACGACACCTGGCCCGAGTCCGGCCAGCGCCTCCAGTGGTGCGAGGGCAAGAATTCATGGCGATGGGAGAGCAAGCAGCGAACACAAAAGGAACACTGCGGCGAGCCCTACAAAATATACCTGGACATCGAGCAGCCCGGCCAGCACACGATTGAATTCTCCATGCGGGAAGACGGCTTCGAATTCGACAAATGGCTGATGACAAAAGACCGTGACTTCACCCGCCCCGAAGACGCGGGCCCATCATAACAGGTCGGAAAAGGGATTCCTCGGCTGCGCTCTACCTTGGGAACGCCTGTCGACTAAAAAATTGTAGGGAGTGCATTGCACACCATATATTGATTGGTGGGCAGTGCCCACCCTACCTTTGAAAAAAAACGATCTGGAAAGGACTTGAGTCATGAAAAATGATTACTTTCATCGCGTGGCGGCCCTTACCCCCACGAAGATGTGGATCAACAACGTAACGCCGCAGGAGGCCGAATGGGCCATTGAAGCCGGGGCAATGGGCTGTACGCAGAATCCCTCTTATACGTGGAAAATGCTGACTCATCCCGCCTACAAGGAGGGCGCACTGGCGTTGCTGGATGAGACAATGAAAGAAAGCGACGACGACAACCAGGTCGAGTGCATCCTTCAGCGCAAGCTAGTCAAGAGAGTTGCCGAAAAGTTCATGCCCGTGTACGAGCAAACCAACGGTGAACACGGATACGTCAGTATCCAGGGCGATCCGATCAATGAGGAGGATCCTCAGGTTATTATCGACGAAGGGCGCAAGAACCGGGCGATGAGTCCGAACATCATGATCAAGATTCCCGCGACCGAGGCGGGCCTCGAAGCGATGGGCGTTCTGATCGAAGAAAACACGCCGCTAAACGCCACGGAGATCATGGGCCTCAGCCAGATCATCGACGTCTGCGAGATGTACCACAAGATCATCGCCAAAACTAAAACCAAGCCGGTTTCGTACTGCTCGCTGATAACGGGCATCTACGATGAATGGCTCGGCAAGGAAGTGGAAAAGCTGGGGATCGAGATATCGCCCGACGTGCTCTACCAGGCCGGGATGGTCATCGCCAAGAAAGTGTACAGGTTCATGCACGACCGCGGCTATCAACTCGGCTTTATCGGCGGCGGCGTACGTGGACTCCAGCATTTCACCGAGATGGTTGGCGGCGACGTCTGCATCACCATGAACTGGCGCGGGACCGCCGACAAATTACTCGAACTGGACCAGCCTGTAGTTTCGCGATTATTCAATCCCGTTCAAGCCCACGTTCTTGATGAGCTGCTGGCCAAGGTGCCGCCATTCCGGCAGGCGTACATGGAAGATGGCCTTAAGGTTGAAGAGTACGAAGAATACGGCCCGGTAATGTACTTCCGGGACTCCTTCATTAGTGCCTGGGAGAACACGCTGAAGTTGATCAAGGAGCGACGCGCACAGTCTTAAGATAGGATTACAATATGAAACAGCCCCAGGGGCGGATGAGCCGCCAGCGATTCATTCTCATTGGCATTCTGTTTTTCCACAGCGTCAACACGTATATGGACCGCGCCTGCATCGCGTCGGCTGTGGATTATATAAAGAAGGACCTCTCGATGTCCAGAGAGCTGATGGGGTTGGTCCTGGGGATATTCGCCCTGGGATACGCCCTGTTTCAAGTGCCCTCCGGTTGGATCGCCGATAAGCTCGGGCCGCGAAAGGCTCTTACCATCGTCGTCTCGGTCTGGAGCTGCTTCACTGCTCTTACCGGCGCTGCCCGCAGTGCTATACAGATGCTCTTCCTGAGGTTCCTCTTCGGCGTAGGCGAGGCAGGCGCCTTTCCGGGCGCGGCACAGGCCTTCTTCCGCTGGCTGCCCGTCGAAGACCGCGGCCTTGCACACGGCATAAACTTCTCTGGCAGCCGCCTGGGCGCGGCATTCTCTCTTTTCCTTATGCCCTGGCTGATAATAAAGATCGGCTGGCGCTGGACGTTCGCCGTCAACGGCCTGATCGGAATAATCTGGGCTACCGTCTGGCTCATCTGGTTCCGCGATAATCCGAGGGATAACCCGAAGGTAAATGAAGCGGAACTTGACTACATAGAAAGAGGACGGACCAGCGATTTTACCGCCGCGGTCAAAGCCTCATTCGCTGAGGTCTTCACATCCCTGAACATGGTCCTGGCGATGATACAATACTTCGCCAGCAACGTGACATTCTTCATCAGCCTTACCTGGCTGCCGAATTATCTGAAATCCCAGTGGCCGGACGATCCCAAGGCCGTTTACTTCTCGGCGGTCCCGCTCATCTTCGCTGCTTTCGCCAACTGGGTGGCGGGGACCATGGTCCGCCAGCTCTTCAACAAGGGGTACCACGTCGGCTCGCGCCGAATCACCGCGATCGTCGGCTTCTCTCTTGGCGTAGTTGGGCTGCTCCTGGCCACCCAAACCGACGATCTCTACATGTTCGTTCTCTATTTCAGCATTGCGACGTTCGGCGTGGATATGACGCTCAGTCCAAGCTGGGCTTTCTGTAACGACATAGGCGGCGCCAACTCCGGCGCAGTCTCCGGCTCGATGAACATGGTGGGCAACATCGGCGCCGCGCTGAGCGCAATCATGTTTCCCTTTTTCCAGAACGAGGCGACCGGAAATGCAAACAGCTTTTTCGTTCTGGCTGCCGGCCTAACGTCCTGGCTATTGTTATGTGGTGCCTAATGAATCCGAACCGCGTCTCGGACAAGAAGCTGTCACCGGAGGCTGTCAGGAGACGATTCATTGCCATGTTGACGTCGCTGGTAATACTTACGCTGGCTGCCGTGGGCCTGAAAATCTATATCGACAAAAGGAAGGCAGGGAC
>Ga0180437_10007916_pt1 | contig 13685 bp, 8 predicted proteins | sample SS_ome_4_FD_132410 | JGI IMG/M metagenome (GOLD analysis project Ga0180437, IMG submission 132410) | Hypersaline lake sediment archaeal communities from the Salton Sea, California, USA - SS_3_D_1 metaG | ecosystem: Environmental > Aquatic > Non-marine Saline and Alkaline > Hypersaline > Sediment...
AAAAGCGACTTCAGCTATGCCCAGCGAGCGGGAGAAATAAGAATAAAGCAGCTAAAACGCAAGGTCAGGGAGGCAAAAGACGCTCTCAAAGCCCACCCCCAAGAACCCGCAGTCGGGGCCGAGCTCGAAAAGTTGGCCGACCGGCTCAACGAAGTGGAGTTGGACCACTACCGAAAGTGTGTCAAGAATTACCCAACTGACCTGCAGGCCAAGTATGAGTACGGTAGCCGTTTGGTTCGGAACAAGCAATATGATGAGGCGATACCGCTTTTTCAGGAGGCTCAGCGTGACCCTCGGCACAAGATATCGGCGATGGACAAGATAGGTTTGTGCTTTTTTATGAAGGGGTGGTTTACGGACGCCATCGACGTGTTCACTCAGGCGATAGAATCATACGAAATCAAGGATGACAGTATCGCCAAGGAGCTTCGTTATAATCTGGCGCGGTCTTACGAAGAGCAGGGTGATTCGCAAAAGGCTCTGGAGATATATCGCAGGATAGCGCAGATTGATTTTGCGTTCAGGGACGTTCGGCAGCGGGTTGACAAATTGAGAAGCAAGGAGAGAGGGCCGAGCTCTGAGTGAGATTATTGACGGGGTCAAAGAGAGCAACAACTTTTATTGAGGAGCGTATAGTGGCACATTCTTTATCAGCGAAGAAGAGAATCAGGCAGAACGTGAAGCGTCGTATTATTAATCGAGCTCGGAAGAGCCAGGTGAAGACGCAGATCAAGCGTTTTGAGGCGGCATTGGAAAGCGGGGACGCGGCGTCGGCAAGCGAGCAGTATCGTCTGGCGGTTCAGAAGCTGGATAAGACGGCGGCGGGCAGCACGATGCACAAGCGGACGGCGGCGCGGAAGAAATCGCGTCTTGCGGCGCAGCTTAAGAGTGTTAAGTCGAAGAAACAGTAATATTGGCAGGTCGGGCCAAGCAAGCCGGTCATGAGGGGCGGGTTTAGTGAGGTCAGGTCGGGCGTCCGATCGAGGGGGCAGATGATTGGGCGCTCTTATTTATTTTTTTAGTGAGTCGGATATGGCGGAGATTCTGAAAGAGCGAATAATCAGGCATCTGAAGCAGGCGGATTACACGCCGGTCAGGCCGGGGCAATTGGCCAAGGCGCTGGGTGTGAGGTCGGAGGACTACGAGCAGTTCAAGGGGGCGTTCGAGGAGCTTCGGCGGGCGGGCCGCGTGGTAATAGGGGGGAGGAACCTTGTTGGTCTTCCTCCGATGTCGGGGCAGGTGATAGGGACGTTCCGAGCAAGTGCGAGAGGGTTCGGCTTTATCACACCTCTGGAGCCGAACAGTCACGGGGACCTTTTCATACCACCCGGAAAGACGAGCGAGGCAATGACCGGTGACACGGTAGTGGCAAAGGTTGTCAGACAGGGCAAGCGGAGCGGTCAGATGCGGTTCAGCGGCAGGATAATCGAGGTTCTGGAGCGTGCGGAGAATCGCTTTGTGGGTACTCTTTCGAAGGAGGTGGAGGGCTGGATTGTTCAGCCTGACGGGTCGCGGTTTCTGGAGCCAATCAGCGTGGATGACGTTGGGGCAAAAGGCGCTCGTGCGAAAGACAAGGTGGTGGTGGAGATACTGACTTACCCGACGGAGAAGTATCTGGCCCGCGGGGTGATCTTGGAAGTTCTTGGCCGGGCGGGACAGTATGCGACGGAGATACGGTCGATTGTGTGCCAGTACCATTTGCCGGAGGAGTTCGATGCGGATTGTCAGGGTGAGGCGCGTGAGGCGGCGGGGCAATTCAGGGCGGAGAAGACCGATGGGCGGGAGGATATAACGGGCAAGGTGGTGATTACGATTGACCCGCCGGACGCCAAAGACTTCGACGATGCGATAAGCCTTGAGAGAGATGCCGACGGCAATTGGGTGCTGGGCGTTCACATTGCGGACGTGAGCAGTTTTGTGGTGTCGGGCTCGGCACTTGACAGCGAGGGGCGAGAGCGTGGCAACAGCGTTTATCTGCCGGGCAAGACGATACCGATGCTTCCGGAGATTCTGAGCAACGGGGTATGCAGCCTTCAGGCGGGTCAGAAGCGGTATGCCAAGAGCGCTTACATAACTTACGACAGAGATGCGAAGATTCTGTCGCGGCGTTTTGCGAACTCGGTGATTTGCTCGACGCAGCGGCTGACGTATCAGCAGGCGGACAAGGCTCTGGGAGGTCGCGTCAAGGACGTGAAGCCGGAGGTGGTCAGGTTATTGAAGGATATGGAGTCGCTCAGTCGGGCGATTGAAGAGCGACGTGTGAGAAACGGGATGCTTCATCTGGATTTGCCTGAGACGGAACTGGTGCTGGACAAATCGGGGCGGGTGGTGGACGCGCACCCGGCGGATGACAGCTATCCGCACACGATGATTGAGATGTTTATGGTTGAGGCGAACGAGGCGGTGGCCTCGCTTCTTGACAGGCTCAACGTTGCGTTTATGCGGCGAATTCATCCTGAGCCGGACGCTATGAGCATGAAGAATCTTGCGCAGCTTGTTCGGGCTTTTGGTTATAATCTGCCTCGGAATCCGGACCGGTCGGCGATACAGGATTTGCTGGATGCGGTCAAGGGTGCGGAGTGCTCTTTTGGGGTGAATCTGGCGGTGCTTCGAAGCTTCGAGAAGGCGCAGTATTCGCCGCTGGACATGGGGCACTTTGCACTGGCATCGACGCATTATTGTCACTTTACGAGTCCTATCCGGCGGTATGCGGACCTGATGGTTCATCGTCTATTGGAAAGGTATCTTCGCAGCGGCTCGTGTGGGCGCGTTGCCGAGCCGGATTTGGTTGAGACCGGCAGGCACATTACGTTTACGGAGCAGCGGGCGGAGGACGCGGAAAGAGAACTGACGGCGGTCTTGATACTTCAGATGCTGAGCAGTCATATCGGGGAGGAGCTTGACTGCGTAGTTACGGGGCTGACGAATTTCGGCGTGTTCGTGCAGTGCCTGAAGTACGGCATTGAGGGTCTTGTTCGTACGGGGGATTTGGGTGCGGACGAGTGGAAATTCGAGCCGAAGGCGCACTGCATCACGGGGATTCGCAGCGGCTGCACTATTCGACTGGGCCAGGCGATGAAGGTGCGGATAGTGTCGGTAAACGTGCCGGCGCGGCAGTTGAACGTAATTCCCGCTGAGGATGTGATTGGTAAAGGCAAGCGGAGTGCGGCGGCCAAGAAAGCAAAGGTGAGCGGCGGGCGGAGGAAGGCGGGAGGCAGGAAGAGAAAGAGGTGAAAGCTGCGTAGTCTATTTGTTCGTTTCCTGTGAGATGGAAGCGGCATATTCGCCCATGTTCTGATTTCTGACATAGATTACAACGGTTCTGGCGGCCATATCTCCCACTCGCTGCCAATTCTCTGTAAGTGCGACAATCATAACGCCGACCATAAAGTTGAAGAAGCCGTCGACAAACTTCAGGAGGTTCCTGACCAATGCCCTGCCAAAGCCGCAGGGTCTCAGGTCGGTGCCGAAGACTCTGATGCCAAGAATGCATTTGCCCGGGGTGGCTCCCCACCTTCCTTCGAGGAAGCTGAACAAGAACAGACAGAGAATCGCCCAGGCGAACCCGGCAGCCATGAGGGCGAGTCCGGCGAGTGGGAAGAACGGTGTTGATGTAAAGGTTTCTTCGAGGTTAAGAAAGCAAAAGAACATCCCAAGATACCCTGCGACGGCGGGGCCTGCGAGAAATAATGCATCAACAATCTGCGCTGCGGCGCGACGCGCAAGCGAGGCGAAGGGCGCATCGAGAGAGGCGGCTACGTAGCGGCATACTCTGTGCTTTCTCATGAGGGTCGAGAGTATGAGGGCAAGAATCAAAGGCATAGTAAGCGTCAGTGCCTGAGGTACGAACATTGCGACGGCAAAACCGCGAGGAAAAGGGAATCCTCCGCCATAACGTGTGGTGCTTACAACCGCTGTGTCTTCGACCAGAAGCAGGCGGAGCGAGGCGGGAAAGGACTGGAGCAGTATTGCAATCCTGCCCGATTGTGGGACCGGATAAGCTCCGATTTTGCCGATGATTAGGGCGGGTTCAGTAAAGAAAGAAGTCCAACGACCGTCCGAGATCTGCAAGGCGGCAATTTTGTTTTGCGAATCGTCCTGCTGAGCGAGAAAGACAAGAGGCCGGCCATCGAGCAAGAGGGTTTGCCAGTCGTTTCGGACCTGGGCGACTTTCTGCCAGGGATTATCGGCTAATTCAGTCCGGTCGTCCTGCATCAGACTGTAGTAGAGGGTGTCGCCGTGCTGCAGGAAGAAGTGGAGTTTTCCGGCCTGGGATAATACCTGCAGATTGTCCTTGATGTCGGTTGGAGTTCGCTCGGTTTTGAGGTCAAGGTCGCGGCGTTTTTTCCATGTGTCGTCAAATACCATAAGGGAGAGGCCCTGCGGCGTTTCCTGGATGACGGCGGGCCTGCCGTCGTGCAGAAAGGGGCGACAAATATCACCAAGCTGTTCATTTTGCGAAACAACGACGAGGGTGTCTTGCTGATAGTAAGCCACATCCGAGGATGTGATGACCCAGAGTCTGTCGTCGCCGGCAAGCAGGAATGGGCGCTGTATGGGCAGCTCGCAAACGGTGGTGGGCTCTTTTCGGCCGTCAAGGTCGATTCTATTTAGTGTGGCGTGAGATTCGGAAGCGGGTCTGGGGCGCTGTGTCCTTTGCACGTACCAGAGTTCGTTTTCCCAGCAGGCGCCGCGGTGCGGCTCTGCCACTTTGAAGGACAGGACGAGTGACGGCATCACGGCAATCATAACCACGAATGGGACGATGAACTGGGCAATGAAGAATACCGCTCCGAGGATGCCGGTGGTGATGGTGAAAGTCCTTTTGTCCTGTTCGGAAAGATAACCCGGGGGCCGGGTTTGTGGGATTGCTGTTTGGTCGCTCACCTTTTTGGGCTCCTTTCTGCAGGGTGCACAATGCTGCATTTGTCCGAGAACAGCGTCGAACGCTATTTTTCAAATCACCCGGCAGTACAAGCGGGTGAAGTCTAAAACCCCGTTTGCTGTGGGAAGTGGACGTCCTGTGGTGTTGCGGGGGTATATGAGCAGGCCCTGACTGCGAAGAACAAATAGCCGAGGGCGACGGCGAGATAGAACAGGCCTGCGAACGGCAGTCGAACGCGGGCGGCACTTAGCACCGTATTGATTATTATAGCTGGTGTGACGGCCGCGACGGCCAGTCGCAGCAGGGCTTTGTAGGAAAGAGTGGTATTGCACCATCTGGCGAATAGCAGTCCGACGGCGGCATATATGAGCGCCTGAATGATTCTGTAAGCGTAGGAGGTGAAGAGGGCAAATGGATACATGATTACGGCGAGCAACTTTCCGGCCGTGTGGAGCCAGCCCGTTATGCGGTCGGCATCGAGAACAAAATTCTCAACGCGGGACAGGTCATAGACTCGCGTCTCGAATTTGCTTTGTCGGCCTATTAACTTTGTCCTGGTCAACAGGCAGACGGTATTTGGGTCTTCGAGCGAAACGACGGTGCCGGTTGTGTCAATGATTGCGAGGACATCGTTGCTTTCGGGGTGCGTGATGTAGTAGGGTTGAGGCTCGTCTATCGACACCCTGCCATCGGTGATTGTAATCTGTGGCACCTGTTCGACGACGGCGGGCGCTTCGTTGGCGATGAAATCCGCCAGGACTATGTGCAGAGCGACCATAGTGGGTATCCAGCAAACGGCCAGCAGCAGAAGCAGGTATGCAAGGTTTGTTCCTTTCCATCGCAGGCCGACGTCTCTGTACAGGGCTTCGGAGAAAAATGACAGCAGCGGCAGATGAATAATGGAGAATTTTTTGGTATCCGTCTGCGTATCCATTCGGTTCACCTATCAACTTCCATAGTCTGTGACACTAACCGAAAATTCATTTTAGGCTGGTGACGGTGTGTGTGTCAACAGAAACTCCTGGGGGCCGGCGTCGTTTCGTTTTTGTGGCGGGAAGGTCGATGTCTTGACATATATCGATTATTTTGAGATACTGGGCGGACGGAACTTGTTGTTGGTTTTATTTTTTGGAGCAAGCTATGCGAGCATCAGAAATGCGAAAAGGTCAGACAATCACGATTGACGGCAAGCTGTATGCAATCGTGGATTTTCAGCACGTCAAGTTAGGCAAGGGGGGGGCGGTTTATCAGACGAAACTGAAGAGTCTGATGGACGGCACTATTCAGAACGTTCGTCTGCGCTCGGAAGAGACGGTTGAAGAAGCGTATCTGGATAAGCGTACGTATGAATATCTTTATTCGGCGGGCAGCGACCATATCCTGATGGACACTCAGACGTACGACCAAATCACCCTTGATGATGATGCATTCGGCGACGGGGCGAAGTATTGCAAGCCTAATACTCAACTGCAAGTGAGCATGTACGAGGGCAGGCCGGTGGTGGTGACGCTGCCCAATACGGTGGATTTGGAAGTGACGGACACGGCACCGGAGATAAAGGGTGCGACTGCGACGAATCAGAACAAGCCGGCGACGCTGGAGACGAGTCTGGTGGTTCAGGTGCCTCCGTTTATCAAGGTTGGGGAGCTTATCCGGGTGGACACGCGGACGGGCCAGTATGTAACGCGAGTGAAAGAATAGTGTTATGCCGCTGGACAAAATAGGTAAGATGCTCGTAAGAATCTTCGGTTCGCGTAACGAGCGGCTGATAAAGGCGTACTCGGTGGTGGCGCGGCAGGCGGGAGTTTTCGAGGCAGAAGTCCGCAAGCTCGATGATGAGTCGCTCAAGGCCAAGACGGGTGAATTTCGGGCGGCGCTTGAAGGTGGGCGGCGGCCGGAAGATATTCTGCCGGAGGTTTTCGCAGTGGTGCGTGAGGCGGCGCGGCGAAACGTCGAGATGCGGCACTTCGACGTTCAGCTTGTGGGAGGCAACGTACTGTACGAGGGCAAGATAGCGGAAATGGCGACGGGCGAGGGTAAGACGCTGGTGGCTACACTGGCGGCGTACCTGGTTCATCTCACGGGCAGAAAGGTCCATATTGTCACGGTCAACGACTATCTGGCCAAACGTGACGCGGAATGGATGAGTCCGGTGTATGAGGCGCTGGGTATGACGGTTGGCGCGATTCAGGCGGATATGGACACGGCGGGTGACGAGCGGAAGAATCAGTATGCGTGCGACATAACGTACGGGACGAACAACGAGTTCGGATTCGATTATCTTCGCGACAACATGAAGCTGTCACTGGAGCAGATGGTTCAGGGGCCTCTTGAGTATGCAATCATCGACGAGGTTGATTCGATACTTGTTGACGAGGCTCGGACTCCGCTGATTATTTCAGGTCCGGCTTTTGACGATGTGACTCGTTACAAGAAGGCCGACGAGGTGGGCCGGCAGCTTATCGGCAGGCAGAGCCAATACGACCGTGTCAAGAAACAGATTGACGCTGCCGAGCGGACGATTGCGAACGCGCAGGGCGAGTTAGCCGAAGCAAAGAAGGAGAAGGACCAAAGCCGGATCGAGAAGGCGCAGAAGGCTATTGAAAAGGCCCAAAGCGAACGTGAAAACGCCCAATCCCGCCTGGAGGGCATCACGCAGTATTATGAGGTCGAATATGACAAGAAGGCGGTTCATCTGACGCACGAAGGTCTTGGGGCGGCGCAGGAGATTGCGGGTGTGGGGTCGTTCTTTACGGGTGCGAATATGGAATGGCCTCATCTTCTGGAGCAGAGCCTTCGGGCGCACGTGACGTTCGAGAAGGAAAAAGACTACGTGGTGCTGGACGGCAAGGTGATTATCGTGGATGAGTTCACGGGTCGGCTGATGCACGGTCGGCAGTGGTCGGACGGTCTGCACCAGGCGGTGGAGGCCAAGGAGAATGTGACGGTCAAGGAGGAGACTCAGACGCTGGCTACGATTACGCTTCAGAATTTCTTTAAGCTTTATGACCAGATAGCGGGAATGACGGGTACGGCGGCTACGGAGCAGGAAGAGTTTACGAAGATATACAAGCTCGAAGTGGTTGTGATACCGACGAATGAGCCGTGCATACGTGACGACCGTGAGGATGTGATATATAAGAGCCTGAGTGAGAAGTTCAGTTCGATAGTAGAGGAGATAAACGAGATAAGCCGGGCGGGCCGGCCGGTGCTGGTGGGCACGATAAGCATCGAGAAAAGCGAGGCGCTGTCGGAGGCTTTGACGAGGAGATTCGGGCTGGAGCATGAGGTACTGAACGCCAAGCAGCACGCGCGGGAGGCGTTGATAGTGGCCAAGGCGGGTCAGCAGCACAAAGGGCGTGACGGGCACATGCGGGGCAATGTGACGATAGCGACGAATATGGCGGGTCGCGGGACGGATATCAAGCTGGGTCCGGGCGTTCTTTTCGAGGTGGTGAAGACGGAAGAGGACGCGTCGGACAGCGGCGTTGAAGTGTACACGCTGAAGCAGCGGCAGACGGGCAACGAGATAACGATAAAATCGAGCGATCCGAGTGCGCACGTGTTGGGAATAGAGGAGGGGCAAAGGTGGGTCGGCGGGCTGCACATTTTAGGCACGGAGCGTCATGAGGCCCGTCGAATCGACAATCAGCTTCGGGGCCGGTCGGGCCGACAGGGTGACCCGGGGTCGAGTCAGTTTTTCCTGAGCTTCGACGATGATTTGATGCGGGTTTTTGCTCCCGAGTGGACGGTGAAGGCCTTATCGTGGATTGGGTGGGAGGAGGGCCAGCCGATATATCATCGGCGGATAAGCAAAGGGATTGAGAAGGCCCAGAAGAAGGTCGAAGAACGGAACTTCGAGATTCGCAAGAACCTGCTGGAATACGATGAGGTGATGGACTATCAGCGCAAGGTTTTCTATGGGCGGCGTCGCAAGATTCTGGGCGGCAAGGGTCTGAAGGGCGTAATCGAGGAGATGATTGAGGCGTGCATTACGAAGAACTGTCGGACGATTCTTGACAAGGACTATGCGCTTAAGTGCGTTGTGGAATGGGCGAGGACGAATTTCGGCGTTGATTTGAAGCTGTCGGAGCTTAGCGGTGCGGACGCGAGCGAGATGGAGAGTCTTATTAAGTCGCAGGCCAAGGACAACGCGGCCAATGAGATATCGATTTCGCTTGGCGAGTACATAGAGGATTACGACGACCCTCGGACGTGGGACATCAGCGGTCTGTGCAAGTGGGCGATGAGCGCTTTTCGGGTGAGCCTTAGCGCAGGTAAGGTGAAGAATCAGTCTCCGGCGGAGATTGAGGAGCAGTTGGCATCGGCGGCGGCCGAGCAAATCGAGAAGAAGGACTGCTCGGAGGTTTTGGAATTTTTGAAGGAGGATTTTGCGGCGCGGATGTTTGCGGAATGGGCGAGGGCCAAGTTCGAGATAAGGCTGGAGGTCGAGGATCTGCAGGATTTGAATACGGGGCAGATTCGAGAGCGGCTGTTGAGGCAGACGGCGGCGAAATACAAGCAAAGGGAGATCGAGTATCCGGTCGAGTTTGCGATGAGCATGGTTTACGGGCGTGAGGGTCCGAACGTGTACGCGTACGAGGCGCTGGTGGAGTGGGCGAACAAGAAGTATAACGCGGGGCTTTCGGTGGAGCGGATACAGGAGAGCAAGCCTCGGGCTCTTCATAAGGAGCTGCTGGAGCTGAGCGAGCGCTATAACAACGGCGAACTGGAGCGTGAGCTGGACAGCAAGATCAGCAGTTTGCAGCCGCCGGAGCTGGTGAACTGGGCGAACGAGCGATTCAGCGTATCTTTCCGGGAAGAAGAGCTGGGTGATGGGCCGGAGCGTCGGCAGAAATTAGCGGCGGCTGCGCGGGAGTTTCTGCGTGCCGAGCTGAGCGACCTTGAGAAGTATGTGCTGCTGCAGATATACGACAGCGCGTGGAAGGACCATTTGTACGCGATGGACCATCTAAAGGAGAGCATCTGGACGCGGTCGTTTGCGGAAAAGGACCCGAAGATCGAATACAAGCGCGAAGGCTTTCGTATGTTCAACGAGATGCTGGAGAGCATCGAGGACCGGGTAACGGATGTTATCTTCAAGGTTCGCCTGGAAGCGGGAGCGCGTGCTCGGAGCGTTTGGCAGGTGAGCCAGACGGCGCACGATGAGGTTGGTCAGTTTGCGATGACGGAGCGTCAGCGTGCGGCGGCGCAGGCGCCGCAGGGCGAGCAGAAGGTCAAGCAGATTCGGCTGGAGCAGCCGAAGGTCGGCAGGAATGAGCCGTGCCCCTGCGGCAGCGGAAAAAAATACAAGAAGTGCTGCGGAAAAGAGGGATAAGAACAGCGGAGAGCGGTCAGCGGGTGTCTAGCCTTGCTGGTTACGGAAAGACATTTTGGACGAAATACCTTCAAGAGACAGCTATTCAGCGATCCCGATTTTGTTGTCGGCTGCAGACGAGGCGAGAATGCCAAATTGCCAAAGGTATTTGCAAATCTGTGCTCTTAATGAACAGCCTATTGACCGGGAAAGTCCCATGCACTATTGTATTTGATGTGTAGTTGCGTGGTGATGCGCTTTAGGAAAAGACTATGCTGACCCGATTAAAGGTTTCCGGCTTCAAGAACCTTATCGACGTCGACGTGCGCTTTGGCCCCTTCACCTGCATTGCCGGGCCCAACGGTGCCGGAAAATCTAACCTGTTCGACGCTATCAGATTTCTTAGTGCACTGGCCGACAAACCATTGATGGAAGCCGCATCATCTGTCCGAGACGAGACGGGAAAAACCACGGACGTCAGAAGCCTCTTCTACCGGCATGGCGACCAATACGAACCCAAGATGTCCTTTGAGGCAGAGATGATCGTGCCGCGCGAAGGCGCAGATGACTTAGGACAAAAAGCCAGAGCAACAATCACATTCCTTCGGTATTCAATCGTTCTTGGCTATCGAAAGAACAAGACTATTGGGTCGCTTGGATCACTCGAACTGCTCAAGGAAGAATTGAATTATATAACTCTCGGCCAAGCCGCCAAGCATGTCTTATTTCCCCATTCTCCCTCCAAGTGGCGCATGAGCATAGTCCAAGGCCGCCGCTCAGGTTCTCCCTTCATATCCACATCTGGAAACGGCCACAACTCACGTCTAATAATGCTTCATCAGGACGGCGGAGGCGGAAAACCCTTCCCACGTAAGGCGGCTGACCTGCCAAGAACAGTTCTGTCTGTCACCAATGCGGCGGAGAGTCGGACAGCCCTCCTCGCGCGTCGCGAGATGCAATCCTGGCAACTTCTTCAACTTGAGCCGTCGGCGCTGCGAAAACCAGATGAATTCTCAGCGCCCACCAAACTTGGTTCTAATGGCTCTCACCTTGCGGCAACTTTGTACCACTTGGGGGCCCAAGAACCGTCCGGCAAATCTGCTCGTAAGGCCCGCGCAGACCACAGGGCCGCTGTATACGCCCAAATCGCCAACCGTCTTTCCGAATTGATTGACGATGTACGTGACCTTTTTGTTGACCGCGATGAGCGCAGAGAATTGCTTACATTGTACGTCACGGGAAAAGACAAGACTTCCCACGCAGCTCGCGCGTTATCCGATGGGACGTTGCGGTTTTTGGCTCTTGCGGTTCTGGCCCAAGACCCGGAAGCACAAGGTGTACTATGCTTAGAAGAACCGGAAAACGGTATCCATCCAGAGCGTATTCCCGCCATGATCCGACTCCTTCAGGACATCGCGACCGACCCGACCGAGGCCGTAGGCCCGGATAATCCCCTTCGTCAGGTTATTGTCAACACCCATTCGCCCCTGCTTGTCCAGCAGGTGCCGGATGACAGCCTCCTGGTTGCAGAAATAAAGGAATCCTTTCACGAAGACCACCGCGTTAAGGGTGCCTGTTTTAGCTGCTTGCCGAAGACTTGGCGCATCGAGAAGTCACCGAATGCGGAGCGTGAACATGTTTGCCCCAAAGGCAAGCTACTTGACTACCTTAACCCGGTTCCTTCGGCCAAATACCACGATGAACTTCAGCAGGTACCCGCTTCCGCTCGCCGCAGAACCCACCGGCGAGTCGTTGACCGCGAAGACATGCAACTTCTATTGTGGCCCACACCCCGCCAGTAGAAATGGATCAATTGAGATACACCTTACTTTCCGATGGTTCTTCCAACAGAGCGCTCATGCCGATACTTGCATGGGTTTTACAACAACATTTGCCGCGAGCCGGGATCCAAGGCGAGTGGGCCGATCTGAGACGGCTACCCAAGCCTCCGCCGAGATCGAGAATGCCTGAAAGAATCCGGTTAAGCCTCGATCTATACCCTTGTGATTTACTCTTCATTCATCGCGATGCAGAGAACGCTGCCCCCGAGAAAAGGATATCTGAGATTACTGGAGCCCTGCAAGAGGTTCAAGCTGAGATTCAACTTCCGCCCACGGTCCTCATCGTACCTGTGCGGATGTTGGAGGCATGGCTCCTATTCGATCTTCGTGCTATAAGGAGGGCTGCAGGGAATCCCCACGGAACGCAACTGCTTAATCTGCCAAGACCTGCTCGACTGGAGAACCTGTCCGACCCGAAGACCCGACTTAACCAAATCTTGCGTGCGGCGAGCGGGCTGAGTGGGCGTCGCCTGAAATCGTTTGACCATAACTTAGCCCTTCATCGAATTCCCGATTACATCGAAGACTTCAGCCCATTGCGAACTCTGCCTGCGTTCCAGAGACTTGAGAACGACATTTTGGAGACCATCCGGTCGTGCGGTTGGCATTGAAGTCTCTTTATGCGCCACGGCCCTGCAACTCCTTGGGTATGTAATTCTTCGCCCAGCAAGTTTCGGGACTTATGAAGCGTGTCCCCTATTGGCTGCACAATAAGGGCGGAATAGCATTCTTCTCAGCAGATTTTGTGGTGAGTTCGAAATCAGGCGTTTTCGATGGATTTGTCGGCCGCGGCAAGTCTGCGCGTGGGTGGCGGGTTATTGTTTTATCGAGTAGGTCAGGACGTTCACGGAGGCGGGGGGAAGGACAAAGGCACGCATCAGTGAGGCGGTGCCTGAGACTTCTGTGGGCCTGACAGCTTCGGGATTCTCGAAGGTGTTGTGGGCGTGGATGTCGGAGGCCTTTAGGGTTCGCCAGGATTTGAAGTCGGCTTTGGAGACGCCGAGGAGGTCCACCTCGATTGTTGCCGACTCGCCGGCGTGCGTGTTTACGACGGTGATGGTCAGGATGTCGTCATTCTGCGAGCAGGAGGCGGCGACGTGGGGCAGCTTGTTCGGCGTGTCGCCCTTGTCGGTAAAGGGAATCTGCGTGGTGGTGACATCGCATTGGAGGGCTTCGGCGCCCTGATGCGGGACGTACATTTCGAAGACGTGATAGGTCGGTGTGGTAATCATCTCGGCGCCTTTGGTCAAAATCATGCACTGGAGGACGTTGATGGTTTGCGCGATGTTGGCCATGCCGATTTTGTCGCAGTGGCGGTTGAAGATGTTCAGCGTCAGAGCGGCGAGCAGGGCGTCGCGCATGGTGTTTTGCTGTCGGAGAAATCTGGGGTTGGTGCCGGGGATAACGTGGTGCCAGGCGCCCCATTCACAGACGGCGAGCTTTACGCTGTGGCCGGGGTCGTACTGGCCCATAATCTCCCAGTGCTTGAGGGCGATTTCTTCAAGGCCGAGGCCTTTCGCCAGCAGCCCGTACCATTCATCCGTGGTGTACTCTGTGGCGGTTCCATAGGCCTTGCCGCCGGTGTAATAGTGCATGTCGAATGCCTCCACCCGACCAAGGCGGTTTCTGCCTTTGGTCTCTT
>Ga0180437_10007917_pt1 | contig 13682 bp, 16 predicted proteins | sample SS_ome_4_FD_132410 | JGI IMG/M metagenome (GOLD analysis project Ga0180437, IMG submission 132410) | Hypersaline lake sediment archaeal communities from the Salton Sea, California, USA - SS_3_D_1 metaG | ecosystem: Environmental > Aquatic > Non-marine Saline and Alkaline > Hypersaline >...
AATGCTACGCACGGGCAGACCACGCATCCGCGCCACGACGGAATGGGCCAGCTCGTGGGCCAGCACCGAGGCGAAGAACAACAGAGCCGCCGCGAATGCCGTGCCCCAGCGCAGCACGTTCCCCCAGTCACCATGGAGCTGGCCAAAGACGGAGGCTAGGTTCCAGGTCATCAGGAACAGGATGAACAGCCAGCTCCAATCAAGGCGGATCTCAATGTCGAAGAGGCTTCCAATTCGAAAACCACTACGCATGATTTCTCTCCTTTCTGCAGTAGTAGATCTTCATAAAACCATCTCTACGAGCCAAGGTCGGCGGTGCTGTGGAGGGGATATGGCTGCTGCGCTATCCCCTCCACAACCGCAGGCTCCCGGGTCCTACGCCTTGCTCTTGACCGGGATCTGCTTCGGTTTGGCTTCCGCGGTCTTGGGCAGTGTCAGCGTGAGCACGCCATCTTCAAAGTTGGCCTCTGCGGCCTCGGTGTCGACACCAGAGGGCAGGCGGACTACGCGCTGGAACTTGCCGTAACGGCGCTCCTTGAAATGCACGCTTCCTTTTTCGCCCTCCTCCTCGGCCTCGTACTCACCTTTGATGGTCAGTGTGTCGCCAGTGATGCTGACGTCCACGTCGTCGGCCTTTAGCCCGGGCAGATTGGCCTTGACGACCAGATTCTCATCGGTCTCGTACATGTCTACCGGCACCGGAAGGCCGATTTCCGACGTGATCCAGCCACGAGCAGGGCGGACAAAGCTCTCCTCGAACAACCGGTCCATCGCATCCCGCAGTGACATCATGTCGCGGAAGGGCTCCCATCGGGTCAGTGACATCGTTTTCACCTCCTTTCGATCCTCACTTACTTGGCCCGCCTCAGATGACGGTCTATGAGGCTGGTCGTGCGGCCAGACGACAGGCCTGCCGCTACTGGTGCTCAGCCAGCATGAGATGCTGTCTTTGCTGGGAGAACACGGAACTCACGGGCTGCGCACTCTGCGCAGCACCGCTGGTCCCGCCTGGGTCAGTCTCTCTGACTCGTCCCCGCGCCCTGTGCCAGGCGCCCACCTTCAGATACTAGCACGTAGGCTGGCAGCCACCCTGCGGATCGGATTTGGAGTGCAATTGGCTTTCGTTTAGAACGTTGGAGTTGCGTTGGGAAAGACGTCGAGGAGCATGGGGTGCGCTGCCCGGCGTGTCGCGGCAGCCTGCGGTACCCAGAAGAGGGATACCGCCCGGAGCAAACCAGGGTTAGTCATGGCTGGCGCCCATGCTGGACCCAGTCCTACCGCTTGTCTACCACAACAGCGTTGTTGAAAAGCTGCGAGTTAGGGATCAGGATTGTCTTCCCTTCAGCTTCGAGGGTGGTGTATCGAAGATTGACGTCGCTGACCCTGCCTTGATGCCCTGCAACGGTGATGTGATCATCACGCTGAAAAGGTTCATAGAACAACAGCAGGATGCCCGCGAGCAGGTTGGACAGGGCATCCCGCACCGCAAATCCGAGAGCGAAGCCAGTCATACCCAAGCCAGCTATCAAGGCACCGGTGTCAACGCCCAGCGTACCAAGCGCCGTCAGGAGCCCCGTGGCGAGCAGCGTCGCCCTCAGAGCCTGACCCAGCAAGTCTGCGATGTCGCGGTTGCGCGATCGGTCCCGCAGTAGGTGTGCGGCAGACCGCTCAAGCCAGATACTTACCAGCCATGAGGCGCCCAGGATCAACAGGGCAGCAATCAAGCGCGGCACAAAGGCTGCTACGCTAGAGGTGAAATCTCTCATCCATGTCAGAGATAGCATTCGGCCTCCTCAGTGGCTAGAGCGGGCGCAGGGGTCAGCCGTGTCTTTGGCCTGGCCCCTTTGCTCCAGGCTCAAGCGATTTCGTGCATGAACTGCTTTACCTGATAGTCCCACTCCCGTGTTAGTAGATCGACCTCTGTGTGTTTCTCACCCTCCTTGACTGTCACCTGCACATGCCCACCTCCGCCGACCAAGTAAAGGCAGCATGGCTCCTGGCGCTCGACTGTGAGTCCAAGGCCTCCTTCGCCGAAGAACGCCAGCGCTCTCTCGACGGCCTCGTCAGGACGCAGCCGAGTCCTGACTGTGTAGTTTCCCATATCTGCTCACCTCCGATCTCTCAATGTGTTTGTCACACGTGAAAAAGACCCCTCACCACGAGTCACAGCGCTGCCGGCGTTCGCGCCAGTGCCCTGCGCTGGCCGTCACCGGCGCGCGAACCCAACGCCTCAGTCAGGCGGCTGAAGGTCAGCGCGCAGCCGAGATGCGCGATCTAGCAGCGTCTCGAATCGCTGGGCGGCCTCTGCTATCTTGGCGTCTGTATCACCTCGGCGGGCCTTGGCAATGAGCTCGTCAAGACGCTCGTGCAGGTCCAAGAGACTTGGTGTGAGAGGCTGTCTCGCCGGTGTTGTGCGCGGCTCCCACAACACCGCAAACAACGTCTCAACAGCTACCGCGAGCATCGGTGCCAGGATGGCCCCCACCAGGCCTAAGGCTTGGGCCAATGCGACCATCAGCGCCAAGACCAGCAGGGCACTATGGCGCTGTGTGCGGTAGAATCTGGGCATGAGCAGGCGATCGAGCACAGAGAACAGGCCCACTGCGAAGAACAGGCCTGCAATGCCCACCAAGGGACCCTGCCGCAGGCCCGCCAGCAAGGGCAGCAGCACGGCAAGCAGTGTGCCCAGCCACGGCACGAGCCGCGCAATAGCTCCCACCACAGCCAGGATCATCGGATACCGCAGACCCAACAGCCGGTATCCTGCCCACAGCAAAAATGCCGCCCCCAAAGCCTGCACAGCCTGACCCTGAATATGCATACCCGCGCGCCTCGCGACCCCGGTCCAGATCTTCTGCAAGCGCGCCTTGTCTAGGTCCGAAAGCCAGAAGAGCCACGAGCGTTGAACCTCCCTTCGCTCTAGGCTCCAATAGATGCTCAGCACCAAGACAATCGCGACCTGGGCGGCCAAGTCGAGGAAGCCGACCGTGACGCCAAACAGCGCCTCGGCCAGTGTGACTGAGGGCGCGCTGATCAAGGTCTGGTAGAGCTCTTCGGATGACGGCAAGCCGCCCGGTAGAAGCCTCGACAGCAGGCTGCCCTCTTCCGACCACAACTCAATCACACGGCGATAGGCTTGGACCAGATCCTGCGTCACCCGCCGAACGTCGTCCAGCAGCGCTGCGCCAATCAAGGCGCCAGCAACAATGACCACCAACAGAGCCAGGCTGTACGCGGCGAGCAGTGCCCGACCACGAGAGCCCAGGCGTCTGGCGAGACGGTTCGCGATCCGATCAATGCTGGCCGACAGCGCAAAGGAGGAGAGCAACAGAAGCAGGGGCAGGCGTATCTCCCATAGCAGAAGCAGGCCGGTCAGCGTGCCGACCACCACAGCCGCGGTGCGCACTACACGCTTCATTGGTACACCTCGCTGCCATCCCAGCCTTCCATCAAGTGCACGAGATCTTCGCCCATCGATGCGAGAGCACGCCCCATCTGGCCATAGCCGTCATCCCTCTGCAGTTCACGCATGTCCTCCACGAAAGACCGCACCTCAGCCCGGAGAGTGCGCAGCGATTCGGAAGGCTCGGATGCCAAGACATCAGGAAGACTCCCAGTAACGTGGCGCACCAGTATGTGGATAATCGCCGCCATGGGGACCGCCAGCAGGGTGCCAGGAAAGCCAAATAGGACGGTGAAGGCAATGAGCGAGAACACGACGACCAGGGGGCTCACCCCTACGCCCTCACCGAGCACACGCGGGGCAAGCAGGTAGTTTTCGGCAGCCTGGATCACGCTGGCGACCACAAGCACCCACATGGCCTTCTGGGGTTCGGTGGCCAATGCGAGCAGCAGTGCCGGAGCAGCGCCCAGAGCGGGACCAAGATTGGGCACCATCTCGGCCACGCCGGCAATGATGCCCAAGAGCAGAGCATAGGGCAGCCCAATGACCTGGTAGCCAAGCGCAGACATCGCCCCCACGACCAAGATCAGCACGCTCTGCGCCCGCACATAGCCACCCACTGTCGCCTCGATCTGATCGACGACTCCTCGAAGCGTGGAGCCCCCGTGCTCAGACAGGCGAACCGATACGGCGCCCGTGAGCCAGTCGCTCTCGAGCGTCCAGTAGTACGCGAATAGGAAGAACAGAATGATCGTCACGGGCCCTCGTCCAATACGGCCCACAGCCAGAAAGGACCGCGACAGCCAGCCTAGCGATTGACCGCTGAACAGCTCTGAGGGCGCTGGAATCGAGACCTGCTGTGGTAGACCCTGTCCCAGCGCCAGAAACAGCCGGTTCGGGGAGCTCAGCAAGCGCTCCCTGAGGATCGAATAGAGCGCGGGCAAGTCCGCAGCAATGGCTGTGGCCTGTTCAGCGATGAGCGGCGCCATCCCGATCACAAAGGCCGCGACAGCCACTGCAAGGAGCAAGTAGAGGACAGAGGCCGCGACGCTGCTCGGCATGCCGTGGCGAGCAAGCCATGCAACACCCGGTTTCATCGCAGTACCCAGCACAAAGGCCAGCAGCAGCAAAGCGATCTCAGAAACGAAGCTGACAGCACACCAGAAGGCCAGCACGACCACAACAACCAACGTGGTAGCAATCACCAGCCTGCGGGGCGTCCATTCTCCGAACCACTCCGCACTGCTCTCATTCACCGCGCTGCTCCTTGGGGTGGTCGTTTCCGATACCACGGTGTCAGGTGGAAAACAATCGTCGTTTCCTGGCGGCGCGTGCTGTCACCGACCGCTGCATCCTGACTCGCCCGGATCGTGAAACGCCTCGCATCGGGATCTGTCGGCTGCAGTGGTTCAACATGCTCGGCGCTGAATTGCACCCGAACCTGTGCGGGAGTACCGTCTCGGCTGCGCGCTGGCATGCCGATCCGCACCTGCCCATCTGTTCTATCTGGCTGTTCACGTTGCTCCAGTTCAGATCTTCCGCTTTCCATTCCCATCACTCCTGCCACTTCTCTGTGCATTCATTGGCAGTGCACCGCTACAGTCCCGCCCTGTGACGCCGCCCCATCGAGCCCCCATTGGCGCAGGCAACCTTTTCAACTGGCCTGGCATCCCTACCACCTGGTCTTGTAGTATTCGAGGTATCCTTGTGTCGCGCTCGGAGCTACCTGCTGCAGCAGATCGTCGTCCTCCTGGCAGGTTGCGATACCATTCAAAGCATGAGTACGTGCGTATGTCACCCCTTCAATGCCAGATCCCTTTCCACACGGGGCGTCTTGCGTCGCGGCAAAGGGCTCGCAAGTTCCCAGAGGAAGTTCACGACCCCTGTTCATCCGGCCGGGCCCATGTCGCTCCGAGATGCGCACCGAACAGAATGATCCAACTGCTCCAGTAGATCCAATACAAGAGCGCCACGATGGCCCCCAAGGAGCCATAAATCAGGTCGTACCGCGCCAGCCCGCTCCCCAAGTACCAGGAGAAGGCCCTGGCAAAGCCTCCCCAGGCCATGGCAGCAAGGATCGCACTGCTGGCTGCTGCAGACCGCGGAACCGGCACGTTGGGCACCCAACGATACAGGGCAAAGAACAGCACAAAGGTCACCACCCAGGGCACCAGGATAGAGACCACGGCCCACAGCGGGCTTTGGTAAATGGCGAGATCAGAAAGTGGAGGTAGCTGCGGCTCGTCGCCCTAGCTATGGTGGGCACACTCATTGTGCTGCTGGGCGACGAGCCGCAGCTCAATTGAGCCCCGACGGCGAGCGTGCGGCCAGGCACGGTTGATATGGCTGGCCAGTATGGTAAACATCCCCATCCCAGACCACAGCAAGCTGAGCACAGCCACAAACCCGACCGTGCCACGCAGCCGCAAGACGCGCTGGACATTGTCTTTTATGACGGCCTCGGATACAGGCACAGCCTGGGTGACCAGGTTGACAACCTGAGCGTACGCAGTGTCGCGCTGCAGTACGAAGCTGGCGCCCGCGACGAGGCCAAGCAGCAAGGGAAAGAGCGAGAAGAAGGTATAGAAGGCCATGGCCGCCGCCGCCTCAGAGGCACGTGCTTCATTGAAGCAGTCAAAAGCTTCCCGTGCCAGTTCCAGGCGCCCACCGGTCAATGTGTCCAATGCACGATAGGCCACACCCGCCCTGCGTACTACCTGAGACAGCCTCTGTCTCATGGCCTCATTCAACCCGCAGAAACCTGGCATTGATGGCCACAATGACCGTGCTGAGCGACATGAGCAGTGCTCCGACGGCCGGACTGAGCAGGATACCATAGTTGTAGAGCACGCCAGCCGCCAGCGGTATGGCCAGTGCGTTGTAGCCCGTTGCCCAGGCCAGGTTCTGCAGCATCTTGCTATACGTAGCACGCGAAAGGTCAAAGATGGCCACGGTGTCCATGGGGTTGCTGCGCACCAGGATAATGTCAGCCGTCTCGACCGCCACATCGGTGCCGGCGCCGATAGCGATGCCCACGTCCGCCTGGGCCAGAGCTGGCGCATCGTTCACGCCATCGCCAGTCATGGCTACCACCCATCCACGGGCTTGCACTTCCTTGACCTTTTCCTGCTTCTCCTGCGGCAGCACTTCGGCGAAGTACTCGTCAAGCTGCAATTCCTGTGCAACCCACTGCGCAACCTGGCTATTATCCCCGGTGAGCATCATGCAGCGCACGCCCATCTCCTTCAGCTTGGAAATGGCTTCCCTCGACTCGGGTCGGATAATATCCGCGAGGGCAATGGCGCCCTGCAGCTCCCCGTCCACAAGCACAAAGACCACCGTCTTGCCCTGCCCGGCAAGCTCCGTCAGGCGGTCATCAGTCACTTCCAGGCCGATCTCGTCCAGATAGCCCGGACTGACCACCTTCACCTCGCGACCGTTCACAGTGGCCTGCGCCCCCTTGCCCGGTAGGGCACGAAAGCCCTGCACCTCGAAAAGCTCTCCAGCCTCCGCCGTGATGCCTCTGGCGATCGGGTGCTCGGAGCGAGATTCGACAGAGGCTGCATACTTGATCAAGTCATGGTCCGACAGGTCAGCCGCCAGAACCAGCGTGTCGGTAACGCCGAACTCCCCCTTGGTCAGCGTGCCCGTCTTGTCGAACAGGATGGCATCGATATTGCGAGCTCTTTCAAACGCCGAGCGGTTGCGAATCAGCAGCCCCCTGCGAGCCGAGATAGCCGTGGAGACAGCGACCACCAGCGGGATCGCTAGGCCCAGCGCATGCGGGCAGGTGATCACCATCACTGTGACGCCCCGCTCCAGGGCGAACACAAAGGGCCTCGCGGCGAGCAGCCAGGCAGCTAGGGTAATCACCCCCGTGCCGATCCCGATGATGGTCAGCCACAGGGCCGCGCGGTCGGCCAGATCTTGCGTCCGCGACTTGCTCTGCTGTGCCTGGCGGACCAGCTCAATGGCCTGGGAGATGTATGATTCCTCCCCAGTCTTCTGGACCTTCAAGGTGATAGAGCCCTCGGCATTGATCGAGCCGCCAATGACCTCATCCCCTTCTTCTTTCGGCACTGGTTTTGACTCTCCGGTCAGCATCGATTCATTGACCGACGTGCGGCCCTCGATCACTGACCCATCGGCGGGGATCTTTTCGCCGGGCTTGACGATGACGTGGTCGCCCGCCATCAGTTGCTCAACGGGGACATCCTGTACCTCTCCATCCGCCATCACCTTGTGCGCCTCGGAAGGCATCAGTGCAGCCAGCTCTTCCAGCGCTCTGGATGCACCCAGGACGGAACGCATCTCCACCCAGTGGCCCAGCAGCATCACGTCGATCAGCGTTGCCAGCTCCCAGAAGAACACCTTGCCCGGCAGGCCAAAAATCACTAGGCTGCTGTAGGCGTATGCCGTTGTGGTGGCTATCCCGATCAGGGTCATCATTCCAGGCTGTCTCTTTCGCAGTTCGTCGAGCATCCCTTTCAGAAATGGATAGCCGCCGTAGAAGAAGATGAAGCTGGACGCAGCAAAGAGCACCCATCGATCGCCCGGAAACTGGATCTGCAGCCCCAGAAAGCTCTGGATCAGCGGCGAAAGGGCCAGGACGAGAGGGGTAACCAGAGCTGAGATCCAAAATCTACGCCGAAAGTCGCGTGCCATGTGCGCGTGGTGGCTCTCGCCCTGACGCTGCCCCTTCGCCTTGTGCTCGCCATGCGCTTGACTGTTGTCGTGTTCAGCATGCGTCTGACTGTGCTCGCCATGCACCTGCCGGTCTTCGTGTTGAGCGTCCATTTGCCTCTCCTCCCTCTTCGCTATCTCGTCAGCCCTCTACTCCGGGGTTGCGGGTAACTCTGCGCCGATCTTGGCAAAGATCTTCTGCCGGATCTGCGCATCATAGACTTGCCATTTGAGATCACGGTACTCCGCTCCCCGCCCGCCGGAGAGAAAACCCACCGGGATCTCAAAGCCCCCTGCGTCGAGTTTGCCTCCGCCGAAGAAGTGTCCTGCGGCATCCTGGCCAAAGACCTCCTTGATGAACTGGTCGGGATTCACCGTAATCTTGGTGGTACGCATGGAGCCGATGAGCACCTCTTCTTCGTCCTGCCGTGTGACGATGCCGTACACAATGGCGGTGTGGACATTCTCCTCAGTGAGAAGGAAGTCGGCCGCCTGCGGGATGGCGTCGCGATCGCTTGCCCGCAGGTAGCCCAGCCCGGCCACGGAGAAACTCTCCACCGTGACGCGATTGGCCAGCGCCCTGCGAATGTTCTCCATAGTCTGCTTTGAACGCACCTGACTCATAATCTGCTCCAGTAGATCGGCATCTCTGAAGCGGCTCAAGTACGCGGCGGCGTGAAAGTCTTCGGGGCCAGCGCGGATGAAGCCGGCTGTATCGGTAATGATGCCATGGGTCAGGGCCGTGGCCACAAGGACGTGTTCGCTCTGCGATGCGTCCATGGGCAGCAGACCGTGTTCGAGGTAGCCGGCATAGATTGTAGCTGCTGCACCGGTGCGGCGGATATCGCTGAACTGCGGGTCAAGTCTCTCCTGACGCTCGTGGTGATCGACCACAATCAGAGCGGGGACCTTGGCCGCCTCTAGCGCCTTGACCACGCTGCCAGCGGTCGTCCCCTGGTTGTCAACATAGATGGCTGCGTCGTACTGTCCCAGGTCGAGCGCTTCATCGAACCTGATCAGGTCAATCTGCAGCAGCCGTACCATTGTGATATTCTGCAGATGGCTGATCCGACCTGCATAGACAATGTCCACGCCGATCTCAAACTGCGCACTGATCGCCTGGTGCGCATAGGCCGAGGAGATGGCATCCGGATCAGGGAAATCCTGCACCACTGCGACGTGTCGCTCTCCGCGATGGGCCTCCAGTATCTGGGCCAGTTCGGTGACCATGGTATTGCCGTGCACTTCCTGGGTTGTGTCATCCGTCATTTTTCCCTCCTGCCAAGGGTACCGCACTCATCCCATAGGGCCAAGCATGGATCGTGTACCGGCCTACGGCGTTCGCCCCATGTAAGCCTCTAGTCCGCGAACTGAATGTCCTCCAGGCTTTTCAGCACGTCGCTGGGACGAAGCTAGGAGACCTGTCTCAAGGTCGCCGCCTGATCAAAGTCGGTCAGCGCAGAAATGCCGTCGGCTATCGTGGCGATGGTCTCACGCAACCCACAGCCCCAGTTCTTGCAGGCTTTCACGGAAGCGGATCTTCAGATCCTGACTCCTCGCCTGCTCCAGGCTCCGGCGCTCTCTCACGGCGGCTGGCCCACCAGACCAAGCCCACCACTAGCAAGCTGAGCAGTCCCATCCCGGCCAACGCTACCACAAGCAGGATCAGCAGGCGCGCTGCGCCGCCTATAGCCAGCCCGCCGGTCCCACCGCACCAGGGACACCACCCACCCATCATCCCGCCGCGGCCCAGACCGGCGCCCATGATCCCGCCGAGCAACAGCAGCGCCCCCAGACCGACCGTCACAACGAGAAGCACGACGGCCACGAACACCGCCATGGCCACCCAATTCACTCTGTTCATCAAACTGCTCCTTTGTCAACCCTATACGGGTCCAACTGCGTCAGCCAACATGGATGATTTCTACAGGGCAGACATCAGCTGCCTCTGTCACGCAGTCCAAGCCCTGCGGGGCCTCGCCCTTGCCCAGTTCCCCATCCAAGCGGTACTCTTCGACCACCTGACTCCAGTAGTCGTCTGGGTTCTCCTCAAAGAACTGCGGGCACGCCGCCCAGCACGCTCCGCAACTGATGCACTCCTCACGTTCAATGGTGACTCTCATCTCGGCTCCTTGGCTGAATCTACACCTTTCGATCTAGATTGCGGCCACCGGTGGCCGCTTGCCCGGGCCAAGTCATTGGCCGTCAGTTCGCAGGTAACAGATGCCACCTGGAGGACACGAACCTGTCTCGCGGGCGGCTGGGGGTCACGGCCAGCCAACTCTCTCACCTCCGACCGACTCCTGCTCGGCACAGTCGGTCACGGACGCCCCCAGAATGCCCGTCAGCATGGCCAAAGCCTCAGGGTCACGTCCTAGATAGAGCACGATCACGCGTCCCCTAGCCCAGAAATTGGGCTGTGCCGTCCACCAGACCTGTCTGCCGCCGATGCTGTGACCATCGCTGGAGATCTTCTGTGACGCCGCGGCCCGCGCCAGCTCGTCCGGGTACTCCAAGACCAGCAACTGCGGCTCGGAGCCGTTCACGCGCATCACATGGCTGGCAACATCAAAGAACGGCAGGCCATAGCGGCCAGCCACTTTCACTTTCTCTCCTGCAGCCTGCAGATCGCGTACAAGCTGCCCCAATGCATAACTGCTCCCTGTGGCGTCCTGGGACTGCCACACCGGTTCCGACGAAGCGGCCCGCGCCAGGCAGGCAACGACGCTCAGGACGGCGATGGCCGCCGCTGCCCGAAGTCTGCGCGCGCTCGACCCAGAGAGTCGGTATCCGGCTATGTCCATGTGTCTAGACTCCGCTCACATGTGCAGGCCCATCAGTGAGGCCGATGCCGGCCAGCTCGGCTCCGCAATGAGGGCACTTGGCCCCGTTGTCGAGGCGGTTCTCGAGCACCTCATAATCGGAACGGCGGATGAGCACCTCGCCGCACTGGCTGCAGTACGTGTTGCTCTCGCCCGGCACGTTCCCGATGTAGATATGTTTGAGCCCCTCCTGCTGCCCTATGTCCTTGGCCCTCTGTAGGGTAGACAGCGGCGTGGGCCCGGTATCGGCCATGTGATAAGCGGGATAGAAGCGGCTGAGGTGCCACGGTGTCTCTGAGCCCAGTTCCCGAGCCACAAAGCGTGCTTCATCGCGCAGTTCTGCCTCCTCGTCATTGAGGCCTGGCACAACGAGGGTGGTAACCTCCAGCCACACGCCCAGACGTTTCATCGCTTTCATGCTGTCCAACACAGGCTGCAGCCGCGCTCCGACATACTTCCTGTAGGTCTCTTCGCGAAAAGCCTTCAGATCCACATTGGCCGCATCCAGGTACGGGTGAAATTGCTCCAGCATCTCCTCGGTCATGTAGCCGTTGGTAACGAATATGTTGGCGATGCCCCCCGACTGAGCCAGACGGGCAATGTCATAGGCGAACTCGTAGAAGATAGTCGGCTCGGTGTAGGTATAGGCGATGCTGCGGCACTGGTAGGCGCTCGCCCTGGACACCACTTCACTGGGTTCAGTTGTTTCACCCAGCACCGCCTTGCGATCGCGTGGCATCTGCGAGATGTCCGCGTTCTGGCACCAGCGGCAGCGAAAGTTGCATCCTGGCGTCGCAATCGAATACGCCCTTGACCCCGGGTAGAAGTGAAAGAGCGGTTTCTTCTCCACAGGATCGACGTGCTGTGCAATGACCCGGCCGTACACCTGTGTGTAGAGAGTTCCACGCACGTTCTCCCGCACCTGGCAGACACCGCGCCTGCCTTCGGCGATCTTGCAGCGGTGGGCACACAGCTTGCACCTCACCCGATCTTCGTCTAGCTGGTCATACAGCATCGCTTCTTTCAATGGCTCTGTCCTCTACCCGGCACTTGGCGGGCAGCGGGCCCTTGGACGTTTTGCTCGCTTCCCGTCGAAACCAGCTGATCATGGTCTGGCTTTTCGCATGGCACAGCCCACTCCAGCCTTGAGGACAGCTCAAGGCGGTTCACCATTCTCGAAACAGCATGATGACGCTGAGCTATGCGCTGCGCTTACTCCCGCACGAGCTGGTTATCCACCTCTCCGTGCAGGGTAACAGTGCCATGATCCGCTGCGACCCCAATCACAGTGAGCCGTCTGGGCGGTTGCAGGATCAACTTCTCCATAACCTCCGCCAGGATGGCCACCACTGTGTCCGCCTCGGAGAGAGCCCGTTTCTCGGACTCAACACTCACTGGAACCAACGAAACCCCCTCAAACAGAGGGGCCTGCATTCTCCACAGGCCATTGTCGGTTGCCTCCCTCTTGGACAGACGGCTCACCTGCACCCTCAACCCGCCAGCACACACCGGCTCATCGAAAACCTCGCTCAGTGCTTGCCAACACCGCCCCTTCCCCACGAGCCTCTGCCCAATGTAACGCTCATCGCACTGGCCCCAAGTCGATCCCAGCGCCGACCTACGAAAGCGTGATCTCCTTGCTGCTCTCCCACAGACCGTGAATGTTGCAGTAGGCCACCGCGCTAAGGGTGCCAGGCTGGCTGATCTTGAGGGACGTACTGCCTTCGTGGTGGGCATACACAGGGCCCTCGTTCGGCCCGGCGGTGGATTCACCGTGGGCGTTGAAGCTGAAGCAGGCCACGTCGTAGATGAATTTGGCGCCCTGCGGCTGGAAGTACAGACAGATCCAGCGGATGTGGTGCTCGGTGGTGTTGGGATGGGCAATCTCCTTGCCCAGCGTCACCTTGACCTCGAACAGCTCATCCGATGGCACCTGGTCCGGGCACTCAATCACCGGCACATGTTTCTCCTTCTTCCAGTCGGCATGCTGAATCTTCTCGCCTATCATCTGTGCTTCTCCTCCTTTGCTGTGTTCCAATCAAAATTGTGCGGCCGTTCGTGCGCTACGTCTATCTGACCTACGCCTACACAAACTCCTGCTCCAGCTTGTCAAAATCCTTTGCGTTCCAATCGCGAAAGCCCCTGGCCGCCAGGGCCCCCTGCTGCAGCGTTGGCACCTGTTCTTCATAGGTTGGCTGAGCCTCGTCCTGGTAGATGACGCCAATGGGGATGCGTTCGCCCAGCTCAAAGGCCTTGATCCAAGCCGCATTGAGGTCGCTCGGGTCGTAGCCATCCTCCTCGCCAAGCTTGTAGACGCGCGGCCGGTAATAGTCGTAGGAGTATCCGGGATTAAAGGCCACGCAAGGCTGGAAGATGTCCAGCAGCGCCGTTCCCTTGTGCTGGATCGCGGCGACCATCATCTCAATGAGGTGCGGGAGGTCGCCGCACCAGGATCTGGCAACGAAAGTCGCTTCCGCCCCGAGTGCCAAGGCAATCGGGTTGACTGGCCTGTCGATGGCGCCAGGCGGTGGCGGTGAGGTCTTGGTCTTGAAACCTTCAGGGCTGGTAGGCGAGTACTGGCCCTTGGTCAGGCCGTAGATGCGGTTGTCCTGCACCATGATGGTGATGTCCACGTTGCGCCGCAAGGCATGCATGAGATGATTGCCGCCGATGCCGTAGGTATCGCCATCGCCGGCAACGACGATGGCCTTTAGCCTGTGGTTGGCAAAGTGGCCGCCCTGGGCCACGGGGATGGGCCGCCCGTGGATTGAGGT
>Ga0180437_10007918_pt1 | contig 13681 bp, 25 predicted proteins | sample SS_ome_4_FD_132410 | JGI IMG/M metagenome (GOLD analysis project Ga0180437, IMG submission 132410) | Hypersaline lake sediment archaeal communities from the Salton Sea, California, USA - SS_3_D_1 metaG | ecosystem: Environmental > Aquatic > Non-marine Saline and Alkaline > Hypersaline >...
AAGACAAATCGGTGGCCGACACAAGAGCAAGAAGCCAAGTATGCTGAGCTTAATCAAGCCAAGCAACCACGAGGCCAGAAGAAAATCCGTCAGCCGGAACTACCCTTTGCCCTACTGGAATCAATACCTGCCAAGCAGCTGGATAAACTCTTGACGGCTGCAAGCTTCAAGCTGAAGAAAGTTAAACGGTACCCTGGTTGGGTTCTGCAACGAACCTACAACCTGAAGGGCCGACCCATTGAGATTATCTAAGCAATAGCCCGGTGGCCTCTTAATTGAGGTGGCCGGGCTTTCTGGGTAGAGTCTAAAATGTTCAACAGACGGATGAGAAATAGACTCTGCAAAAACAAATGAGAATGCCGTCTCCCTGAGGGGAACCCGGTGGCTTATGCCACCATTTAGATCCAAATCCTCTGCACATACTACCGGCAAAAGGACGATAGGCTTCTGGGCACTCATAAGACCCGGTTGAACTGATTCGGTACCAGCTGGTGACGTAACGTTCGGGAAGTGTCAAGTCCGGTAGCAGAATGCCGGTGAGGCACCGATCAAGATCCCAACGTCAGTACACGTGCCTTTAGTCTTGATCCGGCACGGGATACAGGAAAGCAATGTGGAATGGATCTAAATGGTAGTATAAACATCAACAACCTAAAACATTTGGAGGATTAAATCAAATGGCTATGAAAGCAACAAAGACCCCTAAAGTGGGGTGGGCTATGGCTGCAGAACTTGCACGGGAATACATGAAGAAAAAATATAATATCATGTTTACCGGGCCTCCGGGCATTGGCAAGACTGCATTGATCAAGATGGTAGCTGATAACCTGGGCTATGATCTTGTGATCTTTCACCCGTGCATTTCTGATCCAACTGATTTTAAGGGTATGCCGTGGGTGTTCCAGGATAAAAACGGCAAGCAGCACTGTGTGTTTGTGCCCTTCGATCAGCTGGAAGCACTCATCAATGCCACTAAGCCGACCATCTGTTTTCTGGATGATCTTATTCAGGCACCGGAGGCAGTTCAGGCTGCAGCAATGCAGCTACTGCACGGAGGTTCCCTGAATGGCAAACAAATCTCTAAACACGTGAGATTCGTGGCCTGTACAAACAGGAAGCAAGACCGGGCCGGTGGCACGGCTATCCTGGAACCTGTTAAATCAAGGTTTCATGGTATCTTTGAACTGGTACCTGAGCTTGAGCCTTTCGTTCAGTACCTGATTAAAACCAAAGCCAACCCGGTTCTGGTGGCCTTCATGAGAAATCGGCCGACCTGGTTGACCGGTGGAGACGACGGCTGGAAACCTGAGGCTGACATCTGCAACCAACCGTGTGCAAGAACCATTGAGCACCTTTCGGATTGCATCAACATGGGCCTCTCTAAGATAGCACGGCCGTCAAGCTATGCTGGTGCAGTCGGCCAGGGCATGGCAAATGAGTACTTTGCCTTCGAGCAGTTGGCTGCACGTTTGCCGGATATCGATATCATCCTGCAGAATCCCTTAGGTGCTCCGGCACCGGCTACTGATGAAATTGCTTATGCAATGATTGGTGCCCTGCACACCCGGATGACCCGTGCTAACCTGGATAATATTTACACCTTTATCCGTAAGAACTTCAGTATTGAACTGCAGGCAGTGTTCCACTGGGATGTGGAATCATATAATCCTGGGCTGATGAAATCCAAAGGCTATGTTGAATGGTCTAAGGATCACGGCCACGTTCTTTCTAACTAACCAGTAATACCCCGTTCACCCTAACCGGTGGCCGGGGTTTCTGGGTAGAAACTGGGGTTAAGATAAGACCCTAAAACCAACTTATTGGAGGATTTAAAAATGGGTAATGGTAACATTACAGTAACAGTTGACAACATTGACAAGAATGCTGAACCTTTCAACCCTGAGGCTATTTCTAATACAGAACTGCTTAAGAACAAAGCCTTGACCGTCCGTCTGTTCCGTAAGAAAATCAGCCGGAACAAACTTGACAAGGTTCTGTCCCAGGAACTCCGGGATGCCAAGGGTGTCAACGACGACGTGTCACTCCGGGTTAACAAGTCAATCTTTTCCAAGTCCACGACGGATGCATTTATGAAGGTTCTGTCTGAGGCTGGTAAGTATTACTACCGGGTAACCACTCCGTGGGATGACACTGGGTTCCGTCTGTTGTCAATCGACATTTACAAGGAGTTCGTAAAGAAGTTTAAAGACTTCAGCCGGAAGTTCCGGGAGGCCGTTGAGACCTTCATGGACGGCATCGAGGCCGACATCAATCTGATGGAGGAGACCCTTGGTGAGGCTTTTAACCGGTCTGACTACGATCACCTGTTCCTGAGCAACGGACAGTTGGACAAGGAAACCCTACGTAAGCAGTTCACCCTGGATCTTGAGTACGGCACCGTTGCTGATGCTGACGACATCCGGGCCAAGCTTACGGATGAAGACCGTGAGATCATTGCAGCACACGTCACGGAGAAGAACAACGAGAAGTTTGCTGCTGCTCAAAAGCACATCATCACTACCCTGCACGAGCACATCATGAAAATTCATGAGAGGCTTTGCCAGGATGAGAACGTCTTCCGGGATACTCTTATCAGTAACCTGGAGGATCTTTGTGACCTCATACCTAAGATGAACATTGCCGGTGACCCGGCTATCAATGAACTGGCAGCAAAGGCTAAGAAAGCCTTGTGCTCCTGGGATGCTCAGACCCTACGTGAAGACAAGGATATCCGTAAGGACGTATCGGATCAGGCTGACAAACTGCTGGATAACATGAAAGGATTAATCTAATGGTAACGGCACTGACTATCACAATTTTAATTTTGGTTATCTTTCACTCGAAAGGATAAGTTAATGGAGATCCTAATCATCATAGGTATAGTTCAAGGCATCATCGTGATTGCCAACCTGCTATAACCGTAATACCCTGGCACTGTAATGGTGTCAGGGTTTACTGGGTAGAAACCTATAACAATGGAGGTTGCAACAATGCTAAAACAACTTACACCTGAGGAGAAGGTTGAAAGTGCCCGGCTTGACCTGGCTATCAACTTTCCGTTTTATGGTTCTGTCTTTCTTAGGCTGAACGTGTTCGAGGATAATACGTGCCCTACGGCCTACACTGACGGCAACTGTATTGGCTACAACCTGGATTATGTGGGAACCTTGTCTCACGAGCAGATCATTGGCCTGTTCGTTCACGAGTGTTTGCACGTGATCCTTAAACATCACCTCCGGGCTGCATCTAACCTGGAGTATAAGGCACACCCTAAACGTTGGAATTATGCTGCAGACTATGCTCTGAATCCTCAGATCAAAAGGACTCCGGGTATGGACATCAACGAGAACTGGCTTTACGAAGACAAGTGGGATGACTCTCTTGCAGATGAAATCTTTCACGAGTTGAAGGACGAGGACTGCAACGGTGGTGACGAGTCCATGCCTGGTGAAGTTAGACCCTGGCCTGGTGACGGTAAGGATGCCGACGGCAAGCCTAAGAAGCCGACGGCTGCAGAGATCGACCACAAGTCACAAGAGGTTGATCAGTGGGTGAAGGCAGCTGCTTTTAAGGCTCAGGGTGCAGGCAAGATGGACGGAGGCACTGAGGGCATCATCAAGACGGCCACTGAAACAACTGTGGAGTGGCTGGATGAACTGCAGTTAATGTGTGAAGACATCTGCAAGGATGACTACACCTGGACGAGGCCCAACGTAAGGTACATGCAGCAAGGTGTTTACCTGCCAAGCATGAAAGGCCACCGTCCGGTTGACATGCTGTTCTTTGTGGACACATCTGGATCTTTATCTGACACTCAACTGAGGCAGATAGCCAAAGAGATTCAAACAATAGTCGGAGGTTTTAACATCCGGGTGATCGTGATCTATTGGAACACGAGGTATCAAGGTAAAGAGATCTTTGATGCCGGGGATGTTCTTGACCCTGAGTTTAAGTTGACTGCCAAATCTGGTGGTGGTACCAACTTCACCGACTGTTGGGATTGGCTGGATGAGAACCAAGGTGAGATTGACATTGACCCTAAGGCCATGATCTTTTTCAGTGACCTGGAGTGCTCCGGGTACCCGGCTGATGATCCGGGTGTTCCGTTGCTCTGGGGCCAGGTGCCCGGCTATCGTAACAGCTTCAAGAATAGTTACCTGAGGCACCTACCTGACTATGGCACCCTGGTGAAAATTAAAATCTATAAGGGGAATTAATATGACTGATAACTGTACCCGGTGTGCTTCGGCACACTGGGAGAATACAGCTAAACAGGTGCTCTACTGTTGCCGACATCACGTGACAGTAGACGGCCTGGATAGTTGTGAAAGCTTTAAGGAGGATCATAACGATGAAAAACTTTGTCTTAACCTGGAGTTTATTCGTGTTCTTAAGCTGCTTCAACTGTGTTGACAGTGTCAAGGACACTTTCTATTCAGAACCTAAACCCCAGTATGAGAAGCAGTATATTGACAATGAGGTGCACTATCTTGACCATCCTGAAAGCCGGGTAGAGTATTCGGTGCCGGATGCAACCAAGACGGCTGACACGAGCCTTATGTGTCATGCTATCGTGGCCTGCAACCAGCTGGTATATGCCGGACACGTGCAGGACGAGAGGGTTTGTGTTGAGAATATGAGAGAGCATTTTGGTAATACCACCGGCAACGTCCGTGTTGACCTGGCCTGGTACTTCAAGACTTACCTTGACATTCAATGGTCTGCACCTGAAGTATATACCATGGCCTACGGCCCGGACATCACCGTGCTGGAGCACATGATGGATTCTATCGATGACGGCAACCCGGTTGCCTTAAGTCTCAATGCCATAGCCGGACAGGATTATGGTCACGTAGTAATGGCATTCGGATACTGGATGAATGAAGCTGGAGACGAGATCGATATTTATCTTGTTGATGGGGATGACAACGTTCATACCCGAATCATGACCGTCACTGAGAATGCTACCGGAGACTGGCCCATCACCATGGGGTACCAGAAATTTGGAATTAATGTTGCAGTAACATTATCACCTGTAAATTGACAATCATACTATGCAGCCCTTTAAAAGCAGGGTATCAAGCCGGGGGGAGTCCCGGTGCAAGCCAGAAAGCTGGAGATAACCCTAACTTAATAATGGGCCATGTCGAAGGGGAGTATGGGTGTAGGAGGGACGTTAGATATGCCAGAAACGTAAGTGGAGCCGGACTCTACCAAGACCTCAGACTATCGAGTGAGGGGATGCTCCGGCAAAGAAAGTGGTATATACCCGTTTAGCTCACGGGGAGCAGTTACCATCAACGGCCGAGAGAGTCACAAAAATTTTGAGCTAATACGGCAACCCACTACACCGTAAGTCCCACGAAGGCAGAGTGAAAGGGCAATGCCTGGCAAGAGCACACCTGAGCAGTGAGGTAGGACATATGGTCTACAACCTACTGCCAACGAATAAGGATGGATACTATGACTATATCCCTGTAATGGGTGATCTGGTGGCAGGATAAGTGAGTGCACGGCTGATCCTGCTATCACGTAACCGACTACAAGGAGGCTACTATGAGTGATCAAGACCTAAGGAATCAGGTACTCAAGATGCTTCTTGAATACAGAAAGCTGGTTCAATTCGAAACCCTGGCAGATGACACGACCCACGACTCAGAGGATCTTAAGGAACTCTCTGATGCCTGTGGGTTTAAACTGGGAGATATCCTGCAACTGTTTGATGAAATCATAGGAGGGTTTAGATAGTGTACAAACTTTTGTACCGGGGCAAGATCCTTGCCACATTTAATAACTACATTCATGCAATAGACTTCACCTATCAGTGCCAGGCCGATGGCTTCATGGTGCTGCTGGTGGACAAACAAGGGAGGGTAATACTATAATGGTTGATATTCCAAGCAAGGCATACACGGAGTCACTGGTTGGCCTATACAAGACAAGTGGCCCACGACTTAGAGAGCTACAGGCTGAGTACCTTAAGGCCCTGAAGGACGTTCACAGAAATTTAAAAATCATAAGTGAGGCTATACAGGAGGTGACTAATGCCAAATAAATATTATGGTGAGGCATGGGAGACTATGCAAAAAGAGGAGTCAGAACGGACGTCCCGTTTGCTATTCGAGAATAAAGAACAGGGCTTAACCCGGAAGGTGCCCAACCTGTGGGACTACTACCAGGATCAGAGGGGAGGCACGTGCAATGGACATTAGAGAGTTTGCACCACGACATGCAACATACATTGACTACCTGAAAGAGCAGGAAAGAACCCTGGCAATACAACTTGGTGTTGCTATTGCTGACAAAAATAAACGACGGACTGAAACCCTGGATCTTATGCTGTGCATGGTTCGGGATGCTATCAACAAGGAGGATAAATTCTAATCATGAAAGTAAATCATACTGGATTTTGCATGGACGAAATGGACACTGAGAAATGCTACGATTGCCCAACCGTTAAGGATTGTATTCGTATGTGGATTAGAGACCTGGCTGAGCCGGTCATTGCCGATATGAAACGTGCCGAAAGGGATGCCAAAGCAGACGGCATGAAGGACATCCTCGAAGTGATCGTGGAGGAGGTCGAGCCGGAACCACCGGGCTGCAGCAGCAGCATTCACATTTATGAGGACTGGGAAAGAGACAACGACGAGGCCAACATACCATATGATCTGTATATAGACGGTATCCCGGAACCTCTTGACTTTGATAACGACCCAGACCCGTTCTTTAGGGAGGAGGCTGATGAAGACTAATGATATTGTCTGTGGAATAATTGTTGTTGTTATGGTGATCATGTTTTGCCTGGCAATGGCTAACAGTGCACGAGGTGAGACCGTCCGGGTTGTCACTGCCTACAACGTAGGTGACAGGAGTCAGACGGATGACACACCCTGCATTGATGCAAGTAACTCAAACATCTGCCTGGCTTTAGACCGGGGAGAAAAGAGGTGTGCTGCTAACTTCGTGCCACTTGGCACCCAGTTGCACATCCAGAACTACGGTACGTGTACCGTGACAGATCGAATGAACCGACGATACAAGAACCGGGTTGACGTGGCTTTCCCTAAGCACGAGAAGTCAAAGGCCCTGAAGTTTGGTAAACAAAAACTATACGTGGAGGTTATTAAATGAGATCAAGAGCAAGTATGGTTCGTAAAAAGATTGACTATGAGTACGAGGCCAACCGGCCTATGTGTGAAGGCTGCAACAAGGACGAGGACGGTGCCTGCACCATGTGGGTAGCCGGTGTTGTACCTGGCATGTATGTCCGGGCAAACGAGTGCCCTCACAATCCCAGAAAGAGACCGGTCAAAGGACGTAAGGTTCTTGTTGGTCAGCAAAAACAAGGACGGTTCTAATGAGTATGATACTCAAGGGTAAGATAGTCTTCGAGTTCCTGGAAGATCCTGAAGGATCGTGGTATTCGAAGGTTGAACCGGTGATCCTGCCTGCCTCAGACGTACGAGACACATACAAGTTGGCCCTGATAGTGGCCGTGTTGCAGGACACGTGCAAAAAGAAACTGGATGTGATTGATAGTCTGATCAAAGAGAAGTCAGAGATCGAGGCCCTGCAGAAAGAGGAGCCGGATCTTAAACCATTTGAGAAGGCTATCAACGAGCCTGATACTATTAAATATCAAACCAAGTTTGACTTTGATGGGGAGATGTAAATGGATAAAACTAAACAGGAACTGCTCAATGAGCTGATGTTGCACATCGTTTGTGTGCACTGTGATATGGGTGGCAAGCATAAGTACTCTCTGACACACAAGTGCCACGAGATTATCCAAAAGATTAAAATTAAAATGTGGGAGGAGGATAAGAATAATGGCTGATAAAGATTTAGATATGGGCCTGGAACCCAACAGTGTTTGGGGTGAAGAAGGCTTAAACCGTAAGCCCGTATGGTTTGGGGTTTACCTGAAGACCAACGAGGTCAAGGTCAAGAGGTATTACTCCTGGGGTGATTACAAAGAGGCCGGTGACTCTGACTTCGTGGCTTTCACGACCAGGCTGTTCGAGGCTGACTGTGTCACCGATGCTACCAAGATTGCCGTCGGTATGGTAAAGGCACGGTGTATGAGATGATACCAATGTGGATCATTTATATTACACCGGAGGATAAGGTTGAGGCTGTCCGGTATGAGATTGGTGGAGACCAGGAGGCTGAGCTGACCAGGGAGAACAACGTGGTGGTCGGCACTCCATCATTCAAGGACAAGTTTGATGCAATCAACTATGCAAAACAGAGGTGGTTATAGTGACAATATTATATGATCTGCTTGACTACTCTCAGGCTGTTGGCTGGAGTACGAGAGCTAAGGAGTGTGACCACTGTGTGGGTATGGGTAACTCCATGGCCGTGCAGATCACACGTAAAGAGGACGGCTTCTTGTGGCACTGCTTTCGTTGTAAGAAGTCCGGGTATATCCGGGACAGGAATGCAAGCCCGGAGGATGTTAAGAAGGTTGTTGCCCAAATGGACAACCCCAAGCAAAAAGACAACAGGCCGGAGGTTGTTGAACTACCTCCTGATATGTCGTCTGACATACCACCTAAAGCACTGGTCTATTTATATGACAGATACCTGGAACCGGAGGACATAGGACGGTTCAGTATTGGGTGGTCTCACTATCACAAGAGAACGGTGTTCCCTGTGTATAAGTACTTGACCGGCAAGTTCACTGCACGTAAGCTGGTTGGGTGGGCCGGTCGAAAGCTGCCGGATGCACCGGCCGACAAACCTAAGTGGCACACCGTCCGGCAACGGGACATCAAACATCCCAGATATATTGCACCACCTAAGCAGTGGGATGGTGACAAACGGGTGGTACTTGTAGAGGATATCATATCGGCAATTCGAGTAAGCCAACAGGGTGTCATGTCTATTGCACTGATGACAACCTACCTACCCTATGAGTTGTACAATGTACTCCGGGGATGGAACGTTCAGGTGTGGCTGGATGACGATGCCTACGACAAAGCCTGCAAGTATTTTGCTACCCTAAATTCAAATGGTGTGAAGGCTACCGTGATTCACACAAAGGCTGATCCAAAGGACTTAAGTCCTGACGAGATCGGAGAGGAGTTAACACATGGCATGGGAAGATAGAGGCCGGTACTATGTAGCTTGCATACGTAGTAACCACTTAAGAAAGCACATCCTTGACAGAAAGAATCATAAGCTCATATGTGGTACTAAGTTTGAGAGGTGCAAACCCAGGAGGCACGGGCACGATACGATAGATGCTGCTCAAGACCAGCTTTTTGGGTTGACCAAAATCTGTATTAAGTGTGCAAACAAGGAGGATAAATAATGGCTGAACTAAAAGTTGAAGTTGTGGAGGTAACCAATGTCCGTCATCATAATAATGCTGATCGTCTTGATGTGGTTCAAGTGTATGGTTATGACGTTGTCACGGGAAGGGATGAATATAAAGATGGTGATCTTGCTGTATACTTCCCTGTTGATGCTATTCTTCCTCAAGAGTTAGAGGATTTTATCTTTGCCGGTGGCAAGATGAAGCTCAACAAGAATCGTGTCCGGCCTGCCCGGATTAGAGGGTGGGTATCTCAGGGTTTACTGGTATCGTTAGATGTAATATCCAAATACAAATCTGGATTGCCGTTAGGATTAGGCAAGGATCTTACCAAGGAACTGGGTGTTACCAAGAGGGACGTGGAAAAGAACAAGCCCAAAGTTCTGCAGGGTAGGCAGACCAGCAAGAAAGAAACCAACCCTTTCTTTAGGAAGTACACCAGCATTCAGCACCTCAAGAAATATGGTGATTGCTTCGAGAAATACCAAGAGGTGATTGTCACTGAGAAAATCCACGGCACTAACTTCAGGTGTGGTTGGGTACCGACGGTGGCCCGTACGTGGATCGATAAGATCCGTGTCAAGCTTGGCAAATCTAAGTGGCCCTTGATAGCCATGCTTGGCCTGGATGAATTTACGTTCGTATTCGGATCACATAATGTACAGCTGAAAGCCAAGGACAACACGTATTACAATGACGGTAAAGAGAAAGCCAAGGTCAGTGTGTACGAACAGTGTGTTATAGCCTACGACCTGGCTGACAAGATACCCTTTGGTTACGTTGCCTACGGTGAGATCTTCGGCCCTGGTATTCAAAAGGGATACGGCTATGGCCTGAAGGACGGTGAGTTTGACGTTCGGTTCTTCGACGTTCAGAACTCAGTGACCGGCATGTATGTGGACTTTTTTATTATGCAGGACATGCTCACCATGCTTGGCCTCAAGGTTGTACCGTGGGAGGTCACGGCCTACAACAAAAGTGACCTGAATGATGCCATGAATAATAACCGGATGAAGTCCAGGCTGGATGATAAGACTGACGTTGAGGGCCTGGTCATCAGATCCTACAATGAGAACACCTACTTAGGTGGACGTGCCATTATGAAGTGGATATCTGACAGGTACCTGCTGAAGAAAGGCATGACCGAATTTAAATAGGGGTTGACACACTGCAATAAGGACTCCATATATATTGCTCAGGAGGTGTAAATGAATGAATTGAATGGGTATTTTCTACATGACCCTGGTATTATTGAGTTTGCATACCAGCTCGTTAGGGAATACGATGAACACCAGAAAGAACAGGACAAACTGGCCCGGAAGAATCGAAAGGCCAGTCTGAAATTTACAAAAGGCCGGTGGTTTAGTGATGACCGAATCAAACACGGCCGACGGAGTGCACCGGAGTATCGGGTGTGGGATAACCTGGTACAGAGAGCAAAGAGTGGCAAGATAGTCTTGCACGGGCCATGGACTGAAGACTTCATGACCTTTTATAAACACGTTAAGAAACGACCTGGTGACAAGTACAGGTTCAAACTTGTTGACAAGAATAAACCTTATGAACCGGGCAACGTTGAGTGGGTTGCCCCGAAAGGAAAACTGAATGGAGATACTTAGTATACTGAAGCACTTCATGACCGACTCCAATCAGCAGGTTAAGTTTCACCGGCACATCAAGAAGATCGATAACCTGGACAAGAATCATGCTCAGCTATTCGACATCCTTGACGAGATATATACGTTATTCCCGGAGAAGTCGTCAGTTAATACGAGTGAGATCCGGGCATATCTGACCAGCAAATTTCCTAACCGGGATCATCAGTACCTGGTTGACGTTGCTGAGTCTGCCATGGATCAGACCATTGGTAAAGAGGTAACCCTTAAACTAATCGAGTCAGCTATCGAATATCAAATGGCATCAAAGCTTATGGCTACCTGTGCTGCTGTGATCAGCAGGCAAAAGACAGGTGTCCTGCTAACTGAGACTGACCAGGTGACCCAGGAATACAGTGACCTGTTGACTGGGGCCGACCGGCCAGATCAACTGCAGGATTGTGACATGACATTCGAGGAGGCTATACGGTTCCGGGCAACGGACTCCGGGATCAAGTGGCCGTTGGCTATCCTGAACAACTGTCTTGGTGGTGTCGATCCAAGCTTGGGCCTGGTCATTGCCCGGCCGGACACTGGTAAGACATCATTCATTCTAAACTGCATGGCATACTTTGCCAGTCAGATTAAGGGTACCGATCACCAACTGCTGTACTGTGGGAATGAAGAAGGTATCATCGGACTGAAGGCTCGACTGGGTGTTAGCCTACTGGGTGTTACAACTGAGTGGGCTGAGAATAATCCAAGAGAGTTTGGTCAACGTGTCACAAAGCACGGTGGTGATTGCATTCGGTTCCACGGTGGTGTCAGGAGCACACGAGATGTGGAGACCCTGCTGAAACGGTACGAACCTATCGTAACCGTACTGGATCAGCTACCTAAGTTTGTTTTACCAGGCAACAAGGACGAAGGGCCGAAAGGATTAGCCAATGTGTATGGCTGGTTCCGGGATAAGGCAAAGGACTACAACACCATGATGATGGGTGTTGCTCAGGCCGGTGCCTCCGGGAAACAGTGGATAAACATTGACGACATCAACGGTTCTAAGACTGACGTTCCTGGGGAACTTGACTGGGGTATTGGTATAGGGATGGTTGACGATACCGGCATGGAGAGTGCCCGGTTCTTCAACATATTTAAAAACAAACAGAAGTACGGCCGTAAGGGTAGAGCAGAGACCGTCTTCTTTCCAGAGAAATGTAGGTATAAGGATGTCTAACATACACGACGTTCCATTGCCGTATCACATTAGAGTGGCAGGGTACATACCTGAGACAGACCATGTTCTACTTGACCGGCTGGATGAAAACACCGGAGAGTGGTGCCGTTATCCAGTCAGTGAAGATCGTTTCAGAGCTATGACAGTGATAGGAGATTCTTTCATAGCAGAGTTCGACCAGGACTGGGATGACTACACCGACGAGCTGTGGGTACCTACTGCTGAACGTGAGATGGCTGAGGTACAATGCTGGAACGAGGAGTATCCCATACTTGATTGGGCTGATTGGTCGGAAGACTTCTGGGCTAAGCAGCTACTTGAAAGTGCTGAGCCTTCAATGATTTTTCAGAAATTTTCAAAAAATAATTTTGTGGTTTCCAAGAACGACACAAAAAACAATCGGCCATATATAACGTGGAGGAGGTATTCCGATGGCACGGAAACAGAAGGTAGTAATACGGAAGAAGCAGCCTACTGGCAGGATACCGACGGCACCTGGAACCCAGTGGCACAAGGACAAAAGCAAGTATTCACGAAAGGAGAAGCATAAGAATGGCACAACTGATTAGATTTTTCATGGACGTTAACGGCAAGAGACGTATCGGTGCACCGGCTGGTGAACCTGGCAGTAAGACTTCTTGGTTCAGGATTATGGATGGTGCAAAGAGTTCCTACGTTATCAAACGACACTACAAGAAACACAATGTCACATATAAGGAGGTGGTTAGAGATGAGGATGTTCATACCAGCTTTAGGTACGAAGATCAGACTTCTTAAGGACGTTGAGATCAGCCTTATGGCTGAGCACCGGAACAGTAGACTGTGGGATCTGCACCATGCACCACCGTCTATTGAGGCCATACCACCCAGGTTCAGACGGTTCAACGTGAAGCTCACTCCGTTGTACGAGGGTGACGAGTTCATCATTGACCGGGTGTACATTCGTAAGGATCAAGACGGATTCAACTCTGTCACTATGAAGGGACACACCCTACACTACGGTGTCAAGAGATTCGTCAGGTTCTGGGTATTCCTGGATGACTTTAATAAGTTCGAAGCAGAGGTGATTGAATGAACATAGCAGTGCTGGACTTAGAGACCAGTATGAAACCAATCCTGCACCCTTGGCAAAAGGGTAGCTTCCTATCAACCATTGGCCTGCAGTCGTACCTGGACAACGGTACTCAGGAGTATAAAGACTGGGTGTACTATCACGGTGAGGTTGTTGTTAAACCATCCGATGAGAAGAACATTTTGTTTGCTCTACAAGAGGAACTGGATAAGGTTGATATGATCGTGGGCCACAACCTGAAGTTCGATCTTAACTGGATCAAAAGCAAGAACATCAACATCACGGGTAAAGAACTGTGGGATACGATGCTGGTTGAGTTCATGCTGTCCGGTCAGAACAAAGAGGAGTTGCCATTAGCTGAGCAAGACCTCACCAACTGTTGTATACGACATAACCTGCCGACAAAGACGGACGTGGTAAAGACATACTGGGATGCCGGGGTGAACACGGAT
>Ga0180437_10007922_pt1 | contig 13673 bp, 12 predicted proteins | sample SS_ome_4_FD_132410 | JGI IMG/M metagenome (GOLD analysis project Ga0180437, IMG submission 132410) | Hypersaline lake sediment archaeal communities from the Salton Sea, California, USA - SS_3_D_1 metaG | ecosystem: Environmental > Aquatic > Non-marine Saline and Alkaline > Hypersaline >...
ACCTTATCGCACCCGGAAGTCCGTACGGATTCAGGGTGCGATATGGTAGCAGGGCGAATCGAACGCCGGCCGGGCGTATCAGTATCGAAAGCTCTTTCCGACGATGATAACGAATTGGCGCAAAGACTGGCGGCAGGGCAATTTCCCGTTCCTGTTCGTCCAGTTGGCCAATTTCATGGCTACCAAGCCTGAGCCGGGCGAGAGTGCCTGGGCGGAGCTGCGCGAGGCCCAGACGATGACGCTGTCTCTGCCCAACGCGGGCATGGCGACGATTATAGACATCGGCGAGGCCAAAGATATTCATCCAAAGAACAAGCAGGACGTCGGCAAGCGCCTGGCCCTGTGGGCCCTGGCGGAGACATACGGCAAGGATATCGTCTACTCCGGTCCTCTCTATAAGTCGATGAAGACCGAGGGCGGCAGGATCAGGCTGAGCTTCGATCACGTCGGCGGCGGCCTTGTGACCCGCGGCGACGGGGAGTTAAGAGGTTTTGCCGTAGCCGGGGCCGACCGGAAATTCGTCTGGGCCGATGCGGAAATTGACGGCAATACCGTCGTAGTCGGCAGCGGGAAAGTCGCAAAACCGGTAGCCGTGCGTTATGGATGGGCGGACAACCCTGTGTGCAATCTCTACAACAACGAAGGGCTGCCCGCCGGCCCGTTCCGCACCGATGGCTGGCCCGGAGTTACGATCGACGCCCGGTGAGAGCCTTGGGCATGACTATGAACATGTAGATTTAGTGCGGCGGCTTTTTTCGATCTTGGCTCGGATTTCGTTTGACAAAGCTCTGCCGGATCGTATCATTGTCCGTTTTTACATGAACATGGACGCGTAGTCCGCCCGCCGTTTTTTCCGGCTGACGGTTCATTATTAGACCTTTTCTGTCCGTTGTGAATACCGGTTCGGATTGTCGATGCGATTGACTCGGATTTTCTCGGGACCATAAGGAATAGTTGAAATGAAACTGGCTGATGTCTTACGCAAAGAATGTATTGCGGCCAATTCCAAATTCGGCAACAAGGCCGAGGCGTTGCGCGAAGTTTCCCGGCTTGCGAAGAAATGCAGCGTTCTTGATAATGTCAGCGAGCAGGAGATACTCGCAGGGCTCCAGGCTCGGGAGGAGCTGGGATCAACGGGAGTCGGAAAGTCGGTGGCAATTCCTCATTGCCGTCTCAAGTCTGTAACGGATTTTGTTGTAGGGATGATTACGGTTCCTTCGGGCGTCGATTTTGACGCGATTGATGGCGCCAAGGTGAAGATCATTGTCTTTATAATTGCTCCTGAGATCGAATCCAACAAGCACGTCAGGTTATTGTCGGTTATTTCACAAATGCTTCAGGCGCCAAAATCTGCGGAGAAAATTTTATCCCGGCAGACACAGGAGGAAGTATATGAAGTCTGCACTCGGGATCAGAGTGCAGAGATAAGCGAACGAGAAACAGGCGCCAGGTGCTTGATTCATGTGTTTGTACAGAGCGAAAACTTGTTCAGAGATCTCCTGCAGATTCTGACCGGTGAGGGTTGCTCTCTGGTTGTTGTCGGAGCTGAAAACGCCAGTGTTTATCTCTCGAAGCTGCCGCTGTTTGCGAGTTTTTGGACAGATGAACCGTCGGATTTCTGCAGGATTATTCTCGCGATTGTCGACAAGAAATTTGCCAACGAAATTGTCAGGCGGATCGAGAGTGTCACCGGCGATCTCGACAAGTGCTCCGGCGTCATGTTAACAATCCAGGAGATTTCCTACTCGGCCGGATCGTTGGAAACGTAAACACAATTGCGGATGATAATGGCTGTTCTTGCGATAACAACCGATCTTTCCTTCTTTCATCTGTCGGGACTGACTCTTCTGGGTGCGGCGACGATAGTGGCATTCTATGTCGGGCGAGTGGCAAAGTACGCAAGACTCCCGTCTCTAATCGGATACATGGTTGTGGGTGTCGTCCTCGGCCCGTCCGTACTCCATCTTTTCAACGAGCCTTCGATGGAGCGACTTTCCTTTATCACGGAAATTGCTCTGGGCTTTGTGGCTTTCAGCATCGGTTCCGAGCTTAATGTGTCGTCGTTGAGACGTTTGGGATCGGGAATTATATCTATAATCTTAGCCGAATCTTTCAGCGCTTTCATCCTTGTCGTTCTTGTGATGTATCTATTGACTCGCGATTTACCCCTGTCGTTAATTTTCGGATCGATGGCGCCGGCCAGCGCTCCTGCCGGAACCGTGGCGGTAATCCAGGAGTACAAGGCAAAGGGCAGTCTGACCAAGACTCTGTACGCAGTCGTCGGATTCGATGACGGGCTGGCGATCATAATCTTCGGATTTGCCGCGGCCTTGGCTAAGAATCTTCTGATAACAGAAGCTTCGGGCGCTTCGGAAGGAATCCTGCGAGCGATGCTTGGCCCGATCAAAGAGATTGCACTGAGTATTGCTATTGGCGGCGTTGTCGGTCTGGCGTTTTTTCGCATGGTGCGCGCGCTCAAAAGCGGCAGAGACATTCTTATAGTTGCCTTCGGCGTTGTCCTGATTTGTACGGGTTTGTCGATACGCTGGCATTTGTCGTTGATTCTCACTAATATGATTGTCGGATTCGTTCTTGCTAATGCTCGACACGAATCGCTGCTCAACAGGGTTACGAGCCCGCTCCATGATGTGATGCCGCTGCTTTTCGTATTGTTTTTCTGTCTTGCGGGTGCTCACCTGCAATTGTCGGCTCTGCCCTCGCTGGGATTTGTCGGTGTCGTCTATATACTCGGTCGCTCGGTCGGGCTTATTGGAGGGGCTCGACTCGGGGCTATTTTTGGCCATGTGGAAGACAAGATCAAGAAGTATGTCGGCCTTGGGATACTTTCACAGGCGGGCGTGGCAATCGGTCTGTCGCTTATTGTCAAACATGAATTCACTCTTCTCGACGCCAAATACAACTCTCCTCACGCTCTCAGGATCGGTTCTACAGTACTTACCACCATTACCGCGACGTGCATTTTCTTCGAGATCATCGGGCCGATTTTGACGAAAGTCGCGCTCAAAAAAGCCGGGGAGATACCTGATGCTAAATCTGATTAGCCTGATTCTGAGATCAGAAAATCGCTTACGATCTTGAGTCTTTTGCGTTCTCTGGTATGATAAGACATGCCATGAAGCGTCTTTCGTTCCCAAAAAAGAGCAGGCTCATCAGTAACAGGCAGTTCAAGGCTGTTCTGTCTAACCGCGGACGCCGCCGGTGCAGCGATCGGCTGCTTACGCTCTATATTGCCGAGAATGATTGCGGTTATCCGCGGCTGGGCGTTTCCGTCGGCAAGTCTCACGGCAACGCAGTCGTGCGCAACCGGCTCAAGCGTCTTGTTCGCGAAGCGTTTCGACAAAACCGGCAGCAAATTCCGGGCGGCTTCGATTACGTGGTTATGATTTCGCCCGGCCGGTCGAAGAAATCTGAGACCGGCGTGAAGGCAAAGCCACCGACATTCGAAGAGTTAAGAGCATCATTTCTAGCTCTGCTTAATTCGTAGCTTGAAAGGAAATCCTAATTTCTAAACCCTAAATCCCAAACAAATTCAAAATTCTAATTCACAAAATCCAAGACACGGTACGGGCGATAGTTTAAAACATTTGAATTTCGCGCATTTGATATTGTTTAGAATCTCGTGCTTAGGATTTAGAATTTAATGTTTTGTATGAGGTGACTTATGACGGGCAAAGAGAGAATTTATGCTACCATCAAGGGGGAATCTTACGACCGTCCCGCCGTGACTCCAATTTTCATGGCCTGGGCGGGAAAATTCATCGGGCGTACTTATAGAGATTTCTATCTCGATGGAGATGTCCTTGCAGAGGCCCAGCTTGCCGTCACTCGGGCGTTCAATATCGACCAGATAAGTGCGATAAGCGATCCCTGGCGCGAGGCCTCCGCATACGGGATGGAATTCGACTATCCGCCGGATGGCGTGGGCAAGCCGAAGGACGTGCTCATCAAGAAGGCCGAGGACGTATCACTGGTCAAGCCGTTCGATATTGTAAACGCCGAACGGCCGAAGCAGCGGATCGAAAGCATTCGCAGGATGGCCGCCCAGGTAGGGCAGACACACAGCGTGCTGGGATGGGTTGAAGGTCCCATCGCCGAGTATGGGGACCTTCGCGGCGTAGAGACTACAATGATGGACCTGATCGACAAGCCTGAAATGTTCGTCGAAGCGGGCGAGACAATAATTGAAAACGAGATCAAATTTGCCGTTGCCCAGATCGAGGCCGGCGCCGATATGATCGGCGTCGGTGACTCCGCGGCGAGTCTGGTCACGCCGGACATGTATGCCGAGCTGGTGCTGCCGTTAGAGAAGAAACTTTTTGACGCTATTCACGAGGCCGGGGCGACTGTAAAGCTGCACATCTGCGGCAACATATCGAATATCATACAATTCATACCGAAAAGCGGCGCTGATATCATAGACGTCGATTGGATGGTTTTCCTTTCCCGATCCAGGGAGCTTGTAGGGCCCGATGTTACGTTATGCGGCAATTTCAATCCGACCGGCGCCCTGGTTGAGGGGAGCCCCGAAGACGTTGCCAACGAAGCAAGAGAGTGTCTCAGGACTGGAGGTGACAGATTTATCCTGATGCCGGGCTGCGAGGTGCCGCCCCCAACGCCGGAAGAGAACATCCGCGCATTCTGCCCCTGCGATGGATGTCTTATACGCGAGGAGCTGACGCTGTAAATTGTAGTTGAGAGATAGCCGGCCCCATCCCATTCGACTTCGCTCACACGGCCTACGGTTAGCTGCTTACCAGCTTATAGGCTCGTATGAGTTCTGCGACGCTCCAGGCCTGAGCGAAGCAGCCCTTGGGTTTTTGCGGATCGTCGCCGTCGAAAATTTCGGAGATGCTGCCGAGCCCGCCGGTTTCGGTTAGATGACCGAGCAGGGGAAGGATGAACTCCGTGGCTTTGATCCTGCTCTCGGGGCTGAACTCATTGACCTTCAGATAGCCTTCCACGAAGGCCCCCATCAGATATGGCCAGACGGTTCCCTGGTGATAAGCCGAGTCTCTATCGTATAGAGAACCCTCGTATCTACCTTTGTAGTCTTCCGACTGCGGATCGAGCGTCCGCAGGCCGTAAGGCGTCAGCAACCGGCTCTGCACGGCGTTAACCACGGATTTCTGCTGCTCCGGCGGCAACGGGGAAAATTCGAGTGAAACGGCGAATATCTGATTCGGGCGCAAGCTGTCATCAACCGAACCGTCTTCACGGATACAATCATTCAGATATCCCTTGTCCTTATTCCAAAACAACTCACAGAAGGATGCTCGAACCTTGTCCGTCATTGACTCATAGAATTCTAAATTCTCAATTCCAAATTCTAAATTCTTCACGAGCATCAGACTGTTATACCATAGGGCATTGATTTCAACTGCTTTGCCGAATCTGGGTGTGAAAGCGACTCCGTCGCATTTGGAGTCCATCCAGGTAAGCTGCGTTCGTTCGTCGCCTGCTGTTATAAGCCCGTCGTCATCGGCGCGAATACCGAATCTCGTGCCTCTCTGGTAGGAGTCCACGATCCACTGAATCGTCGGTAAAAGTTGCTTTGTGAAGGTATCCAAATCACCACTTGCGTTGAGGTATTGAAAGGCGGCGTTGATAAACCAAAGCGAGGCGTCTACGCTGTTAAAGTGGGCTGTTTCGCTCCTGTCGTCAAAAAAATTGGGAATCATACCCATATCCGCCGCAGCGGCGAACGTGGTCAGGACAGATTTTGCCTCCTCGAATCGGCCGGTTGCCAGCAAAAGCCCCGGCAGGGATATAAAAGCATCTCTGCCCCAGTCGGCAAACCACGGATAACCGGCGAGGATGGTGGTTCTGCGGCCCGTTTGCGTTTGCCGTTCAGTGACAAAGGCATCAGCCGCAAGACAGAGAGTCTCAAATAGCCTGGAATTTCCGGTATCCAGGTTCTCCCTATGGGACGCCATAGGCGGAGTCTTCAGTCGAAAATCGGCGATCGGGAATTGCAAATCATGCTTGACCGCTCGGGCTTTGCGTTTGACGCTTTCCTGGTGCCTCCACAGCTCCTTTTTTAACTTATCAACGAAAGCCGAATCGCAGGGCTCGGTTTCGGCCTTCTTAGCTATTCGCTCAGTGCAATCGGCCAGGCGGGCCGTCAGGACGATCCCGGCCGGCGAGTCTATCCGACACTTGAAGAAGCCGGGTGTCCACAGGTCCTCATTGAAGGGCCGGCCTCTTTCTTTATCTTTGCGATATACAAAGTTGAACCACCACTGTTTGTCCTTGACGAAGGTTGCGCTCGGGCATTTCAGGAGCAGCTCGCAACTGCCCGGAGTTTCGTAGCGAACCAGCAATCCGCCGTTTTGCGTCCCGATCCATCGCGAGGACATTGTTGCGTAGGATTTTTGCAGCGTGTGGAAATCTCTTAGTCCGACAAACGGCCTGAAAACAAATTCGACGGGTTCCCGAACGCATGTAAAGTCATATACTATCACTGCGGTATCTGTGTTGCGAACGAGATAAACGGATTTGGTTAGTTCAACATTCTCAGTTTCGTAATCGTAGTGCACCCCTATGTCCCGGCGGAACCGCTTTAGCAGCCCGTAACCGGCCGGTGCGAAATTGTCGGCAAACTCGAAGGTCGAGATATTGCAGATCCGCCCGTTGGATATTATCATCTCCAGGCAATTGGACAGCGCCATTACCCTGCTGGTCGGCGGCCTCAGCGAGCCGATGAGAATTCCATGATAGGCCCTTGTATTACAGCCGGCAATAGTCGACGACGCATAACTGCCCCGCCCGTTGGTCAGCAGCCATTCGCCGGCCAAAAGGTCTTCAATGGACCGGCCGGCGGTTGGTACGGACAATATCGTTCCGTCGTCCACTTGTTGCAGTGTTGACACTATCTTACTCCGTAAGGCATAAATATGGAAAGTTCAGGCCTTTTTCCAGGGCAAATCAATCCGCCGTGAAATCTTTGGTGAGATGTAAAACGGCATCGATTCAAGCAGCAAAAGGCCCGGCGTGCTATTTCAACCACCATCAATTGCGCGGTCCATCGCCTACCTGTATTGCGGCGCGTAAAGGACACTCCGTTGTGGTCTTTTACGGCGTCGAACAAACTTCGCCCCCAATTGCCTGATCCGAACATCGGCTGTGCAGATTGCCCAGCACATTCATGAAATTAATATAAGAATCATACGGCGAGTCGTAAGGATTAAAGTACTTATGTACGTCCCCGTCGGCGAAATACTTCGTGCACATGTAGTAGAAATGATCCGATGCCTGCAGTTTTCGCCAGTCCGCAATGATTTTTTCATTGTTGGTTTTTTTGATCTTCTTCTCAAGCCTGTAAAGCTCGTGAATCGCGTTGGACTGCATCGCGTTGCCGAGCCACGCGGAAAGATCTCTTTCGGTGTCGGCCCAGCTTATGATGTGCGGCACGTCCACCGAATCGACGCTGTCGTAACTTTCCGCCACCTCACTCGGAGTCTTGAAGTTATTGTCCGGGTGTTTTAGAATCTCCTCCGGCAGATGCCGCACAAAATTGAATATGCCGGTATCTTCCCACTGATGCTCGCCGAATGTTTCGTAGTCCATGAACAGATTGACGACGTTGCCGCAGCCGTTGACATTTCCCACCCAATTTGCGAACTTCTCCGCAGTCAGAGGCCACTGCGCCCAGTCGCGGTTTGAAAACCTAAAAGCAATATCATCACTGAGTGCATAATTTTTCAGCAGGAGCTTGAGCTTGTTGCAGCCCTTGGGCTGATAGACGAAATTCGGGCTTCTGTAACCCAATATATGGTCCGCTCCCTCAGTTAATATCGCGTCGAAGCAATCCATCGACTCGATCAGAGCCGCCAGATCGTTGTTATATATCAATTCGGTATTTCTAAACACCCTCGGAGCCTGGCCGAAGTAGTATTTGACTGTCTCCATGTGCTTGTGAACCTGATCGATGAATTCCTCGTGTGAGTACAGGAAGCTCAGGCTGTGATAGTACGTTTCGGCCAGAAACTCAACACAACCGGTCTGGGCCAGTGCATCGAATGTGCTCATCACTTCCGGTGAGTAATGCTGGAACTGCTCGAGCAACGTTCCGGTTATGCTGTACGACACCTTGAATTTGCCGTCAAATCGGCGTATCAAATCCAGAATGAGCCGGTTTGCGGGCAGATAGCATTTGTTTGCGACTTTCCTGCAGATCGTGCTGTTCTTGTGGTCGTCAAAATAGTGCTCGTTTTCATCGAAGACCGTGTAGTGTCTCAGCCTCACGGGCTGATGGACCTGAAAGTAGAAGCATATCGAAGGCATTTTTCGTTTCTCTTTTTGAGTATTCCCGGATGCAAGCCTGCTCCGGTTAGATTTCATGTTGGGTCTATTCTTGCGTCGACAAACGCTTAAACCGGCGCCAGCATTTCTTCATAAATTCTGGCGCACTTGGCCGCGGCGTCCCTCCAGCGCAGTCTTCTGACCTCAAAATTGCCGTGGCTTCGCAGGGTCATCTGCAACGGCGGAAACTTTAACACGGCAACAATCTTGTTGGCTATTTCGTTGATATCCCAGAAGTCAACTTTTAGAGCGTGCATCAGAACCTCCGATACGCCGCTCTGCTTGCTGATGATAACGGGGACGTCGTTATCCAAAGCCTCCAGCGGGGCGATTCCGAACGGCTCGGATACCGAAGGCATCACGTACAAGTCGGCCATTTTGTATATCTTCTGCACGTCCTCGCCTCGCAGGAATCCGGTAAAGAGGACCTTATGTCCTATGCCGAGTTCGGCCGCCATTTCGATCGACCGATGCATCATATCCCCGGAGCCGGCCATAACGAATTTTACATTGTCCATTATTCCGAGGACTTTCTTGGCCGCCTGGAGGAAATACTCGGGACCTTTTTGCATTGTGATCCGGCCCAGGAACAGGACAATCTTTTCGTCCTTCTTTATGCCGCTTTCGTCAAGCGGCCAGGATCCGCAGCGATCGACGCCGTTATAGACCACCTCGACCTTGTCGCCGCTGATTCCATATCGGCTGATGACGATATTGCGTGTATAGTGACTGACCGTGATTATTTTGTCGGCTCGCTCCATGCCTTCACGCTCGATGTCATAAATCGTCTGATTTACGTGTTCTCCGCTGCGGTCGAACTCCGTAGAATGAACGTGTATGACAAGGGGCCTGCCGCTGGCTGCGGCAACGGCAATACCAGCCGGATAAGTCATCCAGTCATGAGCGTGGACAATGTCGAATTGTCTGTTAAACGCCAGTTCGGCGGCAACTTCGGCATAGCGATATACTTCCACGTACATGTCCGTGCTGTAGTCGGAAGAATCCATCAACAGGCTCGCCGAACTGATCTTACCGCCGTGCAGAAGCTGCTTCTGCCTAAGAGTTTCCTCGATTTGCCGGTGGTATGTCTCAGGCGTGGAATACGGCTGGAGCAGAGATCCGATAGGGCAGAACTTAACGTTCTTCAGATCGGCCAAAGCAAAGGAAGGATCCGAGGCCTTTGACTGTGGCGTCAGCAGCTTGACGTGGGTTGCGTATTGGCCGGCGACCATTTTAGGCAGGACAAACGTCACTTCCATGCCAAGCTGATCCATCGCACGGGTAAGACCATAGCAGGCAGTACCCAGCCCGCCGCTGATAAACGGAGGAAACTCCCAGCCTAACATGAAAACTTTCATACTATCACCTGTTTGAGTAGTCCTATAATCGCTCACTCAGCAACGAAAAGTCAAAACTCTCTTTAATCGGGTCCAAACACCATCTGGGCTACGTTTTAGATGACACGGCTTGTTTACCAAGTTCCAAGATGCCTTCTGACTCCTTCATCGGCAGCAAATCACCCAATCTTAACCTTGATGCCTGCAAAAATACAGTATCTGCAAAAAGACCATATACTATAAATCGGGCTTTCAACGGGAATTAGTTGAAAAATTCTTCCGGGGACCCCGAATTTCGATACTGATAATCGCATTTTCAGCAGATTAGGCGCCCAAGAAAACAAGTCGTTCCGCTCCGAGAAGCGGAACGACTTAATTTACATAGGATATACCCCTACCCGGATCGTTGTCAGTGAACGACCGCCCACCGACTAACTCGTCGGTCAGAAGTGGATGTGCCGCATTAGCGCCCACCGGGATCACACATCCTGTGCTTTAACCGTGCTGCGCCGGTTGGCCTTGGTTCTGGCGATTGCAGCATCAATAACGTCATAGACGTTATCACTAATAGCATCGAGAGCATCGGATGCGGTCATCATCTTCTTGCTCTTGATGTACGCCTTGACTTTGCTTGCCACAATCAAAGACTCCTTTTTCTTTGCCATTCTTAAAATCTCCATATTCAAAGGTTAAAATATGATTGGCCGAACCAACTCCATAAGCCCGGCACATCTTCAATCGCTTCTATTTAGCTGTAAACGGCATACTTTGCAATAAAAAAATGCGAGAAAACGCCAAATTTTTGCTTCAGAGGACCCAATGATTGGCAACAGGGTGATTTTTATTAAATCTATCATGAATTTTAATTATCCGGCGGGTCTGTTTTGACGAAAGTGTTTTGTAGACGAGGGTGATACACCTTCCGGATGTTTATCCCGTCGCGAGGGGACAGAAAAGCGAGATTCCTTACATAGGACGGAAGCATTTGTGAAAACTGTTTGCAGTGGAGGATAAAATGTCAAAGCGTTCCAAAAAAGGGCATAAGTCCAATGCTAAGCTGGAAGGGTATGTTGTCGTCGCTTTTTCAGAGGACATGGAACAGGCCAGGGAATACAAGGGTATTCTGGAAGCCAACGATATCCCGGCGACGATAGTCGAGCAGGATGAGCACGTGGTTGGCTCCAGGGAGATCGCCGTCATGGTTGCCGAGGAGTTTCTCGATGAGGCTCACGTCATAATCGAGTCGCAGCATACTTACGACGATTTCTACGATTTCTCGATGGCCGATGAGGACGATATCAATTTTGAAGGCGACTTCTTCGACGAAGACGAGTACTAAAATGAGCAAAGAGACCACTCCAGAACAACGCAGCGGCCAGGAACGCCGCGGCAGCGTTGTTGACAGACGATTGGGCCTGGACCGCCGGCGGGGGCCCGGAAGGCGCCTGACGGACGAGCGAAAATCCGCAGAGGAAGGGCAGATGTCCGATGAGCAGTTCGAGTTTCTCATGGCCATCGACGAATACAAGCGTAAGAATAAAAGACCCTTCCCGACCTGGACGGAAGTCCTGGAAGTGATAAAGGCGCTGGGTTATCGCAAAGTTGCCGAGCCGCAGCCGCTCGCAAAGGCCAAGAAGGATGCCAAAAAGGAAAAGGTATCCGTAGAGGCTTGATATTGACTATTTACTATTGACTATTGATTATTGAAATGCTTCAAGGTAGTAGTCGATACAAAGGCGGTGCGGCCTGATCATATATTCCAATCTCATCTATCATACCAGACCGGAAATCTCTCTCATCAGGATTCCCGACTGTGCCGATATGCAGATTCCTCTGTGATCCGACCACAATGGAGTCTGTTATTTTAGGGGCCGGAAATCAAGACCAAAACCGGGCCAGATACGGTATAATAAGGTCATGATGCACAAGAGACACAGCACCGGAGCATTCACGCTTATCGAGCTTCTGGTCGTGATAAGCATAATTGCCTTGCTGATGGGTATTCTGATGCCCGTCTTGAGTCGTGTCAGGAGAAGCGCCCGCTCGGTCGTGTGTCTGGCGAACGTCAAAAGACTGGCGCTGGCCGGTGTGATGTACGCTCAGGAGAACGGCACCTTCCCGCCCCACAGGATGAAGAGGAAAAACTTCACCGATCCGCACAATTTCGTAAACGAATACGGCAGAGATCGGCCTCGCTGGCAGTGGTTCTTCGACCAGGGAGTAGGGCCGGTTATCGATCCTTCCGGCTGGGTCAAGCAAAAGGGCGACGTCTTCACCGACGACGACACCCTGATGATGACCAATGACTACTTTATATGCCCCGAGTTCAAACATCCGCAATACAGCGTGTATGATATTCGCAACGGCTCCTACGGCTACAACTATCAATACCTCGGCAACGCCCGTGACAGGCCCGATCTGGGAAAGTTTCAGAATTTTCCCGTGAGAGAATCGGATATCGTAAAACCCGCGGCGACAATTGTCATCGGTGACGGCCGCGGCAGCGCGTATCCGCACGGCCTGCATTCTTACAAGCTCGATCCGCCAAAGCTCGCCCTGAGCACCGGCGCAATATATTTCGGCAACTGGAAGCAAACGACCATCGAGCAGCAGCACTGTCCCGCTGAGGATCGGCACAGCGGCAAAGCCAATATCTCATTTCTCGACGGCCACGCAAAGAGCCTGACTCTCGCAGAACTGGGCTACATCGTAGATGAAAATGGAATAGTTATCGCCAACCATCCGGCCGGAACCAACCGCCTCTTCACCGGCACCGGCCAGGATGATCCCGGCTACAAGAACTGAATTGGCTTTGTTTTTTCAGTTCCCCTTTTGCCTTTCTACCTTTTCCCTTCTCTCTCCCCTTTTCCTCCCAATCACAAGCGAACTTCGTACATACAATTCAATCTCATCGAATCCCGCAGGCCTTGGCACAGATCGGATAACCTTGTTGATCAGACGCGGCTATTTGTCGCCGCCTGCATCCGGCTTATTCGCCAATGTTACCCGCGCGCGATCTATGTATGGCTGACGGACCGCGACAGGCCTCAAAAAGATGCCAACAGAAATCAGGATAATTGCGCCGGCCCAACAAATATTGAGTATCAATCCGAGAACCAGGTAAATGGGCTCGATTTTGCCCGGCTCCATATTCTCAATCACCCTGGGCATGATTACTGTGTATATTATAGGACTTGTGAGCCCCATAAGAAACAAACCGATCGTCCCGAAAAGGACCAGTATCGAGCCCTTTTCTCTTCCTGCTTTGAACGCCGCCGCCATCGCGAAAACCAGCGACGCAATAATCATCGGACTGGCGATTACCATAGACTTCATGATATCCATTAGAGACCTCTTTCTTTAAATACTATGGACAGCCACCCTATTCTATTACCGTTAATTGCTAATTGTATCCAGTTTCTAAAAGTTCATAACTTCACTATTCTCTCATCACAATTTTCTCTTTCAGCATAGGCAATCGGACCTGGCCCTTCAACTGTGTTCGGGGCAACCTCTCAGCGAAGCCGAATGGGTTACCCATCCTACCGGTTCTATGAAGTTCCTGCAATTATTTTAATTTGGATATCGACGCTATTAATTGTATCGCTACTGCGGTTCCTCCGGCAAAGATTACAAACATTCCTTTTAGATTCCCTCCTTTCTGTAGTAGCACTACCAATGCAATCATGGATATTGCCCATATTCCCGCATTAACCATCGCAAGAGTATACAACCCTTTTTTCTGTTTCCTCATTTGATTGTTATTCATTTAATGTTACCCAGTTATAAAATGTAGCGGACACCTTCGGTATCGCCAACCATCCGGGCGGAACCAACCGCCTCTTCACCGGCACGGGCCAGGATGATCCCGGCTGCAAGAACTGAGTTGGTCGAGTAGACGTGGTATGGCCTTTCTGGTTAGGTAACGTTTGTTTTCTCGGTTTCTCTTGCCTTTCGGTATCAAGAGTGCCACAGTATCTTACCATACAGCAGGCTTCAACGCCCCTCACAGAA
>Ga0180437_10007923_pt1 | contig 13670 bp, 10 predicted proteins | sample SS_ome_4_FD_132410 | JGI IMG/M metagenome (GOLD analysis project Ga0180437, IMG submission 132410) | Hypersaline lake sediment archaeal communities from the Salton Sea, California, USA - SS_3_D_1 metaG | ecosystem: Environmental > Aquatic > Non-marine Saline and Alkaline > Hypersaline >...
ATATACACAGTCGGCCCCGCTGTGTCCAGCACGACCTGCCGGCCCACCCACTCGCTCAGATTCGAATCGTCTTGCACTGCCAACACCCGCCTGCCATCATGTAAATGCCCCTAGGGGCAGCCGTATACTACGTTTCACTCTCGAAGACGGTCAAGGAGCCTGCGGCCGTGGGCAAGTATCTTTTCCTTGTCTTCGTGGCGATTGCTCCGGGACGGAGGCGGTGATGCTCCTGCTCCGATCCGGTCTTGCTGGCGAACTGATCGACGTCGTGCGTCGACGTCAACTGATCCTGCACCGTGCCGATCCGTTTGATCTGCCCTCGCGCTATGCTGCGCTGTACCTGTTCACGATCGGTCACAATCGTCGAGTGGTCTCGGTGGCGTCGGGCCCCCACCCGGCCGGGCAACTGGTGGTGTTGCAGTACACGCACGAGCTCGGTGCCTCCCAGCGCTGGGCGCGCGTGGCCTGGACGCTGGCCGTCCTCGAGGGCGCCACGCCTCGCCCGGGCGCCCTGTTGGGGGTAGGGATCCAGCCGATCGCCGCAGGGCCCTTTTCTCGATACCGTCAGGCACCCCTGGAAGGTGCGCCCGAGCCGATGGCGCGATGGAAGGCATTCTGTGAGTCGGCGCGGACCTTGCGGAACTGGCTGGACAAGGGCCTGGTGGGGTTTCTCGGCCGGCAGGATCCGCTTACCACCTGGGAATTACGGGGTGGCCTCGTCGCCGGATACCGACCCGGTCCCGTCTCCGCCCCCGAAGTCGATCACCTGCTGGATGCGGTCGTGTGGCTACATGATCTGACGGACCGTCGCGGGGCATGAGTCGCCACGTCCGGGTCGGACAGCATGGGGATGGCCGTGCAGTCAGTGGCTTCGTGGCCTTATAATTACCATTCGCGTTAGTCGAACCGACAAGGAGCAAGTATGAGTCTTTTGATGGGAAGCCTCATGGCTATCGCAGTTTTGCCCCCTCCAGCAACGACGCAGAAGGTGGTGCAAGGCGTCGTCATCTCGCCGCGCGTTACGGTAGAGGGTCAGCCCGACTATAGCGATCTCGGCCGGTTCGTCCAGTTCTTCAGGGACAAGGGACTCACCGGCCAGGACCTCGCCGTAGCCTTGTGGCAGCGCCTATGCGGCACCGAAACCGGGTTGTACCACTTCAACGAGATCTTTGAGGGTCGTGAGACCGACTACGCGCTGGGCAACATCCGCGATCCGCTCAAGAACGTGAACGTGCACAATCACGGCTTCTGCGGCATCCAGGGGCCGGTACTGGCTGGTGTGTTTCGAGCGGCCGGCTTTCAGGCCCGCAGCTTCAGCGTGCCGGCCTGGAGTCATGTGGCCACCGAAGTGTGGTACGACGGGGCGTGGCACTACTTCGATCTGGATCTGCGCGGCGCCTTGATGCGACCCGACGGCGTGGTCGCCTCGGCGGCCGAGGCCCGCACCCAAAGGGAACTGTGGACCGACCCGCAGCAGACGATCGAACCCTTCTTTCCGAACGTGCGTCGCAAATCAGTCGGTTTCGATCGGTTCTCAGCCAAGCCTCTCGACGCGCAGTATCACTGGTCCGTGCGCGGTTGGACGACCGACCACGTGCTCCGCCCCGGCGAGTCGCTGACCCGCTGGTGGCAGAATCAGGGCGGCCGCTGGCATCACTGGCCGACCTATGTCGAGTGGATGCGCAAACTGCTGGAAGAGCCCCCGCGGGGCATCAAACCCAACCACGCCGATTTCAGTATCTGGGGCGTCGGCTCTGCCCTGATGCACTACGCGCCCGATCTGACTGATGGCACCCACGACGTCGAGCTGGGTGCGTATCGGATCGACAACCTCAAGACCACAGCGAAGGGACTTACGCCCGCCGAGCCGGGTCGAGGATCCGTCGTCTTTGAGGTGCTCAGTCCTTACATCATCGTGCCGATCATGGACGATCTGGACGACCCGAACAACTTCCAGCTCAACCGCGACGCGGCCACTGTTATGGTCGATGCAACCTCGCCGGTCGAGGGTGAGGTCAGCACCGACGGCGGGCGAACCTGGACGCCCCTCGGGACGCTGCCGAAACGGGCCCGCCTCGATCTGACTCGTTTCGTGCGGGGGACGTATCAATACCTGCTTCGGCTCGCCCTCGACGGTCAGCCGGACGCAGTCGTACTGCAACATCTGGAGTTGCGCACGTGGGGTCAGGTTGCCCCCATCTCCATCCCGAGACTCGCCAAGGGCACCAATGTGCTCCGCGTGGCTGTCAATGATCCGCGGGGACGACCCACCCGACTGCTGCCCGTGCTGCCTTATCTGGGTGATCCGGACGAGGTCAGAAAGTTCAATATCCAGATCGACGGCGAATACCGCCCCCAGCAGCCTCCTGGGCGACTTGCCGGTCGGGCCCTCGTGTCGGTGCACGCCCCGCCCGGTCAGCAGATCGAGTGGCTCAGTGTCGGAGGAATGTTTCGGGCGCATCGTCTGGCGCGGGCCCACCTGACGGCCAACAAGATCGAGGTTGCCACCTCGTCCGCCGGGCCCTTCAAGACCGTATACGATGCCACCAATACGGTGGCCGACTGGAACGATCACTGGCATTACGCCATGGACGTCGATGTCGTGTTGGACGAACCGGCACCTGTCGTGTACGTCCGTTATGTCGGCGATCCTGCCTGTAACGCGATACGGATCTACGCTCACTGTCGCGATCCGCGCCCGGCCAACGTCGGGCAGATTCGGGTGACGCACGATTACTGCCTCGGCGATGAGCGAATCATCAAGTCGGTGCACGTGCCGGCCGCCGGCGGCTCGTACTCAATCGAGTGTCCGTCGACACCGACGAACGTCTCACTCAAGCTCGAAGTGCCTCATGCCGTGCGGGCCCGGGCGTCGGAGGACTGAGGATCGACGCGTCGATCTAACGGACCGTCGCAACGGACAGGCGTGGGCGATGGCGACGTCGCAGTCGGCGGGCGATGCGGAGTGCGTGGAGGGATCAGTCGCGTAGCAGCGCCGGTACGGGCAGGGAGGATTCCTGGCACAGGCGAGCGTAGGTCGCCTCAAGCTGCCGAGTCACATCCGGTGGCGGAACGTACGCGTAATCCTCAACCGTCTGATGCAACATTTCGCGAGCGCGGTCGAGGACATCCTTTTCGCCGCCCTCCAGCCAGGCACTGGTCATGCCATAGTCGAATAGCTTCGGTGCCCAGTACATCCGCTGATACTGCGTCAAGGTCTGCTCGTGCGACAGGAATGCACCGCTGGCAGCCACCTCATCGATGACGGCAAGGCCCAGCGCCTCCTCGTCGAAATTGACCCCCGCCGAAAAGCGCTCCGCCCAGTCGCGAATCTCGCAGTCCACCACCAACTGCAACCCGGAAAACACCTCGTCCAGACTCAGCAGCCCGGCCCCACTGAACACCCGCGAGCCGGCCAACGCCCCCGCTACGGCGCTGGCCGCACGCTCGGCGGACGCCTGTGCGCCGGGTCTCTTGGCCATGCTGCGTATGCTCCGCGTCGCCGTCTCCCGCACGCCATAGAAGCGGTTGACCTCCATGCGGGCGATCTCTGCCAGGTTGTTCTCGGGACTGCCATAGACCATGCCGCCGTGCTTGATGTCCATGCACAGCAGGGCGATCGAAAAGCTCACCGGAAGATCCGGCCACAGGAGCCGCGCCAGAACGTATGCGCCCAGCACCTCCGCAATCCCCACAATCAGCCCGCCTGGGATAAACAGGGGCGCCGTCGCGCCGCACATCGGCATGCTGCTGATGTGCAATCCCGCCAGCCGGCCGTGCACGGCGCGCACGATGTCCACCTCGTTGCCTTCCAGCCGCAGCGGGCTGATGACGTGCATAGACCAGTGGCAGGGCTGTTCGGCCGCGTCGTACAGATCCAGGATGGGGCGCATCTGCTCGGCCGATTGAACCGGACCGTAAACCGGTCGACCAGCATAGCGCAGAGATACGTAAGTCTGAGTTGCCACCTGCAATGGCCCGGGCAAATCTTGCGGAACCCCACACGTGCTGCCGACAACACGCTGACGACGCAGTCCGTGGATCAACTTGGTCGCCGTGAGTACATCGGCGAGAGTGACCGCGCGAACACAGTCATCGTCTGGATCGTGCAACCACCTGCCGTGCGAGCCGGCAGCCAACCAGATCGCCTCGCCCGGCTCGATGTAGGCAGGACCGGCAGGGCCCTCTGGTGCAGCGGGCGCCTGGGCCGACATCTGCCGACGGTGTTCATCCACCATAGCGTCAACCAGAGATCGGTCGATGCGTGCCCGGTCGTGGGCGAAGTGCACCCCACTGCGGCGGCCGAGACGGTCGCGGAGGTCGCCGTCGGCCACCCTGATGCCGATCGTTTCGATGACTCGCAGGGCTTCACCGTGCAGTCGGGTCAATTGCTCGGCCGTGAAAATCGGTGGCAATCGCAAAGGATGACTCCGCATCGGCCGTCCGGAGTATCGGAGCAAGGCAACCGTGCAGCAGGCTACCATATCGTCCGGCCGTTGCCAGCGCCGCCGCCGCGTGAAGTCTCGCCAACCAGCCAACATGGGTTCGCCAGCGACGGCAAAACTCGTAAGTCCTTTCCAAAGCGTGCCTTATAGTTGGCGCGCGGCGCGAGCTAGGCTTGATCACCCGTTACCGGCGCGCACGGTGTTGCCACCTCGCTCACGCACACCTTCTGGAGAGCCCGGATGCCGTGATCGGCCTGCGGCGCGCCTGTTCGCCGCCTTCCCATCGGACCGGGTAACACATGGCAATGCCGCCAGCGCGCGACCATCAACGCGAGGCAGCGAGCGCGAAAGTTGAAGGTCAGGTGCCAGCGTACGTATAATATCGCTGTCGCGACGAACGGTTCATTTCAACGGAAGCTGGTTCTGAGGAGTCTGACGGTCATGTCTGGAGACGGCCTGTACACCATTCAGCAAACCATGGAGCACTTGGCGATCAGCGAAGAAGAGCTTAAGGAGCTGATCAAAAGCGCTAAGCTTCATATGATCAAAAACGGCGATGAACTGGCTTTTCGCGCCGAAGAGGTCGACCAACTCCGCGCCGAGCGCGAGCAGCCCGAGTCGCTGGTGGCCAGCCTCGACGATACTGATATTGAGGCCGAAGCCGCGCAACAAGAAGACGAGCCCATCAGCCTGATCGATGAGCCTGAGCAAAAAGTCGAGACGGAGCGCAAGATCCGCAGCTTCGGCGAAGGTGGTATCACGGCCGGACAGGGCGTGGTCGACACTTCGGGACTCAAACGCTCAGTGCTGAAAGGGGCAGCGGCGACGCGGTGTCGTACTTTCCACTCCAAGCTGAGTGACGCGGCCGTGGCCTATATGAATAACCAGGTCAACGAGTGGGTCGACTCGGATCCTGAAATCGAGATCAAGTTCGCCACCTCGACCATCGGCGTCTTCGAGGGCAAGCACGCCGAACAGAATCTGATTCTAACAGTCTTCTATTGATACGCGGGCAAGAGTTTGCGGGCCGAGAGCTTCGAGCAGGGGCGGGCAGGACGGTCCAGCCTACCAGCATGCGGGGAGAAGGTGCTCCCACGCCCGTACAATCGAAGGCTGGGTGCTTCGGGTTGTCGGCGCGGCGGGTGTCCGTGTCGTGACGCCGGCGATGGACCCGCCCGCCTGCCGCGCATCAATCGTCACGATGCTGGCCGTGAGAATTCGCCTACGGTCGGACATTCGACGTGCAGGTAGTCCTGATAGCGCATGCGGATCGACTCGGTGTGCGCGCCGGCATTGAAGTTGATCTGTTCACACTCGGCCAGGCCCGCGTCGCAGAAAGTGGGCAGGCCGAAAAGACTGCCAAATGGAGGTATCGAACCGGGCTCCAGGCCCGTCAGTTCGGCCACCTCCTCGCGTGAGGCAAACCGCAGCGACTTGCCGCCGGCGAGTTTCTTGGTCGCTTTGCTGTCCAGCTTGCAGTCCCCGGGCAGCACCAGCAGGACGAAGCCGGAATCGGTCTTGACCACCAATGCCTTGGCGCCGCTGTGAAGCGACTCGCCGCGGACCTGGGCGGCGTCGGCGCTGGTGTAAACCGGCCTGTGGGAACTCCGGTCAAACGAAACCTGATGTCGTTCGAGCAGATCGACGATTCGTTCCAGAACGCTGGCTTCCGAATGGTCAGCCATGGATCCTCCCGCCGCCGTCAAACAGAACGCACCCGCGCCGACGACCCCGGTGCGGGTGCGCTCCTGTTGAGGTCTCTTTCCGTCTGGCTACTCTTCCTGATGCTCCCACGAGCCGTCGAGGAATCCCTCGAGCTTCCGCGACCTGACAGGATGCTGCAATTTGCGGATGGCTTTGGCCTCCACCTGTCGGACGCGTTCACGAGTCACTTTGAAGATCTTGCCCACCTCTTCGAGAGTGTAGGTGTACCCGTCCCCGATGCCGTATCGCAGCTTGATGATCTCGCGCTCGCGGTACGTCAGCGTCTTGAGCACTTGTTCGATGCGGTCCTTCAGCATCTCCTGGCTGGCCGTCTGCGCGGGCGACTCCGTGCCCTCGTCCTCGATGAAGTCGCCGAAGAACGAATCCTCGCTCTCGCCGACCGGCCGTTCGAGGGAGATCGGATGTCGACTGATCTCCAACACTCGCCTCGCCTCGCTCACGGGCATTTTGCCCTGTCTGGCGATCTCGTCGATGGTGGGCTCGCGCCCCAAATCTTGAAGCAATTGCTTGGCGATGTTTCGCAGCCGACTCATCGTCTCGATCATGTGCACCGGAATGCGGATCGTCCGGGCGTGATCGGCGATGGCGCGCGTGATCGCCTGCCGGATCCACCAGGTGGCGTAGGTGCTGAACTTGTAGCCACGCCGGTACTCGTACTTGTCCACCGCCCGCATCAGGCCGGTGTTACCTTCCTGGATGATATCCAGGAAGCTCAGGCCGCGGTTCCGGTATTTCTTCGCGATCGAGACCACCAGCCGAAGGTTCCCGCCCGATAGCTTCCGCTTCGCATCCTCGTACTCGCTAAAGACCCGGCGAATGGACTTCAGTCGCTTTATCAGAGCCGGTATGTCCTCCAATGCCAGGCGCTTCAGACCCGCGGCCTCATCTTTCATGGCCCGTAGGTCTTCCGGGTCTATCGAAGCCCGTCTGCCTTCCGCAGCGATCTGCCCCTCCAGTTCGCGCATCTTCATCAGCAGCCCCTCCAGACGCTTCATCATCGGGATGATGCGGCTCGTGCGCAGCGACAATTCCTCCAGAAGCGTCACGGCACGCCGGCGCCGCTGGTTGACCCGCTTGTGAAGCTGCTTCCTGACGGCCGCGCTCAGCCGAGCGTCCTGAAGTCGCTCCCAATCGGCCTCGTTTTGCTCCATCAGTTTGTACAGCGTGGCCAGATTCACCGGGAGGCGGCGCGTGATCGTGGGCTTGCCCAGGTTCTCCGCCGTCGAGATGCGCATCGTCCGATCGAACGGGAGCTGCCCATCACGCACATGACAGAGCGTCTGCACTGCCTGCGCCATGCAATAGTCGCTCTCCAGTACCTTCCGACGAAACGCCATCCGCGTCAGCTCGATCTTCTTGGCCAGGAAAATCTCCTCCGGTCGCGTCAGCAGCGGAATCTCGCCCATCTGCGTCAGGTACATCCGCACCGGGTCGTCAATCCGCCGGGCACTGGCCTCTTCCGCCAGTTGCTCCTTGGTCAGCAGCTTCTCCTGGCGCTCTTCCACTCGATTGGGTTTGCTGTCCTCGAATTTGAGCTTGCCGGCCTCTGCCTCGTCGATCATCTCGATGCCGTGCTCCTCGAGTTGCAGCAGGATCGACTCAAGCTTGTCCGGGCAGATGGCCTCGTCCGGCAGCAGCTCGTTCATCTCCTCCCATGTCAGCCAGTGCCGTTCCTTGCCGCGGTCGATCAGCTCCTTGACCGCTACATCCACCGGGTCCATCAAGAGGGTCTGAACTTCCGACATCCTTGACCTCCAGCTCCTTGGTCAGCGACGACCGTCCGGCAGCTCGGCTCCGCCTGCTGGTCGCTGTTCGCTGCCGGCATCCACTTCGCTGCGCGTCTGCCCGCCCATAATCTTAGGCGGCAAAACATGCCTGTGTGTCCGGGCCTTACCCACCAACGAAGACCAGTATTGCTGCATCGCATCCGATTCTTCGGCTGTGCGAATCGCCTGCCCTGCGTCTTCAAGCTCGCGCCGAAGCTCGAGCTGCCCCAGACGACGCAACGCCCCGTCAATCCGCTCGCGGTAATTGCCTCGACGCTGGCCCGCAATCTGCAAGTCCGTGATCAGTCGTCCGTAGTCCGGATCCTCGAAGCGGCCGACAAACGCCGCCAACTCCACCGCCGCACCCCCGCCGCGACGCAGTTCCCTGACGATCGCGGCCAGCTCTGCATCGTCAACTTGGTCCGGATCCAGATGGGCGCCGACCCTCTCATACTCACTCGGGTCGTTCAGCAGCACCTCGACCATGTCCCGGATCACGCGGTCTCGCGCGTTGCCCGGCGCCCGCGACGGGCTACTCTCCCGTACGCGGCCTCCCCGCCGCAACCGTGCCGCCGCGCGACGCGCCGACGCCAGTCTCCCATGCACTTGTTCGCCCGACATACCCAGCAGCTTGCCCATCCGGTTGAGCAGCAAGCCTTGTCGGATCGCGTCCACCGCCCCGAATGCTTCCGACGTCGCAATGATCCGAAGAAACTCGTCCACCGCCCGCAACTGGCTCGCCGGCGTTTCGTCTGCCCGGCAGGCGCCCGCGACAGCCCTCCACTTGTGCTCCAGGGCGTCGACCGCTTCGCCCAGCCGCGCCTCGAAGGCGTCTCGCCCCTGGGTCAGCAGAAAGTCACACGGGTCCTTGCCCTCCGGCACCTGTGCCAAACGTACGGACAATTGCTGCGTCAGGAACAACTCGATCGCCCGATCGGCTGCACGCTGGCCGGCCTCGTCGGAGTCGAATACGACGGTGACCCGCTCGGCGAAGCGCCGTAGCACTTGCACCTGCCTCTCGGTCAGCGCGGTGCCCAGCGTCGCTACCACATGCCGCAGCCCGTGCTGATGGGCCATCAGGCAGTCGGTATAGCCCTCCACCAGAACCGCGTGCCCCTTTTCAGCAATGGCCTCCCGCGCTTGGTCCAGCCCGTAGAGGTTCTGTCCCTTCTCGAACAGCGCCGTCTCCGCCGAGTTGATGTACTTGGCTGGATCGTCGCCCAGGGCCCGCCCCCCGAACCCAATGACCCGATTCGAAAGATCACGGATCGGGAACATCAGACGGTGCCGGAACGCATCGTAGTGCCCGCTCCCCTCCGCACGGGCCCGGACAAGACCGGCCGCCGACAGAAGCTCGACCGGTATACTCATGCGGGCCGCCATCGATAGTAGGCCGTCCCACCTGTCAGGTGCGTATCCCAGGCCGAACCGCTCGCCGATCTGCTGCGAGATGCCCCGCTGCTGGAGGTACCGCCTGGCCGGCTGCCCCGTGGTCGATCCAACCAGTTGCTTGCGGAAATACGTGGCCGCCCAGTCATTCACATGGGCCAGTTGACGACGATCGTGGCCGTCAGCCCCGTGCTGCCGGCGGGTGTCTAAGGTGATGCCCGCACGCTCGCCGAGTATGGTGCGGGCTTCGGCGAAGCTCACCCCTTCCCGCAACTGTACGAACTTGAAGACGTCGCCGCCCACCCCGCAGCCGAAACACTTGAAAATCTGCTTGGACGGAACGACATAGAAAGATGGGGTCTTCTCGTTGTGGAAGGGACACAGACCCTTGTGGTTCGACCCAACCGACTTGAGCGCAACGTGCTCGCTGACCAACTGAGCAATGTCGGTCGCTTCACGGATCTGGTTCGTGAGGGCCTCAGCTTGCGAACTGACCACGAGCGACACCGCCCCTGCTCGGCGGGAGGATTCGCCCCGAAAGCACCTATCGTTTACCCTTGCAGCTGGCCGCCCCCCTGGCCAGTGATCCTCGCTCAACGTAATTACGTAAGTATACCACCAAAACGGGTGACCGTCAAACCCAACAACCCAGCCTGATCCCCCTATCAGCAGTAATAACAGGAATTTGCGATTCCTAGGACGCTCCGTCAGCGGGCTGGCCTCCACCGCATCGCGAGACCCCGGCCCCGCCGCCGACCGCTGACGCCATCGCGTCTGTCAGAGTGATTAAGGCGGGAATGCGTCAGCTCCAGCCTGGACAAAATGGAGTTGGCTACTCGGATGCGAGCACCCCGCAGATGGATGGCTCCGGCAGGTCACGGCACAGGAGGGCTGGCCCACGGCAATCCCAGACCATCTGGCCTGTGCGCCGCAGTGATGCAGCCCTTCTAAAGGCCGGCTGTCACATGCCCAAAAGTGGCGTTTGGCAACCCCTCACGGACGCCGCACGCGGTTTCACCCAGGCCTCAGAGCCCCATCCTCAGCAGGCCCGTCGCCAGCAACAGGTAAATCGCCCAACTCGAGCTGTCATTGAGCGTCGTGACCAGCGGTCCCGAGGCCAGGGCCGGATCGACCCCCAGGCGCCTCAAAGCAAAGGGTAGGAGAATCCCCAGGGTGGTCGCATACAGAATGGCCAGGAACATGGCCCCCCCGACGGCCCAGGCCACCAGGGCGGGCGAGACCTCGGGGTGCATTCGCCCCGTGCGCTCCATCAGCGGGAGGATCACCCATGCTATCAAGCCGGCCAACACGCCGAACAGCACCGCCAGACTGCCGGCCACCCGCACCTCGCGCAGGTACGTTCGCCTCAGGCTCTTGCCGGCCAGCCCCCCGGTCGCCAGACCCAGGATCGTCAGCGTAGACGTCTGCACGCCGCTGTTGCCGCTCATCGCCGCGATCGACGGGCCGAATACCACCAGCAGGGCAAACACGTGCAAGCTCAACTGCCCTTTGAAGAACGCCGCGACCGCCACGGTCACCAGCGTGCCCACCATGCAGGCGGCCAGCCAACTGGCTCGAATGCCGACCACTCTCATGGCCGAAGCGGACTCCAATTCCCGCGGATCGGTCCCGGCCATGATCAGCAGATCTTCCTCGGCCTCCTCCTCGGCTACATCCATCGCGTCGTCGTATGTGATCCGTCCCAGCAGCCTCCCCCCATCATCCACTACGGGAATGGCGGCGAGGTCGTACTTGCGGAACACGTTGGCCACCTCTTCCTGATCCTGGTCGGCTCGAACGGTGATCAGTTGCGGCAACATGACCTCGCTGACCGGCGTGTCCGGCGGAGTCGTCACCAGGGGACGAAGCGGGATAACGCCTTTCAGACGCCTCTGGGAATCCACCACGTACAGGTAAAACACGTCCCCCCCGATGCCGCTGTTGCGGATCCGAACGACCGCCTCGCTCACGGTGGCGGCCTCGGGCACCACCACCAATACGGGCGTCATCAACCCGCCGGCCGTGTCCTCCGGATAGCGCATCAGGTCTTCCACCTGACGCGACTGCTCCGTCGGCATGCGACTGAGAACCTGCTCGGACTGGTCAGGCGACAGCTCACCTAGAACGTCGGCGGCGTCGTCCGGCTCGAGGGTCCTGACCATGGCCGTCAGTTCCTGGTTGGTCAGATCGTCCACGACCTCGCCGCGCGTGGCTTCGTCCAGCAGCGTGAGCACCTCGCCGGCCGAGTCCGGGTGGAGAGCGCGCAGGACTCTTTGCTGCTCGTCCTCTTCCAGCAGCTTGATGACCTCGGCCAGGTCCTCCTCCGGCGCTTCGGACACAAAGCGGTGTAAGGCAACGGGGTCATCCCCAGCCAGCAGGCCGCGAATCCGCTCCAGCATCTGTTCGGGTTGCTCTGGCATGAGTCACATGTCCCGTTCCGCGCAAACGGTATTATCTGCTCGACTGCCCGCAGGCGCCAAACATCAAGAAGAGCCCTTCGCAGATGAAGATTCGCAGTGGCGGCCTAATCATCCTGGATGTCTGTCCTACCCAAGCGCTTCCGTGCGTCGCCATGGGCCATCCGCCGCCGGCGCCAGTATGTCACGATCGGCAGCGCCACAAGCACGACAAATGCCGCCAGAATGACCAGCGCTTCACGCAATCCGATGGCGGGTGCGCAGAAAAACCAAGCCGGCGACATGGGTCAACTCGTCTCGGGGGGCGGCGGCGAGACGTCCGGCTTCTCGCCGCTGGAACCGTCCTCACTGCCTACGAGATAGATGCGGTTTTTGCCGGCGGCTTTGGCCTGCCGCAACGCGAGGTCGGCCGCCCGCAGCAGCTCATCGGCGTCGCTTGCGTCCCAGGGGAAGCTGGCCAGTCCGCCGCTGATCGTCAGCCGTCCGCAGCCTGACGGTCCCAACGTAGGAAACTCGTGCCGTTGCAGCGCCTTGCGGAACCGCTTCAACACATCCAGGGCGGTCGATGGGTGCTTCGATCCAACCACGCGCGGCTGATCAGCATCCCAGAACACCACGCAGAACTCATCTCCTCCATAGCGCGTGACGACGTCGTGTTTGCGGCAGTGGCGACGAAAGAGCTGACCGGTCTCGCGGATCAGCTCATCTCCGACGCAGTGTCCGAATTGATCGTTGTAATGCTTGAAGTCGTCCAGGTCGAAGACGAGAACCGTCACCCGAAAACGATTGCGGGCCGCACGCGGCAACAGGTCGGGTAGGAACTGCATGAGATAGCGGCGGTTCGGAAGACTCGTTAGGTCGTCCGTCAACGCCTGAACGCGCCATTCTTGCGCGCGCCTTGCCGCGACCAGGACCGCGGCGATAAGGCTGCCGTAACGCGCAAGCCGCTCGGCTTGCCGGGCCTGGTACCCATCCGGCCTCTTGCCGAGCATGATCCGCCCGAGCACCTTGCCCTCATGCTCGATCGGCTGGCTGAGCACGGCTTCCGAGAGGTGCGGGCCTGCCTGCCCGGCGGCTTCAGTCGTCTTGATGCAAACCGCTTCGGTTCCGAATACGTTCCTCAGCAGTCCACACAGCCGATCGAGCAGCCTTCCGACCGGCTCGTCCAACGCGCCAAGCACGTCGGCCAAGCCTTCCAGCTCCTCGCCGGCCGCTGCGCGAGTGACCCGGGGCAGGCCGCGCAGCGTTGCAGCCGTGTCGGTGGCGGGGATACGCAGGGCCTGATCGAGTTCCTCCCCATCGGCAGGAGAGATCACATAGTCATCGGCGCCGGCCTGCCGGGCCAGCGGCTCCAGCGCCGGTTCGCAGCACAACACGATTCGCGTCCGCCCGTCCACTTGCCTGAGCCCGGCGATCGCCTCGGGCAGACGCCACGACGCGGCGTCTACCGATGCAAGAACCGCTCGCGCGGGCCGACGCGCCAATTCGGCGATCGCCCCGAGGAAGCTCTTGCAGGAAACGACCTCCACCTGGGCAAAGCGCTGCTCCACCGTGCGCAGCAGTTCGGGACATTCGCCGATGACCACGACTCGGTTGTAGCCGGCAAGGCTGTCGATCATGGCTGCGGCTCCTGCGAGTCGGCGTCGCCATTGCGGCCCAGCAGCGCTGCCAATTCCTCTTGCGTCAGCAGAACGTCGGGGCGATCGTCGGCCGGGTGGCTGTCGGGCGCCGCCGGGGGACGACGGACAGGCGGCTTACTTGCCTGCTGCTCGACGCCCGTGTGTGACTGCCGCTCATCGCGCGCACCGGCGGGGGTCGCTTCCGCGGCCGTCTCGCGCGGCTCGGGCGCGTGCTCATCCGGGGTTGGGGTCGCACTAGCGGCGCGCGCCGACGGCTCCGCCCGTCCCCACGTCTCGCCAAGCGAGTCC
>Ga0180437_10007924_pt1 | contig 13670 bp, 24 predicted proteins | sample SS_ome_4_FD_132410 | JGI IMG/M metagenome (GOLD analysis project Ga0180437, IMG submission 132410) | Hypersaline lake sediment archaeal communities from the Salton Sea, California, USA - SS_3_D_1 metaG | ecosystem: Environmental > Aquatic > Non-marine Saline and Alkaline > Hypersaline >...
AACTGTGAGCCATTCAGGGGCAAAAAGCCAGTCCACAGGGGATGCGATACGCCTCATTGTCACAGCAGCCTCCCAAGTGCGCCTGGCCCGATTTGAACGGGCAACCTTCGGTTTCGTAGTGTGTTCTTGAATTTCAGTCGTCATCGTCAAACACCTTCCTGATAGGGCTATGTCGCCGATGTTTCTCTCGCAGTTCCTGGAGGGTGAAAACCGCATAATAGGCTTTGGTGACCTCAACACTGCTATGGCCCAGGATGTCGGCCAAAGTGCCCAGGTCGCCGCCGTCCAGCAGGTAAAACCTGGCAAAACCATGACGAAAAGCGTGAGTGTTGGCCGCGCCCTCGACGCCCGCCCTCTCTGCCCGCCGCTTTAGCATCTGCCAGACGCCGGAAGGGGTGAGCGCCGTCTTGCGTTTCAGGCCCACAAACACCGCCTGGCCGCCTTCGGGTCTCACCGCAAGCCAGGCCCTCAACGCTTCCGCAGTCTGTGGGGTGAACATGACAAAACGACTTTTGCCGCCTTTCTCATACACAAGAGCAAGGCCAGCCTCCAGGTGCAGGTCGTCAACCTGTAACCCACACAACCCACCGGCTCTGCATCCGCTGTCAAACAAGAAAAGAATCATAGCCCGGTCCCTCACGTCGGCCAGACTGTCCCCCTTTGCCGTCGCCAGCAATGCCCGAACGTCATCGAGGCTGATGGCCTTCGGTTCCCGTCGCTTCGGCTGGGGCGTCTTGATGCGCTCGCTCGGGTCGGCCTCGATTCTGCCCTCAGACTTCAGCCAGTTAAAAAGTCTCTTCACCGCCCTTACCCGGGTATAAATCGTGAAAGGGGAAAGGGTTCCTACCCGTTCCCTGGGATCCCCGGCAAACAAGACGTGCTCACTCATCTGAAAGGCAATATAGCGCCGCAAGTCGTCAACGGTGATCTCCTCTACCGCCACGTCGCCCAGGTAGGTGACCAGATGGCCCAACTTCTCCTTGTATGATGCTACGGTGCGAGGGCTTCGCCCATCGGCCCGGGTAGCGACCAACAGCGCCTCAATCGCTTCGGTGAGTGTCATAATATCGTAACGCCATATATTTTTATCTTACCTTTCGGCAATCTGGGCAGGCTCCTGGAGGTCTGCCCTTGCCGTCGTTGAGTGCGTAGACCGCGCCACAGGCGCAACGCCTCATCTCGACGATCCTCGGCCTGGGATGGCGTTGCCGATAGGCAAACTGCTTGCAGGCGTTGTCACAATACAGCCTGGGCCTGCCGGGTGAAGAGGAAACCTTGATGGCCTTCCCACAGCGCAGGCAAAACCGGTAGCCCAAGGCCAGGGCCTCAGCCTCAGTCAACGTCTTCATTGTCAGGTTGGCTTTGCTTATAATATGCCCTGGCTACCCGTAGCAAACTATCCCGGTAACGCGGCAACAAGCCAGGCCAGAGCTCCAGGATCTCTTGCAAAAGCTCATCCGGCGGCTCGGGATCCGGTTCATCAAATGGCAGGTGCTTCGCTCTCAAAGGTGTCTGTCTTTTCATCGGTTCTCTCTCCTCACATCATCAAACTTATCGCTTCTCCATTGCTTCCACTTCAACCAACGCCTTTTCCTCTCCCATCGCCGCCGGGCAGCACGCCTGGCTTTGCGCTTGCGCTCGCTGTTGGGTACAAAGCGCCGCCTGGCCACAGCCTCCTTAATAATGGGTTGGGAGCTCTTGGTGAACCTGGCCAGGAAGTCCTCAAAACTCTCATTTTTCCTCGGCTTCATCACATAGCCTTTTCAACCAGTGTTCAATTTCGCTCCTGCAGATCGTCCAGCACGTCCCACCTCGACCTGGCCGGACTACCCGCCTCGCTGCCGAGGGGAAAACGCCAGCCTTGATCGCCCGATCCACCTTCCACCTGGAGACTCCCAGATCCAAAATTTGAGGGATGGTCAGCAGCTCATCACCTGGAGGTGCAGCCGGAACCGGCCGCGCTACCGGCTTTTCCTGTTCATCGTCGTCGTCAAAATCATCGGCCCAATCCAGTGCCCAAACGTTGCTTTCATCCCAAGGCAATCTAGCTTTCACGTATTTGTCCTTTTCTGTCCTTTTTTGTCCCCACGCCCGCCTGGGGTGAACCCTTCCCCACTCAGGGATCCCCACCACCAGGGGGTGATGGGGATGGCCTGAAAGGGCAAAGCATTAAGGGGTATTGCAACCATTGGGGCATTTCCACCAGCCGCGTGGGTTGCGACGCCCACCTGACTGAATAAGCACCTGCCAGACCTGGCCACAGCCATTGCACGTCACTAGCAAATTGCCTTCAATTCCACGATCAACCTCGACGTTAACCTCCCGTGCTTTCCGCTTAACATGGGCCGGAATAGGAATATTACACACCTGGATCACCTCCTTTCTACTTTAAACTTATCGCGCCACTTCCTCCAGAATAAGCGGCAGTTGGTACATCTCGGGCTCAGGCACAGCCTGAATCATTGACAACAATTGACTGACGTACCTCTCCAAGCCCACAGCAATCAGCAAATCCGGCGCTTCTTGCAGGAGCCAGCGCCGGGCTGCCACCGGGTTTACCAAATGGTAGTCGTTGAACTCCCGGCCCAGATCGTCGAGGGCCACCTGGACGATGGCCAGCACCAAAGTGGTTATCGGGTTAAACTCTGGCTCAGGTGACCAACCGATCGGCCTGGCATGTAAGTTGTCTTGCGGTAGCATCAGCTCTGCTCCTTACAATTCTGTTTAACCGAGCCAGGCGGCGACAAAAGTGGCCAGGCTGCCGCCGGACGGCGGCCACTTCTTCTCTGGTGACCAACCCGGCCCGAACCGAGGCGTTGGCCAGGAGCCGGAAGTCACTTCGGCAACTGTTTCGTCTTGCCATTTCTGAACCTTTCTCTCAGGACGGCACACACTCAACCTCTATTTCATATACCTTCTGTTTTCCAGGCGGTGGATGGCACTTAGCGCAGACAGGCTCACCTGTTGAACGAAGCCAGTATTCCGTGTGAGTCTTACCCCAATGAAGGCACAAAAATTTGGGCTTTTTCTGCTTTGGGACCCGGGCCGCTTCTCTGGCCGCTGCCTGGCTCAATCCGGCGTCCAGGCCCTCCTGGAGCTTCGTTTTGTCAACCTGTGCCTTACCGACATTTGCCAGGGGCACACCCTGGGACCCCCCTGTACAAACGTCCCCAATGTCTTTAATGTCCCAAACGTCCCCACCCTCCTCATTTTGGGTATCTCCAGGGACGTTTGGGACGTTGGGGACATTTGCCAGGGGCACACCCTCTGGTGCCCTGCCCACCTCAGTAGCCTGAGTGAAGGTGAAGGATTCTGGTGGACTTTCCCCATCAATTTTATTTTTTTCGGTTATACCATTTTTCGCTTCACTTCCTTCACTTCCTTCACTCCCATCGGCGTCCGAGTGAAGGAGTGAAGGAAGTGAAGGACTTTCCCGGTTACTTTTATTTTTTTCAGCACTTCCCTCACCCCCCTCACCAAGGGTAAATCCTTCACTCACCAGGCCGAGGCCATGCCATAGGACCTTACCCTTGTCGGGATCGTTCGTTTTCCTGCTCCTGACATAGCCGCGTTCGCCCAGGGCACGTCCCAGGCGGTTTGGGCTCATTTTCCTGTCACCGCTCCAATCCTGGTAGGCTGCCAGCAAGTCACCGGCCAGGGCTTTCCTGTCCGGCTCTTCGATGCAGCAGTCTTCGATGAACGCGCCCAGAGTATCCATTTCCAAACGATAGGCCGACGTGGCCGCTTTCACCTTGTCGGGCGTTCCCAGGCCGTCTCTCTGCCAGGCCAGGCAACCCCTCACAGCCCAGGCCAGGATGCCCGGCAGTTCGCCTTTGAGCTTGTCGTCGAGGTGCTTGTCTTGCCTGTCCTCCGCTATGCTCACCTCGAAGGGTATTAACCTGATGCGATTCCAAATAGCCCTATCGGTCCCTCTGATTTCGGGCTTGTGATTGGTGGCCAGCCAGATTTTGCACCTGGGGATGAAGTCGAACCACTCTGCTCGCATAAACCGCGCCGTTATGGTGTCTCCACCCGTCAAATCCTTCACCAGCGCCTCGGCCAGCTTCCTGCCCTGCTCACTTTCCGAGGCCGACACAAACCTCGCCCCGCGCAGCCTGGCCACGTCGTTGGGAATGTTGCTGGAACGTTTCAACATCAGAGTCTCTGTGGGCGTCCTCAGCGCGTAATCGCCCAGGAGCGACCGGATCACCTCCAGGAACGTGGTCTTGCCATTGTCCCCACAGCCATATAGGATAAACAGAACCCGCTCCGAAGTGTCGCCGGTCAAACTGTAACCGATAGCTCGCTGCAGGAACATCACCGTCGCCTCATCCGGCATGATCTCCTTCAGGAACTTCAGCCACAAAGGGCAATCCGCCTTGGGGTCATAGCTCACCGGGCAAAGTTTGGTGATGAAATCCTCCTGCCGCTGCTCTCTCAGGAGCCCGTCTCTCAGGTCCAGCGTGCCGTTCTGGACATTCAGCAGCCAGGAATCGGTATCCAGTTGGTCCGGCAAGACAGGGATACCCGGCTCCGAGGTGGCCAGGCCCAGCATGGCTTTAATGCTCCCCCTGGCTTCGCTCCTGATGGCGTGCCGTGCCAGTTCCTTGCGCTTGCTCTCCTCTTCAGTTTCTAGTGCCTCGGCATAGATCATCCGCACCGTGTCTTTGGCACACCGGACCACCTCGGCCGTATCATCAATTTTCCAACACTGTCCATCCCAAATGAGCCACCTCGACCAGGGATGACAGAATCGCAGCTTTGCACCGTACCTGGCCACCAGCCGCGCCGCATTGCCCAGATCGGTCGCGTGGATCTCCGTCGGCAATTCCATCTCAGTCTGATAGGATTCGCCAAAATCGAAATCGAAGTTATAGGGCAAAACCTCCCAAATGTCGAGATTTTGCCACAAAATCTCTTTTACACGCCCCAGGTCCAGGCCGTCGGGGTAATCCAGTAGCAGCCTGAAATCACCGTCCCATCGAGGCCGTAGCCAACGTAGCAAAATCACGTCGTTTTCGTCAAGACGGTTTGTTGCCAAAAGACTGTCCTTGTACTCCTGCCAAACGGTCCCGGCTGTCGGTTTGTCGTTTTGTTTCTCTTCCACGTTCGTTCCTCCGTTCCTAGTGATCTAATTTGACAAAAAATGGCGATTGGGTGTACAATGTAGATGAAAGCAGGACGTCTCAGCGGGCGTCCAAAACGTGGCCTGACCCGCCACAAAACCCATACTGAGGCCGCCCCCACCAAAGGCGGCCTTTCCTTTTTGGTTAATCATCTCGACCTCCTCTTTGACACATGATGACCGGCCAGCAGGCCAGCCAGAGCAGAAACCTCTCCAGGTGGGCCAGCTGACGTTTGAGCTCAACCATGCCGGTCAAAAGGTCCCAAAATAGCTTCCTACTTGACATTATAGACTTTCCGGCCACCGGGCGAAAATAGCCCGGGGACGCCCCTGACCTCCCGGCCCCCAATTTTTTCGGGTTAGGGGCTCTGCCCCACCCGGGCCACCACGATGCTTACGTTGTTTAAGGTTAGTAGCCATAGGACAGCCCCTATTTACCATAAATAACATAGTCGGAAGGTGCTCCCTCTCCCAAATGAGTAGAAATAGGGACTGGCTCCCACTTTCGGCCAGGGGCAGGGAGGGGGCGCGAACACAGTCCCCCGTGTCCTCCCACAGAAGCCCCCGTTAGGCCATTGTCTTGAACAGCCTGCGAACCCGCTCAATCATAGCGCTGGTCAATGCCATTTGACCCTCAACTGCAACCAGATGAGGGTTGTCCCATTCAGTTTCTTCCAGCGCGTTGCTCAGTTGTTCGTCGGCTCTCCTCATCGCCGTCCATGCTTCCTCGAGCAATTTGTAGATTGTTGCTTTAACCTGATCTTCCACGTCCCTTCCTCCTTTGCTTTTGTATGGCCCGCCATCGTCTTCGGTCCATTCGCATCTCTAACGGTGCATCCCTCAGCTCGGGCGGAGGCTGTTCTTCTGGTGGCTTCTCTGGCTGTTGTTCCCTGATGGTGCACAGTGCCTGAGCCTGTTCGGTCAACTCCTTGATCCCAGCCTGGAGTTCGCGCCAGCCTGTCTGCTCTCCCCATTGCTCGATGGCCTGAGCCTCGGTGATGTCCAGGGTCTGGGCGGCCCGGGTCCAGTTGTATCTCTCGGCCCACCACAGGGCCACCTCCTCCCGGGTATGTGGAGGCGGGATCTCCTGGGGGATCTCAGGAGGTTGGCGCTGCTCCAACGCTGTCAGTCGTCTTTCTAAACTCATTGCTGCTGCTCCAGCTCCTGGAGGCGCTGCTCCAGCAGGTACATCTTGATCATTTCGCCCAGTCGCTTGCAGGCCATGCTCAATTCCTTACAGGCGCTTACATCGTCAGGATCGTTGATCACTCTGCGCCTCAACGCCGCTACACTCTCTCTCTGGCCCTCCAGGGCGCTTGCAATAGTTAAGTCTGGTAAGTAGCTCTCTATGTCTTCGGTCATCTCATCAACGCTCCTCCTGGCGTGGTATCGCCGCCGCTCAGGGCCACTCCTGCCACCAGGTAACTCAGCGCGTCTCGGAAGTCATCGCCGGATCGTCGGCCCTGTTCGTCGGTGGTCTTGGCCAGGTGCACCTGGCGGACCGTTCGGGTGCAAGCCTCGGAGAACATCAGCCCGGGTTGGCCTGTGGCCGGGTCCAGGTCCAACCGCTTACGGACTTCATCGTGTCGCACGCCTCGAAAACTGAACGGGGCCACAACAGGAATAAGTTGCAAGTCATCGTCGGCCCATCTCTCAGTCATCGGACTGGTCAATTGGTCATGGGCACCAACCCAGATGGTAAACTCTCCAAACCTCTCTTTGAGGTCTAAGAGATAAGCCCTCAAATCCTCCAACCGAACCCCCGGCCCGCCCATCTCCTCAATCACCCACAGCACGCCGTCCACCAGTTGGCCCACCACGATTGCCGGACTCTGCCCCCAGTCAAGCCCTGCGCCGATGGGACCCTGTTCTGGGGGCTCCCCCAGGTGCAAGTCGGGGTTGAAATTCTGCCAGATCCGGCCTGCACCCATCGGGTCACTGAGCATCTGCTGCACTCTCCAGGTCTCCCTGGAGGTGGCCCTGAACAAGTTCAGAACGTCCTCCAGGGGCCGGAAGCCCTGGCTCCACAGCGCCCGGCCCTGGCAGAAAGGCTCTTTGCCCTGGGGCGTCTCCCAGAGGAACAGGGGACACTCTGGCCCGGTGCACTCCTGGCAGGGCTTCAGGGAAGTCCAGAAATCGCTCTGGTAGACGTGCCAACTCCCGTCGGCTATGAGCTGGTCCAGCAGTCCCGAACCATATCTTGTGGAAGCCCCCACCACGCGGCCGGGATGATCATCGTCACCCGAGAGACAAAGTAAGCAGTTTTGCAACAGGCCGAAGTCGAAAGTATCGAGTTCGTCGAGCAGCAAGAGGTGACCGTGTAAACCGACTGTGCTGGACCCGGCCCCGGCGCTAGAGAGCACGATCTTGCTATTATTGTGGAACGTAACCCTGGACTGCAAGATTTCGTCAGCGTATCCGCTGAGTCTCCTGGCCAGTTGTCCGGCGTAGTCCATGACGATGCTGGACTGACGCTCGACCTGTCCAAAGACCAGGCTCACCGTCCCTGGCTCTTTCAGAGAGAGCAGCACGGCCAGGAGCGCCAAGAGTTGGCTCTTGCCGCTGCCTCTGGAACTCATAATGATGGCGCGCCGGACGTCGCCCAGACAGAGATCCGCCAGGGCTTCGAAGGGGGCTTGCTGGCCCGACGTCGGGGCTACGGTCGGCACGTCATAGCCGAGATTCTGGCAGAAACTGTGCAATTCGACGGGGTCTCTGGGTAGTATCATCGCTTGCCTCAGATGGAGGGGCAAGGGCAGGCCCGGGTCGTCGGCGTCGGTTTGTAGTAGTAGGATGTCGGACCTGCCCTGCCCCACGGGATCAAAGAAGACAGGACGGCTAGCCCCGGGTAACAACCTGGCCCTGGCCACCGTCTGAGTGGCCCATCCAGCCCAGGCCCTCAAGGGGATGCTGCCGCGTTTCTTTTCCAACGGCCGTGGCCCGGGCCTCGAAGTCCAGCGCCTCGGCCAGCAGCCTGGCGGCGTCGGTGATGGCGTTTGCCTCGGCCGCAAAGATCGGCCAGCTTCCTTGTTGGCTGAAGCTCCTGGGTCCCGATGGACCGCTGTAGATGATTCTGTAAAAACTGCCGTCAGGATTCAACAAAACTTTAACCTTGTCAGAAACGTGAACCTCGGCCAGGTTGTTGCTAATAGCATCCAACAGCGTCTGGAGCGCGTCACTGGTTGCTTGCTTGGTGATCACCTCAGCCTGAATTGGCCCGCCCTCGGCCTCGGCCGGTCCCATCGCAAAGCCAGCCAACTGATGCTTACCACCGCCCCGGCCCTGGCGCAGCTCGCGAACGATGCGCCGCGCCCGCTCTTTGCCGACGGGCGTCAGTTTCTCCAACTCCTTGTTGACGAAAGCCAATTCTTTAGTTTCGAGGCCGACCAGCTCGGACAGCAGCGCAATGGCCCCCTTCTTTTCCTCCTCGGTTTCAGGGTTGAGGAAAATCATCAGTTTTTTGATCTCCTGCTCTTGGGCAGGGCTCACAGACTCCAAAAGTTTTTCAAGTGCGTTCATGGCTTAAACCTCCTGAACTTGTAGTTTTGCAGCAACTTGTCTACCACGCGATGTCAAACTCCATACGCCACCGGCCACCGGATCACCTCTCACGATCACCAGTCCATTGACGACTAATCCGGCCATCAAACGCCCGGCCAGGCCCGCCAGTTCGACTCGCGAAATCCGGCGCTCAGATACGTCGAAGCCACGTCGGACGTTGACTTTGCGAAAAACAGCTTGCAAATCCTGTGGTCCTTCTGCTAAACAGCCGACTGCTCTCTCCTCGAGCAGACTAAGTTGCAGAAAATCAGCTGGCAACCGGGGATCTAGTCTGTGGACTCTGGCCACCTGGAGGTCCAATGACGCTTTGCGATCTGTGCCGTTGCTCACCTCTCGCAAATTGCAAACTGGCCGCGTCCCCCCTGCCGGGTCCGGCAACACTTTGCCGGTGACTACGTAGAGAGTCCCGGCCGCGTCTACCACATCGCCCACCCCCGCGCGTTCCAGAGTGATGGTCTCCATTGGCGGATCCACCCACTCGCGTAACATCTTCCTGGCACTCTCTGGCCATGCTTGGCTGAGGAGGCCGAAAGCCGGATGGTACGGAATGCACTCTTCTATGACCGTAGACCGGTTTTTGTCGAGGAGCCTAACCAGGCTGTCAACTGCCTGTCCCTTTTCTTTTGTCGCTCGCGTCGAGAGAACAACACTTTCGTTTCTGCTCATTGCGCACCTCCTTAAAAAAATAAAGCAGGCCAAAAGGAGACAACGTCTTCATTTTTTTTCTCCTCTTGCACCTGCTCGTTTTTTGTTGTCTGTGAATTCCAGCGATGACCAATCACTGGATTATATTGTTGTGTAGACATTATACCACGTTGGCGGTGTGTTTGTCAAATGCTATTAGCACTCCACCGCTGAGAGTGCTAATCGGTGCTGTTTGGTTGGCCATCTTCTTCCTCTTCGTCACAGCAAATAGAGTAAATTACAGCCCTAACCAACTTCATAGCCAGAGCATAACCCTGGCGCATTTCCTCAGAATAGAGGAAGGATTCAACCTCTGCCAAAATCTCAAGACCGTAAAAAATCCGTTCTTCCTGGGAAGCCATAGTTGCATTCCTCCTGATCTAGTGTGATGTGGCCTCCCCATCCCCCTTACCGCTTTGCCGGTGATCATCGTGTGTTTTTCTTGCCTCACCTCCCTTTGTGTGTTATAATTCACCTCGAGGGCCTCGACCTGCGCCTGTCACTCTTCGGGGGTGCTGGCGTCCGGGTCTTGGCTCTCATTCGTTGTCGCCCTTTTCTCGGCCATGAATTCCATCGCTTTGATGACAACGCTCCTGTCGAACTCTGAGATTTCTTTCCAGAGTTGGCAACATTGCACCCACAGCGAGTCACTCACACGTGGTAGTGGTCGTGTGGCCACCAGGATCACCTCCTTTCCAGACTCACAAAATATCTATTGGGTCTGTAACGCGCCGCGCATAGGACGTATCGCCGTTGGGGTCCTGTCTGAATTGCCATGACCAGCCGAAACCCTGGCAAGACAGCCAAGAGAATGAGCAAAGCAGCTGTTAGTAGTTTCATCGCCCGCCTGTCCTTTCTGTGACTCGTGACATGTGACAAAGTCGCCGTGACAGGCCGTGACGACGCCCCTGTCACGTGTCACACGTCACTCTAAGCCCAAAATGTCCTTAACTTCACCTGTTTTTCTGGCGTTCCTGTAACCCCATATCGCTTCTGCTATGGCTCCCAGGCCCAGGCCCTCAGAGTGCAAGTGTTTGACTTGCCTGACCAGATCGGGGTCGTGGGGCTCTGGTTGGGGCATGGGGTAACGTGGGCCGCCATTTGAACAGTCAGACAGGATGGCCCTGGCAGAGACGTACGGGGCTTGCAGTGTAAACAGTTCCTTGCCTGGCAGAATAGCCAGCGCCCGCCCTTGCACATCCAGGTCCTCCGCGCCGCTCTGCTCGAGCAATACCCTGCTTTGGCTCTTGCTCATAGCCTTGAATTGCACTCTTGACGATAGCTGGTTTCTGATAGCAGTATCCAGACTAGACGCCTTCCAATCCTGGCCCGCCAGAATGAGCCAGAGCCCGTATTTGCGAGCCCGCAAAGCCAACGTCCGCAACGTGCTTTCCACTGACTTGTCGGCCAGGAGCGCCGTCGCTTCGTCTATGATGGCCACCACCGCTTGCAAGGGCTCATCCGCCCTGGCATTGTAGGCCGCCAGGGAGTCAACGCCTGGGAATTGGGAGTATAGCGCCTTGCGCCTCTCCATTTCCTCCAAGAGCGCCCCCAGGACAGCCAATGCCTCAGTTTCGGTATCAGCCAAAGGAAAAAGCAAGCGCCCGCACCTGGCAAATGGGGCTAATGTTGCGCCCTCTAAGTCTATCATGGCCAGGTCTATAGGGGTCTGAGAGAGCGCCAACTGATAGCCTAGTGATCGCAAAAAGACGCTCTTACCCCAACCGCTAGAGCCGCCCACTGCAATGTGGACTAGCTTGCTCATATCCGCTTTGACAGTCTCTTGTTGCCCGTCGTCACCGACGGTCACGCCCAGGGTCAAGGCTCTGATATCTGGCTCTGTGACCACCGACTTTAATGGCACTTCACTGGGCCATTGTATAGATCGCTCTGGCTCTGCTAGCAGGCCCGTCGTTTCACCACCCCCGATGTTGACGTTAAGTGACTGGATAAGCCGCCGCCTGGCCGCCCAGCGATGTACCTCTGGCGATGCGTTCAGCAAGCCGTCACGGTCAAAGACAAGCCCCCTATCGGGGTCAATGATGCGCCCCGTTTGGTCATCTAGCAACATGGGATAGCTACCCGTCGCTGGGTCGGGTGCCAGCCGTGACGGTTCTCTCAGATTCCGCTCCCTGGTCTGGCGGTCCTGTTGCAACGTCTTAATATAGTGATAGGTGTCGGCCACCACGCACGCCAGAGCCAGTGTTATCCTTGTGGCCACCACCAGCGCCACCGTCCCACCGATGATATAGAGAATTGTCAACATTTCGCCGTCTCTCCCTTCCATTGTATAACAATTATTATCGAATCAGCCCAGATCTCCATTGCCCAACCGGTCCAACAGCCCATTGAGGTTGACCGCCGCCGTTTCCGGCTCCTCTCCCCCCTCGATGGGCTCAGGTTCGGAGCTCACCGCCACCACCGACAATCTGGATGGCAGGGCCCTAACCTCCGCCAGCACGTCGGCCAGGGTGATCCCGTCTTCCTCGGCTATGTGAGAGCGAATGGCTTCCCTCACTGCTGCGCTTCTATTGGGTTGTTCTCCTAGCCAGCGCAGGATGTCCTTATCGTGTTCGGGGTCCAGGCTGATGTTGACAATGACGGCCATGATCACTTCTCCCAATGACGTCGGGCAAACCTCAGATACCCTTCCACATTGGCCCACTGTGGGTTCTGGACAATCCTGGCATGAGGGTACTCGGCCACCAGTGCCGGGCCCACGATCTCAGCCCCACCACCGGCCACAAGTAACACGTCCAGCCTGGCCGCCGCGCCCCACACCTGAGACGCCTCTGCCAGGATCTGCCGGGCAAAGGGTCTGAGTACATCCTGGGCGATGCCTGAGATGTCTCTCTCCTCCCCATAGTGCCGGATTGTGCCGCGCTTGACCGCCTCGGCAATTTCGTGACCCCTGAGCTCCTGGCCAGGATAGGCCGCATTGACGCGCTTGCCGATCTCTGCCAGGGGCCCCCACATCCCGGCGTCAATGGAGGCTGTCTGCCGGGCGATCTCCCTCAACTCCTTGAACGTGGCCACGTTGACGGTATGGCCACCGACGTCTATCAGGCCCGCCAATCCTTCAGCCACCGGTCCCGGCCGGATGACACCTTTCTCGTTAAGAGCCTCGGCCAGCACCGCCGCCAACCCCTGGGGCAGGATCACCACGTCGCCGATCTCTACCCTCTGGCTGTACTTCCTTCCGGCCCGCTTGATGGTGTGCGCGCCCAGGAGGGTCTCTTTCAGGATCCCCCGGTCGGCAAAGTAAGCCACAGGGAGGCCGGTCACCAGCTCGACCGTGATACCTTTGGCCCCCGTCAGTTCTGTTATGGCCGTCAAGAGAAGCGCCTGGTATTCTGGCGTCTCAATCCAGCCCCGATCCTGCCGCCGCGTCTTTAGCCCGCTTTGCTCCAGAGCAGCGTCACCCACAAACCAGGCTCCGTTGTCTGTTTCGATTTGAATGTAGCCATTACGCTCGGCCAGGTCCAGGTCGAGATGAGACTGCTGCACCTCTCCCAGCACACTCGGGAACATGGCCCGCCGGCCATCTGTTGCCGCTTTAGTGTGGGAGTAACCCACGTCAATTGCTGTAATCACGTTATACCTCCATTCTTGAATATAGGACAGCGCCACCACTGCCAGAAAGCCCGCCAGTGACAGGGCTGATGTTCCCGATAGGTTGATAGCTTGCGCCGCCTCGATTCGCACTGCGCCACATAGGGGCAATCACCGTCTAAGTGGGGCTCGGTCCCTAAAGCGGTCCGATTTTCTGGACCACGTTGGCCACCTTTTTCGCCCTCTGGTGGGGGATCGTCCCTAAACTCAGCCAGCGCATCGTCAAGGCTGATCTGTTGCGTTGTCTTGAAGGTTGCCAGCTTGCCCATTCACACAACCTCCGTTTCGACCACCACATACCCGACCCTGGACGTGCCATGAAACAGTTCAACCTCTATAAATTGCAGCCCCGGCTCTCGTGGTACAAGCTCAAATTCGACGGGCGGCCGGCTCGCTGGTCGCCACCGCTCACCTTCAATTTCAAAGCCGGTCGAGGTGATGAAAACGACGCTGCTATCAGTTCCAGATTCCCAGGTCCCCAGTAGCATTTTCATAGTCACGGACTGACCTAATTCGCACTGCTCAGGAAAGTCAATTTTAATCCCCATCGCCGCTCTCCCTTTCGCTCAGCAACGGGACGCTCTGGCCGATGGCCGCCAGAAAGTCGCCGGGGCTAGCCGCCTTGGTGCTCTTGGCAATCTTCTCAGCAGATTGGGCCAGCAGGCCGGTCACCCGCGCCTGCCCGCTG
>Ga0180437_10007925_pt1 | contig 13670 bp, 10 predicted proteins | sample SS_ome_4_FD_132410 | JGI IMG/M metagenome (GOLD analysis project Ga0180437, IMG submission 132410) | Hypersaline lake sediment archaeal communities from the Salton Sea, California, USA - SS_3_D_1 metaG | ecosystem: Environmental > Aquatic > Non-marine Saline and Alkaline > Hypersaline >...
ATTGAAACCGATTATAAATTGGAAGAAATCTATAAATTAGCTGATGTTGTATATGATGTTGAGAATTTAACTGCTGGACCAGCAAGTGGATCCTATATAATACATAAGATGGTTATCATACCTTGTACGATGAAATCTCTGGCAGCAATTGCCAATGGATATGCAGATAATTTAATCACGAGAGCAGCGGATGTTATGATTAAGGAGAAACGTAAGCTTATTTTAGTTGTAAGAGAAAGTCCATTTAGTGCTATTCATCTTGAGAATATGCTTAAATTAGCTAAATTGGGTGTTATTATTGCACCCCCTATTCCTTCCTACTATATAAAACCAAAAAGTGTAAATGACTTAAACGAATATTTCATTGGGCGGATACTGGATCAGCTGGAGATTGAAAGTAATATAAAAAGATGGGGGAATTATTAGATCAATTTGATATTTCTATTGATTTAACCACTGATATAGCTTACCGAGAATTATATATTTTTCCTTATTAAGTTTCAACTCTTCAGGATTGTTTATATTCAACAACCATAACGCTGAACGCAGTTCATTCTTTAAAGTCCTGATTTCTTTTATAGTTTTTGTAATGCTATGGTCTTTCAAATCTTCCCATGCGGTTAACAAAAACTTGTGAGCGAAACCACCAAAATCAGCTCCAAGAGCGATCGATTTTGCAATATCGATACCATTTCTTAATCCTCCTGTTGCAATAATTGGTTTTTTAGAGATTTTTCTCACGTATGCAATGCTTACGGGTGTAGGAATCCCCCATTCCCGAAATGTTTCGGTAAGATTCCTAGTATAATCTGTAGTATTATTACTTTGACGTTTCTCTTCAATTGCGGTGAAATTTGTCCCTCCTGCCCCCCCAACATCAAATCCATCAAATCCAAGCTCGTCAATAAGTAAAGCAAAATCATAATTGAAGCCAGTTCCCACCTCCTTAGCGATAATAGGAATTTTAAATTGTTCTCGGATAAGACGAAAATTTTGACTGAAATATTTGAATCTAATATCTCCTTTATCTTGAACTAACTCATGTAGAGCATTAAAATGAATTGCCATAACATCGGCATTAATCATTTCAATACATTCTTGAAATTCATCAAGATCAAAATTAGGATCACTAATTTGACCAACACCTAAATTACCAATTATGGGAATATTAGGTGCTACGTCTCTAACTATGGTAAAGGATTCAAGTGATTTATTATCAATAAGACCCACTCTCTGGCTACCAACACTCATAATAATTTGTTCTTCTTCTGCTGCTTTAGCTAGTACCCAATTAATTTCTTTGGACAGTGATGGACCTCCAGTTATGGCTGTAATACAAATAGGTGCAGATATTTTTTTATTAAAAAAAGTAGTAGATAAATCAATTTCCTTTAAATTAGTTTCTGGTGCAGAATAGTGAAGGAATTTAATATCATTGAAGTAATTTTCCTTATATTGTATGTTTTGTTCGATTGAGATCTTAAGATGATCTATTTTCCTGTTCCAAATATTACTTGATTGATTAGGTTCAACAAATTTGGATTGGTTATCTTTTTTCGTTGTCATTTTTTAAAATCACATCTATTAAATTATTGTAGTACACTTAATGCTGATATTCTTTAATGAATTATAGATATTATCTTCTTTTAATCCATTTATTAACTGTATTGGAATCTTAAATTCAAGGATCTTTTCAATCATTTTAATTTTACCTTTTATTCCTCCAGTCACATCTATTTTACTGTCCATTTCCGCTAATTCTATTTTATTTAGTTCCTCTTTATGAATCAGTTCAATTAATTTGGAATCTTGTTTGTTTCTTTTATTCTTAACATATATTCCATCAATATCCATCGCAAAGATTACTTTTAAAATTTTATACTTCTTTAAATCCTTACAAAGTAGATAAACTATCTTATCACCTGAAATAATTGAAAAAGATCCATTCATATGTAGAAGAATATCTCCATACAATATAGGTATCATATCTAAATCTAAGGCGGCTTCAATAATATTTATTGCTTGTGATAATATCTGTTGAGAATCTTGCACAAATGAGCTAGAAGTTTGGATTGAAAGAACGGGGCAATTTTTCTCTAAAAAAGATTCAACAATAATAGAATTAAATCTATTCATTGCATAATGGGTTTTAGAAAGTCCTATTGTTTGGTTTACAACCCTTCTATTTAAACCATTAGGGATCTTGTATTTTTTGGCAGGAGGATGTCCAAATGAACCTCCTCCATGGATTAGAATTAACTTTTCATCTGCAGCAACTATTTCTTGAATAACACGATTTAAAATATCGTATCGAATTGATTCTGGCTTCTGTTTATCAGTTAAAAGACTTCCGCCTAACTTTAAAATACGTAATTTTTGGAGACCCATTAAATTATTCTCACATCTATCCTATAGTAGTTTTCCAGGCTGTAAATCCCTCATTCATAATTGAATTATAAACTTTTTCTTGAACTTCAGCATTTTCAACTAAAGCTATAATTAGACCACCCCTACCTGTTCCCGTCATTTTCGCTCCAATAGCACCATTATTTAAGGCGATTTGAACTAATAGATCATTTATTTCCCCTGATACACTTATCTCTTGTAGTAATTTATGGTTCTGATTCATGAGTGATCCAATTTCTTCAATATTCCCATTTAATAGGGCAATTCTTGCGTTTTGAGCCAAGTTTTCATAATTGTTAAAGATTTTTTTAAATTTTTCAGGATTTTCATTCATTAATCTCCGGACATAAGCTACTACTTCCGATGTCGAGGCTGTAGCACCAGTGTTTCCTATTACAAAAGGCATTTTAATTGGTGAATTTAACAAATTAATAGTATTCTTTTTTCCATTTAGGTTTTTTCTAAACCAGATAAGACCACCGAATGTTGAAGCTGTATTATCAATCCCCGAAGGAGTTCCATGATACGCTTTTTCACCTTCATAAGCAGCATTATTAATTTGTTCATCGTCTAAATTCAAGTTAAATGTGTCATTTAATGCTCGGGCTAGGGAAGTACATTGTGCTGCAGAAGCTCCAACTCCACTGGCTGCTACTAAATCACCTGAAAATCTAATATGGAGCCTATTGCTAGTAGTATCAACATTTAAATAGTTCAAGACATTTTTAATTGACTGAATTGCATCGTTATATTTGGTCTTCTTATATCCAGGAGTTGCTGGTCTTTGATCATCAACAATCCATCCATTTCCTTCTAAAACATTAATTTCAGCTGTTGTGGAAGATCCTAAAGCAGAGGCAATTGCTGGAAGCCCATAAACCACAAAATGTTTGCGTTTATACCTAATTAGGATAAATTTCGCCAAATAATATGGTCTTCCCGAATCCTTTACCAACCCCCATTTATTTCACCTCCACTATTCCCTCAGTCGCATTTACAATTACATTTTGTCCAGTTTTAATTTCATTAATATTAATCTTATCTACACAAGGAATTTCACTGATAATACATCCAACAGCGATGATTGTATCAATTTCAATATTCACTATTGCTGCTGGAGCCGTATTGTTTTTCATCATTCTAAACATAGTATATGAACCTACGGTTGATCCTTTTCCAGTAGGAAACACTAAAATTTTTCCAGAAACGGTTTGACCCTCGAGTTCATGTCCCACCTCCACTACTTCTCCAGTATCTGGGTCTACACCCCCATAAAATGAGATACTTTCTTTGGTAACTATAGCCTGTCCTTCTGCAACTCCTTTATATATTTTTCTTCCAACTAATCTCATTTTGTTGCCTCCTCAATGCATTCTTCTATAGTACCAATTTTTACCTTGAATTTATTCTTTGCCCTTCCATAATAACAGGCTTTAGCGGAATCAACCATAATACCTTTGAACCGTTCCTTAATTGGAGCAACAACGCAACAAGTATCTGCCGCAAATTTAGCTCCTGCTTTCTCGATTACCTCAGAATATCCTGCTGTATCAGCTAATCTTTTTATTGGTCTAGCGGTGGTAATCCAGAATTCTTTTTTTACTTTTTTATCCTTTAATAATTTAGCAATAGATGCGATTTCATTAATTGTTGCATGAGGACATCCAATGCTGATAAAATCAATTTCACTATCTTTATCGTTTAACTCCGATCGAGCTCTAGCTATATCATCTTTATTGATTTCAAAATTTAAATCACTAGGTTTGGGATATTTATCATATTCTGGTGTGATTCTCTCCATGTGAAATAATGCAGTGCCCCCATATGTAGCAACCGAGGCACAAAATGATTTTAACTCCTCAACTGAAGCTTCCGGAATTCCAGAAATGTAGGGAATCTTCTTACCAATATCTCCTAACTTATCACCAATAAGTTTTCCTAGTATCCCAAATTGATCTGTTCCATTTATTAAGGTTTTAACAGTAAAATGAACTTGACCATGACGGTTATTTTCTTTGTGATATCCATAATTAGGTGTTTTTCCAGTAATCGCGGAAGCAAGAGCACTTGGGCCCCCTTCACGATTAGTTCGAGCCCCGATTACTGAATTTGCATAACAAACAGCACTACTCTCTGCCCATGCAAGATGCTGCCCAAAATGGGGTGTATTACCGATTAAATATGGTGTACAAGAGCATGTTGTAATTATTCCCATTTTCGCGAATGCATCAATAACGCGATTTTGATTTTTGGCAAATTCTTTGTCTATTCCAAGAACTTGCCAATTTTCTCGATCCATCCCTGCAGGATTCAGGGTCGTTAAAACTCTCACTTCTCCATCTTCAGCCATTTCATTGAGGAATTCCAACCCTGCTTCCCCAAGATTAGCATAAGATACTCCGGCAATTTGTACACCATAAACTTTCACCATTGAATCTGCCTTAAATATCTCTCCTAGAGTAGTTAAGATTTCCATTGATTTTTGAGCTGCTCTTCCATATTTTCCGTCTAACATTTCTTGCTCTTCTTTATTTAAATTCAGTTTGATCACCTTAATCTTTAAAATACTTATCTAAATCTACTTTAGGAAACTCTGCAATTTCAAAACTTTTTCCTCTCACCATTAAAGGTTTAGTAAGATCAAAACCCATTTTAGTGGTCATTTTTGTACCAGGCTCAGCACTGGGATCCAAACTACTCCCTGGCTCTTTATCTTTTTTCAGCAATCGATTGTCTCCTTGGAAACGAGTTGCCATTGCCCATTCTACCGAAAGAGGATCGTAAATATCAATATCTTTATCGACTACAAACACATGTTTACAACTTGTATGACCTTCAAAGGCACCCATTATTGCTTTTTTACCGTCATCCTCGCTTTTCTTATCAATCTTAACAATTGCATGCAACCATGAACATCCTCCTGGATTTATATTGACATCTAAACATTTAACTCCTTTTTCATTCACTTTTTTATATATCGTAGGTTCTCGTGGCATGCCCATTAAAATTTTATGTTCCAAAGCTCCAGGTAATAAAGCTTGCCATATAGCATCAGTTCTATGGGTAATTTTTTTCACTTCAAATATTGGTTCTTCTCGAATGGTGTCATATGTTTCAGTTAAATCAACAAACGGACCTTCAGCATGTCTTTCATTTAAATAAACCTTTCCTTCTAATACAAATTCTGCTTCTGCGGGTATATATAGGTCAACTGAATGTGCTTTTACTACTTTGAGTGGTTCTAAAGCATTTGCGATAGTTAATTCATCAATCCCTATATCAACGGATGTTGCTCCAGCAATCATAATATTTGGAGTATTTCCAATACAAAATGCTACTTCAAGTTCATCGTTTCTTTCTAAAAAAGTATGAAAATTTCGTCCTCGGACAATTCGAGTGGCAAATTTATCTCTAGAAAATTGCATAGCTCGATGGAAATCTAAATTTTGACCATATTCGGGATCTCGTGTGACAACAACCGCGGAGCTGATATAATTCCCTCCATCGTTTTCACAATGATATAAAATTGGGAACTTATCTAAATCTACTTTAGGTTCTATTATCTCTTGACAAGGTGCTTTAGATGTTTTTTCCGGATTAGATCGTTCATTGATCGCATTACTTAAGATGGGTATGAGATCTGAGGGGCTAACCCCGAAATATGAAGCTATTACTTCTTTAGTGCATAATAAATTTCCGATAACTCGAAACTCTGATTCTTTTACATTATTAAATAGGACAGGTGTAGGCTCTATTTCTTTTAATATCCCCGATATTTCTAGTTTCTTGGAAACTTCTACGTCCACTTTTTGTAAAATTCTTTTTTCATCTATTTTTTTTATATAATCTCGCAAGGACATTTATTTCATCTCTATATTAAATTACTGATTTGTTTTTTGAATATATTTTGTTTTTTAGGTAAGTTAAATCATCATTTCATTTAAAACTAAAGTTACTTTTCTTTGTTAATTTTTCTCAGTATTTCTTTCGCATAATCTACACGTATCTTCTTATCTTGAATTAGTTGCTGGGCTACTTCTTCAATTAAATCATCTGGCACTCCAGCTATTTTTGCTATATTTCTGGAATGTAAAGACATATGTCCTTTTTGTATTCCTTCAGATGCCAGAGCTCTCAAGGCTCCTACATTTTGAGCTAATCCAACTGCTGCAGCAACCTGTGATAATTCACTCGCAGAGGATACATCCAGTATTTTTAAAGCTAGTTTAGCCATAGGATGAATTTTCGTCATACCACCAATTATTCCTAATGCTAATGGTAATTCTATTTCACCGATTAAGTTACCCTGATTATCTTTTTCAAATCTAGATAAAGGTTTGTATCGACCGTTCAATGAAGCATATGCATGAGCTCCAGCTTCAATTGCGCGAGTATCGTTTCCAGTCGCTAAGGTTAAAGCAGATATTCCATTCATGATGCCTTTATTATGAGTGGTGGCTCTATAGGGATCTGCAAGAGCAAATTCATAGGCATTTAAAATCCCCTCAACAATATCCTCTCCACCTAATGCTTCTTTATCAAAGATTGCTTTACATTTCGCTATTCGTTTAGTAGCTAAATTAGATACTATACGCAGATAAATTTTACCACCAGTTAGTTCTTCTAGATAGGGTGTGACTGCTTCAGCCATCGTATTCACTACATTAGCTCCCATCGCGTCTAAAACATTAACTAATAGGTGAACAATTAGCATATAACCTTTTCGAGTGTTAATTTCTCTAACTTCAAGATCAATTGCACCTCCACCTAATTCATTTAGAAGTGGATCGCATTGATTAGCCAAAGTTAATATATGGTTTTTATTCTTAATCAATGAATTTTTTGCTTCTTCTAAATTCTCTAATTGCGTAATTTGGATCTGGGAAATCATTATAGATTTGACTTCGTTGGAATAAAAACCTCCATGTTTTCTTGCCATTTTAGCAGCATTAGAAGCAGCAGCCACCACGGAAGGTTCTTCTATTGCCATTGGGATTAAATAATCCTTATTATTTATCCGAAAATTAAACGCAATCCCAAATGGAAGTTGAAAACTTGAAACAACGTTCTCGATTAATGTATCAATTTGAGAGGGTTTAAAGTATCCTAAATTTTGCATTATTGATAATTCTTCTTGACTAAGATTTATCATATCAGAAAGTAGTTTTAATCTTTCTGGAATTGAAAGTTTATAAAAACCCGAAATATTAGATCTAAAATCTTTTGTTCTATAATCTGGTTTATTCATATTAATCACATTTATATAAAAGAATACAAAAATGCATAGTGGCTCAACCCCAAAATGGAAAAATTAATATATTGTATGAGTAGGAATATAAACTGGGGTCCAGTTCAATAATCCAATGGCATTTAGATTGGTTTCATTTTTTTTCTCTATACGTCTTATTTCATACTCTAGCGCTGATCCTTCTGAGACATCTCCAGTGATTCGTACTAATCCTTTGGTAAGATGACTAGCATCTCCATTATTGGTGTGTTCAATTAGCTTTGAGTTTAAAACTGCGAAGAGAGGAAAAAATTTTTCATGGAAACCACTATGTCCTTTAGGACAATGATTTAATCCTTTAATATTTGGTATTATACACCCTTCATCGCAAAAATGAAGAGTAAAACCTCGATGATTATTGTTTTCATGCTCTATAATCTCTCCTAACATTATTTTTGGAGCTAATTTTCCTTCTTTTAATAGTTCATATTCCTTTACGCTCTTTCGTACTTTATTATTAATAAAATCATTAATTTTTGGGGATTTACTCACGATTTTCTTGAAATATGGTTTAACTTTCAATAAGCCAGAAATACATGTTGCCCCGGATCCATATGAACCAAAATAGATAATGTCATTTACTCGCGCATATTCCTCTAGGATATATATTATTTGAGCCCAGATTGATGCATTATACATATTACCAAAATGAGAGGGAACCCTCAATTGGGGCAAGACCTTACCTTTAAAATTTCTAATCAGTTTATAGGATACCTTTTCTAATGATTCTGAAGAATACCCTCTTTCTCTTAGCTTTAAATATAGCCATTCTGGTAAAATAGTAAGATCATGCATAAAATAATCAAGCTTCTTTAAGATTGAACCACCAATTTGACCTCTTTTTAATTTAGGGAGATTATTGATATGTTTGATCCACCTTTTTTGAATAATTTGTTGCATACATTTAATTGGTAGTTTTGAAAATGGAGCATGAAAGGTATAGAAATCAGCATGAAAATCCCCGATATTTTTAATTAAATCATCGTAGGCTTGCAATTGGAAATTTAAGTAAGTATCTACAGAATAGCGACCAAAAACTTTTGCATTCTTCTCATATGCTGGGCGAAAGAAATCATCGACATTACCAGATACTTTACCAAATTTTTCACTAAAAGCAGCAATCCGAGGATTCTTGGAGATAAGTAAAGCAACTGCTCCAGAGCCTTGAGTAGGTTCACTTGGAGTGCCAAGTCCATATGATGAGATATCTGCACTAATAATTAAAGCACGTTTTATTACATCTTTTTCTATAAGAGCTATGGCATTGAGAAGCGCTAATGTGCCACCACAACATGCGTTATATACATCTTGTGTAACGCTATGTGTCGATATTCCTAATAATTCAGCAAATATATTCGATACACTCTTCACGCTATAGGTAATTGTTTCTGTACCGACGAATAAAGCATCTATTGTTTTAGGAGCAATATTCCCTTTTAAAAGTGCATTATAAGCAGCTTTCAAACCCATCGAGATAATATCTTCATCAACTTCGGGCAAACGCATTTCTAGTGCCATTAATCCCTTCCTGTATTTCTCTGGGTCTTCATTTCGTTCTATTGCAAGATCATGCAGTTTCATGTATCCTTTAGGAGCATAAAATCCTACAGAATCAATGCCAATGTTAGAAAATAAGAATTCATTAGAGATCATGTAATATTCACTTTTTCTATTCTTTAATCAATTTAATATTTGATTAAATTAGTATTTTATTAAACGTTTTTAGTTTAATCTTTCTCAACTACTTATAAACCTTCTCTATACATTCATATTCGAAATATATAATACTATGAAAGTTGGTAAAACAATTTTAACTTGATTTTTATGTTCGGATAATCAAATAATTTTAAAAAAAAATATAAGAGCAAGATTTCATTTGTAATTATTAACATATTCTTATTTGTATGAAAGACCAAAATATCTCTTAATAAGGTTTTTACATCTTGCAAGAGCTTAAAGATATACCTAAGAACAAGTTACCAAGACATGTTGGGTTAATACTTGACGGGAATCGCAGATGGGCTAGGGAAAATCTCCTTAATGTCAATGTGGGACATCTTATTGGTTACAAGAACCTAAGAGAAAGACTTTTTGACTTTTTTGAAGCAGGAATTCATTATTTAAGCATTTATGCCTTATCTTGTGAGAATGTGAGGAAAAGGCGTGATGAAGAGATTGAGTATATTTTTAAGATTATTTTGGATGCTGTAGATACTGTGATTCAAGAATCTACCGTCAAGGAAGAGAGTGTTAATTTTAATGTAATTGGAAGGGTGCATCTTTTACCTACTAGTGTGCAAACCAAAATACAAGAATTAATTGATTTTACTAAGGACAATGATAAGAACTTCATTAACTTATGCATCATGTATGATGGACAGGAAGAGATTGTTGATGCTGTAAAGCAAATAGTCCAAGATGGAGTAAAAAGCGAAGAGATAGATCAAGAACTCATTAAAAAATATTTATACACTTATAAATTTCCAGAATTGGATTATGTTATCAGAACAGGAATGGAAGATGGAGCAAGGATATCTGGGTTTCTACTATGGGATAGTTCCTATGCTGAATTTAAGTTCCGAGAGGATTTATGGCCAGATTATAACCGCGATATGGTCATTGAAGATCTGAGAGAATTTTCTGAGAGAAATCGAAGAAAGGGAAAATAATCTGCTTCTTGAATGTAAAAGTTTAAAATAAGAAAATTTTATATTGGGGATATTAAGGTAATATCTCAAATTTCATAACATAACGTAAACGAAATAATTATCTTAGATGAAGAATTATCAAAATACACAATTGTAAGATAACGACATTAAAATGACCAGCTCAGAACAAGCAAATGCTATTTCTTTAAATATTTCTCAATTTCCTCAGAATATATTAATTCCAGATATTGATAATGTAGTCTCTTTGCAAGTAGTGAATACTTTAGCAAAAAAAGCGGATTTTAAATTTGAATTTAAGGGGGAAAATATTGATATAAAAGTTATTCCAGAAGAATTTAATAATAATATTCAATTGAATGGCGGAGAGACCAGAAAAATAGATCTGAAACTCACTCCAAAAGTAGATGGTTCAGGAAAATTGATAATCAATATTTATTGGTTGAAGATTGTCGAGTATATTGAAAAAGTGCAAAAAATACGAATAACTATTTCTCACAGCAAAATAGATAAAATCCTTAAAAAGAATCAAATCTTAAATTCAAAAACAATAGATTCGTTTAATCATAAAGATTTCATTGTTGAAGCTTCGAAAAATAGTATAAAGAATATAGAAAAAGATATCGAATCCCTTGTTAGTTTATATCACAAACAACATAGTGATCCTAATTCTCCTGATCCGAAAGTTGATATAAAGCAAATTGACAATCTATATAAAAACCTGGCAAAAAGTTATTTAGCTATTGATGAAGTATACAAAGCGTTAGAGACGGCTTTAAAACTATCAGAACAGGAAGAGCAAACTCAATTTTATTATGATCTACTCCGTGTGTACTCTATAAAGAATCTGGTACAATGTTTACAGATTATTAAAAATCTGAATGATGAGAATAAACGCAATGTTTTATTGAGCGAAATAGCTTTGGATTATGTTGAAGTAAGTCCCGATCAAATTTCAAAAATAATCTCACTAATCACTAGCAGTACTGCAAGAGATCAAGCACTAGTAGACATAATTAGCAAATGTTATAAAAATCAATTCGATTTTGCCCTTAATTTATCTCATTTGATTACTGAAGAGCTATTGAAGGTAAAGGTTTTATTTAGTTTGATGAAACAACTTAATCAATCCAAAAAAAATGATCAGATCCTCCAAATCATTAAAAAAATTGATCAGATTGTTATGAACTCCACTCAAATGAATATAACTGAAAATGAATTCGACAATCCATCATATAATTACTTTAAAGACTCTATATGTATCCTTGCTGAATTAGATTGCCCTGAAACGGCTGATAAAGTAATCAAAAGTAGTGGTAATGAAAACATTCAAGAAAAATTAGCACATGATTTATTCGACCTAATTTATGAAATGGTCGATGAAGTAAAAACTAGAATAGAGCCAACAGTAATTCATTCTCAATTTTATACGTTAAATACATATGTTTCACAATTATCGAAAGAACTTCAACAATTTGCCTTACTGGGAGGAAATGCTAGTTCTAATGCGTTAATAAAGCAATTTGATTTCAAAATTCTCTTTCTTTCATTGTTTAGCTTGAATTTCAGTATCTTTCCTTTCTTAGATCGGGTATATAGTGATTTACATCTTAATTCAAAGAAATCGATAGCCTACTATATTTATCCCTCAATCAACAATCTTGATCAAGAGGAGTTAGGTGTAATCCAAAGAACTTTGAAACAATTTTTTCCTGTGAACAGCTTGAATAAGGATTTAGTTATTTATAATTTAGATTTTATTCCATATTTAGGTAAACCTACGGTAATTTTTGCTTCCAATTCACGAAGTCTTGCCATAATTAAATCGAAATTCGAGAAGAAATTAGGACAAGACGCGACGATTTTAACAGATGAAGGAGTATTTAAAGGCGGGGCTTCTTTAGAATTGATACAAAATACCATCGGTTCTATGGGAGTCGATATTGTTAACTTAGTTTTATCTTATGAATTCTTGAACGATTATAACTTGTTTAAAATGTTTATTGAATCATTATTTTAATAATTAAAGTGAATAAAATGGGTAAAGATAAAAAGAAGAAAAAGAAGAAAAAAAGTAAAAGCAAGTCAAACGAGAATCTAGGAACATTCTCCCAGTTAATGGGCGGTACGAGCTCAAGCTCAAGCTCAAAATCGATGAGCAAAGCAACTAAAGCCATCTCTTCGGGAGTTTCAATCGGAAACAAAATCGATAGATCCACTGATAAGTTATTTGTAGGCTCTGATTACCGGGAAGTTCATATCCCAGAGCGAAATTGGGCTGAGATGCTCGCAGACATGCAAAACTGGACACCTTTACCCTTTACACATGGAATTGAAATGGAACTTATTGTTGCAGATGATGATGGGAATTATCCTCCTGGGGATGAGATGGTTTTCCGAATGAAAGAGATAGTAAAGGATGCAATTCGCATTATGGATGAAATCCTATATGAAGGACGAAGCGATTTTTTGCCCGTTCCAGAATATATTAAACAAAAAGTATTAGCACGGCCTTATGGTAAAGAAGATATCGAAAAAGGATATGTAATGGATATTAGATATGGTCTACCTGATGGCAATGTTGTTGATATTGACACTTTTGGTCGTGATGGAAATGTTACCGCTGTTACATATATTTTGGAGTTGGTAACACCCCCATGTAAGTATGTAGAAGAATTAGCATACTGGGCAAGTACACTCTTCCTTTTAGCAAAGAATACGTTACCCAGTGACCTCCATATTATCGCTTCTGCTATTAATCCAGCCGCTAAAGAATATATGAGGGGTTTGAGTCAGGCAGATCATAGTCATTTAGGTTCTTTTCAATCAGATTTAGAGAAAATACAAGCATATTGTATGATACGGAACTTTATACCCCATATCATAGCACTTACTTGCAATTCCCCTATAATCAATAATAGACCGACTGATCAAATAAAAATAGTAAATAATAGAATAACTGCTCCAAATTGTGTCCGTTCCCTTCGCCTTAAGAATAATACAACAATGCTTAGTAACAATGATCCTAAGCATTTTATACCATATTTAACGAATTCTGATCAAGATTCTATCAATTATTTTCTTCAAGTTGTCCAAAAAGCGAGTCTGGAGGATGGACGATTCCAAGATGTCTTTCCATTCACTGATTGGGGTACTATCGAAGTAAGGGTCAGCGATGCGCAAATATCCATCTGTCGACGCATTGGAATTGCTTTATTAATTCAAACCTTATGTTATAAAGCCCGTAAACTCCTTGAAAAGGAAGTATGGGTACCAGATGCGGGAAGCGAAACAATTGCCTATAATCGAAA
>Ga0180437_10007926_pt1 | contig 13669 bp, 8 predicted proteins | sample SS_ome_4_FD_132410 | JGI IMG/M metagenome (GOLD analysis project Ga0180437, IMG submission 132410) | Hypersaline lake sediment archaeal communities from the Salton Sea, California, USA - SS_3_D_1 metaG | ecosystem: Environmental > Aquatic > Non-marine Saline and Alkaline > Hypersaline > Sediment...
AAGCACTTTTAGGTATCCGTATAAACCTAAGCCGGTGTTATCAAGTTGAACTTTGTGTATCCCAAACATATCTTTTAAAAAGCTTTTAGATGACATAATACCAGGCAATACAAATGGCGGTTCGGGAATATCAGCATATGGATAATTAAAGTCGGTGGTTTCGACTACTGGGTTTATGAGACTATACGGTGCATCTTGGGAATTGATTAGTGCAATATTGCCACCACCCAAAATCGTTGATTTTATAGTATCAAATAAAAATGTGAATAGAACATCTTGAAAATCGGCAATAGCAAAGAGTGATGCTTTGTCATCACTGCCGGCATACGTTTGGTTATGTGCAAGTGCACCATTTGGCATGAGGATATTAATTTCTTTCGTATTGTAAAGATTGCCAACTAGCCAATCATTTTGTGCAGCGGGAGTATTATCAGCAACACCCACACCAAGACCAAAGAATGCATGGCGACCAATAGTAAAGGTTGCTTCTTCACCATTAATTAACAACGTAAATGAAATAGAACTATTTTCTTTGTCGGTAGTGTTGCCTACTTGCAACACGCCACCTTCAGCCTCATAACCACCAACCATACATTGCGCTTGTTCTGTTATCGCAAATACTAAGCTTGTTGTATTAATACAGTCGTCAGTTTCAATGCCAACATAGGCCCACTTGTCAATTGCCATGGTACTGCCTTCACGAAATTCAACCGTCCCAGTGCCTACAAATTTGACACGTATATCGTCAGTTGAACTGACACTTATAGGATTAGTAAGTTGGTCGAGATCTTCTGTCTGTGTACAGACAATAGCAGCCTTATCGGTTACTCGTAATGTGCCATCATTTAGCATAACCTTTGCGCCTGGTTCTAATACAAGAGTGACTTCACCTCCAATTTCAACAATCTGATTTGGTTGCGTAAATGAACATAAGTTGAGCACTCCACCTTTTTTAACTACAATCTTTCGAGGGGTGTCAGAATAAATTCTTAGAGTAAAATCCCTCTCTTGACCCGTGCCAAATTTTGGACCAGTGAGAATATGACACATATTGTTAATCTCAATATCTTGATTAAGATTAATTCTGCCATCGTTGTCAACCTCACCTTCTCCAGCTTCGGCAATTATGGTAATACCATTGATGCCTAGAACAACCGATGCGTTTAGTGAATCTTTATTCACATGGGTAGACCCGAGGCCAACTTCTGCATCATTTTTTAAAATAATAACAGCAGCTGAAGCTTCGCCGCTATTGCAACTTGGTAGAAAAACAAACTCTCTTATGTGTCCACCGTCAGCTTTTACATGTACAGGATTTGCAAATCGTGAACCTTGTATTTGTAATTGACCAATCTCACCTTTAACTGTGGGTACGTTTTCCAAATTACTTGTGGTTATGACAGGACAGTAACACTCGGGTACGCAGGATACAACGTATGGGCAGAAGGTGCCATAATCTTTTTCTAACTCGAGCCAATTGATGGTATAGTCAGATATTTTTTCTCCCTTATCTACGATTATAGTATCAGTAGCAAGATCCAAAGGTGCTTTGGTTATACCAACTTTATTATTGAAAAAGACATTTGAGGGTGGTAAATCAACTTCTCCATTGCCACTTTTTACCACCATGGTTGAAACATTTGCTCGGAAACAGCGATCTATGGTTATTGTTCCATACTGATCGACAAATATACCACCTTGACCAGTCACAGCGGAAAGTTCTGGGCAGCATTGCAAACCACCGCGTGTTGCAAATGAAAAATAATTACCAGCAATATTTAATGTGGGATTGGTAGCTGGATCCCAGGTTTGACTTTGTGAACCGATTGAAATATTACTTGCGTTACCAAGATATAGAGTGTGAATAGATGGTTCATCTTGACACGGGCCGCATACAAATTGCAAATCATCCCAAATTTTATCGTTATTACAAGACGTCTCTAAATAAAGCTTATGATCCAAGGATGAAGGCATTGTACTAGTCTGTAAAATATCCAAATGTGCATTTCGATTTATCACTGTACAGGTATCACAAGCAGTTGAACCTATTTGGGTTCCTAAAATCATATTTCTACCAGAACCATTATCCTTTTTATAACCATTACCAAAAAAAGTAAAACTGCTTATATTTGGTGTTGCAGCTCCATTTGGAACTAATAGATCCAATCCGGTCAAAGCAACACTTGTATGAATATAAAAATATGCATTTAAAAACTCTATTGTCGGACGTGGCCAGTTGTCTTCTGGATCTAAAGCAAATGATTCGCCACCAATATAGGTTGGCTCTGAAATAAGATCATTGTTTTCACATACCACATGATTTGCATCGGTATGTACCAGATAGGTGTTCAATAATGAGATCCGATTATTTATCAAAAATGCACCTTTATTATACGCAAGGTAATCGCCGTTACCATCTTTGGCAAATGTTCTTGATGGAAAAAGCGTTTCATCAGAGTCTATTAAAATAGATCCTCCAGTTGGTGTAACCTCCAAAGAAAGAATCTCTAAGCTATTAGTATCAACCCCTGTAATGCTTGCTGGCCCTTCAACATCAAGCAATATCTCACCTTCTCCAGATGTTCTTTCCATCGGCGATACGATAAAATCTGGACTAACAGTACCATGCCTATCAACACCAGATCGTAAATATATGGCTGACTGTTGGATATTGATACGAGCAGGATTTCCATCGGTATCAATGTGTCCATCTATTATTAGAGCCGAAGGGTTTCTTTTTTTTATCACTGAGCTTACCGATCTTCCCATCAAGATCTGATCTGGAATATCGGGCTCTAGACATATATTATTTGAAAGACCAACATAATCGAGATAAGCAAAATTAAAAGCTATTAATGCACCAGTAGTACCGATAACAAAACCATAACGATTGATAACTGGTGCACCAACAAACCAAGGATCTATAGACAAATCAGTAAAGGTTTTATTAGCATTTATCACAAGAAGTCTTGCATACTCGTCACCGGTTCCTCCTATACTCAGATCGGCTCTTGTTCCCGCTGGCATATTTAAATCTATATCTGCCAATTGGGGATAGGGAATATCTTGTACTAAATTACCCCCGATATATAAGCCACCAGTATCTTGAATGTGTACAATCATTTTTCCTAAATAATTAGTATTATTTATAGGTTGAAACTGAATTCTACCAATTTCACCATCAGGTGAAGTTGAAGCCGGTTGTGTAGCCATATAACTTATTAAGGATTTCGGACCAACAATAATTTCTACATCATCATTGCTACTTTCATTTTGTCTAGAAAATATAACGCCGCCTATCGCTCTATACATACGAACAAAAAATTTTGTTCCTCCACTATCTCCATCAGATGTAAAACTGACCGTTGTTCCATCGGCTAATCTAAAAACCAATGTTCCCAATCCGCTAAAGGTGACTAACATATTGTGACTTCCTGGTGCTGGTGAACCTTGAAATGTCAGATCATCATTGATATCAAAAAATATACTTTTGCTTTCTGCTGCATAGAAATACAAATCTGATTCCCCCCCAGCTCTTCCCTCTATGGTACGGGCTGCTCCAGCTGGAACGGTGACGGTAATAGCATCTGGAATATGAGCTGAAGTTACTGATACCGATATTTGACCGGTCCCTCCACCATTAATTATACAGTCGTCAACTATATTTATATCGTCATTTTCAACACTATTATTTACTATATTACCGGGCGAATCTGGCCAGTTTACTACAGACTTTATTGAAAAGCTACATAGAAATAGAACAAAAATTGACAACCTTTTTAACAGCCTTTTCTTCATTACTTCTTCCTCTCTTTAAAAAAATTAACATATAAAATGTATGTGTTACTTTTTTCTCAAGTCATGAATATAGTCAACTACCTGTTCTAAACTTGATAGTTTTTCGGCATCTTCGTCATTAATCTCTATTCCAAACTGCTCCTCAAGTTTCATAACTATCTCAACCATATCTAAAGAATCTGCACCTAAATCTTGGAATGATTTACTTTTGATCACTGCATCTTTATCAACACTCAATTTTTGTACAACAATCTCTACCACTTTATTATAGGTATCATCTTTGCCAAATACTGCCACTTATTTCTCCGATGTTTTGTTATTTTCTTTGCCTTTATCCGCTTTAAGAATCTCTTTTAATTTTTGAATATCAGCTTTTGTATTAACCGACAAAATAATTTTATTTGGATAATGTTTTTTTGCTACATCGGCCAATTTAGTACCCGGTCCAACCTCAAGAATAAGATCATACTCATTTAAATAATCATAGACCTCATCCCAAAGGATCGGCGTCGTGATATAATCAAGAACCGCAGCCCGTAACGATTGACCCGATTTTGCAGGATGTAGTTCGGTTGAACTTAATACAGGAATTTCTGTATCTTTAAAATCGATCTTTTCCAAATATAATTTTAAAGAATCAAACACCGGCCGCATCAATGGAGAGTGAAGACCAACTTCTATCCCAACTGTTTTAACCTTCGTCTTTTCATAGCTTTTTAACGCATCTATAATCTGATCCACCACTGAGGTATGGCCTGCAACAACATGATCTTCTGGAGAACTATGTATCGAAACATACGCAAAAGTCTCATTTGTACTATATTGTTCACAAATTTGTTTTAATGTGTCACTTGGTATTCCGGAAATGCGGATTAATGAAATATCTTCAGACGACAAAAACTCCTCATAAAATGCTAAATATTTATTAATCAAATACAGACCATCAACAAAGCTAATTCCTCCAGCCGCATGCATAGCTGAAAATTCGCCAACATTGTAGCCCGCAACAATATCAGGCACAATCCCTTCTTCTTTTAAAATTTGATAAATGGACGAACTTACCAGAAAAATTGCCGGATAAGCATGAGACATTTTTGAAAGCTCTAAATCTGAAGATGCAAAACAGAGCTTAACAAAATTGATGTCTAAGCAATTTGCCGCTTCTTCAAAATATTCCTGCATTATGCGAAAATCATCATACAACTCTTTACCCATTCCAACATATTGACTTCCATATCCTGGAAACATAATTGCTATTTTCATAGTCTTTTACCTCCTGTACATTACTTATATATTCCTTTTTTGTATAAAATCTAAGAATGCTTCAATTCGTTTTATACTTTCTTTTTTTCCTAAAATTTCGAGCAACTCAAATACACCGGGACTTGCACTTGTTCCTGTTAAGGATAACCGAATCGGCTGAGCCAATGCAACTAATTTTATAGAGTGTTCTTTACAAAGATGCTTGATTGATGCGGCTAACTGCTCATGCTCGAAACGTTCTTGTTCTTTCAACAACGCTATTAAACGTACAAGGTATGTCTCTGTCTGTTGGTCAACCCATCGCTTTACCGATGCAACCTCATAATCACTTGGTAGAGCATAGAGCAAAACCAGAACATCAGCAAGTTCTTTTAATGTCTTTGTCCTTTCTTTATAGAGATCAATTAATTTTATAATATCCTGCTCTGACCAATCGGACAATGTACGCTTTAGATCTATCCCAAGATCATTGGTTATGAATGCTAAAATATCGGTTGCTCTCATATCTCGCATATAGACACCGTTTAACCAAAGCAGTTTATCTGTATCAAAAATTGCACCCTTTTTGCCAACGTGATCTAAGGTAAATAATGAGATAAGCTCTTTTCGAGAAAATATCTCCTGATCCCCATGGGACCAGCCTAATCGTACCAGATAATTAAACAAAGCATCTGCTATATACCCTTGGTATTTATACTCTAATACAGAAACAGCCGCGTCTCTTTTGCTTAATTTATCACCACTGGGGCCTAAAATAAGCGGGACATGAGCAAACTTTGGAATCTGATATCCACATGCCTCATACAATAAAATCTGTTTTGGAGTATTTGAAATATGATCTTCACCCCGAATTACGTGCGTTATCTTCATATAGTTATCATCAATAACCGCTGCTAAATTATACATGGGAGTTCCATCCGACCGTACAATGATAAAGTCGTCAAACTGATCTCTATCAAAGGTAATTGGCCCACGAATAAGGTCATTAAAAGTAATACTCTTTTGATCGTCGGGTAGCTTGAACCTTACAACATAACTGCCCAATGCTCCGTTTTCCCTCTTTTTATCGGCACAAAATCGATCATAACCGGTATATAAGTCATTATAGCCAGCCTGAGATCTGTTCCTTTCCTCAATCTCTTTTGCTGTACAATAACATTTATAGGCTTTACCTTCGGCAATCAATCGAGCAACAACTTCCTTATGCTCTTTGATCCTATCTGACTGCATTAGGGCCGGGCCATCATAATCAATGTGACACCATTTTAAAGCGTCTAAAATAGACTCAGTGTATTCTTTTTTAGAGCGTTGCTGATCAGTATCTTCTATTCGCAACAAAAACATTCCCCCATAATGTCTTGCAAAAAGCCAATTAAATATTGCTGCTCTCAGACTTCCTATATGAAGATGCCCCGTAGGAGAAGGAGCAAAACGTACTCTAATAGTTTCTTTTTGTTCCATAGCCTTCCAATAATCTATTTAGGCAATCTGTTCTAATTTTTCTTGTGCCACCCTTATATATGGAGACTCGTACCCCTGAGATTCTAGAGAAACAAGTTTCTGCCATGCCTGTTTTGCTTTGTCCATATTATTCTTGTCCCAATAATATGAGCCGAGCATATAGAGGGCAACTGCTGTACCAGAAGATGGCTCACATGCTTGATTCACACATGCAATTTTTTCCAATGTAGCAATTCCTTCCTGCTGCAATGCTGCATCTTTCATATCTAATTTCATGAGAGCAAGCTTCACGCTATAAAGGCCGTACAAATCAGAAGCTTTTTTTATCTTTTCGAGCCCCTTACTAAAGACAGCAATCGCCTCTTTATCTTTTCCTTGTTGGGATAAAGCCTCTGCCTCAAATGTTAAGATATAGGGTGCTAACTGAGACTGGCTGCTTTGCCTGTAGGCAGCTTTAAAGGCAACCTCAACATCATGCCAAGACCCAATGCCACTCCGAGCTTGTTCGAGTTCTTTCATACAAAGGGAAAACTGTTTTTGTGCCGCAGCCTCTCTTTTTGAGATATAATAACGATAGGCATGAAAACCCCCATAGGATAAACCAAATAATACAATAGCTATGAGTGCATATTTAGCATACCGAGCATTTTTATCATTTTTCTTAAAAATTTCAACATAGCCTTGTACAATCATATTTTTTAGTACGTCAGTCATTTCACTTACTGCCATTTATTTTCTCCAGATTACATGATTAAAAACTTAATTTCGTACAAGAAAAAATATCATATAAATTAAAAAATATAAAGATTCTCCTTCCTCTTTTGCAAACCCCCACATACTAAGCAACCCGCTCTTGCACCTAAGGCAGAACGGGTTTAATCTTTAAAACAAGCACATACCAATATATCTAAAAAAGTTGCTACTCTTTATCTTTGGCTTCTTGACTTATAGCTTCTTGCTGGTCTGATCTTGTTTTTTGTTTCGCCATTTTATCCTGTCTTGCCTTACCTCTTTTAATAGATCTATCTATTTTGGTATCCAAAACTTTAGATCCTTTATAAAATCCGCATGAACTACATGCTTGATGGGGCGCAATAGGGACCTGGCAATTTTTACACTCAGTAAAAGATTTAACCTTCATCCCTTTGTTGGCAAAACGCTTATCTCTTCTGGCTTTAGAACGTTTCCGTTTTGGTACTGGCATGACAAGCTCCAAACTCGTTACATATTATACTTTATTACAGCTAAAAAAACTTACAAATAGAAAAACAGCAAGACTATTAACCTATTTCTAACGCCTTACTATTAAGATAATACACGATTTCTCATAAAAAATCAAAAAAAGGAGCTCAAAGATGTTTTTTTATCTTGGCCAAAACCTGGTCTAATGGTTCATCAGTATCAGATTGACATATTGCAGCTATTTTCGTTGGCTGGACATAAAGGATCCAATTTTCATAAAGAGGTACATCAAAGCGACTATCGGTCAAGTACAAAAAAATACAGGTTCTTTTTTTAAAAAATATCTTTTGAACTTCTTTGAGCTCTGCTTTAGAGATTTCACTCCAAGAGTACCAACCAGCTCGGCTTGTATATATTCCCTTATCATCAATAATCAAAAGGTTTTTTCGTTTGATATACAGATATACTATAGCGGTTATACCTAGTACTAATAAGAAAAAAAACAGTATACTTTCCATACTCCCACTTTCTCTCAATTTCTATTACTCTCTTACTTGGTTCCTCTTTCAAACATACCGGCAAAATTCTGTATTATCTGCCCTTTTAGTTGCATCTCAAACAAGAGCTTGTGTAATTCATCCAACTCCATATTCGTAGCTTGCAAAATCTCATCTAAGGAGCAGGGAATTTTGCAACAGTTGATAATCTCAGCCTCAGATCTCGACAACCCGTTTGATGTATTATCATCAAAATGAAGCGATTTAGTCAACCTATTTTTTTTGAAACGGTTCATTTGCACAAGAGACTTGGTGCAAGAAACAGCCTGATGCCCCTTGCCATCATCTTCTACAGAAGCTACTTCTTTATTATTAGCTTGCGAAAGATAATCAGGAAGATCATACAAAATATCGGATGCATTTCCCACCAATTTTGCACCCTGTTGAATTAACCAATGGCATCCGGCACTCAGTTTATCATCTATTGGCCCCGGTACAGCAAATACATGACGGCCTTCATCGAGAGCAGATTGAGCCGTTATGCAGGCCCCACTTTTTGCAGCAGCCTGTACCACAACACAACCCATACTTAACCCTGCAATTATTCTATTTCGAGCTGGAAAATTTCCTGGTCTTGCAAACGTTTCAAGTGGAAAAATAGTTACGACTGCCCCGCCCTTTTCAACCATTTCATCAAACAATCGCTCATTTGATGCTGGATAGGGGCGTAATAATCCTGATCCCAAAATAGCAATCGTTTTTCCTTCTGATTGTAATGTAACTCGATGGGCCATACTATCAGCACCTAACGCTCCACCACTTACAATCACCCAGCCCTGCTGTACCATTTGTGGAACTATATCTTCAACTATTTTTTCACCATATCGGTGAGCTTTTCTTGATCCAACAAATGCAATTTTTTTCTCATGTTTAAAAAGCTCAATTGTGCCTTTGACATATAAAACAGCAGGAGGAGCATAAATATGTTTTAGTAGTTCGGGGTAGCCAGAACATGCCAAACTAACATATTGAATGTTATGTTTAACCATTAGCTCGCACTCTTTTTGAAGCCTCGTATGGTCACACAATCCAGTATATAATTTCGTAGCCAATGGCAAAGAAAATCCAAATTGCTGGACAAGATCTGCCTTTGATAATCTATATAGATTCTGCAAATCAAAACGCGCTTCTTCCCTTTTTTGTACTATTTTTTTAATGGTAATAGGGCCTATCCCATCGATCAGAGAAAGATGGAGCAAGATGGTGCTTATATTCATAGACTAAAACAGTTGATTCCTTACAATTGGTAGTTTGAATCGTTATCTTTTTCTTCCTGAGGCGCTTGCGTCATAAACGTCTGTTGCTGCATATGCAACGGCTGTTCTGACCCCTTACTTTCTGTCTTTATTTCTTGCGGGGTATCTTTTTCTAGCGCTACATCAGAAGTTTCCGCTGTATCCTTTTGTTGAGACTCTGAACCTTTATCGCCAACTGGGCCTCCTGATTGATCATCGTCACCCTCATCTTCAACAAAGGCCGCTAACGCCGCCAGTCGTTGCCCTTTTTCTAATTTAATCAATCTAACGCCCTTAGCCTGACGACCCATTGTTCTGATCTCTTTTGGAGAAAGACGTATTATTTTCCCTCCTCCATCAATAAGCAAAATATGAGATTCTTTGAAGATAATAGCAAGACCTATGACCGGCCCATTTCTCTTGTCGGTTGGAATCGTTCTCACTCCAACACCACCACGGTGAGCTAATCTAAAGTCTTTTATTTTAACTCGCTTGCCGTAGCCATTTTCTGTTGCAAACAGAACCTCACCGTCATCACAAACAACGGCCATGCCTACAACATGATCACCCTCTTTACATCTGATTCCTATAACACCAGAAGCCTGTCGTCCCATAGCTCGCACTTCAGTCTCCAAGAACCTAATTCCCTGTCCTTTGGCAGTTCCTAAGATAACAGAACCGGTTCCTTTACTCATTCGGCAAAACGCAAGCTCATCCCCTTCTTTCAAGGTTATTGCACGTATTCCAGTTGCTCGTATTTTTGCAAAGGCAGAAGCATCAGTTCGTTTAATAAGACCATTTTTTGTCACCATTATGACAAATTTATCTTTCATATCTCTGGTGAATACAACTTTAACCACCCGCTCATTGGGATTTAGTGGCAGCAAGTTAACAATAGCACGCCCTCTAGCAGTTCTGGAAGCTTCTGGCACAGCAAACGCCTGCAAACTATAAACTCTTCCAAAATTAGTGAAAAAGAGGAGTGAATCATGAGATCTAGCAACAAATATATCCTGAACAAAGTCATCTTTGCCTTCAAGGGTCGCCATTCCCATCTTACCTTTTCCACCTCGATGTTGTACCCCATAGGTGTCGAGCGGAACACGTTTGATATATCCTTTATCAGTGATTGTAATTACTACATCTTCATCAGGAATAAGATCAATTTCGGTAAGAATATCTATCGGTCCTTCTATCTTTGATCGACGCTCGTCGGCATAATTTTTCCTTACCTCTTCCAGCTCTTTAATAACCTCCTGTTTTAAAATTTCCTTATTCTCAATAATAGACTTAAGAAATGCAATTGTCTTTTTCAGCTCTGCAATTTCATTATGAATCTTGTCCTGTTCCATGCCGGTCAAACGCTGTAATTTCATCTCCAAAATGGCTTTACACTGTCTGTGGGTGAGCAAGAACCTTTTATTCAGGGCTGATATAGCATCATCTGGGGTTTTTGATTGCTTAATCATTTTTACAACTTCATCGATATTATCAAGCGCTATAATGAAACCGAGCAATAGATGCTCCCGTTCTTGAGCTTTTTTTAGATCAAAAACGGTACGTTTGTACACAACCTTCTTTCTGTGAATAATAAAATGCTCGAGCAATTGCCTCAATGTAAAGATAAGCGGTCTATTATTAAGAAGACCCAACATTAAAATAGATATTGAGGTTTGTAATGATGTATGTTTGTATAGCTGATTCAATACAATATTAGGTGTTTCGCCTCTTTTAATATCTATAACGAGCCTCATCCCTTTTTTGCTTGACTCGTCCTTAATATTTGATATTCCTTCGATAACTTTATCTTTTACCAAATTAGCAATTTTAACGGCAAGATCAGCCTTATTTACTTGATAGGGAAGCTCCGTGATAATAATTCTGGAGCCTTTTTTGGTCTCTTGAACTTCAGCAACCCCCCGAACAATAACCTTTCCTCGTCCGGTTCTATAGGCTTTTAAAATGCCTGATCTTCCACAAATAATGCCACCTGTTGGAAAATCGGGTGCAGGGATAAGCTCAAAAATCTCTTCATCAGTCAAATGTTCATTTTTTATTAAAGCCAAACAGGCATCAATAACCTCTCCCAAATTATGAGGAGGAATCGAAGTTGCCATACCAACCGCAATACCAGCTGTTCCATTTACCAAAAGGTTTGGAAGCCTACTTGGTAACATAACAGGCTCAACGGTAGATTCATCAAAATTAGGAACAAAATCAACCGTTTCTTTGTCAAGGTCAGCCAGAAGCTCTTGCGCTAGTTTGGCCATGCGAATTTCTGTATAACGCATAGCAGCCGGGTTATCTCCATCTACAGAACCCCAGTTTCCTTGCCCATCTAATAGTGGATAGCGTTTGGAAAAATCCTGAACCATCCCAACCATAGTATTGTAAACGGCCTGGTCACCGTGGGGGTGATATTTACCAAGTACTTCACCAACAACACGTACTGATTTGTGATAGGGTTTGTTATAATGGAACCCAAGTTTATACATGGTATATAAAACACGTCTATGAACCGGTTTTAAGCCATCCCTAATATCAGGTATGGCCCTACTCACAATAACCGACATAGCATAATCAAGGAATGAATCTTTTAACTCATCCTCAATCAATATAGGTTTAACCCTTTCGTCAGGGCTCCCTTTTGGTAATTTTTCTTGATTATCCACCGGTTCCATTATAAGAAATCCTTTCTAAATTCTATATTAAAAAAAGATAGTACTAATTAAAAATTAGATACTAGAAATTTATATTATTAATATACACTGAATAAGCAAATATGACAAGTATATGAAGAAAAAAAGCATGTAAAAAGCCCTATTTTAGCGCATTGCTAAGAATTCGAAAATTATTACATTACTCCGTTACTTTAAACAGTTTAGACATCAGTCTATTTTTTGGTATATACTATATTTCAATAGTGGTAGTGATTTTTTAAAAAAGGAGCATAATGAACAAAAATCTTTTGTCTTACGTATTCATTCTCACCGGTATTTTCTATTATTTCCCTGCAAAATCTGTTGACTGGCCCGAAGTTGGAAACCTCGTTAATAATAATGTTATAAATACCGATATTGATATCAAAGATAACTGTATTATCAATGGTGGAGGTACAGGCCAAATAGCTGTAGCTGCAACTGGAGGAAACTCTACTGTCACCATTACACCTATAGCCAACAAATGGACATTGGCAGGAAGAGCGGCCGGAGAATCGGATCTTTATTTTTATGCTGAAGAACCAACCGATACTATTTTGTTCAATCTAGAGAATTATGGTCTTGATTTTGAAGGTGGACAGACCGATCTTTTGATTACTTTCAGCGGTAAGGGACAAATGATATTTCAGCTGGGTAATGGCATATCAGTGAGATTCACCTATAACGCTGCTACCAATAGCGGTGGAACCAGATTCATGGTTAGAATGGGGCAAGATAATGGACCAAAAGTTAACTTTATTCGCACAGACAACGCAAGTGATCTTGATACAACTATCGTCATAGGGGCAAAATCTGTACTGAGTTACCTATCCACCGATACAACATTAGAAACTCAGAACGCAGATATTAGTTTTTTTCCTGCAAATAGTATTGCCAACACAGGGAGAATGATTTTAAAAATTGAAGATACGGGTGCGGTATATATAGGTGGAAACTCGGTAGCAGATATCCCTGATCCCCGTTTGGCAGACATAGATATGACCACTCCAGCTGGGGGACTAGCCTCTTTTAGAATTATTAATGACAATGGCAGTAACTTTTTTGCAGGTCTTTTGGTTCTTAACTATAATACAGAGTTAACCGATCTTTTAATAGATCCGTGGTTCGCAGGTGCATTTACCGGTATACGTCGAGGGTTTATTTTAGGAGCAAACGCTCGATTACGCGTTCAAGATGAAGCCTATTTAGATTACGTCGGGCTTACAAATAATATCTGTCCCGACCCGAATATTCCGGATCATATTTTGGCAGAAAGATCGGTCAGCTCAGTTGTTAAAAAAAGGAACGCTTCCGCTTTTATTGTAGATGGCAATCCCGTAGATGTATTTCCAAGCCCAAATCCAAATGTTCGCTCTGCTAGAATAACCTGTCAGGATGATTCAGGCCTCTACTTTAGGTCCGGAGTTGATAAACATGGGGCTATAAATGATATGCATCTATCTTTTACGGTCGG